>Ga0302325_10024799_pt1 | contig 12467 bp, 12 predicted proteins | sample Palsa_T0_2_FD_201948 | JGI IMG/M metagenome (GOLD analysis project Ga0302325, IMG submission 201948) | Peat permafrost microbial communities from Stordalen Mire near Abisko, Sweden - Palsa_T0_2 | ecosystem: Environmental > Terrestrial > Soil > Palsa > Peat permafrost | place: Sweden: Abisko...
ATCGCGGTGTCGTGACCGCTGACAATCTCAATGCGCAGAAAGCGCGGCAACTGCTGCGGCTCGCGCTGACCAAGACTTCGGATCCGAAGGAAATCCAGCGGATGTTTGAGGAGTATTGAGCCGCCCTGAAATCAGCCGACCTGATCCGCTCATGAAAACTACTTTTATATTCGCCGCGTTCGCGTTGCTGGTGTCGTCCTCTCGGGCGCAGGAAATCCCACCGAAGGGTCTTCCGCCGATCACCAAGGACAATTCGGCGCTTCCCCACGTTGTGCTGATCTCCATGGGCGGCACGATCGCGAGTCGCGCCACCGATCGGATGAACATCACCAACTACGGTGGCAAAGGAATCCCACGGGTCGACCCTGGGGATTGGATCCACGACCTCCCGGAATTGGCCAACATCGCTCGGGTCACGACCGAGGATTTTCGGCCGCCGGCCGATCGCGGAAACGTGGAGACATTCCAGGAAATGCGCAATGTGGCCAAGCGGTTGAATGAGCTGGCGCTCGATCCCACCGTGGACGGCATGGTCGTCACCCACGGAACCAATACGATGGCCGAGGTGGCCTTCTACATGAATTTGACGGTGAAGACGGACAAGCCCATCGTCTTTGTCGGTTCCCAGCGCCCCTGGTCTGGAATTTCGGGCGATGGTCCGCTCAATCTGTTCAACGCTGTCCGCGTCGCGGCGACCCCCGCCGCCCACGGCAAGGGAGTCCTGCACTGCATGAATCAGAATATCAACACAGCCCGCGATGTCACAAAGACCAGCGCCTATCGGGTGCAAACCTTCAAGGGGATCGACGTGGGCGCCATTGGATTTGCCGATCCGGATAAGGTTGTGTTCTACCGTGAGCCGACGCGCCGGCACACCGACGGCTCGGAATTCGCAGGCATGGATTTTCCGACGCTGCCCCCGGTCGAGGTCTTTTACGCCTACACCGATGCGCCCGGCTATGTGATCGACGCCGCGGTGGACCACGGAGTGAAAGGCCTCGTCGTTGACGGCACGGGCGCGGGTTCCCCCACTGTGTCTGAAACCGAGGCGCTCAAGCGCGCTCAGGCCAAAGGGGTTGTCGTTGTCATCACCACGCGGACGCGGAGTGGACGTGTGCAGGACACCCCCCGTCGCACGGAATCCAAGATGGTGAGTGGAGACAATCTGCCGCCGGAAAAGGCCCGCCTCCTCCTTCAATTGGCGCTCACCAAGACCAGCGATTGGTCCGAGGTGAAGCGGTATTTCGACGAATATTGATCGGATACTCCGGCGCCCGGTTGCCTAGGGCAGGCGGGCGCCCGCGTCCGAATTGGCTATCCACACGGCCATTTCCCCGCGGCCCCGATTGGCCCATGAGAAATAGGGGATGGCTTTGAACGGTTGCCCGGTCGTGACCGCTGCCCCGTCAGCGTTTTTGGAGAGACGGAACGCCCGGCCTTGGATGGTCTCGACGCCGTTGAGCAGATGCGGTTCGAACTCCGCGGTCAGCGTTTGATCATCGGGCAGAATCAGGCTGCGGACTTTGCCATTCGGATTATCCGGCCATTCGGCACAGAAGACGATCGGTCCCCGTTGCAATGCGATGCGACCGCTGTCCGCGGCCACATTTCCGTCGGCGTGCACGCGGCGTACCGGCATCGGCAGATTCAACTCGATGACGTCGCCGGTTTTCCAAGAACGCTTGAGCGTGGCATAGCCCTTGTCCAAATTGGCCGCGACCGTTTGGCCGTTGACCTTAAGCGTCATGGGTTGCTCGGGTGGGCGGTCAGAATATCGATAGAGGTCGCCGGGCACGACCTCGTTTCGCGCCCAGCCGGGGATGCGGACGGCGATCACGAATGGGGAGCTCCGAACCGTGGCAACGGTGATCGTGACTGCGCCGTCCCAGGGGTATCGCGTTTCCTGAGTCAGTTTCACAGGGGGTCCATTCTCCAATGCGATATCTGCCACGCCGCTCGCGAACAGATTGACGTAAATCGCATCGCCTCTTTGGGCGTAAAAATAACCGGGAATCGACGGCATGAAGCGGGTGAGGTTACCGGGACAGCAAGCGCAGCCGAACCAGGGGCTGCGTTCGGTGTCGCCGCTGGATTCGAGCGGGTTGGGATAGAAAAATTTCGTGCCGTCGAGCGAAACTCCCGAGAGCAAGCCGTTGTAGAGGGTGCGTTCGAGCACATCGACGTATTTGGCGTCGCCGTGCAGAAGAAAGAGGCGCTCGTTCCAATAGTCGTTCGCTATCGCGGCGCAGGTCTCGTTATAGGCAGTGAGGTTCGGCAATTCATAGTCGCCGCCAAAGGCCTCGCCGCTCGGCCGCGCACCGATGCCGCCTGTGATATAGAGTTTCTTGCCGACGCAATTGGTCCAAATTGCGTCGATCGCGCGGAGATAGTTTTCGTCACCCTCCAGCGCGGCCACATCGGCCATGCCGCTGTAGAGATAGCCCGCGCGGACCGCGTGTCCGATGGCTTCCGTTTGATCCAGGGGAGGGATGCGCGACTGATGGTAGTCATCGCCGCCGGGATGGCTGCCGCGCACATCGAGGAAATACTTGGCGAGATCGAGGTAGCTCTGTTTGCCGGTGACGCGGTACAGTTTGACGAGCCCCATTTCGACGATTTCGTGCCCGGGCCAGACATGAAGCTGGCCGTCGGCCGGTCCGAACGTACGGCAGAGCAGGTCGGCCTCTTTGGTGGCGACATTCAACAGACCCGTTTCGCCCGTGGCCTGGTAGTGCGCGGCGGCGGCTTCGAACAAATGTCCCGCGTTGTACAGTTCGTGGCTTAGATCCTGTTCGTGAACCCAGCGGACCGGTCCCGACCATTTGTGGGGATGCTGGGGATCGATTGTTCTTGTGGTGTAGAGATATCCGTCGGGTTCCTGTGCCGAAGCGATGAGGGCGACCAGTTTGTCCACGTAGGCGGTCATTTTGGCGTCCGGCTGCACCGCCAGCGAATACGAGGCCCCTTCGAGGACCTTGTAGGGGTCGGTGTCGTCAAACGGATAGCCGGGCGCCTTGCGGTCCGAAATAGCCTTGCCGCGCAACACGTCGGCGGCGCGCTCGAAATTGTACATCCGGCCCGTTTCTTCGCACTTTCCAAATGCGTAGGGGATGGTCGTCACCCGATTGATCTCTAGGCGCGGGGCCCAGAATTGGTCGGTCAGGTGAACCGCCGTGAACGGCACCGGCTTGAAGGGATAGTCGTGTGCAGTGCCGAGCATGGCGGCAAAGACACGAACCGAGGAAGCGAGAAGCAAAAGGCCTCCCCCTATAGACGGATGGGATAAGCGGGGGTTCACGGGGTACGTAGCGAGGTTGCCTGGCTATTGGCCGGGCTCAAGGTCCTTGCAGAGCGGGGTGACCGCTCACGGAACCGTCGGCGCAAAGCCTTTTGCATTTCATTTGCATAGGCGGCGGTGGGTCCCTAATAACCAGGCCCCGTGAGCGATCATCCGCGCGGAATTATCGGACGGCACAGCCGGAATAGCGCCGGGACGATTTCGATTTGGGCGGCCGTTGGCATTTTTTTGGCGGCTCTTTCCAGCCTGCCGGCGCTCGCGCAGAATCCGGCGCGGCTCACCAATATCTCCTCTCGCGCGCTTGTCGGCAGTGGGAGCAACGCATTGATCGCGGGTTTTGTGGTCGGCGGCAGCGGCTCCGAGACCCTGCTCATCCGCGCAGATGGTCCGGCTCTAGCGCAGTTCGGGGTTTCGGGCATCCTCACCGAGCCGACTCTCCGGGTGATCGATAATAATGGCGGGTTGGTTGCCTCCAATACGGGATGGGCCAATAATTCCAATCCGGCCCTGGTCGCGAGTGCGGCGGCATCCGCGGGCGCCTTTGCGCTGGCGCCCGGAAGCGCGGATTGCGCCCTCTTGGTCACCTTGGCCGCGGGTGCTTACACGGCGCAAATCGCTGGCTTGGGCAACTCGGCGGGAGTGGCGCTAGCCGAGATCTATGAAGTATCCAGCAGCGGCACACGCCTCACGAATTTCTCCGTGAGGGCCCAGGTCGGAACCGGGGCCGACAGGTTGATTTCGGGAATTGTCGTTTCCGGGACCGGTGACGACCCATTTCTCGTGCGAGCCGACGGTCCTGCGCTGACCCAGTTCGGCATCGGCGGTGTTTTGGCCCAGCCGACCCTTACCGTGCTCAATGGCGCCGGGACGCAGATCGCGTCCAACACCGGCTGGGACAGTGGCTTTGGCTCCGTGGCAGTCTATGTTAACACCGGCTTGGAAATAGATACTTACGCTTCTCAGATCGCCGCTGAAGCTTCCGTTGTCGGCGCCTTTCCGCTCGCGGCCAACAGCGGCGATAGCGCCGAAATCCTATCTCTTCCGCCCGGGCCGTACATTTTGCAGGTAAGCGGCGTGAATAATACAACCGGCGTCGGCTTGGCGGAGGTTTATGAAATGCCTCCGCAACCGGTCTCCACAATACCCGCGCCACCTGTGTCGCCACCGCCCCAGACTACGCCGGGTACCGGAACAGGTTGAGCGACGCATTTGAAAAGCCAATCACCGTCCCGCCGGCCCAGTCAATGCGAGCCGCCGCAGCTGTGCCCGCCGCACGAATCCGAAGAGCAAGAGTGCCCGGAGCCATGCGAACCGCTGTCGTTCGATGCGACGTCGGTTGAGTGCCCGGCGTGGCCATGATGTCCGTGATGAGCTGACTCAGCGCTCGTCGTTCCTACGTACGGGACACCCGGGTCGGCCAAAGTGCGGCAAGTTCGCCTCCTGTTTTAGCTGTCCGAGCGTAAGCCCTTTCGGAATTGCCTGAGGGAAGGATGTGCGGGCATACGCTTCACCCATGCGCCCCTATCGGATCTTCCTTTCCTGCGTCCTTTTTCTTGCGCTGTTTGAGTTGCGATCGATCGCCGACGCCCGCTCGAGCGCTTCTGCCGCTTCACCGGCGGTTGGAGGCGCAGCCTCCTTCACGCTCGCTCAGGCGCTCAGTGCGCCGTTTCCGACGGAGCTGACCGCGGCTCCGGCGAAGGATCGAATCGCCTGGGCATTCGACCAGGAGGGGCGGCACAATATTTGGTTTGCTGAACGAACGCCAGAAGGCGGTTGGAGGGATCGGCAGCTGACTCACTATTCCGACGACGATGGGCAGGAGGTGGCGGAGCTTGCCTGGACACCCGATGCCGAGGCGATTGTTTATTCTCGAGGCGGCGATTTCAACCAAGGCCGCGCGCCCTACCCCAATCCGGCCAATCGGCCGGGAGCGATCGAGCAGGCCGTCTGGGTGGTATCGGTGGCCGGAGGAACGCCAAGGAAGCTCGGGGAAGGACATTTGGCGGCGGTTTCGCCGAAAGGGGACACTGTCGCCTATCTGCTGAAGGGCCAGATATGGGAGGCCGCCCTAAATGGGAGCGAGAAGCCGAAGCAGTGGGTTCAGGCAAGCGGATCGGCCGGCTCTTTGCGATGGTCTCCGGCCGGAGGGAGGCTCGCTTTTGTCAGCCACCGCGGTGATCACAGTTTCATCGGTATCGTCGATGTGGCAGCCGGCACGGTGGTCTATGCCGATCCCAGCGTGGACACCGATGGGGATCCCGTCTGGTCGCCGGACGGCCGAAAGATTGCGTTCCTGAGAATACCAGCCTCCAGCGATCGCCACAGGTTTGTGCCAAATCGCGAGGGTCAGCCGTGGTCGATTCGAGTCGCGGATGTGGCGACGGGCGAAGGGCGCGAAGTCTGGCGCGCGGAGCGGGGTCGGGGCAGCGTTTTTTATGAGATCGTCGCGGAGAATGCGGTGTTTTGGGGAGCGGAAGACCGGATCGTTTTTCCTTGGGAGCGGGACGGTTGGAACCATCTCTACTCGGCGCCGGTTTCGGGAGGACCTGCGAAACTGCTGACACCGGGCGAATTTGAAGTGGAGACGGCCGCGCTTAGCCCGGACCGGCGACGGCTCGTCTATTCATCGAACCAGGACGACATCGACCGCCGGCACGCCTGGAGCGTCTCGGTTGGGGGCGAGGCCCCTCCGGCAGCGGTCACGAGTGGCGGCGGCGTCGAGACGACGCCCGTGGTGCTTAGCGACGGGACTACGGTTGCGGTCCTGAGTTCGGATGCCCGGTGGCCCATGCGCCCTGCTGCGATCGCTGGCGGCGGGAAGCTCGCCGATGTCGCCGCCGACGCCGTGCCGACCGCGTTCCCGGCGGCGGCCTTCTGCGTTCCCCAACAGGTTATATTTGCCGCCGCCGACGGTATGCAGATTCACGGCCAGCTATTCCTGCCTCCCGGCGGAGGAGACGGCGCGCGTCGCCCCGCGCTCGTGTTTTCCCACGGCGGCCCCCGCCGGCAGATGCTGCTCGGCTGGCATTACATGGAATATTATAACAACGCGTACGCGATGAATCAGTACCTCGCGAGCCGCGGCTATATTGTTCTCGCCGTTAACTATCGCACCGGAATTGGCTACGGGCTGGACTTTCGGGAGGCCCTCGGTTCCGGAAGAATGGGAGCGAGCGAGTTCAACGATCTTACGGGGGCTGGGGCGTTCCTGCGGAATCGTCCTGATGTGAACCCGAAGCAAATCGGACTGTGGGGCGGCAGCTATGGCGGTTACATGACCGCCCTCGGTCTGGCGCGTGCATCGGAGCTTTTCGCCGCGGGTGTGGACATGCACGGTGTCCACGAATGGAACGACGTGACGCTCAATTTCGACGCGAGCTACCGGCCCGATGCCGACGAAGCCCGCTTAGCGTGGGAGTCCTCGCCGCTGGCGGCGATCAAGACCTGGCGTTCGCCGGTGCTCCTGATCCATGGCGATGACGATCGCAACGTGCCCTTCGCCGAGACCGTGAAGCTTGTCGAGGCCCTGCGGGAACAAGGAGTCGAATTCGAGCAGAGGATCTTCCCGGGTGAGGTGCACGATTTCCTTCTGCATCGCACATGGATCTCCGCGTACGGCGCCGCGGCGGACTTTTTCGACCGGCACCTTAAGCCGCCGGGCCGCGCCTTAGCGGACGAAGGCGATAGGCTTAAATTGGAGCCCAACGATCCCAAGCCCAGGTATCTTAGTTCAATCGAGATTGCCCAAGCCTTCGCGCAAATCGGAAAGCTGGAATACCCGGCCACCCAGAGCGAAGTCTACGAGAAAATCGGAACAGTCGGCCACAACCTCCCCGTCCTCGGAGTCTTCGATCGGTCCCTCAACGGTCCCGGTGGCATGCGCAATCGTTTGCAGATCAGCCTGACCGATTCCGACGATCCTCACCGCCATTATTTGCTCTATATTTGGCTCAGCCGAGATTCGGAAAATCTATCGGGGCCCGCATTCAAGAACGGTAGATTCGTCGGGTATGCTGAAATCGTTTTGGTCGACAATGACCTGCACGCGACATTCGTTATCCAATCCAACCGCTATCCCTATCGGAACGTCAGTTACCCGACGAGGTTGTTGCGATATTCCGACGACGCCGGCTCCAGTTCGGCCACTGGGGGCAAGCCATGAACCAAACACTCCGGGACCAACTTCTCCGGGGACACATTGATCCCGAGTTCCGGAATGAGTTGCTGCGAAGCGTCCGCGTGCAGCGGACAGGCTTTGGATTTTGCGTATTGTTCTTCGGTGCCCTGACCGCTGGACAGGTTGCTTATGGGGCCTTGCATGGCGGTCCTTGGGTTTCCGGACCTCCGATGTCCAGCGTGGCTGGCCTGATCATAGCCTGGATGATGTGGACTAGGTTCCGGGATCGAGTTGCGATGTTGGAGTCGATGGAAGATTCGGAAGATTCCGAGCAGCAAGCAGGAGTGCCAGCCATCCCCCAGCCGTGATTCGCACGCCGCCAATCGAGGGAATGACTGTCGGGCCGACCCGGCCTAGCCGGCTGCTATCGCTGATTCTTTTCGGCGCCTACGTTTTGTTGTGGGTCTGCGGCATGGGCGTGAGCAGCCGGCACCCGGTCCTGAAGTGGAGCGTTTTAGGAGCGGCGGTGGGCACATTGATGCTTTGGCAGCACCGGACCCGAGGCCAATCGGGGCAGATGTTACTGCGGTTTTACTTCGCCGTTGTGTCGATGCCTGCCCGGCTGAAGAGCTACTGGGCAGGCCGGTAAGCGGATACCATCGCCGTCAGACCCCAGCACCCCCGAACCCGTGGACGGTTGGTCCTATGGCTCCGGGTCGCCGTGGTGCCAGGGCGTTCCGGCGAAGATCCCGAGCAGCTGGAACCGAGGCTGTTGCTCACCGAGATTCAGGCGGTGGTGGGAAGAGCGAAAGGAGTCGCAACCGAATCGGAGATCGATGTAGTCCGTCGCCACCACGCCGATGAGCGACGCCTTTGAGGTCATTCCACCAGCGATCAAAACCGGACGGCTGAATATGCGGCGCCTCACGGTTGAGGATACTCCGGCGATCTACGCCTACGCGTCCGACGCGGAGGTCGCTCGCTTTACACTTTGGCCGCCGCACAAGTCCGAAGAGTTCACCAAACGCTTCTTGGGGTTTTTCACCCAACCGATATTTCTGAGTTGGGCGATCACTCTACCGGAATCTGTTGAGGCGATCGGCATGGTCTTTTTGCACTCCCTCAGCAAACAACACAAGAAAGCGGAGATCGCATTCAATCTGGCCCGTGCTTATTGGAAAAAGGGCCTCACGACGGAGGCGACGGGATCGGCACTAGATTTTGCGTTCCAACAACTTTGCCTCAATCGGGTCGAGGCGACCTGCATGCCCGCCAATCTTGGAGCGCGGAGAGTGCTGGAGAGGGCGGGAATGTCTCACGAGGGTACGATGCGGCGATCCCACGTTCGTTATGATGGCGCCCATGACATGGACCTCTTCGCAATGCTACGTGACGATAAGAGAACCGGTGACGCTGTGGGCGCTGGCTCCACATAAATTGGGAGTGGCTAACCCTCAGGCCGCGGAAGCAATCGCCGCGGGATTGTTGGCTTGGGACGTTTTCCAGATCCAAAGATGATTGGCGACTGCGAGCGGGAAAAAGGCCCACAACGGCGACGGCTGGGTCAATCCCCAGCAACAAATGAATGCGCCAGCCACAATCTCTTCAAGCATACTTTCGTGCGAGCCCATCAGCGGCACCGAGGAAATTCGATGGATGCCACTTCCTACGGCACCCCACAGAGCAGCTGCAAAATAAAGTGAAAGCACCGCCCAAAGGACAACAATTGCTTTATTGTTCTTTCTATACACCCATTTGGAAACGGCGTACACGAGAACACCGATCGGCATACCGATTCCCGAACCCAAGAGAATTGCCGATGCAAGAGATAGGCTGGCTCCGAACTGCTTCGGCAGAATTCCGGCGACGATTATCCCCCAAACAAGACCGGACAGCGATGAGCAGAGAAGCGGGCTCACGGCGACAATCTGTCGAGGAGATACATAGGAGTCAAATGAGGTGCGATCGACGGCGGACGGGTGGGACGCGCCCCGGTAAGCGTGAATTCAATTCCTCGGGCGCTGTGATTCCTTCTGCGCGATGCGAGGTCACCCGATCATGCCTCGGCTTGACGGGTCCACAGGGATAGACCACCTTCCTGGCATGTCCACCGTGTCCCAAGCGGCGAGCAAGCTAGAACCGATGACCACGGGAGCCGTGATCGGTGTCCTCCTTCGGGCGCGCACCAACAAGCTCTCGGATTCTGCGCGGCAAGCGGCCCATCTACGCGGCATGCAATTGATATACGGAAATGGCGGCGACGACAAAGTCCGCGCTCGTTCATGAGCACAAACGAGATTATTGCAGAACTGCCCCGCCTGTCTCGACCCGAGCTGGAACAGGTGGACGCCAAACTGCATGAGTTGCTGCAGAACAAGCCGCAGGCCTCGACTCAGAATTGGGGGGAGGCGTTGAATTCACTGGCGGGCACGGTGGAGGGTCTGCCGGCAGATTACGCCATCAATCACGACCATTACCTCCACGGGGTGCCGAAGCGGTGAATTCCGTCTTCGGTGATACGGTTTACTTCCTCGCCCTGGTCAACGCCCGCGACCAGTTTCACGCGCAGGCCAAGGAGCTGAGCCGGCAGTCGCCCGGATCGCTCGTCACGACAGAATGGGTGCTGACCGAAATTGGCGATGCCCTATCGGCACCGGGTGCACGAGTAAAATTCACTTCGCTGCTTGGGACGCTTCAACGCCAGCCAGACATCGAAATCGTGCCCGCCAGCCATGATCTCTTTGCGAAAGGCTGTGCCGCGTTCGGCGAGAGATCGGACAAAGCCTGGTCGCTGACCGACTGCATTTCCTTTGCTGTAATGCGTGAGCGCAAAATCGACTCAGCCCTGACAGCCGATCATCATTTCGCTCAGGCCGGTTTTCACGTGTTGATGAGCCTTTGACCGACTTCAGTGCGCCGCAGACGACGGAACATTTGTGGAGCTTGGGCCGAAGTGCCGGGGGTTCGATTACCCGACGTGGCACGAAGGTAAGAGTCGTCAACGACAGATGTTTCCCGGCACTGCCGTGCTCTAACTGCCATACGGCAAAACATATACCTCAGTGAGCATCTCTCCGTCTGCGCCTGAGGTAGTTCCTTGGATCGTGTAGGCTCCAGGGGCCAACAACACCAATCCTGCGCAATCGCTTGAGCCGTTTTGGAATTGGAAAGCCCCGGCGACAGAAAAAATCGTTCGGAGTCCCACCGCTAGGTTCGGATCATTGCTCCACGAGTTCACGGTTTGGCTAACGGTCTGCCCCATTCCGTTGGTAACGGTCGTGATATTCACGCTGTTTAGCAGCGCTCCAGAAAGCCGCGCACTTGGAAGACGTCTATAGCCTCAATGGACTATGTTACAGTTTGCTACGGAAAAGAGGTCCATACGGCTCCCTGTGTTATCTCTACATTCTATGTTGCAAGGGCTTATAAAATTGGAGGCGCGGGTCGGAATTGAACCGACGCATAGAGGTTTTGCAGACCTCGGCCTTACCACTTGGCTACCGCGCCTAATTTATTATCAAACTGAAGGTTACGAAACATTGATTTGTTAACGCTTGTCACTTTCTACACCGTTTTTCTACGCTTCGACCATGGAAGAGGGCAAAGTAAGGAAGAAGTGGGAAAGAACAAACGTCACAAACCTGCTTCGCAACGGACAGAGTGGGACGTACTACGCCCGCGTCAAAGTCAACGGCAAGGAAAAATGGCGGACGCTCAAGACCAAGGTCTTCTCCGTTGCCAAATTGAAGCTCGGAGATGTCGAGCGGGAGGAACGGGCCAAGGGCTTGGTCGCGACGGCGGAGGTACTGCCGCAGGGCGGGGAAACAATGGTCAAGCGGTTCATCGATATTTACCTGGCGCGGACAAAGGACGATTCGGCGTTGAGACCGGCCACAAAGTCCCGCCGCGAGATCGCGGTGAAGGCGATTCTGAAGACGTGGCGGGATCTGCCGCTTCGCGATGCGCGCCGGGTCACGCCTACCGATTGCCGGCAATGGGCTGCCTCGGCGCTGCGGGAGGGAACCGGTTTCGTCGCGCCGAAGGCCAAGACGATCCGCAGGAGTATGTCGGCGTCGGCGTTCAACAAATGTGTCGATACCCTGCGGACGATCTTCGAGATCGCCCGTGAGCACGGTGTGACCTACCAGAACCCCGCGGAGGGCGTTTCCAAGGCCAGGATGCGGCAGAAGCGGTTAGAGCTACCCTCCGCTACCCAATTTCACGCCATCGTCAAAAGCGTCGCGGAGGCCGGTGCCCGGCAGTCGAAGGACTGTGCGGACTTAGTGCGATTCCTGGCCTACTCTGGTGCCCGCATCAGCGAGGCGAACGCTGTGCGGTGGGGCGATTTCGACCCGGAAAAGGGACGTCTTGCGATTGCCGGCACAAAGTCGGCCTCAAGCGACCGCGTGATTCCACTTTTCCCGCCGCTAGCCGACCTATTGAAGGAAATACGCGCGCGGAGGGGCCACGAGCAGACGGAGGCACCGGTCATACGTGTCCGGGAATGCAAGGGTGCGCTGCGGTCCGCGTGCCAAGCTGCCGGGGTGAAGCCGATCACCCACCATGATCTCCGACATCTGTTTGCGACCCGCTGCATAGAATCGGGCGTAGACATTCCAACTGTCTCTCGATGGTTGGGTCACGCAGATGGGGGCGCGCTAGCGATGAAGACTTATGGCCATCTCCGTCAGGAACATAGTGCTGCCCAGGCGGCGAAGGTCCATTTTTAGAAATACGGGGATCCTAGGCAACACCGGATCGAGATTCAGCTTCGGGGTTGCGAGTTCCGGAGTCGAAAAATCCAAGTCGTCTAGCTTTGAAATTGCCCCGATTTAGCAGCGGACACCAGACATACGCATAAACGGCTATTGAATTGCAGTTCATTGGTTGACGGCGGCGGCGAGGCTTGTGATGTGGACTTCGGACGGGGAAGTGGAGAGATTCGGATTTTTCCCGAATTAAGCTATGCCATCAAATTGGACATCTCCATTTTTCCCCCACGGATCGGATCGCCGGCAAACTAAAACGGATTTTCTCTTCTGAGCCCAAATG
>Ga0302325_10024800_pt1 | contig 12467 bp, 15 predicted proteins | sample Palsa_T0_2_FD_201948 | JGI IMG/M metagenome (GOLD analysis project Ga0302325, IMG submission 201948) | Peat permafrost microbial communities from Stordalen Mire near Abisko, Sweden - Palsa_T0_2 | ecosystem: Environmental > Terrestrial > Soil > Palsa > Peat permafrost | place: Sweden: Abisko...
CCAGCCACTCCCGCGGCGTGGACAACACCGTCGAGGCGATCCGGCACGGCGGCCACCACGGCGGCGATCGCAGCCTCGTCAGTCACGTCCGCCGCCACGAACCGGAAGTCAGGACCGAGGTCGGGCGGGGCAGCCAGATCGGTGCCGATGACGCTACCGCCCTCGGCCAGCAGGCGTTCGGCCGTGGCCAGACCGATGCCCGACGCGGCACCCGTGACGACGAACGTGCGTGAACGGGCGCGATCAGTGCTCATTATCGTGACCCTCTCACGAGTTCGTTTGCGGCACAGTCAGAGTCCGAACTGGTCGTCGACGATGCCGAGCCAGATCTGTGCCACGTCCATCGCTACCTTCTCGCTGATGAACGCGTGCTGAGTGCCGGTATAGATGTCGCGGAAGGCACGCTCGAGTCGGCTGCCCTCCCGGATCGCGGTGGTGCCGGCCGCTAAGTGGGCCCACTCGGCCGCTTCCCGCGCCGTGTCCGTCGCATATACCGCGGCCAACCTCATGTCGGCGCGCAATCGGGGCGTCAAGTCGGCACCCGCCTCGACGGCGGCCTCGGCTGTCGCGAACGAATCAAGCACAAGCAGGCGAGCGGCCCGCCACGCCGCGACATGGTGGGCCAGCCCTTTCTGAAAGGTCTGACGGCTGGCCAGCGTCGCCATGTCGCTCATCCGGACCTTGGTGGCTGCGAGTTCCTCGACGTCATCGAGCATGCTTTTGGCCACCCCGAGCGCAAACGACGCGTGACCGGCCGCCGTGATTGGCATCAGACCCATCCGGCTTAGCGCCGAGGCGCCCCGGACGGGTTCACGCGCGAACAGCGGAATTGTTCGGTAGTCCGGCACGAAGATGTCGGCGACGTTGTAGTCGTAGGAGCCGGTTCCCTTGAGCCCCTGCACATGCCATCCATCGGTGAAGGTGACCTCTCCACGAGGCAGAAATGCCACCCGCATGTCCGGAATACCGTCGCTGACCCAGCGCATCTCGCCGTTGTTCATCGGAAAGAAGCCGGCTCCGATGTATGCCGCGTGTCCAGTGCCGGAGCCGAAATTCCATGCGCCGCTCAATCGGTAGCCACCTTCGACGACTGTCCCCTGACCGTTGGGAAAGTATTGACCGCCAATGGTGACGCGGTTGTCGTTCTTGGTGAAGATCTCGGCGAACCCCTCGTCGGGAAGATATGTCGCGGCGGCGAACGTCGACGGCAGATTGGCAATCCCGACCCAGCCGAAAGAGCCGTCCTGCCAAGCCATCTCGATCCAGGTGTCGATCATTTCCTGAAACGACGGCTCGACGCCACCGGCTGCTCGCGGATTGAGCGCGGACATCAGACCGCTTGCCCACATCTCCTCGACGATGCGCGGCGACATCGTCCGCAACCGCTCGGATTCTGCGGCCTCCGCCCGGACCAAGTCGCGCATCCCGCGAGCTCGATCGACCAACTGGTCAAGCACGTCAGTCACGAGCGCCACTCCTCTGGGTCTGCTGCCTTACATCATGGGCGATGCAGACCGGTTCGCGTCACGAATCAGACTGCGGCCATGCCTCGCTGGCCGGGAATAATCCCTTATTACGCGGCGGCCATTCCTTTACCCGTGCTTTTTCCGCTGCCTTGGCCTTTGCCTCCGCCTTTTTTCTGGCCGCGTACCTGTCGTCGTCCTCGTCTTCGTCCTCGTCGGGTTTGTCGTCGACTTCGAAGAGGACTTCATACCACCGCTTATGGGGCTGCACCCGCGTCTCGACGTCGCCGGTTGGAGTTGCTCGCCTGATCTGCACGTTCTCCAGGGTCGGATCGCGTCGGCAGATAAACGCTTCCAGCGCTTCGCCCAACGGATGTCCGGTGAGATTGATGTCTGCTAGCGCCCTGCCCTGGAACATAGCCACGCCCGACATCTTGCACCGGAACCGCGCCGCTCGCATTCTTTTCCGGCCCCGCCGCGTCGCCGGACGGCCCATGGAGCTCGACGATGTCGCCTCCGGTATCGACACGACGCTGACTCCGGACGTGCAAGATCAGCGTCCGGAGGCAGCGAGTGTCGAAGTTAGGTCAGTACAGCGGAATCCAGATGCCGAAGTACCAGTAGCCCCATCCGCCGAAAAACGGATTGAAGACCGGAAAGGCGCTGTAGCCGCCGTAATTGAACGGCCCGAAATAGGACTGTGCGTAAACGATGTCGCGCGGCGGCCCATTCCATCGGGCGTTCCAACCACCCGGAGGCGGCGGTCCGTTCCAACCACCCGGAGGCGGCGGGCCATCCCAGTTCGGCGGCGGCCCCCCGGGTGGAGGCCCGCCATTCCAGCCAAACCCGCGCGGTGGGGGCGGAGGCGGCGCACCGTGGTCGGGCGCGCTGAAGCCGTGCGGTGCATCCCTGGGGCCGCCCTGCTGAGGACCGCCGCGGTCGTAGAAACCTCCGGGCCGGTACGGCGGCGGTGGAGGTCCAGCCGGTCCGTGGGGTCCAGGTCCGCCCGGTCCTCCGGGCCCACCCGGTCCCCCAGGTGCGGGCCCACCAGGGCCACCCGGTCCGTGAGGCCCGCCGGGTTCACCAGGGCCACCCGGTCCCCCGGGTCCGTGAGGACCGCCTGGTGCCGGTGCAGGCTCCGACTTAGGCGCCGGTGCAGGCTCAGACTTAGGTGCCGGTGCCGGTGCCGGCTCAGACTTAGGTGCCGGTGCCGGTGCCGGCTCAGACTTAGGTGCCGGTGCGGGCGCAGGTTTAGGTGCGGGTTCAGGTGCCGGTGCCGGTTTAGGTGCCGGTGCCGGTGCCGGTGCCGGCTTGCCAGGTCCACCGGGGCCCGGTCCAGGTCCAGGTCCAGGCGGGGGTTCGTCAGCGATCGGCCCACGTCCGGGTCCGGCAAGGCTGGGTCCGCAATTGGTGCAATTCGGAGCGGGCTTCAGTGGAACGGCATTAGCAAGCCCGGAGGCGCCAAGCGTCAGTCCTGACATGCCGATGGCTGCCGCTATTGCCGCGCCTGCCACGCGCTTCACATACATACCTGTCAGTCCCTTTCGAGCGTGAAATTCAACGACATCTGGCTGCTGCGCCGATCGGCACGGCGTCAAGGAAGCGGCCACCGCGATCTGCCCCCACGAACCTGGTCAGGGACAAGTCACGTCTATCTCGAATGACTTGCTGACCGCCTGTTCCGGGTTGGCCGCATCTGCCCCGGTCGCGGTGCCAGTGATGGTGTAGGAGTTGCCGCTTTTTGTTGCCTGGGCGCTAGCTTGATTCGGTGCGCCAGCCGAGTAACCCAACGTCACGCCGGTGAGGTTACCCAGACCCACTGCTTGAACTACCGGTGGATCAGCAGTCGTCACCGCCGCGCCAATCCCGTTGGTTGCATCACCGATGGCGATGTTGACGTTGCCACCCGCCGGGGTGCAAGTGACTTGACCGGAGACGCTTTGCGTCTGACCGTCGATGACGACCTTGCTTCCACCGGCCGGCAGCGCACTAGCACCTGAACTCCCGCTCGAACTTGTACTCGTGCTGGACTTATCGCTCGAACAGCCGGTCAGGCCCGCCACCACGGCGGTCAGGGCCACGACGCCAACCAATATCCGGTGCTTTGCCACTGCTCTCCTCTGCCTTGTCGCCGACTGCTGGTACCCACGCGCCTGGAGGGACAAACCGATGCCGCGTCATCTGGGATGCACCGGGAAGGCCTCGCTCAGTTGGCGACCTTACGCTCTCGACGGCTGGGGATGAATTGGGCCTAGGTTGATCGGTTGGCGCGCAGCCGAGTTCGGCCGGAAATACCGATCCGTCAGAAAACGCCGGATGCGAGCTGTTGTTGCGCGACGCGCAAGATCGTGCCGGCGGTCGCAAAAGCATTCTTGTCACGGTCTGCAGCTTCAACCGGTAGCGCGGCGGCGCAGCGCATCACCATCAGGGCCAGCGCGCTGTGCGTCGAGTACGCGATGACAAGCAAGTTGGCGGAACTTTGCGCACCGCACAGCGTGATTATGTGCTGACGTTTGTGTTCCCATCCCGGCCAGTTGAAATCGGGCGGTCGCTGGAGCGGTTGCCAGTTGACGTTGATCGAAGCGATTTCTCCGAGTATCGGGGTTAGCACCGAGACCAGGCCAGATAATTCATTGGTGATGCGATCTGCGCGTGGCCACCATGCGCCATCGATTTCGCGGCCGAGCTCATGACCTACCGAAAGCCGGACGGGATTGGCTTGGCGTCGGCTCCCGATCGTATACGTCATCGGAGGTGCCACCATCGGCGCCGAACACAACCCGCTGTCATGCCGGCATCCCTGTTTCGAGCGGAAGCCCCAAAGCAGCATCGGATTTCTGCGTCGTAGTGAAAATTGGGAGATCCACAGGTGGTTCCTTCACGCTCGGCGATCGTCCGTCCCGCGAGGCGCGCGGCGAACGGAGGAATCACATTGCCCGTGGGTCACCGACGCGAGTGCGGTGGACCATTGGTGACAACGAAACGGCTCGTAGCCAACGTTACGCCACCCACCTAATGTCCCGCCCAACTCACGCCGGAGCGTTCGCCACGTTTGCCAGGCGGCGTCGAAGGAGGCGGATCCCGGGTACGCTACCGAAGTCAAGGAGGGACGGGTGGATGGCCACACAGAACTGGTGCGATGCACCCCAGATTCACGCATCAAAGATCCGGGTCGGTGACATTATCGGCACCCGGCGCGAGACCGAGGTGAGTTACACCGTCAAGATGATCAGCGGGCCGCAAACAGCTCCGCGCAGATGGACGTTTTTCTGCCGCGACAACATGGGCCTGGACCACACCAGCACGTTCGGTGAGGACGACATGGTCCGCCGGTACGCCAAAGCACCCTGAGTTCGTCCCGGAAATCGGTTATCGAATCACAATGCGGGAGTTGAGCTTTGCGCCGCGCAGTGTAATGACTGACCCGCAGGGCCGACTGCTTAGCAAGCGAATGGAACGGTTCGCACAGGCGAACAGGCTGGTCCCGGCTGGGATCGAACCAGCCGCTCGCTTAGTTGCTCCGCACAGTCGATACCAGGCGTAATATGTCTGCTAGCTGCTGCGATAGCGACTCGACGTTATTGACAGCAAAGGACACAAGACGTCGTAATCTGACACGCGGATAACACATGGATAACATCAGCTTGTCCGCTGGGAGGTCGTGTTTATCCCTGGAAAGAACGGCCACCGTGCGTGGGGCTGGCTTCGCCAGAGCGGTCGGCGCACCAGAAGATAGCAGGCCTCCTACCTCGGCCCGGACGGCGTGAGGCACAAGGCCCCGTCCACCACGGCGACCCCGCGCGGCGCGTTGCCTGTTCGCCGAGAACGTGCTAGGTGCGTTCTTTGCCGCCAATGACGGCGCCGATATCGTCGCCTACTCACCAGTGACAGGTGAGCGCTACGAGATGGCGTGTTCTGGTGGATACCGTGCGAACTTCGTTGACGGTTCTCAACGGATCGCGACGCGATGTGTTGGCGGCGACAACGGCAGCGCCGAGGTAGTCATCTGGTGATCCTGCCCGCCAGCACCGCGTGGCCGGCGCGCCAAGTACGTGCCCAAATCTAGCCGCCACCGCCACCACCGCCACCATCGCCGGCGCCGGCGTTGTACCCGGCGTTGGGGCAATAGGTCGCATGCGCGATATTGACTATGGCTCCGACATCGTGCACTTGGATCTTGTCCGGGTCCAGGTTGGCGTGGATGCTGTTGGCAATATGTTGTGGCGTCCAATTCGATTCGAGATCGTTGCAGATGAGGTACGCCATCCCGATGAGCGCGTCCTGGTCGCCGGCCGGCCACGTGAGACCGGCGCCCCGCAGTTGATTGAGGTATGCGTCATCAGTCGGATCGGCACTTGCAACCGTAGAACTGGAAACCAAGGCAGCGGCAGCGATTATCGGGATGGCGAGTCCGGCCAGCCAGCGAGGTGAGGACATGTGATGCTTTTCCTTAGTTGTCGGCGTTGATTGCGACCAAATCTACGCCGTTACCGGGCGTCATCTCGGTGGTTTCGCAGTGAAGGATGCCGCTCGACGCTGCCAGCGGCCCACGCCTGCGGGACGGTCTGCGCGAAGTCGGCCCGCATCGCCGGCTTGAACGCCGCCATGCCGGCGACGGCCAGCAGCACCAGCAGCTCATCCACCGGACCGGGGATCAGCAAGCAGATGGTCAACACCGCGCCCATCCACGCGGGCACGTGACGACGAGTGACCGTGAGGATGGCGCCAGCCGTGCGGAGCAGCTTGCGGGCGATGGTGCAGGTGGCGTCAACGGTGGCAGCGACAGCGTTGCCGATCGGGTCGATGCCGGTGCTCAGAGCTGGTGCGAGTAGTTTGCTGCTCATGCCTCGATCATACTGTATCGGACATTGCTGAACGAGCGAACACCGTTGATATAAAGTAGGATTGGAGTCGATGATATCGACATTGGCGCCGGGGGTGGGGGGCCTCCGAGAGTTGCCAGGTTGTGCAGGCGGGATGACGTTGGTCGGGCTTTGAACCCTCCGTCGAGACGGTCCTACTTGTTTCCACCCCCACGCGAAGATCCGTCGGCACGTTGGCGGTCAACCGCATCAGCGTTGCAATGTATGCACGCGTCACCGCATTGCCGGAATTGCCGAATAGTGCAGTGTTGAAGGCACGTTCGTCGTCGTTGAGTCCCATGGCAGGCACGCTAGTGTTTGTTTTGAGCGAAGAACCATCGAGCCCCGCATAACACCCAGATAACACCGGGGTTGTGTTGCAGGGCAGGAAACCATATCCTGCCTGCGACAACGTAAGTGGTCCCGGCTGGGATCGAACCAGCGACCTTCCGCGTGTGAAGCGGACGCTCTCCCACTGAGCCACGGGACCGGCGCCGACAGGCGAACGACGTCGAAGGTTAGCACGCGCAGCCATCTCGGCAGAACGTGATGTCGGCGTCAGATAGCGCGCGGCTACCGGCGCCGAGAGATTTGTGCGGTCCCGCTCAGGTGGACTATCGTCGTGCTTCGCACCGGGCGACGATCTCGTCCGTTGCGCGCGGATGTGGCGCAGTTGGTAGCGCATCACCTTGCCAAGGTGAGGGTCGCGGGTTCGAATCCCGTCATCCGCTCGAGGGTGTTTTGATATCAAACCCCGCGGTGGAGTGGCCGAGTGGCGAGGCAACGGCCTGCAAAGCCGTGCACACGGGTTCGATTCCCGTCTCCACCTCTATTTGTTCGACCGGGCGCGGTTAGCTCAGCGGGAGAGCGCTTCCCTGACACGGAAGAGGTCGCTGGTTCAATCCCAGTACCGCGCACCAAGGTTCGTGCAGCTAGATAGCGGTATCTAGTCCAACGAACTTCATCTCGTGCAACAAACGTGCGATAGCAGCTCCGAGTGAACCTCCACAACAAGAGAGGTTCACAGCTATGACCACCACAACCACAAACTTGACCGACATCGGTCCTGCACCACTCACACCGCAAGGTGGGGCCTGCACGTTGGCGCTTGAGTTTTTCAGCAGAAAAATCTGAGAGTTTCCTAGACGTCGGCTAAGGCAACGGTTCACAATATACGGACAACGGCCTGCGGCGAGACAGCCGAATTGCTCTGGGCGGCGCACAACCGCATACAGCTCTGCCCAAGGTCGGGGAGGTCGCAATGTCAGGTCGTAAGCTAAGTTGGCTGGGTTTTGGCCTGTTGGCCACCGCTGGCGCTAGTCTCATGGGGCTGACCTCGGTGATGCATGCCGCGTTCGCGTACGGGGATGACACGGCGTTGGTCATGGGCGGTAGCGGCATCCCGGTACCACCGCCGATCTACGTGGACGCCGCTAATGACCTGTACCTTCACCTTCCCACCGGGTCCGTCCAGCCATTGACCACGCCCGAGGGGCTTTATCCGTTGACCGGCGTCAACAGCTTGCAGCTCGATTCGTCGGTCGCTCAGGGCGAAACCACCCTGAACAACGCGATCATGCAGCAGATCGCCGACGGCAACCACGTCGACGTGTTCGGCTACTCGCAGAGCGCGGATATCTCCTCGCTGGAAATGTCGCAGCTTGCTGCTGACGGTGTGCCGAGTTCGGACGTGAGCTTCACGCTGGTCGGCGACGAGATGAATCCCAATGGCGGCATCGAGGAAAGATTTGTCGGGCTGTCCTTCCCCAGCTTTGGTCAGACGTACGGCGGCGCCACTCCGAGCGATCCTTACCCGACCGACATTTACACGATCGAATACGACGGCTTCGCCGACTTCCCGCGATACCCCATCGACGTGCTCTCCGACCTCAATGCCGACCTGGGCGGCATTTACGAGCACTTCGCGTATCTCGACCTCACGCCGGAGCAGGTGTCCGGCACTGTCGATTTGGGAACCTTCGGCGACACCACCTACTACATGATTCCCGCCGATAGTCTGCCGCTGCTGGACCCGCTGCAGTTGATCCCGGTGATCGGACAGCCGCTCTACGATCTGCTGGAACCCGACACGGCGATTCTGGTGAACTTGGGCTATGGCAGCATCACGCAGGGCTGGGACACCGAGAACCCGCCGGATGTGCCGACCCCGTTCGGGTTGTTCCCGACGGACATCAACCCCGCCGATCTGGTGACGGCGCTGCTGCAGGGGGCGCAGCAAGGAATCACCGATGCGATCGCCCAGTTGCAAGACCCGGCAAATTATCAACTGACCCCGCTGTTGGACAACCCGTCGCTGCAACAGCTCTTCGCCGGGTTCCACACGGCCGGTCTTTTACCGACCGACCAGCCGACGCTGCTGCAGCTCGTGGATGCGTTCAGCACGCTCGGAAACGGAGGCAGCCCGATCACGCCACCCGCCAATATCATTGATGCTTTCACCGGCGCGGTCTCTTATGACCTCGGGGTTCTGAAACCGTTGGTAGACAATGCGCTTGCCTTCGGAATCACCCTCCCCCAATACGACGCGACCCTCTTCGTGGATGGGCTGCAGTCGGGTAACCTGGTCGACGCGATCGGGTTACCGATCGCCGCCGACATCGGCCTGGTCCCCTACCAACTCTTGTTTGACGGTCTCTTTCCCATCGTGGAGGCGGGCGCAACGACCATTAGCGAGTTCGCCGACCTCATCCCGTGACCTCACATGTTCTCCGGGTGACGCGAATCGGGTGATAAGCAACGCGTTCCGCGGTCACTCCCGCGCGGCGGTCAACCCGTCCGACAGTGGTCGACTCACATGTCACGACGCAACGCGCGTTGGATCAGTGGCAGGCGGGTTTGGTCGGCGCGGACATTGCGGCACCCGGCCGGGCGGCTACGATCCGCGTGACGCCGAAGAACGCCAGGCCCTGCGGGCTGAGGGACTCGACCTCGACGATAACGGGTTACCGCTCTTGGGGCTCCTGATCAGCGTGTCGCTATTTGTTGGCGGCCAGCTTCGATAGAAGCGCAGCGATTTCACGGTCGCGGCCTTGCGCCGCGTGCTGGTAGCGCATCGCAGCGGCCGGGGTCGAATGCCCGAGTCGCGCCATCAGTTCCGCGAGCGTAGCGCCCGTTGATGCCGCCAGCACTGCGCCGGAATGGCGAAGGTCGTGGAACCGGAGATCGGGCCGGTTGGCCTCGTTGCGAGCCTTGTAGAACCAGCGGTTTAGTGTCGCGGGCGCCAGGTGGCCGCCCTGCTTCGCCGGGAATAGCAACGAATCACGTTCTTTTCCTACATGTTTCGATATATGTGCTTCGAGCACGGGCAACAGGTGCGGCGGGATCGCTACATCGCGTATACCGGCGTCGGACTTCGGGGTGGTGACAACGAAAGTGATCCCCTCATCGCGCTTGACGCGAACCACGCCGCGCCGCACTCGAATCACCTCGTCGCGCAGGTCGCAGTCCATGCGGCGAAGTTCGGCTATCTCGCCGAATCTCATGGCAAGCCACGACGCGAGCAGGATCATGGGCTGCAACTGCGACGGCATCTCCTTAGTGATGATCTCCAGCTCGTCGAGCGTGGCGGGCCGGCTCTTGTGGACGCGGCGGGCACTGCCGGCGCCTCGGATGACGCACGGGTTCACGGCGATCTTGCCGTCGCTGGCCGCGGTGCCCATGATCGTCCGGAGCAGCCCGTAGCAGTGCGCGCGCATGGTAGGTGTCTTGGTGCCGAACTTGGAGTGCCAGGTACGAACGTCGTCGGACGTGATCGACGAGAGCGGGAACGAGGCGAACGGCGCCTCGAGCAGACGTTGGTCAAGCAGCTTGCGGTAATGCTCGCGGGTGCGGTCTTTCAGGTCACGCTCGGAGAGCCAGTGCTCGGCGTATTGCGCGAATGTGATCGGGTCCGGTTTCTGCTCATGGGCCTCGGGCGGCTCCCACGCTTTGCGGATGATCTCGGCCTGGCGCAGCGACAGCCAGGAGCGGGCGTCCTGCTTGGTGAGGAATAGTGTCGGCGCCTTGTATCGGCGGCCATTAGGCCCGAAGTAGCGCGCCCGGTAGCCTGTCGCGAGTTTGTCCACCGACCCGAAGGTGCCGCTTGCCCGATCCTTGCGACCCGAGCCTCGCGGCACTGTGCGCCTCCCAGTGCTCAGGTCATGACCTCAATATGACCTGACCGTAGCACATTCATATCCGCTTGCTTCCGCTTGGCTCACGCTGTACTGTCTGCCATCAGCGCAGGTAGAGCACTTAATGCGCTGGTCAATTACATAAAGCTAGCTAACTAGCTGGACTGGTTCAATCCCAGTACCGCGCACAGTTTCTGCAGTTCAATGCCTGTTTGTGGTTGTCCAGCCACGATTCGCACAAGATCCGCACCGCACAGCGCTGTCGGTGCCCAGTGCCACAGTGGGCTTGGCCAACCGAAAGGACAACCGCCATTACTACACACGCCTGCCCACAGTGCGGGCTTGAGACCCGGTCCCCGCGGGCTAGCTGGGCTGATCGGCACCCCACCGCCGCAGTGGCCGCGGGCCTGCTCACGTTCATCTTCATGGCGATGACGCTCAGCGAACACCCGATCGCAGCACTGACTGTGCTCGCGGTCGCTGCTGTCGTCGCGGGCGTCGGTTTTGCCGGCCGCGAACGGACACGCCGGCAGACGTTGGGCTCTCGTGCCGACGACGGACACCGCGCGCTGATGGCCGCCTCAATGCCGTCGCTGCTGGCGCCGCGGCGGGCATGAAGGTCGTGATCCATTTGCCGTCCTGGCAGATGACGAGCACTTAAGCTGAGGCGAGCCCGCTGGTGGGCATCGGGTCCTACCGGAGAGGCCTGTTGCGATGACGAAAACTGTTCGCCGTATGGCCGCTGTCGCGGTGGCGTCGTTTGCTCTCGCGGCTGCGATGGTCCACACGTCGGCTGTCAGTTCCGCGCAGTGTGACCCCAACTGGTCGCGAAATGTCATAACCAACGAGTGCAAACCGGGTCCGGCACCGCCGGCGTGGTGGACTCCCCGGCCGGCCTATGCGCCTCCATACGCACCCGCCGACGTGCCGCCGCCTCCTCCCCCACCACCCTGGGCAGGGCAAATGCAGCCGAGATGGGACGAAGGCGGCCAGCATTGGGTCTGGGCCGGGATCTGACGGCGTCCGGTCCCTCGGTCTAGTTCGGGCCGCGAGGGTTATCGCGTTGTGGCGCTGGGTTGTGGCGTTGAGGTGGGGTCACCGCTGCCGTTATCGCTGGGACGTTGCAGGTACTGCGGGCAGTAGGCGCTGGCCGCGATCGCGGTGAACTGTGCCGCTCTGGTCGTGTCCAGGCCCGGATTCTGCTTCGTTACGAGCTGGATGACGTCGAGCTCCGGCTTCCCCTGCTGCATCAGCCCGCATGCCGTCCTACCGGCCTTGACGGCGCCTGGCCCGTCCTTGACGGTAATGCCCGCTTTGGTGAGCGAATCGAGGAAGCTCGCATCGAGGCTCGGGTCGGCGTGCGCCGGCACACCTGAGCCCAGTGCGGCGACCGCGATGCCGAGCAGCGCCACTACACGTCTCACCGGATCATCATCGCTCAGCGTGGCGCCGTTGTCGTGGCAATCGAGTGACCCCTGAACCGCAACATCGCGACGGCGATGCTGCCAGGATCAGACCATGGCCGAGAAAATCGAAGTCCAGCGCACGATCCTCGCTCCAGCAGCCGATATCTTCGCCGTCCTCTGCGATCCGCAAGGGCACGTCGCGATCGACTCGTCCGGAATGCTGCAGGACGCCGACGGTTCGTCCGTTCGCGCCGCCGGTGACAGCTTCGTCGTGCATATGGACCGCGACGCTCTCAACGATTTTCCCCAACTCGGCAAGTACGACGTCACGGTCATCATCCGTGAATTCGAGCCTGACCGGTTGATCGCCTGGACGGTTGACGGCCAGATCCAGCCGCCGATCGGCCATGTCTACGGCTACCGACTCGAGCCCGACGATCAGGGCGAGGGCACACTCGTCACGTCGTTCTACGACTGGTCGCAGATCCACGACAAGTGGCGCGCAGCGGGAATTTTCCCGGTCATCTCCGAACTCGCACTGCGGGCATCGCTGGGCATCCTGGATCGCACGGTGCGCCGCGGCTACCCGAAGGGCTAGGCAAG
>Ga0302325_10024801_pt1 | contig 12467 bp, 7 predicted proteins | sample Palsa_T0_2_FD_201948 | JGI IMG/M metagenome (GOLD analysis project Ga0302325, IMG submission 201948) | Peat permafrost microbial communities from Stordalen Mire near Abisko, Sweden - Palsa_T0_2 | ecosystem: Environmental > Terrestrial > Soil > Palsa > Peat permafrost | place: Sweden: Abisko...
GAGCTGCGTGATCGCCAGCGTGAGGAATGCCATGAAATAGGCGAAGACAGTCACTGCCTGCTCGCGGTATCGCAATGAGTGGACCACCATCCCCGCCGCCACCGCCAGCAGCAGCAGCGCGCCCAGAACGGGACTGTGAATCACCTTCGCCGCGTCCAAAGCTTGCATTGCGTAGGTGGTGAAATACAAGCCCGCCCATCCGCCGGCCAGCAGCCCTCGTCCGAAAATCAGGTATCGGGCACGCCGTTCCAGCAGCACGCCGCTAATCAGCAGTGTGAAACTGATCGCCAGCGAAATGGCCGAGATGCCACCCGGCCCAAGCCGCGGAAACTCGTATCCGAGAAACAGCGCGATGGCAATCACCAGCACGAGCACGCCGATTTTGTTCAGCCAATTCCCGCCGACCAACGCTTCCCACTCGGCGCTGGTGCGCGAGGGGCGCGGCGGTTCAGCCGCGACATATACCGGAGGCGAAACGGGACGCGACGCCTCGCGACCTGCGTCGGGCACTACCGGCGGAATCGCGGCGGGCGGTTCCGGTTCATGTTGGCCGTCGGCGCCGACGGTTTCGCCATCGTCAGCACCAACGATTCGTTGGGCGGCATGGTGTTGGGCAGCATGGATAAGCGTCTCGCTCTCCGGCTTGAACACTATTACCGGTATCGCAGCCGGCTGCGGCGGAGGTTCTGGAACGGCCAACCGCTCCGCCAGCGTCTCGGGAACAACCCCTGGCTCCGGAGGCGCTTCCACCACCACATCCGTCCGCGTGCGCTTCAACTCCGCGACAGTCTGCTCCAACTGCGTAATCCGCTTAATCAGCCTTGTGATTTCCTTGGGATCGATATGCTCCCGTAGCACCATCTCGATCCGCCGCTCCATCTCGCCATAACGGCGCGACATCATCCCCCAGCGGACGATCAGGACCACAACCAAAACGAAAAGCAGAAAGCCTTCCATGGCCAGCGCTCCTTTCCCTGATTACGGCCCTTACTTCGTTTTATCGCAGCTTTCCATCAGACCGGCTGCCTGCGCCCGTATGGCCCGCAGGTCGAGCTTGCCCGTGCCGAGCAGCGGCAGGTTCGGCACATGGAAAATGTCTTCGCGCTTGGGAACCCACAGCGCGGGAAGACCGCTTTCGGAGAGGCGCTGCCACAACTCCCGTGGGGCCAGCGCGCCATCGGTATAGAGTAGCGCCAGGCGCTCTCCGCGGCGTTCGTCAGGCACGCCCGTCACTACGCACGCGGGCTCGCCCAGAATCTCCGCAACGGCGGCCTCGATCTTGAGATGCGGCACCATCTCCCCACCGATTTTGCTGAAGCGCGAAAGCCGGTCGGTAATGCGAATAAACCCTTCATCATCCATCGAAGCGATGTCGCCCGTCACATACCAGCGGTCGCGCAATGCCGAACTCGTCAAATCGGGATTATTGAGATAGCCGAGCATGCGGTTCGGCCCCTTCACCAGCAGCAGCCCCTCGGTGTTCGGCGCCAGCGGCGCACCCGTCTGCGCATCGACGACCTTCACGGCGACGCCCGGCAGCGGATGACCCGCCGTTCCCGGCTTCGACCCGACTTGCTTCTCGTTTCCATCGTGGTAGTCGGGCGTGTTCACCGACACCACCGGCGACATCTCGGTGCAGCCGTAACCCTCCAGCAGTCCGAGCCCGAACTTCTCCTGAAACTCGCGCGCCGCCTGCTCGCGCAGCTTTTCCGCGCCCACCAGAACAAACCGCAGCGAAGCAAATTCCTCGCGCGAGCATTTCCGCAAGTAGTTGCCGCAGAACGTGGGCGTCGAAAGCAGAAACGTGCCTTTGTGTTTTTGCACCATCGTACCCGTCGCCTTGGCGTCCAGCGGATTCGGTTGGTACACTGCGCCGCACCCGCCCAGCAGCGGTAGCCAGATAGTCACCGTGAATCCGAACGAGTGGAAGAACGGCAGCACGCCCACAATGCGGTCTTCCTCGCTCAGCGAGAACACCTGCAGCATGGCTTCGATATCGGAGATCAGGTTGTAGTGCGAGAGCATCACGCCCTTGGGAACGCCCGTGCTGCCGCTCGAAAACACCACCGTCGCTAGCGAGTCGGGAGTCGGTACGCGCGACAGCATTTCCGTCGGCATCAGACGAGCCCGCAGCCAGGCTGCTGCCTTCGCGATTCCGCTCACGCCGCCGAATATGTCCTCGACATAGACTGCGCCTTCCATGGCATCGATCTTCGCCTTCGCCCAAAACGCCCGCGAGGTGATCACCGTCCGGAGCTTGCATTGCGCGCTCACCGCGGGCATCGCCTCGGCGCCCGCCGTGAAGTTCAAATTCACCGGGATCTTGCCCGCCATCGTGACCCCAACGTTGGTAACCGCCCCGGCAACGGAGGCCGGCAGCAGCACGCCAAGCATTTCCTCTTCGTTCCGATTCTTCCGCACCCAATCTGCCACCAACAAGCTACCGATCAGCGTGCGCCCGTAGGTCAGTTCGCGCCCAGTGGAATCCGCCATGGCGAATTTCCCCCAGTTCGCGCGCGCCGACCGCACGAATCGCGCCGGCAATGTGTCCCGGCTCGATTTTCGCGCTTCCACTGCCTCACTGCCCAGTTCCAGGATCGCCTGCCGCACTTCTTGCGCGGTCGCGGTCGAAGGCAGTGGCCGTCCGAAACTGACTGTCACGGGATACGGAATCCGCTTCGGTAACTTCCAGAAGAACTTCCCGCGCTCGAAGCTGAAGATGCTGCCCCACAGACGATCCAGGTGCACTGGAATGATGGGGACATCCGTGCCCGCGACAATCCGCTCCAGCCCACTCTTGAATGGCAGCAGATTGCCTGTGCGCGTAATCGACCCTTCGGCGAAAATGCAGACCATTTCGCCGCTCGTCAGTTCCTGTTTGGCCCGCCGGATCGCTTCCACTGCCTCTCGCGGCGAGCGCGTCCCTACCGGGATCGCGTTCACCAGGCGGAAGAACCAGCGCAGCCCTTTCCGTTCGAATATCGGCCGCCACACCATGAAGCGAATCACGCGCTGTACCGAAGCCCCAATCAGCAGTCCATCGACATGCGAAGTATGGTTCGCCACCAGCAGCGCCGCTCCGCGCAATGGCACATTTTCCTGACCCACAACGCGAATGCGGAAGAGCGAATGGGTCGCCATCCACAAGACGAAGCGAATCAGGAAGTCGGGCACCACCGACACGATATAGGCCGTGGCCCCAACGGTCGCCAGTCCGAAAATCAGGATCAGTTTGTCGGAGCCAACGTGAAGGCGGTCGTGCATCATCCACAGCACGCCGGACGCCAGCAGCATCCCGATCGTATTGTGAAAGTTATTCGTGGCGATCAGGCGCCCTTTTTCGTGCGCCTGGGCCCGCTGCTGCAAGAAGGCGTTCAGCGGCACGATGAAAAGTCCGCTCGACAAGCCCAGCAGCGCCAGCATTCCGACCGACCAGCCGTACGATCCACGCGCAGCATACAGCAGCACCGAAAATACCGCCATCAGTACCGACCCGAGAGGCACCAGTCCGAGTTCCACCCTATCGCCCGAAAGTTTCCCTGCCAGCATGCTGCCCGCGCCGATTCCGACGGCGAGACAGGTCACCATCAGCCCGGTGCGCAGATCGTCGACATGCAGCACCTCGTGAGCAAACAGCAGCAGGTCCAACTGCAGCAGCATGCCGAGGAACCAGAAATAAGAGATCCCCAGCACCGTGAGCCAAAGCGCACGATCCGCAAGCAGATGTTTGGTACCGGTGATGACTTCCGCAAACGGATTGCGGCGAAATGGCGCGGTCGAACCGGCCGCCGGCACGCGCCCGATCCGCAGACTCACGGTAAACCCGGCCAGCGCCACCGCTACCATCACGAGCCCCATTCTCCACGGCTCGCCCTTCCACGCGGCGAACATGAGCGAACCCAACGCCGTCCCCAGCACGATCGCCACGAACGTGCTCATCTCGAGCAGCGCATTGGCGCGCGACAGATCTTCGTCCCCCAGCATTTCCGGAACGATGCCGTATTTCGCCGGGCTAAAAATCGTGGAATGCACCGCCATCAGGAACAGCACGATCAGCATTAACTCCACGCGTGTCGAGAAGAACACCGCGAGGCCGAGCAACATCACCGCAATCTCGAACACCTTAACCGAGATCAGCACGGTGCGCTTGCTCACCGCGTCCGCCAGGTGGCCCGAGTAGCCGCTGAAGAGCAGGAACGGCGCCACGAACACCGCGCCCGCGAGCGATAGGTACAGCCCGCCCGCAGCCGCCGAGATCTGCACGGCCCGCATCGAGACCACGATCTTATAGAGGTTGTCGTTGAACGCGCCCAGAAACTGCGTCCACAGGAATGCCTGGAAGCCGCCCTTTTTCAGAAGATCGCCGAAACCGCGTTGCATCGTCGGAGCTATTGAATCACTAATCATGGCGGCTTGAACAGTACACGCTTGCCACCATCCGGACCCTTATTCTTTTCAGCATCTTAGGAGAACGCGCGGCACTCGGCAACCGACCATATGTACATTCTCTGCCACCGCCTGTACAATTAATGTATCCTCATGGCTTTCCTGACTTCGCCGGAACGAGCCTTCCTTCGCGCCGCCTCCCGGCTGGCCTTCTGCAATCCGTTCCTACCGGAACGCGTGGAGCACGAGCGCGCCGCGCTGGGCGCCGAATTCGCGGACGACGAGCCCGTCTGGAGCTTCTCCATTCACGACCCCGAGCGCCGCCGCACCAACGTCTGGCGAATCGCCGCCCGCTTGGAGGAGTTGTGCCCGCGCCTGCGCGACAAGCTCGCGGCGCATACCGCTTCCACCGACGAAGACCGCGTCCTCTATGAAGAGGCCGCGCTGAATCTCCTCTATCAGCGCTATTACCCGCGCTTTTTCGAAGCGGCGTTCGGCGCGCAAAAAACCACCGGCGCGACCCGCTGGAGATTCTACTCGCAATTCCTCCTCGATTGGCGCCACTTTTTCGAAATCGAAGGGCTCTCGCTGCCGTCCACCTATGAGCCGGCCCACACCTTCGCCTGCTTCCGCCAGATCCAATGCGCCTTCGAACGCATTTTCACGGACATCATCGGAAACTCGCTCCCCGCGGCCCGCCTGCGCGCAGCCGTCTGGGAATCGCTCTTCACGCACGATATGCGCCGCTACCGGCGCACGCTCTTCGAGCGCATGGGCGAATTCGCCACTCTCGTCACCGGGCCGTCGGGCAGCGGCAAAGAGCTCGTCGCGCGCGCCATCGCCGAATCGCCGTACCTGCGCTTCGATGACCGCCGCATGACGTTCCCCGACGACGACGCGGCGCTCTTCTTTCCCATCAACATCTCGGCGTTGTCACCGACGTTGGTGGAGTCGGAGCTCTTCGGCCATCGCCGCGGATCTTTCACCGGCGCGGTGGGCGATCGCAAGGGCTGGCTCGAAACCTGTCCGGCGCGAGGCTCGGTCTTCCTCGATGAGCTCGGCGATCTCGAGCCCGGCATTCAGGTCAAGCTTCTGCGCGTGATCGAGACGCGCCGCTTCAATCCCGTGGGCGACACCGCGACGCTGCGATTCCACGGCAAGCTGATCGCCGCCACCAATCGCGATCTGGCCGCCGACATCCAGGCCTGCCGCTTCCGCGAGGATTTGTACTACCGGCTCTGCTCCGACCAGGTCGCAACCCCATCGCTGGCCCAGCAGATCGCCGATTCTCCGCAGGTGCTCAACGAGTCGATCGCCTACATGGCTCGGAAGATCGCCGGAGCAGAGTCGGAAGAGCTAGCCGCGGAATCGATCGAATGGGCGGAGCAGAATCTCGGCGTGAACTATGGATGGCCGGGCAATTATCGCGAGCTTGAGCAGTGCGTACGCAACGTGCTCATCCGGCGCAATTACCGTCCCGCGCAAGTCGAAACCGGCGACGGCGCCGACGAACTTGCCCGCGAATTCCGCGCCGGGCGACTTACTGCCGAGGAGTTACTCCGCCGCTACTGCACTTACATCTACCAACAGACGGGCAGTTACCAAGAGACAGCCCACCGCCTCCAGTTAGACCGCCGCACCGTAAAAGCGAAGATCTAATCTTTGGTGGGGCGGATCCCCTGGTCCGCGCGGGACGCCCACGTCCCGCTCTTCTTATACACCTTCTCAATCACACCCAGTGCCGCCTGCGCGTCACGAATTCCCGGCGCCGGATCGCGATGCGGCCGGATGTCCTCCAGGAACTAGGCGAACTGCAAGTCCCAGGAATTATCCGCCATGGGGTATTCCCAAATGGTCGTCTCCGGCGGCCCCATTTCAGGCGACATACCATAGTAGGCCAGCCGCTCCACGCCGTAACTCCCGCCCAATCCGGAGATCTCGAGTTTCCCGGCGCGCCCAAAAATCTCTAGCGAGAACAGATTCTTCCACTCCGTCCAAGTCGCGTGCAGAAACGCAGTCTGGCCCACGGCGGTAGTCAGAATGAGGAACGCGTTGTCCTCCACAGGTTTTGCCTTGATTTCACGCCTAACCTTACTTCTCCGCCGCCCCCTCCGTGGCCTCCGACGCCTCCGTGCGCTCCGTCTTAGCTTTTGATCTTTCTCTCCGTGCCTCTGTGGTGAAGATTGTTCTCACGGCGCATACAATAAAGCTTGACCCAAATCCTCACCCTCTCCGCGCGCGAACAGGCACGCCTCGTCCGCCAACGCCAGATTTCCTCGCGCGAGCTCATCGGCGCGCACATCGATCGCATCGCCGCCGTCAACCCCGCCCTCAACGCAGCCGTCGAAGTGCTTGCCGATCCGGCGCTCGACGACGCCCGCCGCGCCGATCGCGAGCTCGCCTCCGGCAGTCTTCGTGGCCCACTGCACGGCGTCCCTTTCAGCATCAAGGACTCCATCGAGCAGGCCGGCACGCGCTGCACCGCCGGAACTCTCGGGCGCAAAGACGCGCTGCCGTCCACCCAAGACGCCACGCTCGTCGCCCGCCTGCGCCGCGCCGGCGCTATCCCAATCGCCCGCACCAATCTGCCCGACCTTCTCTTCGCCTTCGAAAGCGCCAACCTCATTTACGGCCAGACCAACAACCCCTACGACCCGAGCCGCACTTCGGGAGGCTCAAGCGGTGGGGAAGCCGCGCTGATCGCGGCCTGCGGTTCGCCTCTTGGCCTGGGCAGCGATGCCGCCGGCTCGGTCCGCCTGCCCGCGGCTTTCTGCGGAATCGCTGGCATCAAGCCGACGTCCGGCCGTCTGCCGCGCACCGGCCATTTTCCGCCCGCCGGAGGCTGGCTCGAGATGGTGTGGCAGATCGGCCCCATGGCGCGCAGTGTCGAAGACCTTGTGGAAGCCATGCGCCTGCTGACTGGCCCCGACGGCATCGACCCCACCGTCCCCGACGTACCGTTCCGCGAGCCCGTCCACGTGAAGCTCGCCGAATTGCGGGTGGCCTTCTACACCGACAACGGATTCGCGCCTGCCGACGCTGAAGTCGAAGCCGTGGTTCGCGCTGCTGCCCGCACCCTCACATCGTCAGCCCAGTCAGTAACCGAAGCCCGACCCGCCTGCCTTCCGGCCGCCTACGATCTCGAAATGAAATTCATCGGACCGGACGGCGGCGACAGCCTGCGCGCTTATCTCCGCGACATCGGATCGACACAGGTTCATCCGCTTCTCACCGGCTGGCTCGACAAGCTCGAGCCGTACCGCACCGATCTCGCGGGGCTCGCACGTTATTGGTCAGAGCTCGACGCCTATCGCTCTGAGATGATGCGCTTCCTCCGCGATTTCGACGTGATTCTTTGTCCGGCCTACATCCACCCCGCGTTGCCGCACGGCGAATCCATCCGCGACGAGAACTTCCGCGGCTTCAGCCACACCATGGCCTACAACGTCGCGGGATGGCCTGGCGTCGTGGTGCGTTGCGGCGAATGGCGCACCGGCCTGCCGATCGCGGTGCAAGTGGTGGCCGGCCCGTGGCGCGAGGACATCGCCCTCCGTGTTGCGCTGTTCCTGGAGGAAGCGATGGGAGGCTGGAGAGCGCCCCGTGTTTAGCAAAGCCCATCTAGCTCTGGCGTCTCTATTCGACCAAGCCGTGATTGAGCGATGGCCGTGGCTTGCCGCCACGGCCGGTTGGGTCGTCTTCAGCCTCTATTGGGACATCGCCGCCAAGAAAACCGCCGTAACAAAAAGCTCCGAATCCCGAGCCTCACGCGGCATCCACGTATTCCTCACCAACGCCGCCTTAATCCTCGAGCTAATTCCGTTCCGCGGAGCGGGGCGCTTCCTGCCGCTATCCTCCGCCATCATGGCCGCCGGGCTGGCAATCGAAGCGGCGGGTCTCTTCCTCGCGATCCTCGCGCGCCGCCATCTCGGCCGTTACTGGAGCGGTGAAATCACCATAAAGGTGGACCATCGACTCATCCGCTCCGGCCCATACAAGAAGCTCCGCCACCCCATCTACATAGGCCTGCTGACGATGTACGCCGGTACCGCGCTGGTAACCGGCGCCTGGCTCGCGCTCGCCGGCTTCGCGATGGCCCTCATCGCCTACGCCCGCAAAATTCGCCTCGAAGAGCAAAATCTGCGCGTAGCCTTCGGCGCCGAATACGAAGCCTATCGCCGCACAACTTGGATCTGACAGGCTATCGCGACTCGAACAACAGCGTCCAATCCATCACGTTATCAGGCTGTTTCTGCGTTGACGGCGTTATCTTCTTGAATTGCCCCAACGATACCGATTGCATCAGCGATTCCAAAGGGAGGGATTGAGCAGCCAGAGAGGACGCCAGGACAACCGCGAACGCCAGTTTCCGCAGCATGAGCAGAGTAATAACTCGCTGCCCTCAGTGCGTCATCGCGTAGACGAGGTAGTTCACACCGATCCGCAACCCCATATACGAGAATTTCTGGGGATAGGTCGGCTCGTCGGCGTTCTCCCACGAGTCGCCCAGATCGTTATCGTGAGTCATCACTGCGATTAAACGATGACGATCGTCGTAAACGCCGCGCCAGTGTGGATCGTCCCCGCCGCTTCCCCAGGTCGGATTTGTCCGGCACTTCTCGCAGATGCTGTGGGTCTGCGTATACTGCATCCCCGGCACCTGGTAGCGCTCGTTGAGATCGTAGACCGTGTGAAAAATCGGATCGTCATTCTGAATGTCGATGATCTCCCGATCGGGTTCGATTTTCTTAAAGGAGTGAATGAAGACTTCCCATTCCTTCGTGCCATGAAAATCGTCGCACATGAAGAAACCGCCGCGATCCAGAAACTCGCGAAACTTTGCCACCATCTGGTCGGTCAACTGCCAGTGCCCCACTTCCACCGCGTACAACCAGGGATAATTGAAAACGTCGTCGTCCTGCTCCAGATTAATCGGCTGTTCCGCCGACCGCGCATCGATCCGCGTCAGCCGTCGGATCGCCAGCGCCAGATGCCGATCGGACCGCGGATAATCGATGGTCCAGTTCGTCATCCCCTGGTGCCAGTCGTACTGCGAGTTCATGGTCGACTGCCAGTCCACGTACACCGGGCTGGTGGGGTACATCAGGCGGGCGAAAGTCCACTCCCCCGGAACCTTATAGTCCGGCGCTAGCGGAAAGTTATTGTACTCCCATGCCGGATATTCTCGAAAGGGGTCCTGCGCCCACAAGGTACATAGGACTAGAGCACAACCGATGAGTCCGGCTAGAATCGCAGCTCGCAACATCTCTTTTCAGTATAGACGCGCGACTACCGCCCTCGTCTCCCTCCGCCACTCGCTGTAAGGCGGCCCGGCATATCGGCAACCGCATAGCTCATCACAGCTAGTGCCGCCACGCTTTTGCGGAAGTCCTCGGGGTCGACTTTATCGAGTGTATCGGCCTCGCTATGGTGCCAGTCGAAGTAATGCGTTCCGGCGGCCCGCTCGCTCATGCCCGGCACTCCGTCGCGCAGCAGCGCCGTGATGTCCTCGCCCCCACCGCCCGGCGTCATTTCGCCCGCGCCGATGGGTTCGAGGAGTTTCGCGATCTGCTTCAGCCAGTTCATTGATTTCTCGTCCACACCGGCGCCGAACCCGCGCGGCGTCTCCGCTCCCCCATCCATCTCCAGCGCCATCACCTGATTCTTGAGCTGGTCGCCCACGAACGCGCGGTACGCTTCGCCGCCGCGTGTGCCGTTCTCTTCATTCACCCAGAAAGCCACTCGCAGCGTCCGGCGCGGCTGCAGTCCGAGGTGATGAATAATCGACAGCGCCTCCAGACAAGCCATGATCGACGCGCCGTCGTCCTGCGCGCCCTGACCCACATCCCACGAATCGATATGCCCCCCGATTACCACCACTTCCTCGGGATGTTCCTTACCGGGAATCTCGCCGATCACGTCGCCGCTGTCGGCATCCGGCAGCATCTGCGCGCCCATATCCAGATGCACGCGCGCCGGAGTCCCTTCGTTGTAGAACCGCGCCAGCATATACGTATCTTCGGGAGTAATCGCCGCCGCCGGGATCTTGGGCTGATCGGGGTCGTACTCCATGGCGCCCGTATGCGGTTGCTGCATCGCCAGCGGAGTGGCCGACCGCACCAACACCGCCACCGCCCCCAAGGCCGCCGCCCGCGAAGCGCCGCTCGAGCGATAATTCCGGCCCGACCCGTAATTCGTAAACAGGTAGTTATAGACCACGATCTTTCCCTGCACCTTATCGCGGCCAAGCTTCGCCAGGTCGTCGAAGTTCGACACCACCACCGTGTCGGCGGTGATTCCGTCCGGCGGCGTCCCCACGCTCATCCCCAGCCCCAGCATGTGCAGCGGCTTCTCGACGGGAGTTATTATCTTCGCCGACTCGCTATTGCGAACCCAATGCGGCACCTTTGTGGGGATTACACGCACGTTGCTCAGTCCCACCGCCTTCATCTGCTCCACCGACCAGGCGATGGCCCGTTCCAAACCCGCCGACCCGCTCAAGCGGTTGCCGATGCGGTAGCAGAGGTACGTCAGCCGGTCATAGCCTTCGCGGTCCGCCATGGCGGCGCGAATCAGCTTATCGGCAGTCTCGCGGTACTGGTCCGTAAGGTTCGGCTCGTCCGAAGCCAGCAGCGAAGCTCCGGCCAGCACTAGAGCAAAAGGCAAAGTGGTGCGCCAAGTCATAAAGGACATCTTATATTAGCGGACAGCCCCCACCGGACTCCCGTCGCAGATTCTCCGAACTCCTGAAGTGATGGAATCTGACATGAGCCCGCACTCCGTTCCCTCTGGTCGCGGCTCAGTATCGGAACGTTCCGTTTCCGAGCCGTGACCAAAGGGAGCGGAATGCGTGGCGCCTAAATTGGCTCAAGTCAGTTTCCTCCCCGCCGCTGAATGGTGGCGCGACCTCAAGAGTTCGGAGTCTCGACGGCTTGCTAGCTCGGCTCTCCCAAACGTCGAGACCCGAAGCAGTGCCCCTCCGTGGCCGCCGCCTCTGTGAGCTCTGATTTTGCGTTTGCCTTTGTTCTTTCTCCGTATCACCGTGCCTCCTGGGTGAACTATTGTCTTAGTCAGCCCTCCGGGCCAAGCCCCCTCAGCGCGCCGTGACTTCGATTTCATTTCCTTAGCGTCTCAGCGTCTCCGTGGTAAATCCCCACTTCACTTTTTCACATGATGATCGCTCCCTCCACGCACTCATCTTAATCCTCCAAATCCATCCTTTCGATTGGACTCCGCGCCTCGCCCCGCACTAACGTTGATCTATGGGAAACCCTCAAGCCTCCCGTATAGGCCCCGCACTGCCCCCTGTAGAGGACATGACGTCCGACCAGTTCGCCGCCTACATGGACGCCCAGCAATAGCACTGATTCCGATGACCCTGTCCTAATTTCCGAGACATTCCCCCGTCCGGGCAACACTACTCAGCCAAAGCAACCCAGAAGCGAAGCGGCATTTGCGCGGTAGTACTATGCCCAAAATCCAAAACCTGGTCTCCGCCCCGCCGCAGCCGAACTCCACGCTGCCCGTGCCCGTCGAACTTTACTGGTCCGACGCGGCCGGCGCGGAACCCGAACGCGAGCGCTCCGCCGTACCGCTCGGCCATTATCTATGGATCCTCCGCCGCCACGCGTGGAGGATCGCCGGTCTGGTCCTCACGGCGGTCGTCTGCGTCTACGTCCTCACCAAGCGAATCACCCCTATCTACGAATCCACCGTCACCATCGGCATCGATCGCCAGATGCCCACCGGCGTGGTGGGCCAGGACTCCACTCGCGCGCTCGCCAACGACTCCGACCAGTTCCTCCTGACCCAGGTGAAGCTCCTCCAATCCGACTCCGTCGTCCGCCCGGTCGTCGAGCAGTTTCACCTCGCCGGCCCCGCGCCCGACTCCCAGGCTTCCGAATCGCGCATCGCTCTTCCTGGCCTGAGCGTCACCCGCGTTCCCGGCACATATCTCCTGCTCGCCAGCTACCGCTCACCAGACCCGCACCTCTCGGCCGACGTTGCCAACGCTTTCGCCAAGTCCTACGGCGATTACAGCTCCGACATCCGATTTCACGCCACCGCCAATCAGTCCGCTTTCA
>Ga0302325_10024803_pt1 | contig 12467 bp, 17 predicted proteins | sample Palsa_T0_2_FD_201948 | JGI IMG/M metagenome (GOLD analysis project Ga0302325, IMG submission 201948) | Peat permafrost microbial communities from Stordalen Mire near Abisko, Sweden - Palsa_T0_2 | ecosystem: Environmental > Terrestrial > Soil > Palsa > Peat permafrost | place: Sweden: Abisko...
TGCCCAGATGACCGGCATGGCGGATCGCACAGGATCGATTGCGCCCGGGAAGACGGCGGACATCATTCTGGTGGATGGGGATGTGTCCAAGGCCCTCGCCAATCTTCGCCATGTGGATACCGTGTTCTTGGACGGCTATCGATTGAGTGGTGAGGCGCTACGGCAAGCGAGCGGTCTGAATGGAATGCCGAAATGACGAGGTCGCTATTTGACTCTCCTCCAGAAGATTCGCATTGGCGGCTGTGTGAATGCCAAGAGCAAAATAACGATAGATCAGGTTGGACCGGCGATCGCCTACATCGGATCGGGAAGCGTCCCTATTGTGAATTTCTCGACGAAGCAGCCTTATAAGGTATTTAACGGGAATTTCTGAGGTGACTCGTGGGAAAGAGTGAAGGTACGACCGGCGAGGATATCGGGCGTCCGGGACCCTGGGGTGAAGGTCGATATCAAGAGCCGGGACAATCGGTTGATGAATCGGTCCGCACGCCTCCGGGCAGTGTACCTGACGCCGACAGGCGCTCCTCCACTCCGGTCACTCGGAAAGATTACGAGTCTGCCGAGACGGCTTTGCCGCCTGAGGATAAATCCGAATTGCCCGGGGGCGATGCTGGTTGACACCCAGGTTCGTGAGGGTAAGCAATCTCGCACTCATGGCCGAGCGATGATCGGAACAACTGGGGCCTGGGCGCTTGACGCTCTCAAATTAGCCATTGAAGGGTCACGACCTGCCGGGCAAAGGAGATCACCGACATATGGGGGTGTGACTGGATTTCGAACAGATATCCGACGGCGCCCATGATCAGGCCGTTCATTGCTAGAGCGGCCGCGAAGGCGGTTAGTTTGGAAGAGATAGTGTTCATGTGTGTCTCCGAGTTTGACTAGTTGTCATCAATCCTTAACTGCAGAACACAGCAAGCGCCGTGCCAGTTGCAAACACCTGAAAAAGGCGTCGCTTGGCAAGCAATTTTTGTCGCATGGTACGGCGCGGGTGACCGCGGACAGTGTCCGCGGACAAGGCGGACAGTCGGTGAATACACTCAAGGAAATCACATTAAGGCTCGCCGCAGACTAACGACGCTCACACCGATTCACGGTCGATCGACACCAGCGCTATTGGTGCATCGATCGAGGTTTCCTGTCCGTCCCGGTTTAATCGAAACAGGTGCCGTTCTCCCTCTCGCAGTAACCAGTCCCGTAGCTCTCCAAGCGAAAATTGCGTGGCTTGCATCTGGTCAAATCCTACGATTACGTCATCTTTCCGGAAGCCAGCCGACTGCGCAGCTGAACCTGTGCGCACTGCGGAGATGGTGAAGGTATGGAGATCGGCGCCAGATGCAATCAACGTCAGCCCAAACGTCTTGCGCTCTGGGAATGGCGTGTCAGTCCTTGCTGTATTCTCAAAGATGACCCTGTGACGAGCGTAGTCGAGAAACACGTGATAGCGGCTGAAGATACCTTCTCCGATCGTACCTGCGAAATTAGGGCTGGCATATGCTCCGCCTGAATTAGCTGACAGGCTTACCGGTATCGAGCGAGCGACGATCCCGCCTAAATGTAGTTCGTCAATGTGACCACGCATGTTGCTCTGCGTGAAAAATTGATTTTCGAGACCAGCCGAGATCGCTACGTTGGTGTTCGTTCCGGCCAGCTTGATAAGGTTATTGGCTTTCACAAATGGCGAAGTCAGTGTCATGGTCTCTGCGGCGCCGAAGTCCATGACCATGTGAGCGGGCAGATTGGGTTTGGTTGGGACGGAAAGCACGGCATCGAAATACGGTATTCCGTCATCATCGAAGGTGATAGGAACAACTGCGCCTTTTCCTGCATATCTCCATCCGTTGGGGTTATGCAGTCTCAATGTCTTGGCTTCGTAATCGATCTCGACGACAAAGCGGCTGAGAAAGTCATAACCCAAAATCCCGCCCAGCGGGATTCCGAGAGCGCGTTCCAGCCCCGACTGGTCCAAGACGGATACATGCTGATCGCGCAGCTCCATACCGGACAATGTGAATGTAGCTCCGGTCGCAAAACTCATCTGCGCCGGTCCCCCGCCACCCTCACTATGAATGCTTCCGTAACTTGTAAGCCCGAATGAAGCCATGCGCGAGGTGTTTATCGTTTCATGGTCATCGCCGGTATCGAGTATGAAGCCGACTGCAGGGCGCCCGTTGACCTGCGCCTGCAAAATGATGTGATTGGCTTCCAGAGTGAATGGGAGCGTTACAATAGCTGAGGCCGCCACCACATCTGAGACACCCGGCTTGAGTGGTGCAAATACGGCCGCGCCGGTGCTCAATGCAAGAGTTGAGCGGGACAAATGGTATTCCGAAAGAGACTTGTCCGTCTCTGAGACGCTGATGTGCTCGGGATAGAACGCTCCGCCTGCCCACTGCCAATCATCGTAAGCAGTGTTGATATCCAAATCTTCAGGCCCGGCGAAAACCGCCTTCACCGGCAGCGAGGTTTGTTTGTCGATGTACCAGGTAATTGGCAAACCTCCGATCGGGCTAAATTGCAGCGTCCAATATTGAAGATCTTGCGTCTCGTGAACTTCTGCGGCTTTCATCGACGCGGGAGGGCCAAAGATCATGACCCGTTCGGCAAAGGCTTGGGATTGCAGTCGTTGCAGTTCCGTGCCGTCGAGCGCCCGCACGAAGTTATTCCAATCGCGTTTTTGAGCGCGGCTAGGCGTCAGGACGATGTCATCGTGATCGAACTGACGCATTGTGCTGCGGCGATACTCTCCCCTGGAGGTTACCCACTCGTCCATGGTTCCGGCGAGGCCGTCTTCCGTGGCAGAGAACTTTAGGTGAACCGTACCGGCTTGCATTTCATCGCGACGATGAACCGCCGCTCGCCATCGATGAACAATCAAACTCGCGGACGGTGTTGGGGACGATGCAATGGCAAGGGCATTTGGCAGGATAATTAAGAATCCGGCCGCAATGAGCGTGATTTTGAGGTGGGATCCGCCTATTTCGTTCATCACAGCTCCTGAAATCTACGGTTGAACATGTTGCGGCATCCTAAAGTCCAACCGGCGCATCGGTAAAGGCTTAATGGGGACGCCCCATCCAATGATCGCCGATTAGAAAAGGGTACCGCTAATTCAACCGCGGCGGGGTAGTGCCGAACGTACAGATCACCGTTCCGCCTCGGCGCGAATGGCTGGGTTGATTCTATCTCTTTGACTCTTGGCAAATGCCGGGCGAGCATATGCGCATGCGATCGGCGGCCAAGCAGGTTTCGAGGATATCTACGGCACGGGCGCGTGCTCTGGGTGCAGTGTTCCTGATCAGCCAATTCTCGGGGCTGGCACAGGCGACTTCATTGATCGGCGAGGAGGCTGCCCCGGCGACCGTGCCACAAACGGCGCTCCATCTGTCGTCGTGTACATTGCCGGACTTGAACCAAGCTGCCCGATGCGGCGTTATAAATGTGCCGGAGAATCCAGCGCGGCCAGCGGCGCGGCTGTTGGCGATCCATTTCGCCGTGGTTCCCGCGATAGATTCCTCGGCGCTAACCGATCCAATCGTGCCGCTGATGGGGGGCCCGGGCGAGGACGCGATTAGCGCCGCGGCATTGTATGCGCAGCAATTCTCATCGTTGCGCGCGAACCGCGACCTGCTATTGGTCGACCAGCGGGGTACAGGACAGTCGGCTGCACTACGTTGTGATCTTTACTCATCAGGTGACCCAGCCGTAAGTTTGCGCGATGTATTTCCCCTGGCTGCGGTGAGGAGCTGCGAGCGAAATCTACGAGCGCGCGCAGACTTGACGCAGTACGGTTATCTGCGCTTTTCCAGCGACCTTGAGCAAGTACGACGCGCGCTTGGCTATGGGTCGCTCAACCTGTTTGCGGGTTCCTACGGAACGCGAGCAGCGGTCGTGTATCTGCGAGCTTATCCTCACAGCGTCCGCACCGCGTATCTGGGCAGCGTCGTGCCAATTGATGTGGCGCAACCCTTACCCATGGCGCAGACCGAGCAGGCGGCGCTTGATCGCATCTTAAGCGACTGCGCCGCGGATTCGGTCTGCCATCACGCCTTTCCGAACTTGAATGCGGAATTTCACAAAGTGGTCGCTCGCCTCACTTCCGGCGTGCGCGTCTCGCTTCCGGGAGCCGCTGACAGGGTACCCCTCGAGCGCGGTCGCGTAGCGGAGTGGATACGTTCCAGGCTCTATCGCCCTAAGAGTGCTGCTGTGGTGCCGCGGCTACTTCACCAAGCTTACCTGGGAAATTGGAATCCAGTGGTTGAGGGGATTCTTTCCGATGCGCGTGACGTCGATGCGGACCTTAGCCTCGGGCTGCTATTCGCGGTCACCTGTAGCGAGGATCTGCCTTTCGTAGACGAGAAGGAGATTTTGGCGCAAACACGGGGGACCTTTCTTGGAGATTACCGGGTGCGCCAGCAACAGGCTGCCTGTAGAGTGTGGCCCAAAGTCTCTCTTCCGATCGGTTACAGGGCACCTGTGCACTCAACTGTACCAACGATGTTCGTCTCAGGAGATACCGACGGCGGCACTCCTCTTTGGTTCATGGAACATGCGGCGCCTGAGTTCAGAGAGCGCGCCACAATCGTAGCGCATGGCCAAGGACACACGGAGTGGAGCGACTGCATTTCGCAGCTATATCGGCGGTTCGTCATCAGCGGTTCGGTGAATAAACTCATCGGCGTCTCATGCGAAGCGGTGCCCCGGCCGCCATTTAAGATTGACTAGGAATGTGAGCCGGAACTGATGCAGCCGCTAGCGCACGAAATCATCTGCTGCTGGCATACACGCGGACAGTGTTTTCAAGGCGATTGGCCGGCGTTGGTATCGCACCTGGAGGCTGTTGAAATCGATGATCCGGGATCATGATCGTTGCTGAATTAGCCCGCCCTCGTGTGCCGAACTAAGGATAAAATGAAAAACCCTGGCGTGAGGTCATGCATGAAGCGGATGCACATTGCGATAGCGGGTACGGGGATGTTGATGGCGAATGCCTTGAGTGCGCAGAGCGCGGTGAAGCCCTTTCAGCTTGAAGAAACCACAATCAGCGAGGTCCAGGCGGCGTATCAGTCGCACGCTTTGACGGCCACGCAGTTGGTGCATGCGTATCTCAAACGGATCCAGTCTTATGATCAGGCGGGGCCGAAGCTCAATGTGGTGATCTACCTCAATCCCAAGGCGCTGGAGGAGGCAGCCGCGCTCGATGAACATTTGCGCAAGACTGGGAAGTTCGTTGGTCCACTCCATGGCATCCCGGTGCTGCTAAAAGACAACGTCAATACCAAGGACATGCCGACCACGGGCGGCTCGCTCAGTTTGGCGGGATACAATCCGGCGACCGACGCGGCAATCGCGCAGAAATTGCGTAGCGCCGGCGCAATCATCCTGGCGAAGGTCAATTTGCATGAGTTCGCGATTTGGGGTGAAACGGTAAGTTCGATTCGCGGCCAGACCTTAAATCCCTATGACCTGACCCACACGCCGGGCGGTTCCAGCGGAGGGACAGGTGCGGGCGTGGCGGCAAATTTCGCGATCACGGGCATCGGCACCGACACTGTCAACTCCATCCGGTCACCCGCGTCGGCGAATGGCATTGTCGGGATTCGCCCGACGCTTGGGTTAGTGAGCCGAGCCGGAGTCATTCCGTATTCGTTCACGCAAGATGCAGCGGGCCCGCTGGCGCGCACCGTGACCGACGCGGCAAGGATGCTCAATGTGCTCGTCGGCTATGACCCTGAAGATCCTGCGACGGCATGGAGTGTCGGGAATATCGAGAAGGATTATACGAAGTTCTTAAAGGCCGACGGCGTGAAGGGTAAGCGGATCGGCGTGTTGCGCAGCTTCTTCGGCAATGCGCCCATCAATGAGGAAGTCAACGTAATCGCGAATCGCGCGGTCGAGGACTTACGGAAGTTAGGCGCGACGATCGTCGAGCTGAATACTCCTGACCTCGACAGCGGAAAGATCTCCTCGGAGATTAGCGTTCACCTCTATGAATTTAAGCCCGCCATCAACGCCTATCTCGTCTCGGGCAATGCGCCCGTCAAATCGCTGGAGGAAATCATCGCCTCCGGTAAGTTTCATCCAAACATCGGGGACAACATCAAGAAAGCACAGAGCCTCGAGATGGATGACGGTTATCGGCTGCGCTTGCAGAAGCGTTCGGAATTGCAGCAGCGTGCCATGCAGATCATGGCTGATAATCGACTCGACGCCATTGTCTTCCCGCATCAAAAGCGACTGGTGGTGCCCATTGGCGAGACGCAGGTCGAGCGCAACGGCGCTCTGGGATCAGTCACAGGTTTTCCTTCCATTGTCGTGCCTGGCGGGTTTTCGCCGCCAACGCCGACCGCCGCGATCGGAATCCCGATCGGCATCGAGTTCTTAAGCAGGCCTTGGTCGGAGAAACTGCTGATCGAGATTGGATACGCTTACGAACAAGCGACCAAGCACCGCCGACCGCCGACTACCACGCCGCCTCTGGATGCGTCCGCTCATTAATGTATCCAGTTGGCGAAGCGGGTAAGCGATGCCGCGCAGAGGCACCTCCGCGCGGCATTGCGATTGACAACTCAAAGTCAATTAACCTTTGCAAGCTGCACGAGTCCCGCTTTGTCACCCTTGCTACGCAGCTGACTGTATTGTGTCAGCAGTGGGGCATTGACGCGGCCAACGGCATCGTTGACCGCGTGGCTTATACAGGCCTCTGCCTCTTTCTTGCCCCAAGTGGCGGCGCTCTCGCAGAGCGTTTCCGCGGCGTAGCGAACGCGCAGATAGAGGGTCTTTGCGCCTTTTATCGTGGATACATCAAGGTCCGAATATCCTACCGGATACGACACCGACCGATTTGTCGTTGATGCGGCCGTGGGCTGACTCGCCAGCGCTGTTCCGCCGATCGCAATGGAGCCTAAGCTTAGGAAGCTGGCGGCGACCAAGAGCTTCCGTAAAATCAACCGAGTTTTGATCACGTTTTCCATGGCTTTCTCCTGATGATGTGAGTGAATCGCTGAATGTGTGAGCCATGGTGACAGGGCTGTAGCCCAAATAGAATTGCAGATGGCTGCATATCTGCTATACATTAATGCATGGGTAACGCCGAACCTGCATGGGATCTTTATCGCTCATTTCTTGCGGTTTTGAGACTGGGAAGTTTGTCGGCGGCAGCCCGCTCCCTCGGATTGACTCAGCCTACGATTGGAAGACACATCGCGTCGCTGCAGCGGGCATTGGGCGACCGCGCGCTCTTTACCCGATCGCAGCTTGGGTTACTGCCCACAGATGCAGCGCATAAACTTCGTCCGCACGCCGAGAATATGGCGGCCGCCGCTGCTGCGTTTGTGCGCACAGGTTCCGCCAATGTTGAGGAAACTGGGGGCGTGGTAAGGCTTGCGGCAGCCAATGTAATGGGTATCGAAGTGCTGCCCGAGATCCTAAGCGATTTTCGAGCGGAATTTCCGGCGATAGTGATCGAGTTATCGTTGTCCAACCAAATGGCGGATCTTTTGCGGCGCGATGCCGACCTCGCCGTGCGTATGGCGAGACCTCAGCAAAAAGCACTGCTGGCCAAACGGGTCGGCAAAGTGGCGCTTATGTTTTACGCGCATCGCCGCTATCTTGAGCGCTACGGGTACCCCGATAGATTGGAAGATTTGCCAGCCCATTCACTGATCGGATTCGATCGCACCCCGCCAGCTGCGGAATTTCTCAAGGCCGTGCCCATGCCCGTCACACGAGAGTTGTTCGCATTTCGCTGCGATAACGATTTGGCGCAGTTAGCGGCACTGCGTGCCGGATTTGGTATCGGCCTTTGCCAAACTGGGATTGCTCGCCGTGATCCGAATTTGCTGCCGCTTTTCAGCAAGCGATTCAAGATCGAGTTGGAAATGTGGATCGTCATGCATAATGATTTGAGGCGGAACTTGAGCATGCGTGCGCTGTTTGACTATCTTGCAGTTAGGCTCACACAGTTTGCCATTGCAAATTGATGGGCCCTACGCCGGTTGGGCCGCCGTTGTCGCCGATTCTGCGCCTCCAGTCCAAGCTGTAGCCGATAGCCCGCCGATACGATGTTCGGTCACGAGCCTCAGCTATCAATGAAACCCTGGACGAGGTCAGCCACGATCATTCCACCGAAGCTGTTCAGATGAACCCCATCGGTGTGAAATTGCCAACCGTTCATCCGGGCAACCTCATCTGGTGTCTTTCGGAGGACGAGAACGCGGAAGGCGTCGCGATAGAACGAAAGAAATCGAAAGGATTGAAGGCTGGACCGGGCGATGCGCGGATTTGTGCAAGCATCGACTCATGGAGCGGGATATAGCTGACGCCCTGTTCTGTCGCAACTGACTTGATGATGGCGCTGTATTCCTCGAGGCACCGGTTTAGTTCGCTCTGAAACGGGTTTGTGGACGCTGGAGCTTCACCGATCGGGAATAAAGAACACAGCGCGACCCTCGCCGAGCTTTCGTTTTTCAGGCGATCCACGATGGCGCTTATGTTCTCGCGAAACCATTCGGGAGACGGCTCGGCTGGGAGATCTTTAAGGACTCGAAAGAATCGCCGAACCGTGTCTGAGACCGACATAAGGACATCATTAGCGCCGACCCAAACCACTACCTTATCGGGACCGCAAGCCAGCACATCAGACACGCGTCGAAGGGCGTTGTAGGAAAGATCTCCACCGACGCCGAAGTTGCAGAAGCGATAATTTGCGTTGCGGGGTCGCCGCTTCATTTCGCCGATCCAATCGAAGGCTTGCCCCTTGCCCGCCGTGCTACTGGATCCCAGGCATGCTACGACAATGGCCCTGTCTTCGGCGAGAGGGATGGGGTAAACGCCGACCGATGACCGAGGTCTGGTCATGGTCTCATGATCTTGGGCGTGTCACACATAATAGTTATCTTCGACGAGTTCGGCGATGTGCGTCAGTCGCTTTGCCGCGGAGCCATCGTGGCGTTGCGATTGCAAGTCGTGTCGATAAAACTCGCTGGAGTCTAGGTAACGACTTGGATTGCGGTTCGCACAAGACTACCATCGAGTCGTCCAGGGGTACATAAAGAGGTGAATTTCCATGATGGCAACAGCAGGGACTTTGTTGAGCGCCGCGGTGACAGTGCTCGCCGTACTTCTTGGTCTCTACACGATGATGCTCGTGGGCCGTATGCGCGGGAAGCATGGCGTGCAAGCCCCGGCAGTGACCGGCGCTCCAGAATTCGAGCGGGCGTTCCGTGTGCAGATGAATACTCTCGAGCAGTTCGTGTTGTTTCTGCCGCTTCTCTGGCTTGCAACCGTTTATCCAGTCGTATCGGGATACTTGGCCCCTGGCTTAGGGCTGGTCTGGCTAATTGGGCGCGTCTTGTATGCGTCAGGCTACATGGCGGAAGCCGCCAAGCGCAGTTCGGGGTTTCTCATAGCTGGAGTCGCGCTACTGGGATTGCTGGTTCTGTCGATCGTTGGAATCGTCCATGCGTGGCTGGTGACGCGGCCGCTTTGATTTTTTCGACGCTGTCGCTCCGGCCGGCGACTCTATCGGTACACGTTCTATTTTTGAGGCATGGTTTTTGATAATCGGCGCCTTATGACGATTCGACTCGCTTAAGCTTTACTTAACAGTCGGTCAGATAGTCCATTTGTTGTGGATCGGCCTGCGGCGCAATTTGTGGGCGTTCAGTCGATTCACGCATACGGAGAAACATATGGACACTCTCATCACACGATTCTCGCAGGCTCTTCTTGCCCTTGCCGCCACCGGTGCTTCGGCGCTCATGTTGCAGATTGCGATGGTGGCAGCGTAGGCGGCACGTCTTGTTAATGTCTTTGAGTGGCGCCGAAATTGATTACCTGCGAGGTAATTGATACGCCTCCGTGGCTCACGCATGATCACCCTCACAGTCAGAGAGCAGTAACACCCTTTAAGAGAGGGTTTGATGATGGAGCCAAAGGAGCAAACACATGAGCAACGAATCGACATTTCTGGACACAATCGGGCAGGGGCTCTTGGCTGTTGCAGCTACCAGCGTCACGGTACTGGCTTTGCAGATTGCGATGGTGGCTGGGTAGCGCTATGTCGCCGCTCGTCTCGAAGCTTAAAGATCTCGCGCCGTATGCTGCGCTGGAACTCGTTATGCCTGGCGGCTCGCTGATGGCGCTGGCGCTTTGGCTTTATCGGCGAAAGAGAAAAGCAGCAGCTGATCCTGACTCGCAAAATGATGCTCTATAAGCGCTTGGCAAATCGGAGCGCGGCGGATGAGGTGATCAGCGTTCGAGCCGGGAGAGTCAAATGACCGAGGCGCCACCTCGGGGGAGTTGCCTCTGCGGAGGCATTCGGTATCAACTGAGCTCAGTAGTGCGAGGCACTACACACTGCCACTGCTCCATGTGCCGGAAAGCACATGGAGCAGCTTTTGCAACACATGGCGGTGTCCCGAAGAGTGACTTACGGCTGCTCACTGGCGCAAACCTGCTTATGGAGTACAGGTCCTCTCCGGAGACTACTCGCTCCTTCTGCGGCCAGTGTGGATCTCAGCTTTTTTGGCAAAAAAGCGGCGAAGACTGGGTCGCTGTTTCGCTGGGTACACTCGACTCACCGTTTGAGCCGCGTAAACAACGGCACATTCACGTCGGGTCAAAGGCGACGTGGTTCGCTATACACGACAAATGGCCTCAGTCCGAAGAGCTGTGAATCGCGGTGCCTCAGAGCACGGCGCCGGTGTAGCATCGGTCGCACGCCAACGGTCGCGTCCGCGTCGTGAAGCGACTGAGGCTGAATGAGGTTGCATTGTTAGACGACATGCTGCGCGGGACGCGAGCGGCGCGAGCAGGTAGCCTTAGGATGGCGTGGTGCGCGGTGTCCCCGAGCATTGCGGTCATCGTGGGGAGCAGCCTAGGTCCACCACGGTCGCATTAGGCGCCGCGGCGATCAGGATCTTAAGTTGCTCTTGAGTGGCATCATCCTGCGCTACAGACGGAAGGGTCCGTTGAGTGCCATCGCTGTAGCCGATCACGGCTTGCGTGTACTTGCCGCAATGCGTGCCGATTACGACCCCAGTTATTTGGGGGACAACCAAGTTGCCTAGTTGTCTCCCCGCCTCCTGCCACACTTGTTGATTGCGCTTCACGGTATCCGCAAACGCTTGCGCGTACGCATCTGGCTGAACAACGATGACCGGATTGCCGGCCAGCGCTTCGGCAGCGGTTAGGGCTAGAAGAATCCCGATTAGTTTATTGATGTGAGATTCTCCCTTGTGTTGAAAGAGTCTCAGTGCGCGCTCGGTAAGGTACAAGGAGATATTGACGATTCTGAGAAGTCGATCGGAAATGACGGTTGGTCTTGACGGCATTTGTTAGTTTCGATGCGCGGCAGGAATAAACTTCGCGAGCGAAGCCGCAAGCGCCGGCCGGGGTGAGCGAGGGGCTCTACAGATCCTGACTCAATGTCGGGACGTCGGCGCAAACGCCTGGCCAGGGGCGTAAGTAGCTAGCCTATCCAATCATTCAGCAAAGGTTTTTTTCGTGTCCATTGGCCGTTTTTCAGTTCATAAACGACCGTACCACCCTGTCCTCCCTTACACCCGCACAATGCGGCAAAAATGAAAGCCGCTTGTTCGTGCTTTGAATCGAAAGCTATCTCGCTGAGTGTAAAGCGGTAAGAGCTTCTCATCTTGGGGTCAAGCGACTTACCCGCGGTTTCTGAGCGAGCAATCACGGTTTTTTCGTCCGTCAGCGCCATGACTTCAGGTGGCAACTTACGCGCATGGTATGCCGGAATGTTGAGATTCGGCGGATTCGGCTCATCGCCGAATGCTACGGACGCTACGAAGGCCACCGTAGTGTCCTGCATTCCGATCATTTCGCTTAAGGGTCCCGGATAGTGAAGCAGGAAATCGCGGTAGATTGCGATTTCATCATCTGTAAACGGCGGCGCATCGGCAGGCAGCACTACGCGACGAAGCGAACCAAAGTCGAGAACGGTTTTGGCGCCGTTGAATTCAGCAAAGTGAGCCGCGTCTGTCTCCCCTGATGCAAATACCATTGCGAAATCATGGACGTCTTGGGAGCAGTTGGAGTTCTCGAGGGTCAAATTTATCGTCGTGTAGTGGCCTGTGTCGTCAATCGGACCGCCGGAGTAGGTGTTGCCGTCTTTGACAGACGCGATGCGGTAGTCTGCGCTGCAGACTTCTGATCTGTTTCGCAACATTATCCGCGTTTGCGTGATGACCAGCGGGTCTTCTGAAAAGTGGATTTTGCTAAGTGCAAATTCCCAGTTGCCACGGATGTTCGGGGCGGATTGGTCGTCGGCTTGCACCAGTGTGGCCGAAAGCAGGAGAGCGGCAATCGTCAATCGCATAGGTGAGCAGGAGCTGTGCATTGTGGCGTCAGATCTTTGAGTTCGGCTGCGAGAGCCGGATAGTCGATGGGCTCACACTTGCCAAGATCGGAATAGGACTGCAGCGCCGGGTAGTGCCGCACCA
>Ga0302325_10024804_pt1 | contig 12466 bp, 5 predicted proteins | sample Palsa_T0_2_FD_201948 | JGI IMG/M metagenome (GOLD analysis project Ga0302325, IMG submission 201948) | Peat permafrost microbial communities from Stordalen Mire near Abisko, Sweden - Palsa_T0_2 | ecosystem: Environmental > Terrestrial > Soil > Palsa > Peat permafrost | place: Sweden: Abisko...
GAAGTTGGGCGCGAGGGTGTAAGTCCCAATGTATTTTGCCAGAATTTTGGGATCGATCGTGACTGCGGTGCGCACGATGGGATGCCAGTCCGGCCAGTTGTATTCGGCGGCAATGGCGTGCATGATCTCGTCGCCGATTTGGCCGCCGTTGTCAGAGTTGGTCATGACGAAAGCGCCGTCGCCGGACTTCTCGTATGCGACGAAGATGTTCACGAAGCCCTCATTGACGCCGCCATGGGAGAAGTACTGGTTGCCTGCTGCGCCACCGATTTCGAGGCCGAGACCCCAGTCGCCCATGCCCGCGGTAACCATTTGCTGCGTCATCTCCGCGGAGAGCACGTGGTTGGCTTTGCTGTCGAGGGAGTTGCGCACCTCGATTGCGTAGTGGGCGATGTCGGTGGGCGTGGTCCAGAGGCCTGCGGCGGCCAACTCGGGGTAGGTGTGCGCGCCGCCCTCGATGGGCTTGCCATCACCGTGGTAGGGGGTTGCGGCGAAGAGCTGAAACTCCTTGGGCAAGGGCTGCTGGTAGGTGCTGTGCGTCATGCCGATGGGCTTGAGCACGGTGTCATGGAGAAGCTGGGCGAAGGGCTCGCCGGTCACGTCGATCACGGCCTGCTGCATGATGGTGAAGCCACCGCCGGAGTAGTTCCAGCGCGCGCCGGGAGCCGCTTCGCTGCGGATGGCGGGGGTGTTGGCGGGCTTTTCTCCGTTGAGCACCTGCACCAGCGTGGGAACCGGCTCATTCGATGCGTAGCCTGGAAACCCGTGGACGGTGGTGCCGCCGGTGTGGGTGAGGAGTTCGCGCAGGGTGACAGGCTTGCCGGCCTGGACAGGATCGGTGGGGAGCTTCCAGCTTTTAAGCTCCGTGTTGATGTCGGCATCGAGCGAGAGTTTGCCTTGCTCCACGAGCTTGAGCGTCGCCATGGCCGCCACTGGCTTGCTGATGGAGCCGGCCTGGAACATGGTGTCGGCATTCACGGGCGGTCCACCGATGCTGGCGACACCGTAGCCGCGCGCCCACTCGATGCTGCCGTTGTGAATCACGGCAACGCTCACGCCGGGAATGTTGAGTTCCTTCATGCGGTCGATGATGTTGTGGGTTGCCTTGGAGTCGCCTTTGATCACGACGGAGCCGACCAGGCCGTTTTCGACGTGCACGATGTGCTGGGCGATTTCAGGGGAGACAACGGGGGCGTTCTGCGCGGCGGCAAGAGGCACAGCGATGCTAGTGAGAGCGATGATTGCAAGATGATGGTGCGTTGACATTATCTTAAGCCCTCCGCGCATCCACATTATCACGCGCGGCGAGGGGTTTTGTCTGGATGCGTTGGCGCTCTGAATCGGCCCCGGATTCCATTGCGGGGCGACTGATTCCGGTGGACTCATGCGGAGGACTGGGAGAACGGGCGAGATTTGGCCTTTGCATCGGCTGCCGGCCGCGCTAATCTTGTGATCAACGTTTGTTCGATTCCAGGTCGCGGCCCTGACTCTTCTCTCTCAGGGGTTAAAGCCCACCGCTTTCTTCCAATCCCCTTCGGCACGACTGAAGTCGTGCCCTGGCACAAAACACGTTTTTGAAACACATCCAGGAGAATCGATGCTTTCGTCCAAGCTGATCCAGTGCTTCTTTCTTCTTAGCTTATTGAATGTTGCGTCTTTCGTTGCCTCCTCCCAGGCGCCAACTCCGGCGTCTGTGCTTGGGCATACGCCGGGTGAGGATTTTTATCTGGCCGACTATGCCGATACGATTCGCTACTTCCATGCGCTGGCAGCGTCGTCTGACCGGATGAAGATGTTTACGGTGGGCAAGAGCACGCGCGGGGTGGACATTGAAGTCGCTGTGATCTCGTCGCCGGCGAACCTGGCCAAGCTCGATGACTACAAGAAAATTGCCGGCCGGTTGGCGCGGGCCGAGGACTTGAACGACGACCAGGCCAAGGAGCTGGCGCGCAGCAGCAAGGTGATTGTCCACATTGATGGCGGGCTGCACTCGGACGAAGTGGCGGGGACGCAGCACACCATGATTCTGGCTTACAACCTGGTGAGCGCGAAGAACGATGCGCAGATTGACGCGATTCTCGACAACGTGATTCTGGTGCTGTGGCCGACGCTCAATCCCGACGGGCAGGACATGGTGGTGCACTGGTACCGGCAGAACCTGGGGACAAAATACGAGGTGAGCCCGCTGCCGTGGCTCTACCAGGATTACGTGGGCCACGACAACAATCGCGACGGCTACATGATGAACATGAAGGAAGAGCAGGTGGTGACGAAGACCGAGATTGAATACAGCCCTGTCATCTTCTACTGCCAGCATCAGACGGCGCCGTTTCCGGCACGCATCTGGATTCCGCCGTTCTCCGATCCGATATCGAGCAACATCAGCCCGTATGTGCGCGGCTGGCTCAACGTGGTGGGCACGAATATGTCGGCGTATCTCGACGCGCATCATCTGCCGGGGTCGATCTCGGAGTCGCGGTTCGACAACTGGTACGCGGGGTTTACGGATTGGGCGGGCGTGTTTCGCAATGAGATTTCATTTTTTACGGAGACGGCGCTTTACCGCTACGCGACGCCGCGCTTTTATACGGCCGACGAGTTTCCTAAAAATGACCAGGACCTGCGCGCGCTGACGATGTACACCACGCCCTGGGAGGGCGGCTGGTGGCACCTGAAGGATGCGGTGGACTACATGGTGGCCGCGTCGATGAGTGTGCTGGACCTGGCGGCGAAGAATCGCGAGACGCTGCTCTACAACCGTTATCAGGCGGCGCGCGACAATATTCAGCACTTTCGCAAGGAGCCTCCGTTTGCGTATGTGATCAGCGACAAGCAGGCGGATACGCCGGAGGCTGGGTTGCTGGCGCAGAAGATGATTGACAACGGCCTGGATGTGTATGCGACCAAGGCTGGCTTCAAGGCTAATGGCGTGAGTTATCCGGCTGGATCGTGGGTGATTCCAATGGATCAGCCGTACTCCGCCATGGCGAAGGAGCTGTTTGAGCGGCAGCACTATCCGGATGCGCTGGAGAACGGGACTTCAAAAGCGATTGACTTGCCGTATGACGTGACGGGGTGGACGCTCTCGCTGCAGATGGGAGTGGATGTGGATGCGGTGACCGATCCGCTTGAAGCAGATCAGCGCGGGTTGCTGACGAAGATCGATGCGGTGCAACTGCCGGATGCGACCGTGGAGGGCGCGGGTGCTACTTTCGCAGTAAGCCACAAGGTCAATGCGGCCTTCCAACTGGTGAATGCGGTGCTGGCGCAGGGAGGGACGGTGTCGCTGGCGCAAGACGCGGTGAGGACCGCGGACGGAACCGAGACGGGCGCATTCTTGATTGGCGGGCTGAGCCGCGTGGCGGTGGATGGGCTGACGAAAAAGTACGCGGTCTCTGCTGTGTCGGTGGCTGCGCCGGCGCATGCGTTGCCGCTCAAGAAGGCGCGCGTCGGCTTGTACCGCCCGTGGAATGCATCGATTGACGAGGGCTGGACGCGTTGGGTGCTGGAGAACTACGGTTTCGAGCCGAAGAGCCTCTATAACGCAGACATTCGCTCGGCTAATTTGAAGAGCCGCTACGACGTGATCGTGCTTCCCGACATGTCTACGCGCGGAATGATGGATGGTTTTGGCGTGGGTATTGTGCCTGGACAGTATGTGGGTGGTGTGGGCGAAGACGGCATCGATCATCTGCGCGAGTTTGTTCGCGAGGGTGGAACGCTGATTGCCCTCAACCGCACCGCCTCGAACTTGATTCCGCTGATGTCATTGCCGGTTGAGAATGTGATTCAGGGCGCGCGCAGCGACAGGTTCTTCTGCTCGGGCGCGCTGCTGCGCGTGGAGACTGAGCATCCGGAGCAGCCGGTGAACTTCGGGGTTTCGGAATCGCCGGTGGTGATGTTCCAGGCTGGGCCTGCGTTTGCGACGCTGCCTGGATTCAAAGGCGTGGTGCTGGCGCGCTATCCCAAGCAGACCAATCCGCTGGAGAGCGGGCTGCTGCTGCATCCGGAGGCCATTGAGGGCAAGATCGCGGCGGCGGAGCTGGCGTATGGGAAGGGACGCATCGTGCTGTTCGGATTCAAGCCGCAGTTCCGCGGACAATCGCACGCGACTTACAAATATTTGTTCAACGAGCTATATGCGTTCGACCATCCGGCTTTCCCGGCTGAAGCTGCTCCCGCGGGCAAGGAGAAAGATGAAGCTGCGAAATCGCCCGCGTCAAACACGGGCGCGAAGGCGCTCGAGCCGGATGATGACGATATTGAGGAGTGAGGCGGTGGTGGTTTGTGGATTCCCACGCTGGTGGTTCGAATTGAGAGTTAATTGTATGAGTTCCGAAGTGCAAATGCAGGTCCTTCGGCTCCGCTGAAGTACGCTTCGCTCAGGATGACAGAGTTGAGGTGAGGGAAGAAGCAAAAGCAAATGCGGGTCCCCCGCTCAGGGCAGGCTTTCGACTCCGCTGAAGTACGCTTCGCGCAGGATGACGGGTGAATTTGCGAACTGTTTGGGTCAGAGGCTGGCTTCGGCTTCTTCGACGCTGGGGGAGAAGGAAATTATCTTGTCGACGCGGGTCATCTTGAACAGCTCCATCACGCGGGGGCTGACGGCGGCGACGATCAGCTTGACGCCCTTGTTCTGGCAGTGGGTGTAGTAGTTGATGATGGCGCCCATGCCGGCTGAATCCATGTAGGGGACGCCGCCGAGGTCGAGTATGGAGGTGCGGGGCATGTCGCCGGCGCGCAACTGGCTCTGCAGATCGAAGAGATTGCGCAGAGTAACCGGACCGGCGAGAGAAACGATGACGGTGCCTGGGGCTTTGCCCTCTTTGCGTTCGATGACGAGCGGATCGTCGATAGCCATGGTGGGATAAGTGTAAGGAACGACAAGGCAGGCAATTGTTACAAATGTGTGAATGTGTGGGACGGCCTGCAAGCTTTCGGATCGTTTTCCCCGATAGCGGAATCGAAGTTTTGGTGTGGGGCGGTCGAGGTTCGAGGTATCCCACCCATGGTGCGATGAAACTGCACCATGGATGGGGCACCCAGAGTTAGGTGAGTGGTTGCAGTTACTGGACTGCGGCCTGCTTCTGCGGTTCGCCGGGCTGATTGGCCACTTGCAGGTAGTTCTTCACGCTGAAGACGCCGGGGACGCCATTGGCGCGCTGGAAAGCCAAATTCTTGTCCGTCTGGCTATCGACCACACCATAAAGCTCGACATGGCCATTCTGCACTGAGATACGGATGGTCTTGGCGGGATCGATGGCGTACTGGTTGAGGGCCGGGAAGTTGTAGATGGCGCGGTAGATTGCCACCCTGGTTTGGTCGTCCATGATGGAAACGGGATCGACCTGGATCTCGTTCTCTACATCCTTGACGCCGGGATAGGTGCTGACCAGCGCGATGGCTGAGTCCTTGTCCACGTCGTTGCGGGCATGGCCGCCCAGAGTGACAACACCGTTCTGAACGTCGAGGCTAATGGCGTCCCATACGTTGCCGTAGCCAACGCGGTCATAGGTCAGCTTTTCTACCAGTTTGGCTTTGAGTTCCTGGTCGGAGACGTTGGGGCCGGCGACTTCAATGTCGTTGCGGACCGCGGAGACGCCCTTCACCTTGTGGACGCGTTTGTCGGCGTCAACCTTGTACTCGTAAAGGTCAACGGTTCCGGAAAGCGTGGCTATGCCGTTTTGCACATCCACTTTCACGTTCTTGAACTGCGACTTGTTCAGCTTGGCCTGTACAGCGCTTGCCGCGCCGCTGTCGTCGGCTGTGAACGCCCTTGCGCCGGTGCCTGAGGCTGCCGCCATGGAAGGATGGGGAAGGCTCAGGAGGGCGAAGGCGAGCGCGGCAGCCAATAGGGAATTCCGAGTTTTGCATTTCGTGCTTGTCATTGCTTACTCCTCCTTTTTCCTATACGTGTGACTCACAGAATCAGATGCAGGAGATTGCGGGAAGTTGCACACCCGCTCCAGCATGCGCTTGTATAGACCCCGGTTGCAGGGGAAAGTTACGCAATTCGAGGCAGATCGCGGATAAGTGGAGATAGTCGAGAATAAGTGGGAAAATGTAAACCAATTGGATAGAATTTCGTCTAACAGCATGTTGAGAATAGTTCATTTGCGCAGGGAGCTTCGCCCGCAGGGGCTGAAGCCCGCGTTGATTTTTAGCCGTTTGCGGCACGACTGAAGTCGTGCCCTGTTACAAAGCCAAGTTTCTTCAACATGCTCCTAGCTCTACTTACAATGAATAGATAAGTGAGTAACTCAAATAAGCTAACTCCAGCAACTTCAGCGGTAACGGCGCGTGGCTTTTACAACCATTGAGAACACGCCCGATTCGTCGCGCGCTACCAGCAGCGAGACGTGGCGGTTGATGGCGATTTCAGCTTGCAGCAATTGCTGACCAGTAGTGTCCACATTGGTGGCGTAGGTGAGGGTGATGTATCTGCCTAACTGTTCCTCGACGGTAATGCGCGAGGTGGAGTTGCCCAGCGTGCCGATGTAATTGGGGTCAACCTTTACCGAGCCGGCTCCGAACAGTTTTTGCACTCTGCTGCTGACGGTTGCATTCAGGGCGCCGCCAAGCAGTGCGTCGGTGGTGGGGTTGGCGACGGACTGCTCCTGCTGCTGGGTGTAGAGGCGCTGCTGATTCTCTGTGCGTCCCAAGGCGAGCAGGGCGACAACGTCGGCTTCGGGCAGGGGCGGGTCGCTGCGATAGGTGACGCCCAGCTTTTCCGGAGTGCCGTGCAGGCCGAGCGTGATGTCGTAATCCTCCACGCGCGCCGTGGCATTCAGGTCGATGGTGGGCTCGATGCGGACTGGGTTGGTGAAGAAGACATCGCCGCGCTGCAGGTCGTAGCGCGTACCGGCAATCATGGCGCTTCCCTCGGTGATGGACACGCGGCCCAGCAGCGACGGTGAGGCGACGGTGCCGCGCAGGTGCAGGTCCACATTGCCGGCCAGCTTGGCGTACGCATTCTGGAAGTTCAACTGCGGCGAGGACGTCACGTTGACCTCAAGCCGAATGTGGTTGGAGGGCGCTTCAGGGGGCGCGACACTCTGCACCGCGTTGGCCTGCGCGGCAAGCGCAGCGATATCGAGATCGGGGCTGACGGAGAAGCGCGTGATGAGCACGGAGCCCGAGAGCAGCAGGTTGTTTTGGGTGCCTTGCAGGTGCAGCGTGGTATCGGCCAGGGAGCTGACCCCGTCCGGATAGCGGATGCGGACGCCCTTGCCGGTGACCGAGAGGTCCGCGTAGATGCCATGCTGGTAAGCCAGATAACCGCCCACGCTGAGCAGGCCTCCGCCGGTCATGGCGGTGAGGGACTTTACATTCAGACGGTCCTGGTCGAACTCGAGTGTGCCGTGAAGCTGGCTCAGGCCGTTGGGCACATCTTCCAGCGACAAGGACGCGTTCTGGAATTCGACTTTCCCTTGCAGACCGGGGTTTTTCAGCGTGCCGTGGGCTTCCACCTGGAAGGTGGTGGTGCCAGCCGCGGTCAGGTCGGAATCGAGGGTCTCGGCGAGTTTGAGGTTGATGGAGCCGCTGGCGGCAAAATCGAGGTGCTGCTGGTCTTTGAGGGAGAGATTGCCCTGGGCCTTGAGGTCGGTGTCTTCACCGGTGACGTGCAACGGGTCGAGGGTAATGCTGCCGTTGGCGAGTGTGGCGTGAACGCCGCCCTGGCTGGCCAGGTGGACGCCGGCAACGGTTGCGGCCAGTTCCTGCAGGCGGGCATCGCCGCGCAGTTCGGAGGGGTGGGCTAGCGGTCCTTCGATGGTGACCGCGCCGGCCAGCGCGGACTGGCCCGTGAGCCCCTGAACGTGGGCTGTTTTCAGCAGGCCGCCAATGTCGAAGTGGGAGAAATCGAGCTTGGCCTGGGTTGCGTAGTCGCCGCTCAGCGCGGTTTGCCCGGTGAGGTCGACTTCAGCGCCCTCCAGTTTGGTGGTCGCCGTGTATGTGGCGGAGCGATTGGCGCTCTGTGCGGTAAAGACCAATGCGCCCAGCGGCTCTCCGCCCAGGGTGAGTCCGCTCAAGGAGGCGTGAGCTTCGAGGCGCGGATCGTCGAGCGTTCCCGAGCCGGTAACGGTGAATCCCAGCTTCCCGGATGCTCCTGGATCCTGCTTGCGCAGAGTTTCGATTTTTGCGAGATCGATGCCCGAGCCTTTGGCGTCCACCTGGAACTGTTTTGATTTCAGATCGTAGTTGCCCGTCGCGGAGAGACTGCCTGAGACTGCGGCCACATCGGCGGCAGTCAGCTTGACCTGGTCGCCGGTCATGGTGCCCTGGGCGTGAATGCGAGTGATTGGCTCACCGTAGACGGTAGCCTTGTTGAGCTCGACCCAGCCGGAGCCGGCAAGGTTGTGCATCGGGCCGCCGGCACGGAGTTGAGCGTCGAGCGTGCCGGTGACGGGCAGATCGAGGCCAGCCATGGGGAGCAGATCGTCGAGGCCAACTTTGGTAGCTTGCAGGTGCGCGGAGAGCACGGAATTGGCGTCGAACTGCGGCGCGTGGCGGGAGGCGGCATCAAGCGTGCCGTCGAGGGAGAGCTGAGCCGGCCCGCGCGTGAGCAGGCTGCGCTGAATGACGAGCTTCTCAGGCGCGTAGCTTCCGGTGGCTTCGACTGAATCCCAATGCACGAATCTTGGTTGGACGAGCTGAGGTTTCTTGTCGCCGGGAGTGGCCTGGATGGGGAGCAACTCGATGGACAGCTGCGTGGCCTTGAGGTTCCCGGCGATGCGGGGAGCGGCCAGCGAGCCGGTCCACGCGCCACGGAGAAAATCCATCTGTCCGGCCAGGTCGACGGGCAGGGCGGCGGCTCCGCTCTTTCCATAACGATTCAGACCCAGGTCGCGCAGCAGGGCGTCGAACTCGTTGAGGTTGTGCGAATGGAAATCGATGTTGAATGCCGAGGGACTGGTGAGCGGATAAGCGCCCAGATGGCCATGCGCTTCGATCTGACTGGCAGGCGTGTTCAATTCGAGCTTGCGCAGATCTACGGCGCCATCGGATTGAGTGTAGGTGGCATCAACGGACCCGGAGGTTGGCGCCTCGCCGCTCACGCCTGCTTGAGGCGTGCTGAGGTTGAGCGAAGTGGCCACGGATAAAGTATTCTGGTCGCCTTTGACCCAGGCGGCGGTGGTTACGCCATTTATGCGAGTGTCCAGGCCGAGGCGCGTAAACGGTGGCACGCTAACCATGTCGAGCAAGGTGTCGAGCGAAACGTCTTTCATATCCGCGGTTACTTTGCCGTTCACGCGGATGTCGATGGGGATGGGCCGAGGCAGCGGCCGCCGGGGTTGCGGCGTGGGGCCGTAGGCACGAACACCGTTCATGCCGGAGCGCTCGAAGGCTGGGGCTGCAGTGTTTGGCGGCAGCCAGGGAGACAGCAAGACTTCGCCGCTGATCTGGCCGCCCTGGCGCAGGCGGGCTACGATTTTGGTGATCAACAACTGCTTGGGGTCGGCGTGTACATGGGCGTCAAACTCGACACCGATGGCGACGACGCCGGTTCCGATGTAGGAGGTATCGACGGAGTGCACGGTTCCGTCGACGCGAAACTGCCCGCCTTCACCGGCGGAGTCGAGGTTTAGATGGGCAATGCCCACAGGATCGTCAGGATAGCCGAGCGCGGGCTCGAGCAGGTGCAGGTCGAGTTCGCCTGTGGCTTTTGCCTGCCAATGGGGATGGGAGAAGTCTTCGAGGGAGCCGGAGACTTCAACCGTGTGACTCTCTTCCGCGTGAACCTTGCCGCCGGGGAACCTGGTGGTGACGCGCAGGGAGCGCAGATATGCCGCGGAGCGAGTCAGGTCCAGCGTCGCTTGCATGGAGCCGAGGGCGGGCTTCTCTTTGCCGCGCACGATGCTCAGGCTGGCAGCGCCGGATTCGATGCGGTAGGTCTCGGGGTTGGTGCCTTCGGGCGGAATGTACCGCATCAACAGGGAGAAATCGCGGGCATCGAGGTCGAGAAGAGCGAAGCGGTTCTGGAAATCAAATTCCGCGGCGCGATCTTCGTAGTTGACTTCGCCCTGCAATACGGAGACATGGCCCGCCTGGAGATTGAACAGCGTCTGAATCTGCTGACTGACCGGCTGACCAGGATTGCGCGGTTGCGGCACGTTGCTGCTGCCGTCGGGGTAGACGATGATGTGGAAAGCGGGATGGGCAATCTCCAGATCGCGCAACTGAATGCGCGGGCTGAGGAGGCCGATCACAGAGATTCGCGCGGCCACATGGTCAGCCTGCACGTAGGGAGCTTCGCCGGGAGCTTCATGGCCGTGAATCACCACGCCGCCCGCGTCGGCTTCCATGTCGAGGAGATTCCAGTGGAAAGTGGCGATTTCGGCGCGGCCTCCGGTGGCCTGTTCGAGCGCCGCGATCATTCGCCGGTGCGCCCATTCCTGCGCTGCCTGGGAGCTGGCCCAGATGTAGAAGGCGATGGGCGCGCCAATCAGCACGAAGGCGACGCATGCGACGAGGACCAGAAAACGGCGCAAGCGGCGACGTGGCGGAGGCGGCGGCTCGGAGTTGACCGGAGTTGGAGTCTCGGGTTCGGTCATTGGCCGGCCTTTCCGTTGCCGCCTGGGGTTGTGCTCCCGGCTGACGAGGGTTGCCGCGCCGGCGCTTGCGTGGGCGGTGGTTCAGGCGCAGGGGCTTCAAGCGCGGGATCGAGTACTTCGATGTCGCCCTGCTTGCGCAGGTTGCTGAGCCAGTCATCGAAGAGCGCATTCACGCGCTGCTGCAACAGAATCTCCTCGATGCGCGAGGAAACCTGGTCCAGAGGCGGGACGGTTTCTCCCTTGGCGTATTGCGGCACGAGGGTGACGCGGTAGTAGTTCTCGATGTCCTGGGGAAGGATGCTGATGCCCTGGCGAAAACGCTGCTCGATGAAGCGCAGGATTTCGACCCGGTAGCGCAGGTAGGTCTCCACGCCGTCCTGGGTCAGGCCGTGCGTGGCAAGAAACGCTTTCCATCCCGCATCCGAGGCGCAGTTTTGCCGCACGCAGGCGGGAATTTCCTTGCGAATGTAGGACAATCGGCTGTCCAACTCGGCCTGGGTCGGCTCGGCGGCTTGCGTATCCTCCTGGTGCATCTGCTGCTGGATGAGGGCGCGGCCAATCAACTGGTCAAGGGCGCGCGTGCGAGTAAGCGCGCCGAGACCGCCGCGGCCGGGGTCAAGAACGGAGAGGCGGATCTCGGCGTCGATGTCGCTTGAGAGGATGGCCTGGTTGTTGACCACGGCGACCACGTGATCGAGGACGACGGTGGACGAGTCCGGCGTGGCTTGCGCCATGGTCTGGATGGATGCGGTCGCGATTAGGAAGAGAAGGAATATCTGGAAAAGAACTTGGGTTTGTGGTCTCCCACCCATGCGAGAAAAAGAACTTGCATGGATGGGGCACGGAACATTCGTGGCGAGTACGGGGAGGCGAAGGAAAGAACGCTGGAAACGGATTGGGAGCTGGTTTCTCATCAGAAGGTCTGTCCCAGGCTGAAGAAGAAGTTGAAGTGGCCAGCCTCTCCAACGTGCAGTCCGGCCAGAGAAAGAGGAGTTGTGGCGGAGTAATTGTAGACCACGGGAAAGATAGGCGGATTGAGGTTGTAGCTGAAATCCAGGCGGATCGGCCCGGCCGGCGTGTGGTACCGCAAACCGAGTCCCAGCGCATGAGAGAAATAGTTGAAACTGCAACCGCCCTGGAAGCCGGTTGAGGTCGGAGTCCCGGTTGGCTCAGGCGGAGGATCGATGCTGGTGGGGAGCACTTTGCACTGGTCGCGGTCAGGCTGGCGCACGCGCAGCGCGCTGGCCCATGCATCTCCGGCGTTGGCGAAGACGTTGCCCATGTCGTGAAAGAGGACGAAGCTGAGCGAGTCTCCGAAGAAGGGAAGCACGGGCGGCGGCAGGCGCAATTCGGTTGAGTTGATCAGCGCGCCGGCGCCGCCGATGGGGTAGCCGGTCTCAGGGTCGCGCGGTCCGGCGGCGTTGATGGAGAAACCGCGCAGCGATGTTGCTCCTCCCGCGAAGAGCCGTTCGGGAAGCGGAATCAGCTCTTCTGCCGCTGTGCCAAATGCGCGTTCCTGGCCGTAGCGCGTGTTGCGCGCCAGCACAAACCGGCCCTTGTCAAAGCTCCAGTAGTTGGAGTTGGAGACGTCGACCCGGTTGAACTGCACCTGCGCGCCGAATATCTTATTGGAGAGAAATTCCTGGAAGCTGGTATAGGTGCCGCGGTGCGCGTCGAGCACCGAGTCGCGGGTGTCTCGCAGCCAGGTGAGCGCCGGACCGGCAACGCGCTGGGCCGTCGACAGGATGGGGATCTCGATGGGTGAGACCTGAAGGCTGTTTGCCTGAACCTTGACGCGGCGGAAGTTGAACTCATAGACAAACGTGTTGGCTTTGGAGAAGAACAATTGCGGGGAATCGAAGTGCTCCGTCCAGCGCATGCCCCCTTCCAGCTTGGAAGCTACGTAGGTGGTC
>Ga0302325_10024806_pt1 | contig 12466 bp, 13 predicted proteins | sample Palsa_T0_2_FD_201948 | JGI IMG/M metagenome (GOLD analysis project Ga0302325, IMG submission 201948) | Peat permafrost microbial communities from Stordalen Mire near Abisko, Sweden - Palsa_T0_2 | ecosystem: Environmental > Terrestrial > Soil > Palsa > Peat permafrost | place: Sweden: Abisko...
GCGGGATCGCCGACGAATTTGGCTTTATCCGGATCGCGCAGGCCGACGCGAACACGGTAGTCGTGCATGCCCAATGTCGTGAGTACGATCTTAACCAGCTCGAGGCATTTGAGCAGTTCATCGGGCACCTGGTCTTCGGTGCAGAACAGGTGCGCATCATCCTGGGTAAAGCCGCGCACGCGGGTCATGCCGCCGAGTTCACCGGATTTTTCCCACCTGTAAACCGTGCCAAACTCGGCCAGGCGAATCGGCAGATCGCGATAGCTGTGCGGGTCGCTTGCGTAGATCTTGATATGGTGCGGGCAATTCATCGGCTTGAGCAGATAGCCGTCGATATCGCCCTTCTCCATGCGATTGGACAGCTCGGCGCACCCGCAGTTTTCCTTGGCCAGCTTCTCATAAAACTCGCGATCGATGATGGGTGGAAACTGGCTTTCGCGGTAGTACGGAAAATGTCCGCTGGTCTTGTACAAATCGAGCCGGCCAATGTGCGGCGTGAAAACCTGTTTGTATCCTTGCCGCCGCAGATGCTCGGAAATGAAGTTCTGCAACTGGATGCGAACCTCGGCTCCTTTGGGTTTCCAAAGCACCAGGCCCTGGCCGACCTTTTCATCGATGGTGAAGAGACCAAGCTGCGGTCCGAGCACGCGATGATCGCGTTTTTTCGCCTCATCGAGTTGGCGGGTGTATTCATCGAGCAGCTTTTTATCGAAGAAAGCGGTGCCGTAGATGCGGGTGAGCTGCTCGCGATTGCTGTCGCCGCGCCAGTAGGCACCGGCAACGCTCATGAGGCGGAATGCCTTGATGCGCCCAGTCGATGGTATATGCGGGCCGCGGCACAGATCGAGAAAATCGCCCTGGCGATAGAGTGATACGGTCTTCTCCCCCGCCGCCTCCAATTCCGCGATGATCTCGTCTTTGAATCGCTGTTGCTGGCCGTGCAACGCCGCTCGGGCGGTGTTCGGATCGACATCCTCGCGGCTAAAGGGAAGATTCTCGTCGATGATCTTCTGCATTTCTTTCTCGACTTTTGGCAACTCATCCGCGCTAAAGCCGGGCGGCAATTCAAAGTCGTAGAAGAACCCGTTCTCGATGACCGGACCAATGGTGTACTGCACGGTTGTGCCGTACAGATGCCGCAGGGCCTGCGCGAGAATATGGGCGGTGCTGTGACGCATCACGAATAGACCATCCGCATCTTTTTCCGTGATGATCGAGACGGTATGCGCGCCGGTGAGGCGGTGGCTCAGATCGACAAGCTTGCCATCCATCTTCCCAACCAGCGCCGCCTTGGCCAGCCCCCGGCCGATAGACTGGGCCAGGGACATGACGGTGCTTCCATCCGGAATTTCTCGCACGCTGCCATCAGGAAGAGTAATCGCTGCCATCACCGCCTCGTTGCACGCGACCAGCAGGCACCGGCGCGATGATATGGATGCGTGCAGGACCCGTCAACGAAGAGCTGCAAACGAAAACCGTCGCCTCATGGTCGATCGGGATTCTCAGCGCGATCGCCATCCTTGCCGGAGATGACGATGCCGTCTTTGACGAGAAGAGCGGCGGGGATGGTGGCGAACCAGTCCCGGGTTTGACCGAGCCAGACCATTAACCGCTCTTTTGAAGCAGCCCCGCTTTCAATGCCGTGGCGGACTTATTTCAACCCCGCGGTGGACCAAGGGTGCTGGCGGCCAAATCGGAGGTTAATGGCTTCTGACCCCTTATCCTGTGCCAGTTGCGAGGATTGTCGCCGGTTCCACCACCCATGGTCGTTTTTCCCGTGTGTCGAAAACCCGCCGGGCAACCAGCCGCCACAAAATATGGCCATACCCTCCTGTTTTGCTCGCTTCGATCCGCGCTCTTGATGGCACCAATGCGGGTGAAATCGACTGCTGAGGGGGTTTTTCAGCAGAATCAAACGTCATTCGTTGACCGCAAATCTCCCGATCCTACGTTCCTTGGGTCGACTTCTCGGAAGCATCGTCAGCAAACGCCCCAACACGCGCGCGCATGTGGAGATAAAGAGCTAAGGCGGCCAACAAGAAAACAAAAAGCGTGCGCAATATTGTCCGGTAGCCCACGTAGAGTAGTGTCCAAATCCCCAAAGCAACCGCAGCGCAGGGTTAAGCTGCGCCTTAGCACCGAGAGCTGCGCAGCGAGGAATGCCGCAGTCATAAGTGCCGAATAGAGCAGCGTACCGCCGACCGAGGTGTCAGATATCAGGCAGACACCGCAAAGTAGTTCAGAGAACGGCAACACTCCGCTAACCAACGCTAAGGCGGACGGCGGAAGTAGCCGATATGCCGCCAGGTCCTCGGAAAAGCGCTGTGGAGTCGAAAGCTTCGCTGTCGCGCTGAACAAGAATACCGTGCCGATAGAGAGTCGAAGCACGCCTAAAACCAACCAGGCACCTCGCCCATTCTTCCTGCCCAAGCGAGTTGGTAGCGGTGTGCTAACATTTCGTTTCAATGTTCCCCCTTGCCCTGCCAACCAAGCCAGCCGTCCGTATAGATCTCGACATCAGAGTAACCATCCAGCCTCAGCAATCGGGAGACTTCCTCGGAGTACGGACAATCGCTGTCCTCGCAGTATACCACGATCTTCGCGCCGGGAGGTATTAGCGACATCACGGAATGCCGCATTTCGCCCGACGCTCGCGCCGGAATGTTTACGGCACCGTCGATGTGGCCGGCGGCAAAATCATCCGGAAGTCGCGCGTCGACAATTACAGCGCCTTTCCGCGAAACCAATTCCTTTACGTCCTTGGTCGATAGTACGGGGCTTCCCTCCACCGAACTGAGGCTCCGGACGGACCACTCCGATTTGAGCGGAGAAACAGGGCCGCTTGGCAACCACCCGAGAGAAAGGCCAAGTCCGAGCGCGGATGAAAGCAGGGCTACGCGCACAAACTCAATTGCCGGTGAGACTGCTTCGCCCCGCCGCGCCAACTTGCGGATTTTCGCGTCCCGATAATCACACGCTTTCAGGAATATTACGGCCAGAAGCGTTGAGAAAACAACGGCAATTGCCGATCGCTTGCCCGCCCCGGCTACCTCGGCCATCTTGATCGGTTGCTTGGAAAGGAATACACCGCATTGGTCCCAAATTAGGGAAAGATCGAAAACTGAGACGTCACGCATCTGATTCGGCGGATCCCACACCGTCGCGCGGTCGCCGCGAATACCGACCACCAACATGAAATGGTCATAAATCTGCGATCCAGGACTCATTGACGTGTGGATGATGGTGGGGGACGTGCGCTGCCGCAGGTCAGCGATGGTGAGGTTCTGCGCGGCCAAACAATAAAGGCCTTGGCTACGCGCCATTTCTAAAATCTGCCCTATCGTCGAACCATTGTCGTCAACGTATTGAGGTCGAAGTAACTCCTCCGGTTGAGTCGGAAGGCCAAGGAGTCGGCAGGCTGCATATACATCGTAAACAGCGCAAAACGGACCGCCCGCCTCCCGGCCGCTCGATGGTGGTAATTGCGCGTCGCTGGCGACTGCGTTGGCAAAAACTGAGAACAACGCCATGCCTATGAAGCAGATTCTCAGTCGTGTGCCCACGCGCTCGTTCCGATGTAGGTTCGTTAGCCGGCTCCGTCCGTCGGAGCGTTATGCTGGCGATATTTTCTGAGAGGGATTGGCCGCGACGAGTCAATCGCGGTCCTGAACCGCCTTCTCCACTTGTTCCTTGACGGCCTCGTCAACATCCGGCTCAACCCGTCCGTTATTCCACCTCCAATGGATCGGACCGGAATAATCGGTGTCCATTACTCGTGTGAGATTTGGGAAATCAGGCACGAAGGCGCTGTCTGCCGGTTTGAGGAGGGAAATCGATATTCTGCGGTCCTCCTCGTGCTGCGAATTCTGTCCGCCCTGGTCCAAAGTACCCACCGACTCCGTGGTGGCGGATTTCGCAAGCCACACGTCGCCGACTTTCATGAACTCGCTTATTCGAATCTTGAACGAAATGTGTGTGAAAGCGTAGCGGTGGCCGTGCATATCTCGTTTCTCATCTTTAAGGGGCGAGCCAAACAGCAGATCCCCCGAGCCTTTTTCGACGTCGGCCTTCGCAACCAGATAACCGTGCGCCGGATCGATCCAAGCCGTATAGGCACCGTCGGGGCCCTTTGATTCAACAACGTAGCACGCAAAGCCGCCTACATCCTGCGTCTCGGGGTGTATGAACGCTTGGTTGCGACCCATCGTCGTCGGTATCGGATCGGCATCCCCGTCGATTCTCGCTTCAAGCGCGGCACCGCCACGAGCGCTATCCGCCTGCTTACGCTCAAGAGCGTGCTTACGGGTCACAATGTAGCGCGCTTCTGGCGCCGAGCCGAAGGTGTAATACTCGTACCAATGCGATCCGTCCCAGAGGAACTCCGATACCTGGGCGTTTTTGTCCGTAGATTCCTCCGTCGTGCTCCGAGGATGCCACGACCGAAAGTCGAGCCTCAGCCGCTTTCCGTCGTCGAGGAAGCGGCTGAGCACGCGCTGCTGGCGGTTACCCCAGAGGCTGCTGGACATGGTGGTTTCGGCCTCGGTCTCTGCTTGCTGCACGCTGGTGGCGCTAAGCGACACCGAGCTTCGGGAAAGCACTTCTAAGGCCGGCATAGTCGCAGGGGGAACTGCCGCGCCGGCCATCTGGCACAGGCAAATCGAAAACGCGCCAAAACTTGCTCGAATTCTCATTAGCTTTCCTTGATTTTTCCACTGGCGGGTAACCGTATTCAGATCGATTCTGCGCCAGGCCGCGCCTGGTTGCGAGTACTGCGCCACACATACCATTTGGGGTTTCAGGCAATAGCAACGTGCCCTTCCCTTGAATCCAAGTACGGCACTGAACTAGTTGCAGCCAGTGCACACCTTCTGCTCGTCGCCGCAGCCGTCGAACGGATTTCCGCTGCAGGTGGCCGTTTGATTGCTATGGTTGCACTTCGTGTGCCCGGTATTGTTATCCACCCATCTGCAAACGGCGAGGGTGCTGGAGCAGCTCAAGGGGCAATCTTGTGGGACGCATTTTTGGCAATAGGCTCCGTGTGATCCGCGCAGCGCTGTCTCCGCTCCCTGCAATTGCCTCGGCGCAAGCTCTGTGTAAAGAAACGCGAATGAAATAAGCAAGAGAAAGAACCAATGTGAACGCACCAACACTCGCGAAATAACCTGTCCCATAGAGTCTCCAAAAAATGCTATCCACGGTGCTTTCGGAACAGAACGCCTGCGCGAAAACACCTCTTTTTTTTCCGATTCGTTTGCGTTAACCGACGCCCAACGGCAGCGGTTTTGCGGCGGGCGTCGCGCCGATGGCGCTACGGCACCCACTCCTCCTTCGATGCTGGCCTCCCGTCGGCAACTGCGGCCTTCGATATGCCGGCTTCGTAAGCAATGACGTCGTCCGCAGCAATCGCGGTCCCATATTTCTTCTCGGCAGAGGCATGCGCGGCCCTAGACTTATTTACGCTCGCGAGAGCCGTACGCCCATCGCTGCTGTCAAGAAATCTGGCGGAGGATCTAACGAAAAGTGCCCCAATGTCCATTATTTCCGACAACCCCAAGTGGCGCTGTGCACATTGGCTGTTAAGCTCGTATGCCATCCCAATGGCTCCATAGCGACGACTCAACCAGCCCCCAAGGCGGTCGGGCGACCAGCCTCTTTTCCAAATACGGCTCGTCGCACGGAATCCTGTTTCTGACGCCAGCGATGCCACCTCCCCGTGGAGCCGCTCCGAGATGGATCCACGCTCGCCGATTCCCTCTGCCAAGGCACACGCCACATGATCACTCTCCGCCGACTGAACGCTGTGCAGATCGAAAACAAGGTCGAGCCGCTTGCCGGAGCTGATCCATTTCCCGAACCAGTTCGCGTAGGTGGCTGCTTCGGGGGTTTCGTCTGCGGTTAAGAACGTGTCAATGATTCCCATGTGTGAGCCCACGGCGTTTGCGTCGGGGTCGACCATTGGAACAATCAGAAAGGTGAACGCTTCGCGCAAGCTACGTGCCTCGTCGGTGGTGCCTAGCAGGAATCTAGCTGCGCCGAGCGCCGCGAACATACCGTCTGTTTCGTCCGCGTGCTCTCCGGCATAAATCAGTACGCAGGGTTTCTCCAAATCTCGTGCGTCCTCGATACCGATCCTCAGCATGAGCAGGGGCCAATTTCCAGTGGAGCTCCCAACCTTTACGAGCTCGGCTCCGCCAGTTTTGGCTAGCGACGACAGCGCGGCCGCATTGAATTCAGCGGTGTACGGTACGCGCATCGCCACCGTCACGTCATTGGCATCAAACGACTGGACGAAATTGAAGACGTTGGGGCCTGGCTGCCAGGCGTTCGCAATGAAATGCCACTTCTGTCCATTGGTCGATGGAAGCGGCGGTCCGTTCCACGCGCGGCTCGATGTGGCGCTTTCTGGGTTCGCGCCTTCGGTTGCGAAAGTGGCTGGGTCGTCTAGGTCGGTTACATAAGCATACACGGGGTTTAGAGTAGCCCATTTTCGCAAGCCCGTCCCCGCGTATATGATATCGAACCGAACGGTGTGGCCAGCCGCGCCATGCACCCTAAAGATAAACCAATAGGGTGTAGGCACCTCCAATGCGAAGTGCGTTGGCGAGATTTGCCGCACGGACATTGTGGGCGAGCACTCAAAGCCGGTTTCGATTGTGACGTTCGTGTGCTCACTCGCGCCCGCCGAGTTTTCATCGTGCTGGCGCTGGAGCTCCAAAGGCGGGGCGACGATTCCTTTGTTGATACTGGCGATGGAAATGGACTGGCCAGCGGAGGATATGGAGACAAGGCTCTGGTTGGCGCTTGCGGCACCGCCGTCGCGCGGTTTGGAAGGGTTTGTCGCGAGAGCCATTCCGGGCAGCACGACAAGCTGGGGCATTTGCGTAATCGCATCAGCTTTGCGGGCGCGCGGCGCGGCGGGATCGGCGGGGCCGATCATGGCGGGAGGGGTCAATTCGGCATGGCCTGCTTTATCAGAGTCGGCGAAAAGGCCGACGGTTTCGCGGAATGCGAAATAGCCCAGAGCGATGATGACGATTGAGAGGAGGCCGATGGCGGCGAGATCAAGCCATTTCGTGCGGGGGCTTTTGCTAGGCGGTCGGTTCATTTGGCCACCTGCAGGCTGAGGATGTAGGCATTGGCGGGGGCGACGCAGCCGGCTTCAGCGCGGATGGCGCGGGCCACGCTTTCGGCGGCTTCGCCGGCCTTGGCGGCAGGGGCGATGGGGACGGCCTTGTTGAAGACCTCGTGGGCTTCGGCGGCTCTACCCGCCAGAAGCAACAGGTTTCCTTTGGAGACGAATTGTGCGTATTCGTCGAGGTCGATACCGGCTATCGCCGCATCGAATGGTTTGGAATCGAGTTGGATTCCGGCGAGGATCGGATCGCCCAGGGTGGCATCGGCCGGCGTCTGATCAGGCTGTGTAGACGGCGCGGCGGTCGCCCATGCGACTTGCTGTTCCTTGAATCGCTGCACGATTTCCGGATCGTCCGGATGAGCGGCGGCGAGGCAGAGGGAGATGGTGTCGATGGCGTCGGCGGTGTCTTTGAGCCGCGCCACGTTGTAATAGGCCTTGGCGGCGGAGAGGGCGGCAGCGCCGTTGCCGGCGGCGAGGAATGACTGGGCACGCAGTTTCTCCATGGCGGCGGTGCCGAGCGTGTAACCCGGACCCTTGAGGATTTGGGCGAGCGCCATGGCGTCGAGATCGGAATAGCGTTTGGCGTCGAGGAGGATTCTGAGTGCTCGTGTTTCGGGCAGGGAGGTGCCGTGCTTCTGGATATACGCGCGGATGCCGGCGAGGGCGGATGTAACGCGAGTATCATCGCCACTTTGAAGATCATTGACCAGTTGGTCGTGATCGGTGGCGGGGTTGATCAGTTGGGGCTGGGCGCGCTTGGCGGGGGCGGGCGCGGCGGCGAGCTGGTCAGCCAGTTGCGTGGTCGCATCCTGTGCGTCAGCGTTGGCAATGAGGATGAGAATGCAAATGCAGGAAAGAATGATGGATAGGGCTTTTGGATTCAGCATTGCGCCCCCCCCCGCTCTTGGCGCGTTGATCCGTGGCATCGGATACCGATGCCGGTTGCTGGAAGCGGGCGGCTACACGGCCGCCACGACCGAACCGAGCTGAAGTTGTGCGGAACAACAACCGGACGCTCACGATGCCCCTTTCACTAACAGCCCCGAACGAAATGGCAGGCGGTAGGATACACATGCAGACTTTGGTCGCAACAAAAATCCAGAATTTTTTTGGAGTTTTTGTTTCGGCTGGAATTGACGGCACCGTTCAGGGCTGCCGTTGTCGCGCGGGTGTGGTCCTTTGGCGATCGCAATCGCAACAGAGCCGATGGAAGGGTAAATTGGTGCGGACGAGGCCGTCATGAAAAGCCAGATTGCCGCTCAACTGTATACCCTTCGCGAATTCACAAAAACGCCCAAGGACATCGCCAAAACGCTCGGCCGCGTGAAAAAGCTTGGATACCACGCCGTCCAATGCTCGGCGCTGGGACCGATCGCACCGGCAGAACTTGCGCATCTGCTCAAGGAACAGGGATTGGCCTGTTGTGCAACTCACGTGAGTCGCGAGCGGATGGAAAGCGAAACACAGGCGGTAATCCAAGAGCACCATCTTTACGATTGCCGCTATACGGCTGTGGGAGGTTATTTTCCGGAGGGGAAAACCACCGCCAAGACGTGGAGCCAATTCGCCGCCAAATACAATTCCCTGGCGGCAAAATTCACCGGCAGCGGTGTGGCGATCGGTTATCACAATCACAGTCACGAGCTCGCGCGATACGGGCGCACGACGGCGCTGGAGATCCTGCTCGAGAAGCTCGACCGATCTGTCTGGATGGAGATCGACACCTACTGGATTGCACATGGCGGCGGTGACCCGGTGCAATGGATCAAGCGAGTCGCCGGACGCATGCCATGCGTTCACCTGAAAGACATGGCGATCAGTCCCAGGCGCGAGCAATTCATGGCGGAAGTTGGCGAAGGAAATCTGAACTGGCCCGACATCCTCGCGGCATGCCGAAGCGCAGGGGTGGAATGGTACATCGTCGAACAGGACACCTGCTATCGCGATCCATTCCAAAGCCTTGCGATCAGTCTCAGGAATTTGAACGCGCTTGGAGTCCGTTGAACGTTGGTTGCGTGTAACGAGGCCGGCGCTTAGGCATCAAAGAGACTCGGGACTGGCGGGAATCTGAGAATCGGCCTTTTGCATAGGCGCAAGCGACAGGCTGCGAAGATACAGGAAACTCACCGCAACCAGCACAATGAGGTTGGCGACCAGCGAGAACCAAAACATCGGCGCTCGCAGGCGACGACTGCGGCGCTCAATGCGCCAAAGCGACATGGCGATGCCCGCCGTACTCAGCAAAATGACGGCGAAGGCGAGAAAGCTGAAGACATTCAATTGATAAAAAACCGGCTTGGCGATACCAACGGTGATGGACACCGCGCCCAGCGCCAGCGCGGCATGCGTTACCCAAAGACCGCTTTCCCATTCCGATTTCTTGAACGGATTTCTTCTCACCAGATCGCCCGGACAACGATGGATTTTGAAGCTGGCTAACCGAAGGCCAGGACTTCAAGTACGAGCGCAGGATAGCTCCCTCCGATTCGAAAAACCAGCGCTGCATAATGTCCGCAAAAAGCGATTGCGTCAGGCGGATTTTCGATCGGGGATGCCCGGATTCGAAGGCACTTTGGTAGGTGGCACCCGGAAGCTGGTCTGGCAATGCTGGCACTTGACCACTTTGCCGCGCATTTCCTCCGGGACGGACAGAATCTTCCGACAGCGGAGATTGGGGCAGATTAACTGGCAGGGCATGAGCGGGATCTCCTCACCAGATTATCGGCCAGTCGATCCGCCAGCATGAATAGAGAAACGCTCGGATAAAAACCGTTGCTGCTCCCCAATAGGCTCGTTCCAGGAAGGCCAAGCCCTCGCCGCGGGGATCCTCCCCCATACGACGACCTATCCATTGCAGGAGGCGAATCGTGCGCTTGAGGATATGAAGGCCGGTCTCATCGAGGAAACCGGCGTGCTGGTGATGGAGTGAGCCATACCCGCGCGCGGCAATCCGCGTCTGTCCATGCCCGTGGCACAAAATGACAGTTCTTGCCACGCCTGCTTTTGATGATAGAATCACACCATGCGAGCCACCATGAACATATCGCTGCCCGCTCCGCTCAAACAATGGGTTGAGAAACAGGTAAGCAAAAAGGGTTACAGCACCGCCAGCGAGTATGTCCGCGATATGCTACGCCGCGAGCAGGATCAGGAAGCCCGCGCCCGGATCGACAGCCGGCTTGCCGCGGCGATCCAGAGCGGTGAGTCGACTCCACTCACACAGGCCGACTGGGATCGCATCGGAACAGAAGGATTGAAGCTCGCCGGCTCCAGGCGCAGGAAATGAAGCGTCAAATCTTCAAGAAGCCGCAGGCGGAGAGAGATCTGATCGAACATTTTGCCTTCATCGCTCGGGACAAGCTCAAGCCGGCGATTCGATTCCTTCGCGTGGCAAGCGATACATTCGAGAAGCTCGCCGTAATGCCGAACATGGGACGGGCCTGGATGTCTTCTGATCCTCGCCTTGCCGGAATCCGTGCTTATGTAATGCCCTCTCCGTTTCGGAACTACCTGATCTTCTACCGCTTCACTGATAGTGCGTTGGAAATTCTTACGATCTTGCACGGTGCACGGGACCTAGAAGCCGTGTTGAGAGCAATTGAGCCGAGGCCGACAGATTGAATCTGGTCGCCAGACGCGACATGCGCGGCAACGGGCGATGTAGCGCCAACGCCCAGACGAGCCAACTCAGTTTCGCGCACTTCGCTTGCAATCTCAATCCATCGCGTTATTTTCCCTCGGACCACAGGCGCATCGGGAAGTCGGTGAGAATCCGACGCGGACGCGCCGCTGTAATGGACTTGTGTTCTTGCGAATCAAAAAGGAAGCCACTGCCGGCTGATAAGTCGGTGGGAAGGCTGATCCGCATTGTCCAGAGCCAGAAGACCGGCCTGTGGTTTAAGAGATCGGCGCAATGTGCGCCGGCTCGTTTCCGATGCGTCCTCGCGAATGGGACGGCCGGGGCCACAGCAGATCGGGCGGCGCGCCGTTAGTCCCGCGCGCTGTCGGGCGTTGATGCTTGCCCTTGGGCCTCACCCATGCCACCAGGCATTTCGTGAGGCCATTTCTTTTTTGCCCCACGCGTTACTCCTGGGGCAGAAGGGCCTGTCATGCAAGATCACGCTGCAAGATCGCCGTTGCGCCATCACTTTGTATTTTGGCTCTGGTCGGCTCGTCGCCGCTGTATCGCCGCGGCGACGCTTTCATTGTTGCTTTTCCGCTCGCCTCATGCGCTGGCGGATGCCTCGACGGCGCCGTCAACAGAGCCGGCGGAGGTGGCGCCGGTGGTCGTCACGGCCAATCGCTTCGCCACGCCGGCCTCAGAAGTGGGCAGTTCCGTCAGCGTCATCTCCGGTCAGCAGTTGGAAAATGAACAGGTTCCGTTGGTGTCCGATGCGCTGCGCTATCTGCCAAGCATGGCGGTGACGCGCTCGGGCCCTCCGGGGCAAATCACCTCCGTCTTCACCCGTGGCGCGGATTCGGACCACACGCTGGTTCTCATCGACGGCATCGAAGCCAACGATCCCACTTCGCCGGAGCGGGCGTTCGATTTTTCAACGCTCACCGTGGACGACATCGATCACATCGAAGTGCTTCGCGGACCGCAAAGCACCCTGTGGGGTTCCAACGCGATTGGCGGCGTCGTCAACATCATCACCAAGCGCGGAGAAGGACCGCCATCGGGGTATCTGTATACGGAAGATGGGTCGTATAACACGTTCCGCGAAGGCGCCGGCGTGAGCGGCGGAAATAAGACGATCAACTATTCGCTGAGCGTTTCGCAGCAAGACTCGGAAGGAATCCCTGCCATCGATAACCGCTTTCCAGACCGGCAGCCCAACGGCTATAGCATCATGACCACGGCGGACAGGTTCGGCTGGAATATCAGCGACGCCCTCTCCATTGACTTCATCGGTCGCCATCAGCAAAGCAACGTTGGAATCTACAACAGCGGCGGCGCGGCGGGTGTCGATCCCAATAGCCAACTGCGCGACACGTCCACATTCCTCGGCGTCCAGCCGCATCTTTCTCTGCTCGATGGAAAGTGGATGCAAACCTACAACCTGTCCTACACCTACTACGATCGGGACGACAACTACGTGGGCTTTCCGACCCACCTGAACGGTGGCCTTGCGAAATTTGATTGGCAGAACGATTTCCACCTCACCGACAACGACACCTTGACAGGCGGAGTCACCCTGGGCCGAGAAAACATCGACGAACTGAGCGTGGTTCAACGATCCGATGAAACCACAGCCGTTTATCTGCTGGATGCAATCAGCTTCTGGAAGCGATTGTTCCTGACGGCCGGCGGCCGCTATGAAAATCTCC
>Ga0302325_10024808_pt1 | contig 12465 bp, 12 predicted proteins | sample Palsa_T0_2_FD_201948 | JGI IMG/M metagenome (GOLD analysis project Ga0302325, IMG submission 201948) | Peat permafrost microbial communities from Stordalen Mire near Abisko, Sweden - Palsa_T0_2 | ecosystem: Environmental > Terrestrial > Soil > Palsa > Peat permafrost | place: Sweden: Abisko...
TATGCCGGAGCCACACTCCGGGCCACACGCTGGAGAGGGTCCGCCGGTGTCCACGGAAGTGCCCGCGATGGCCGTCCCCGGCGAGACATTTCGCCAGTGGCGCGTGGTGGCTGGCACGCTGGCCGCGCTGGCCCTCATTGCGGCGATCGGTTACATCGGCTTCAAAGTCTGGCCCAGGAGATCCCCTCCAGAGCCCGAACATCACGCCATCGCGGTTCTGCCTCTGCAGAATCTCTCCGGCGATCCACGCCAGGATTACTTCGCGGACAGCATGACAGAAGAACTCATTGCCGACCTGGGCCAGGTTTCTGCCTCGCGCGTCATCTCTCGTACTTCCACGATGACTTATAAGGGCACGACAAAAACCCTGCCCCAAATCGCCCGCGAGTTGGGGGTGGATACCGTGGTCGAAGGTTCCGTGCTGCGCCAGGGCAATCAGGTGCGGATCACGGCCCAGTTGATCGACGCCAGGACAGATCATCATCTCTGGGCGCACAGCTACGTCCGCGATCTGAACGACGTTCTCACCTTGCAGGCCGAGGTGGCGCGGACGATCGCCGACCAGATCAGGATTGCGGTGACGCCCGAGGAGAGGGCCCGTCTTGCCCGCCCCCGCACCATCGATCCCGAAGCTCAAGAGCTCTATTTGCAGGGCATGCAAGCCTTAGATACGGGGAACCCGGGGAGCGCAATCGGCTATTTCCAAAAAGCAATCGACAAAGATCCCAACTACGCGCAGGCGCATGCTGCACTGGCCAATAGTTATGGATGGATGGGGGAAGCGGGCTGGATGCCGTACTCCCAGGCGTTTCCCAAAGAGAAGGCCGCGGCCATCAAAGCTATTGCGCTCGATGAAGCTCTTCCCGAGGGCCATGTCCAGCTGGCTCATGCCGCGATGAATCTCGACTGGGACTGGGCGACCGAGGGAAAGGAGTTCAAACGGGCCCTCGAACTCAATCCAAACTCGGCCCCCGTGCGTTGGGCCTACTCCAATTATCTGGAACGGATGGGCCGCCTCCCCGAGGCAATCTCCGAGTTACAGCTGGCGTTGCAACTCGATCCCGTTTCCAGTCGCGCCTTTATGACCTCTGCATTCGGTTACTACTTTGCCCGCCAATACGATCAGGCCCTGTTGCAAATGCAACGTGCGTCCGCATTGCATCATGAACCCGCTGAACTCATCTTTCCCCTGGCCGTCATCTATGTGGAAAAAGGTATGTACGAGGAGGCCATTCAGCAATTTCAGAAGCTGGGCGATCAACCCCACGCCCTGGGCCATATGGGTAACGCATACGCTCGCATGGGGCGAGCGGCGGAAGCGCGCGAGATGATTTCCGAACTGCAGAAGCACGTGCAAAATACAGGCGTCGGTAGATACGAAATCGCGTTGGTCTATGCCGGGCTGGGGGAAGAGGATGAAGCTTTCGCGTGGCTGGAGAAATCCTTCGTTGCACGCGACAAGGGCCTCACCTACCTCAAAATAGATCCCTGCCTTGACCCACTGCGCTCGGACTCACGCTTCCAGGATCTGGTAAGGCGCGTAGGCCTTCCGCCATAAATACAGACAAAGAGCGGGCGGTCGGCCGCAACCTAATGCCCAATTCGGAATCCGCGATTGGCGTCGTAGGCGAACTTCATCAGGCCATCGCGGTAGTCGATGCTGATGGTCATCTGACCGAGAGCCGTGAAACCGATAAATCCTCCCACCTCTGTATCCAGGTTCTTGCTCACCGTGGATGTCGAAAATGCAACCACGTCCTCCACTCTCTGGGAGATGTTGGCAAACTTGAAGGTGATGTTGTCCGCGGTATAAACCTTGTCTACTTTGCCGCTGATTCCATGGACTGAGATGTAGTCCTGGCTATGCACCTTTGTGACCTCGCGCGCCACCTCGGGACTTACCGTGGTAGAGAATGCTCCCGTGTCCACGATGAAAAGCTTGAGCGGGCCATTGTTCAGGGAAGCGGGCAGCAGCAGATCGTGCCCGATACGATAGACGCGTGTCCAATCCTTCATTTCCGGTGCGACGAAGCGGTCATAAGGACCATGCGCAGCCGGTTGGGACGACGGTGCGGACGCTGCGGCGCCGTTGCCCGGGGATTCGTCTTCATTCGCGTTGCCGCGGGTCTCGAGCGTGGGTTTGAGTCCGCTCGTGTCGTTGGGGCGCGGTGGCAACGGCGCCAGCAGCAACTTACGCATGGGATAGTCGAGGGTAACGAGAAAATGGGAAAAGACATCCATGCCGATCAGGCCGTCGCTGTCCGCGACGTTGCCCTTGTTAAGGACTTCGACGGCGCAATCTTTGAACTCCAGCGAGCCGATCTTGATATCGTCCGCATACGTGGTGTAGGCGTCCTTGTTGCCTTGGCTGCCGACGCCGCCCACCTCGGTTCGACTGAACTGCTTGAGCCCGGCATGATCGGCGACCGAACGGCTGATCAATAAGCCGCTGGCGCCCGTGTCGATTTGCAGCCGGGCGTCGTGATCGTTGAGCTTTACATCCAGCCCAAAGGCACGGATATGGGTGGCGTCTCTCATCAGGTTGGCGAACGGTATCGCTGCGGTGTCCGTGGTGGCGACCAGCCTGCAGGCCTTGTGCGGTTCGATTGCCTGCTGCTTCAGGTAGTCAAGATAGAAGTGAAGGCGCTTGAGTGTTTCCGGATCTTCACCATTCGCGCTGGCGAGGTAGGCCTCCAGTTCGGTAATGCGTCCCTTCATCGGGAGCGTGTCCAGCCAGCGGCTGCGAATTCTCGGGTTGGTCGGATCCAATGAGTGTGCAGTACTTATTTCGTTAGCCGCGCTTGCGTAGTAGGAGTTGAGCCGGAGTAGCCTGGCATCCAGCAGCCGCGCCTGCGGATTACACGGGTCGAGCTTGATAGAGGCTTCAGCCGTTGCGAGCGCAAGCCAGGGTGTCCCTGCCCGATATTGCGCCTCGCCCAGCGCAACCATCAGCACTGCGGATTGAGGATTTTGCGCGAGCGCTTTCTGCACCAAATCCTCAGCTTCGGTTGCTTTTTGTTGTTTCAGGAGTACCTCTGCCAGGCCCGCGGTCAGCGCGGTATCGCCGGCCCTCTGTTGCAGCTGCGCCTGGTAGAGAACAACAGCGCGCTCATAGTCACTGTGCAGGAAGGCGTCTTCCGCATCCGACGGATGGTGGGCGCTGATGATATTGCAGGTAGCCGCCCCGGCCAGGCTGCCCCCACCGCAGACCGCAATCATAATGAAAATGGCAAAGCGTCGACCAGCCCATGAAGTGCAACCGAGCATGAATCCGTAGCCTCCGATCAGGTCTTTGGGCCTGATGGACATGGGGGCAGGCCGTTTTTGGCATTTTACATATTGGGCTGCACGCGAGAGAGAGGAAAACGTACCCGAATGAACTCGCCAACCGCCGTGCTGGTAACCATCCACAACGGTTACACAAGTGGCACAGAGAACTGCCCGTTCTGGGTAGAAGCGATGCCTACCCTGCCATCGAGCGCCATCTTTCCGCGTCTGTCGATACCAGCATGGCCGGCTTGGTACCGGAAAGGGTAATGGTGCGGGCCGTCGGTCACTGGTCAAATACAACCAGCCTCGGGGTACAGCAATGCTCGAACTGGCGGAACGGAAGCTCTCATTCAGTGTGGGAGTCTAAAGATTGGGAGCACAGGTGGGGCAAGCCGAAGCCGGCATCCGCATGGCATCGCGTTTCCGTGCTGCCTTATCAGACGGAGATTTTCGTGACGTATCGCCAAACGGAGATCTAAAGTGAGCGCACTGGTTGCAGCGTCACCCGAACTCAAGAGACTGTGGATCCGGGTTCTCAAGCGAGTTCATCCTGATCTGGCAATTGATGAGCAGGATAGGCGCCGGTGTGAACGGCTCACGCAAGAGGCGAATGACGCCTATGCGAGACGTGATGAAGTTGCACTGAGAGCGGTACTGGAACCGAAGGGCCCGCCGCCTGACGCTTGGGAAGCAAGGGCACAGGCTCAACCGGCGACCACACCGCAGTCAACCTATCAGCCGCCGTTGGCGCCGCAACAGCCACCCACCGTGAATGGGCGCGAGGCGCTCGTCATTCTTTTGGCAGCTTGCGCGGTCCTTTGCCTTCTTCTTTATGGAATTTTCGACGCGCTGAGTGAAAAGGTGGGACGGAACACATCCCTTTCTTTCCTGGTGCTGCTAACCGCCGCTGTACTCTGGTCGATCATCAGGAACTCCAAGTTGTCGTACCACCACAAAGTAAGGTGGGTGGCAGCAGTCGCAAGTGGAATGACCCTGGTAGGGATATGCCTTTTAGACAGCCGTCCCGGAGCAGATCCACTGTTTCCATCGGCTCGCGCCGCAACTGCGCAGGCTCTGGTGGCTCCTGGGGCGTGGGAACACAGCGTCCATCCGCCCCCATCTCAATGGTATTGGGATGTAATCAAAACCAGGGTGGGACAGAGTTGGAACCCGTCGGCGGTTGTCGATAGCCCTGCAGGCGCTACTGCGGATATTACGTTCACGATCTCACGTGACGGTTCACCCCGTGATGTTCGGTTACGTAGGCCGAGTGGTTCTCCATCGCTCGATTCGTCCTGCGTTCTGGCAGTGCAACAGGTCAGAACTTTTGGTCCACCTGAGGGTGGCACCAAAGAAAGTCTGGACGTACTTTATCCTTGTTCGTATAGCGAACTCGATTCGATGAACGCTCATCCACCGCAATGGAACCCAACACAAATGAAGGCGACCGTAGTGTCACCCAGGCCCGAACCGGTAGAGCGTCCTGGTTCCCAACTTGGCGGGTACATAGAAGATGCGAAAAACCAGGTCGCACAGAAATGGAACGCGTCGGAAGTTGCCGGCAGTACCCCGGCGGGCGCAACGGTCTACATTCAATTCGCTATACGGCGGCGCGGGAATCATGGAGTCCCGACTATGGAGACATCCAGCGGGTACTCATCGCTTGATTTTTCATGCTTGCGGGCTGTGGACCGTATACGGACTTTCGACCGTCTTCCCAAGCGCTTCAGCGGAGATAGTCTGACCGTGCTCTATCATTGCACCTATCCAGGCTCGCCCGCGACAAGGTTCGCACAGGATTCTATCTTGCCGCTGGTGGAACAACCGTCGCCCTATGACCCTGTGGATGTTGTCCATGGCGTGCAGCAACCCACCAATGACACCGTGGTCACCAATTAGTTTGTTGTGGACCCATCTCCCTGGACGCCGTGGTAACCGGCCACAACGGTACACAAGTGGCACGAGGACTGCCCGTTCTGGGTAGCAGCGATGCCTACTCTGCCCTCCAGCGCCATCTTTCCGCGTCTGTCGATACCAGCATGGCCGCCTTGGTACCGGAAAGGGTAATGGTGCGGGCCGTCGGTCACTGGTCAAATACAACCAGCCTCTGAGCACACCAGTGCTCGAACTGGAGGAACTGAAGCTCTCATTCAGTGTGGAAGGCGACACACTGGGAGCACAGGTGCCGGGGAGGCATAAACACTCGTGTCGATGAAGAATCTACTCCGAAGAGCTACCACGGCAGCCACTGAGGCAGGCCCTCAGGCGTGCGGCGACATAGAGCCGTGGCCAGCCGAAGCCCACATCCACATTGCACCGCGTTTCCGTGCCGCTCTATCAGACGGAGAATTTCGTGATGGATTGCAAAACGGAGATGTAAAGTGAGCCCACTGATTGCAACGCCACTCGAACTCAAAAGGCTGTGGATCCGGGTTCTCGAGCGACTTCATCCTGATCTGGCGATTGATGCGCAGGATAGGGACCGGCGTGAACGGTCCACGCAACAGGCGAATGACGCCAACGCGAGACGTGATGAATTTGCACTGAGGGTACTAGACCCGAAGGGCCCGCCGCCGCCGCCGCAGTCAACCAATCAACCACCCTCGGCGCCGCAACAGCCACCCAGCCTGGCTGGGCGCGAGGGGTTCGGCATTCTTTGGGCAGCCTGCGCGGTCGTTTGCCTTCTTCTCTATTTGATTGTTGATGCGCTTTGTGAAGCGGTGGGACGGAACACGTCCTTATCTTTCCTGGTCTTGCTAACCGCCGCTGTACTCTGGTGGATCACTAAGAAGTCCAAGTTGTCGTACAACCACAAAGCAAGGTGGGTGGCGGCAGTCGCAAGTGGAACGATCCTGGTAGCGATTAGCCTTTTAGACGGTCGTCCCAGAGCAAATCCACTGTTTCCATCGGCTCACGCGGCAACTGCTCAGGTTCAGGCGGCTCCTGTCGCATTGAAAGACAGCGACCATTCGCGCTTAGCTAACACAGCACAAATGAAGGTGACCGTAGTGTCACCAAGGCCCGAACCGGTAGAGAGTCTTGGTTCCCAACTTGGCGGGTACATAGAAGATGCGAAAAACCAGGTCGCACAGAAATGGAACTCGTCGGAGGTTGCCGGCAGTACCCCGGCGGGCGCAACGGTCTACATTCAATTCGGTATACGGCGGCGCGGCAATCATGAAGTCCCGACTATGGAAACATCCAGCGGGTACCCATCGCTCGATGTTTCATGCTTGCGGGCCGTCGAGCGAATACGGGCTTTCGACCATCTTCCTAAGCGCTACAGCGGGGACAGTCTGACCGTGCTCTATCATTGCACCTATCCAGGTTCCCCCACGACAAAGTTCGCGCAGGATTCCAGCCTGCCGCCGGGGCAAAAACCGTCGCCCTATGGCTCTGTGGATGGTGTCCACGGCGTGCAGCAACCTACCAAGGACACCGTGGTCACCAATTAGTCTGGTCATTCGTCCCTGAGCAGTTGTGCGGGGTCAACTGCCAGGACGCGTCGCGCGGGAATCCAGGTAGCGAGTAAACCCAGCAACGCCATGGTGAGCAGGACTCCGCAAAGCACCAGCGGATCGCGGGGCGTAGCTTGATAGACGATCTGCGCCAGCAGGCGACTGGCAAGCACGCCCGCCAGCAAGCCTGCGGCGGAGCCAGTCATCAAAATCGCGAGCGGACGCCCTAACGCAGAGCGCATGAGTTGTGCTCGCTGTGCACCAAGGGAGACGCGAATGCCGAGCTCCTTCCAACGCTTGGAGATTGAATACGCTGCCAGCCCAAAGATCCCGGTCACCGCGAGCATCGCCGCCAACATTCCCATGACCCCGAGACTGACGGTGGCTACGCGTGCGGGAAAATACATCACGCCAAGCTCATCGGGCCAGCTGCGAACGGTAAAGGGCAGGTCAGGGTCGACGTTAGCTAACGTGCGGCTCAACGCTCGTGCCACTTCCGCCGGCGGCAATGCGGATCGGACAATCACCGTGGTGTCACTATCTGCATTCTGCGCCAGAGGAAAAAACATCGCCGCTTGAGGACTCTCGGTCAACGAATCATACTTTCCGTCCTCGACGATGCCAACGATTTCGTATAAAGACTTCCCCCCGGTCATGAAGTGACGCCCGATGGGCAGCACATCGCCAAACATCACGCGGGCGAAGGTAGCGTTCACAAGCGCGACCTTGGTGGTTGTGGCATCGTCATGCCAGCTGAAATCACGACCCCTGAGCAACCGTGTCTCGGCGGCTCGGAGGTAGCCGGGAGAGATGGAATAATACTTCGCGACCTGCACGGTGTTCGAGCTGCGGAAGTCTGTCGTGCCCTTGCGGTAGACCGGACTACCGCTTCCTCCCGTATTGAGCGGCAGCTCGTTGATGGATCCTACCGCTGTCAGGCCAGGGATGTGTGACGCCTGCTCCAACATGCGCTTTTGTACAACCAGCGAAGATTGATCAGTGTAGCCTGCCATGTGCAGATCGGTTTCTGCGGAAACCACACCGTCAGGCTGAAAACCAAGGGGCGCATGCAAAGAACGTTGCATGCCTCGGAACGCCACCAGCGCGGCCGTGAGCAACAGAGCGCACAGAGCGATCTGCGTGGCGAGCAGAATGTCCCGCAAGGTAGCCCTGCGGAAGACAGCTCCCACCCCACCACTTTTCATTGCCTGCATCGCGTCAGTCTGCCAGATCTGCCGCGCCGGAAGCAGCCCGGGGAGAATGCTGCTGGCGAGAGAGAGCAGAAGAGCGACGCCATAGACACGCCAATCCGGAACGACCGTCACATGTATGGGAAATTGATCAAAGGGTTGCCAGCGGCTGAACACACTCAGCAATGCGGTGGCAAAGAGCGTTCCTAAGATGCCACCAGCCAGAGATATAACCACAGCTTCCATCGCTACTTGCCGAAGGACGTGCCATCGGCTTGACCCGATGGCCAAACGCACCGCCAGTTCGCGGCTGCGGTCGGCTACGCGCGCAGCAAAGATCCCGGCGAGATTCGCGCAGGCGGCTACAAGCACTAAGAGTGCCAGGAGCAAGATGCCGGTCATGAAGGCGCGGGCGGGATCTCCCAGAGAGTCCCCCATCAGGCCCGGTTTTACCAGGCGTGCTCCCAGGCCTTCGTCTTCGTCCGGATACTCTTTTGCCAGTTGAGCGCTGATGGCATTCAGGTTGTCCGCTGCCTGGCTTACCGTCGCTCCATCCCTTACCTTTCCTATCACCCAGAGGCCATGGCTTCTTCTCTGGCTTAGGTAGTCATATCCATTGATTTGCTGCTCGTTGACCATGGGTACCCAGAAGTCGGGCCAGAAAAAGACTTCGGTTCCGTGGAAATCCTTTGGGGCAACACCAATGACGGTGAACGGATGTTTATTGATATCCACCGTCGTACCCAGGACGCGTGGGTCGCCGGCGAATCGGTCATGCCAGAACGAATCACTTAACACGACATAAGGCGCGGAATTCGGCCCGTGCTCATCGTTGAGGTCGAAGAACCGTCCCAGTTGGGGGCGTAGGCCGAGCATGCGAAAGTAATTTCCGGAAACCTCGTAAAACCAGCTCTTCTTCGGAACACCCCTGATGCTAAGAGCGGCGTCGTAGAGCTTGTACGCAACCATGTCGCTGAAGGTGTTGTTGCGGCTCCGAAAATCGAGATAGTCGGGGTAAGACTGACTATCGTTGCCATGTTGCTTTTGGACAACGCTGAAAAGCCGGTTGGATTCCGCGACGTTGAGGGGGTGGAGTATGAGCGAATTCAACACGCCAAAAGCGACGACGTTGGCCCCGATACCGAAGGCGAGGGTCACAATGGCCGTCAGTGCAAATGCGGGGGATCGAAATGAGCGGCGGATTGCATAGCGAGTATCGCGCGCAATGCCATCGAACATCAGCGCTGCATCTGCACTCGTTACCCGCTCTTTCATCAACGCGCGATTACCAAAGCGAAGCATCGCATCCCGATGCGCCGCTTCCTTTGACATTCCAGCCGCGAGGTTGTCTTCGATGCGCATCTCGATATGAGACCTGAGTTCAGCATCGATCTCCCGGTCCAGCTTCCTGCGCGTAACAAGATTTGAGAGACGGCGAAGGAGCGACATCCGATCACCTCATGCGTAGCGGAATATGGCGCGAATACCTTTTACCAGTTGTTCGAAACTCTTCTCTGCCTGTTCCAATTCTTTTCGACCGGCCGGGGTCAGCTTGTAATATTTTGCTTTCCTGTTGGTCTCAGTGAGTGCCCAATCGGATCGGATCCATCCGCTCTGCTCCATGCGGTGCAGGGCCGGGTACAGCGAGCCCTCCTCAACGTTCAGCAACTCATCGGAAGCTCTTTGGATGTGGAGGACGATGCCGTAGCCGTGCAGAGAGCCTATCTGGGACAGGGTTTTGAGAACCAGGAGATCCAGACTCCCTTGAAGGTCGTTCCTTGCCATGGATTACACCCCTGTACATCTCAGCATGTTCAAGCTTAGACCTAGAAGTAAAGGGGTGTCAACAAGGTGGAACTGATGCTGAAGAAACAACTATAGAAGATGGATTTATGGCTTCTCGATCCGGTACAGCGCTTCTTTGAAGAGACTTTGGACATCGACAAGGTGCGTCGTAGGATCGTTGTTGTAGTCCATCAGGTAGTGATGGTAGTTACGCGTCGCGGTGCGTTCGTCGACGATCTCGCGGACGACTTCCAAAGCGGGACGTCGATGATGAATTCCCCCAGTTACATCGAAGGTGGCTTTCTCCAGCGCACAGTAAATGCTCCAGGTCGTCGCGTTGGCCGGACATTTGCGGTTGTCGGCGCGGTTCCAAGCCGCTTCCGTCGAAAGAATGGCCGCTGCCTCTCGCACGATCTTTTGGTCGAGTGCGTTTGGATTCACTTCGCGGGAGGCGTCAAGATCGAAGCTCAGAGTCGAGGACACTGCGAATTGTGTGACTGCGAACCAGCCGTATTCCGTCCGCAGAACACCCAAGCCGCCGGTATAGATCTCAAGCTCGAGCGGAGCGTTCCGATACCCTTGGTCGGTCATATCGCCCGCCCAAACCGACGCAGGGTGAACATCGTTACGCCAAACTCCAGTGGTGATCCCCGTGGCAGGTGAGAGCGTCATCGCCGGCGTTTGATCGAATAGCGCTCCGCAAGACCCCTCGAAGTGATCGTCTACACGATGAAACACACAGTGCGAAGGAGAGGGCGAGGTTGCAACATACGCAACGGATGCCGGCACGATCCAAAATGCGAGCAAGACCGCAAATGCCAATGTGCGACCCGATGTCATGACATCGAAAATCCTGGCGTCCGGGAGTCCGTTATCGGTGGCTTAATCTCGAGACGAAAACCGCCCGCGACATTATGGACGATCGCTTTGATTGGCAGGTTGTCATCGCTCCCGGGTTAAGGCTTATTCTTCGCGTTGGTCGTGTACTTCTGCAGGATGAACTCCTGGACCAAAGCATTGGCAATTCTGCCGCCGGTGTCGATGAGAGCGCCGGATAGAACCAACCCTGGTCCGCGATTGCTGGGCGGATAGTAAATATTCGACAGCGAGGCTGCGATGAGATCGCCGCCGATGCTGGAATAGTTGAACTGCCGCCGGCCGTTATCTCCCCTGCAGATGAATGGGCTTGATATCGCATGCAAAGCGCGAGACTTTCCCGTGCCCTTGCCCTGGTAAAAGTACCGCGGGTCCTGATGCAGGAGCGAAGGCAACACAGCGCCGCCGATCATGACGTCAGAGAAGCTGGTGGCATACGCAGACCCGAATCGCTGCGCATAACCCTTGGCGCCCTGCTGATAGTCAGGAGCGTCCGCCGCCTGGTTGACTCCGGCGAGAAAGAAGTCACCAGCAATACTGACTACATCGGTGGCGGTTCGAAAAGCGAGCTCGTATTTCAGCTTGGTCGTAAGCGGCACGGCATTCTTGTCATAGACGACAAAGAAATTGGGAATCACCCCAAAGACACGTTGCTTTTCTGCTTCAGTAACCTGCCGACGAGCGAGTTGCTCGACCGTCATAGCGACCACCGTAGTCTCTACAACCGATATCGCGAGCTTGATATCACCCATTTCCAATGCCTGACCCGGCTTGAGGACGATAGCAGGCGAGGTCCAGTCTGCAAACCCCTTGGCGCTGACAGTGATCTCATACGGAACTGCCGCCGGGAGATCTGTAATCGCAAAGGAACCAGTTTCGTCGCTGGTGACCATGTGGTCCCCGCTCGTAGCGGGTGCAAGAACTTTGACCACGGCCCCGGGAATAGCGGCATCCTCCGCATCAGTGACTGTGCCGGTGATGCTTCCCCGCTGCGGCTCGGGGGCGTCGACCTGGCCCAAGGCTGTAAGCGGGACAAAACAAACAAGAAAAGCCCAGAAAAAGTTAGGAGTGTGCATATTTCCAATGATGTCCTGCAATGCAGATGCTTCAGCACGGCGAAAGCTTCCGATATGGGTGATTTCTTAACAAATCATTCGCAAGACCGCAGCTCCTCCCCGTAGGTGCGGCGTCAGTAAGAAGTTGGAGCAATTTGGGGACATCCATGATAGGGGGGGGTGCCTTGTTCACGGCGATTCTCACCGGATCTTGTTCCCGGCCAACTGTCACAGAAACTGTATGCGATGCGGTACTGGCCGCCGGGAATTTTCGGCGGACGGAAGCGGGACTCAATAAAATACCTCCACCCCCGCACTTCGTAATGAGTGTTGAAGGCGACCGGATGAGATACGGCGACGGGATACGTATCCGCATCACAATGAGAATCATTGCAATCGGTATCTGGTGCCGTGACCTCCGTACCAATCTCCCACAACGCCAACAGCCTATCTGTTTCGCCCAATTGCCTACAGGTTGGCCGTTAACCTGTAGCCCCGCCCAAGAGTTTCGTACGATTTTGAGTCTGCCGTGTCTCGGCTTTGTGCGATAGCTGGTCCGCAATAGACCCGCCTTTTCGAGAACAACTGATGACAAAACGTGACCCTGACGTTTTGCCACGTTCGCTGCTGGGCGTATCGATCCGATCCGTGTTTCGACCTAAAACTCTCGAAATTTGATACTCGCCGATGACCGCCTGCATACATCTCAAATTCTCGGAGAGTCAGCCTCATGTCTGCTCCTCAAAAAACATGATAAAGTGCGGTTTGCAAAGAAAGGCGGCTCCTGCGTGTTGCGTAATGCAAACGATGGCTTGCGGCATACCCATTCGC
>Ga0302325_10024809_pt1 | contig 12465 bp, 9 predicted proteins | sample Palsa_T0_2_FD_201948 | JGI IMG/M metagenome (GOLD analysis project Ga0302325, IMG submission 201948) | Peat permafrost microbial communities from Stordalen Mire near Abisko, Sweden - Palsa_T0_2 | ecosystem: Environmental > Terrestrial > Soil > Palsa > Peat permafrost | place: Sweden: Abisko...
GACCGCACCCTGGCAATGCGTAGGTAAAGCTCGTAATCCTCGGCCGCACGTAGCGCGGGATCGAATCCCCCAAGTTCATCGAAAATGCTTCGGCGGAAGAGCACCGAGGATATCATTTCAATGAAATTACTCTTCAGTAGCGCTTCATAATGAGACTTGGGCGGGCAGACCTTGCGAGAGTTGGCTAAGTAAGAGCCATCCGCCGATATAAACACATGATCGCCTACTGCGATCGCACAATCCGGGCAAAGTTCGAGCACGCGAAGGCCGGTCTCGATCGCCCTGGGCTTGAGGCGGTCATCCGCGTCCAGAAAGACAAGATAGTTGCCTTTACTCTCTTGAATGCCCAAATTGCGAGCCTCTGACAGGCCACGATTCTGTTGCCGTATGTACCGCACTGGAAATCGCTGCGCAATTTCAGGGCTGCTATCGGTGGATCCGTCATCCACCACGATGACTTCCACTTGTGCATAGCTTTGAGCCAGGGCGCTTCTTAACGCTTCTTTGAGGAAGGTTTCTGCGTTGTAACAGGGAACAATGACGGAGACCAGCGGATCTTCACTCATGGAGTGCTACGTCCGACGGGCGCACTCCCGCGGCAGAGTTGCAGGTGGCAGCGAGAGAACTCACAATGTCTTCCCCCCATGACGCGGTGGCTACCGGAAAATCAGAGAACTGGGCTCCACGTTGATGCTTGGTCAATATTAAAAACAGTCATTGAGCGGTTATGAGTCGGCGCTTCTCGCTGGGGAACGACGCAGAGACCTGGGCAACCATCGACTTGCTTTAATTTCCTGATGCCGCATGAAGAACCTACCGGGAATTGAAGGAGTGTAGCACGCAAGAGAGGTTCGCGATGTGGAGCATTTCGACACAGCATTCCTTCCCGAGTTACGGCAAGGTTAAGGCATCAAGTTACTTATCACTTATGAAAGCTATTCATCAGTTACACAACTAAGTGCTGATAGACGAGCACAGTATGGCAGCATCGAACGCGCCGCGGTCCGATTACATGAGAATCCTGGTTTAAGCGTTCCAAATTGAGGCAAGACTAACGTCGCAAATGCGATTTCGGAACATCGCACGCTCCGGCACGGATCTGGTCGCGCGGCGGTCCTGAAAATGCTGTCGCCGGGGCTCTCGGGCACAGAAATCGTAAAAGGGCTCTAAACTACTGAAGAGCGATCGATGTGAAGACCCCCATCACCATCTCCAAGGAAGATTATCTGAAGGCCGTTCTCGAAGCAGAGAGCGAAGGACAGGAGGTGATTCCTGCGACCTTGGCACACTGGCTTTCCGTGTCGCCGCCTGCCGTCACCATGGCGCTAAAGCGGTTGCGGCGCGATGGCTATCTCGAGGCTCGGCCTGACGGAATTGTGCGGCTCACGCCCAAAGGCAAGAAAACAGCCTACCGTACCGCATTGCGACACCATCTGATCGAACGCATGCTGGCGGAGATGTTTGGCATGGAGTGGTATGAGGTGCACAACGAAGCGGAGCGCTTGGAGCACGCTGTCTCGCCTGCTTTTGAAGCTAAGCTGCTGGAAAAGCTGGGCGCGAAGGGAACCTGCCCCCACGGGAACTGGGTGTTGCCGGAAAGCCCGGAGCAGCGCGGTAAGCGTGGGACGGTGTTGCTTTCTGAAGCCAGGGAGGATGCCGCATATACCGTGGTAAGCCTGTATGAACGCGACCCGAAACTGCTGCTTTTTCTGCACCACGTGGGCATAGCGCCCGGTGGACGCGTGAGCGTCCTGGCCAAGAACTACGACCGGACGATCTCGATTGAGACGATGGCTGGCCGCTCCACGTTGGGGCACCCTGCGGCCGAGAAGGTCTGGGTCAAGCGGCGATCTTCTGGAAAAATATAAACACGGATTGGCCTTAGAATTAATCAAAGAGGGGTGAGTTTGCGCTTGGGTTCACACGGAGGTTTCAAGTGAGATTCCCAAAGTAATGAAATATCAATAAGTTGTCGCATTGTGAACGGGTCTTGTTGAGGTAGCCTCGATGCGAATGAGGAATCTTTCCTTTATCTGGTTCGTCGGAGCGGTGGTCTGGTGGATTGATGCCGCGGTGGCACTCCACTACGGCAATAAGCCGCATGCGCTTCTGGCGCTCGTGGTCGCCTGCGTCTTCTTCGCCGCAGGCATCATGTGGGTGAAGAGCACGGAAAAGCGTCGTTAAAGCACCAATCACCCTGTCCCTGGCACAAACTCTAAACCGCTGAACCAACTGCCTGATTTGTCATCCCGAGCGTACCCCGGATTTCCTCCTGCGCGGTGCCAGAAATCAGGGGGTAGTCAGGGATCTGCGGTTCCCGTTTGCCCCGCAACGAAGCTGAGCGTAGGAACATCCTCCAAACAAACTGCACTACAAATTCTGAAAGCGCGCTTCGCTCAGGTCCAATTCACGCTCGATGATTCTGAGCAGCTCGTCGTTGATTTTGTCCTCATTGCGCAATATGACCGCCGTCGAGCGTTCGAGTGCGCGCAACTCCTGAGTAAGGTTCCGTTCATAGCGGGCCAGGGCAATATCTTGTTCTGGTGGCACCATTTCTCCCCCCACTTCGATCAGGGTGAGACGGGCGCGGTAGTGGCGGATCATGTCCTCGTAAATTTCCCCATGTTCTGGTTTTGCTCCCCGCTCCAGATCGTCGAGGTATTTCAGCACAGTGTTAAGGATGAGGAGGCGGGCCTGCTGCTCCTCCAGGCTGGGGGCTCCGCTTGCGGAGAGTCCAAATTTTTCGATGAGTGCCGGCAGAGTGAGCCCCTGTAGGACCAGGGTTGCGAAGATCACGCAGAAGGTGAGAAAGATGATGACGTCTCGTTGCGGGAAAGGGGCGCCATTCTGGAGTACTGTGGGCAGTGAGATGGCCGCGGCCAGGGCTAGCACTCCGCGCATTCCTGTCCACGCCACGATAAAAACCTGTTTGTTACCGGGCCAGGGCCCTTCCTGATGCAACAGATAGCGGCGGATCCAGAACGCTATCAAGGCGCCCGGAAATACCCAGATGATCCTCAGAGCCACGACCAGGGTCGCGAACACAATCCCATACCGCGCCAGTTGCATCGCGGAAAGATTGCTAATACCGCCCAGCACAAGAGGAAGTTGCAATCCCATGAGGATAAAAACGATGCCATTGATGGCGAACTCAAGGGTCTTCCACACGGCCGAGCTGTCCAGCCGGGCGTTGATGGACAGCGTCTCGGAGCTTTTGCGTCCCAGGTAGAGGCCGCAGACAACGACTGAGAGCACGCCCGACGCGTGAATCCCCTCCGCCGCAAGATAGGCGAAATAAGGGGTGGCGAGCGAGAGGGTAATCTCCACCGGCGCGTCGGTGATGTTGAGCGAAGCCCTGCGAATGATGAACGCGACCAGAAGCCCGATCGACAGTCCTCCTGCTATCAGCCACGACAGTTCCAGCAGCGCCAGGCCAACCCCGGGGCGATGGCCGGCGACGACCAGGGCAACGCAGAACTGCAGAGCGAGCAGGCCGCTGGCATCGTTAACCAGGCTTTCGCCCTCCACCACGTCAACGATACGGCGGGGAAGGCCGAGGCGCTTGGCGATGGCGCCTGCGGCGATGGCGTCCGTGGTCGAGACGACCGCTCCCAGAACGGCGCCCAGGCGATAGTCAAACCCGGGTATCAGCCAGCCTGTGCCCAGGGCGACACCCAGTACGGTAAAACCCACCAAGCCAAAGGCCAGCATAAGAATGCTGACCAGGTTCTTGTGGAAGTCGCGCCATGAAGTGTTGAACCCTCCGATAAAGAGCAAAGGAGGCAGAACGACCAGGAAGACAACATCGGGATTCAGTGCGATCCGAGGCAGATTGGGCACCAGGGAAAGCACCACGCCGCCGAGGAAGAGCACGATAGGATATGGCGTTTTAAAGCGTTGGGCGAGCGTGGCCAGCCCAGCTACGAGGAGCACGAGAAAGAGAAGGGTGAGCTCGAGGTGGTGGATGCCTGCGGCCTGCACGGGGCGCTCTCCAAAGACTCAGATTAACCCAGGCTGACCGCCAGGCGCAGGCCTCTCCTCGCAGGAGGCTTTGCTCCAGCACCTAATCTAGGCAGAGATCAGAGACATCTAGGCAGAGATCAGAGACATCTAGGCAGAGATCAGAGACCAATAAGTCCCGGCCATGCCGGGACGACTGAGAGTAGCCCAGGACGCAGTCCTGGGTAGGCTTAAGAAACGCGACGAGTCCCATCAGGGACGGCTGAATTTATCAAGCGTTCAGGCGTCCCTCCGGGATTTGCTAGCGACGTTTCCGGAAGCCTACCTTAAACGGCTGCGGATGCAAGGCTGGCGGTCTGCGCGTGCTCCTGCTCCACCTGCGCCACGCACTGCTCCAAGATATCGAGGCCAATGGTGGCTTCGTGCTGGTTGACGATAAGCGGTGGCGCCAGCCGGATGGAGGTTTCCCCGCAGCCGAGGAGCAGGAGGCCCTGCTCAAAGGCCAGAGAGACAATCCGGTCGCGGAGTGCCGGGGCGGTCTCGCGGGTAAGCTGGCTCTTGACGATCTCAATGCCGATCATCAGTCCTCGACCGCGGACATCGCCCACGATCGGATGCCTGGATGGCCAGTCGCGCAAGCGGGAAAAGAAGGCCTCGCCCATCGTGGCCGCATTAGAGATGCCCTCGCGCTCCAGGACGTCCATGGTGGCGAGGGCCGCGGCGATCGCCACCGGGTTGCCACCGAAGGTCGAAGCATGGGAGCCGGGCACCCAATCCATCAACTCCGCCCGCGTCATGCAGATGCCTAGCGGCATGCCCGAAGCGATGCCTTTGGCGATACAAACCATGTCGGGCTGAACCCCGGTGTGCTCAACCGCCCACCATTTTCCGGTACGGCCCGCTCCCGATTGCACTTCATCGACCACCAGCAGAATGCCGTGCTTGTCGCAGATACGGCGCAGCTCCTGCATGAAGATATCGGGCGCCACAACGTAACCGCCTTCCCCCTGGATGGGTTCCACGACAATAGCGGCGACTTCTTCGGGGGGCAGCATGGTCTTAAAGAGCTTTTCCTCGATGTAGCGGGCGCAACCGAGCGCAAAGCGCTCTTCTTCCTGCGGTCCTCCGCTACAGCCACGATAGGCGTAGGGAAAGCGGACGTGGGTAACGCCGGGGACCAGCGGGGCAAACCGGCGTCGCTGTTGCGGCTTGGAGGCGGTGAGCGAAAGAGCGCCCATGGTGCGTCCGTGGAAGCCTCCAAAGAAGGCGATAATCTGCTGCCGTCCGGTATGGTATCGGGCGAGCTTTAGGGCGCACTCGATCGCTTCGGCCCCGGAATTCCCGTAGTAGAAGCGATGGGGGCCGGGCATCGGCGCAATGGCCGAGAGGCGTTCGGCAAGTGTCACCATGTGCTCGTAATAGAAATCGGTGCCGGAGATGTGGATCAGTTCGGCAGCCTGTTGCTGGATGGCAGCGACCACCTCCGGATGGCAATGGCCGGTCGAACAAACGGCAATGCCGGCGGCAAAGTCCAGGAACTCATTCCCGTCTACATCCTCGACCCGCAGACCGCGGCCGCGCTTGGCCACCATGGGATAGGACCGGGTGTAGCTGGGGGAGACGTAGCGCTCGTCGCTGGTGATAATCGCGCGGGCCTTCGGCCCGGGCAGCGGACCGAGAAGGCGCGGGCCGTACTGCTGGAGAATGGTGCTGCCGTGATGACCATTGTTCTGCATGATGCTTTCTCTGCTTTCTCGACGTTCCTCTTGGGCGCCGGGCCTTGAATGTCAAGTGAAGAGACCGCTGCCGGTGCGAGGCAGGTCGGTCGTAGGCTGGGGCAGAGCTTCGGCGGAGGAAAGCTAGTCGCCGCCGAAGAGGCTAGGTCGGGTGCAGGCGGGGGGCACGTTAAGGTGCCTTCCTTGCAAGGCATGGATCTCGCCCGGCAGAAGCGGACGCGGCCTTTGGCTTTCCACGCACACGCTAATAGTCCTCTCGCCCCTTAAGGTTAGCACGGCGCTTGCTCTAGGCGACAGGCAACACGTGGGTGCTCTTTTAGAAACTGGCGGGGCGGCTATTTCCTTTTCCAGCGCGCGCCGTCTTTGGAATCCTCAATCAGGATCCCGAGTGCGAACAACTCCTTACGGATGCTGTCAGCGCGGGCGAAATTTCGCGTGCGGCGCGCTTGCTCACGTTCCGCCACCAGGGCGTCGATCTGTTGGTCGCTCAGCGAATAGGCCGCCAGAAGCTCGGGCGCTGCCTGGTCACCCCGCCCTTCCTCCTGAGCCCACTGCAGGGCGCCACGGGCAATCTCCGCATCGCGATCGTCGAGGACGGCAAAAATCTCGTCGAAGCGCCGCAGGACTTCTACGATGCCCGGGACATTGCCCGCGTAGAGGCTGCCGGAGTCGGCTGCGACGTTGCCGGCGCGCACCAGGTCGAAGATGGCTGCCCTGGCCTCCGAGGTGTTCAGGTCGTCCGCAAGCGCCGCACTAAACTGCTGCTGCGCTTTCGCTGCCTGCGCTTCCAGCTCCTTATTGTCTCCGGCGGGCCAGTCCCCGCCGCGAATCCGCTGCGCGAAGGTGCGCACCCGCTCCACTGCGCTGGCCGACTCGCTCAGACCCTCGGTAGTGAAGTTTAAGGGGTGTCGATAGGGGACGGAGATGAGCAGAAACCGGATCGCGGAGGCCTTATAGCCCTTAAGCAACAGGTCGCGCAGGGTGAAAAAGTTGCCCTCGGATTTCGACATCTTGCGACCGTCGACGAGCAGAAACCGCACGTGCATCCAGTGGTAAGCCATGGTTTTCCCGGTGGCCGATTCGGTCTGCGCGATCTCATTCTCGTGGTGAGGGAACATCAGGTCCTCGCCCCCGGCGTGCAGGTCGAAGCTCTCCCCCAGGTATCTGAGCGCCATGGCCGAACACTCGATATGCCAGCCCGGCCGGCCCGTGCCCAGCCGTGTATCCCAGTGGTGCTCCCCGGGCTTGGCCGCCTTCCACAGAGCGAAGTCGCGGGCTGAATCCTTGTCATACTCGTCGACATCGACCCGCGCCCCGTCGTTGATGCCGGAAAAATCCTTTTTGGCCAGCTTGCCGTACTCCGGAAATCCCGCGATGCGGAAATACCAGGAGCCGTCCGGGGTTTGATAGGCGAGATCCTTGGCCGCAAGGCGCTCGATGAGCGCCACCATCTGGGGAATATTCTCCGTGGCCCGCGCCACGATCTCCGGCCGCTCGCAACCCAGGGCGTCCAGATCCTGGAAAAAGGCCCGCTCGTATTTCTCCGTGTACTCGTCTATGTCCAGCTTCGCTGCTGCGGCGTTACGGATGATCTTGTCGTCGACATCCGTGATGTTCATGACCTGGAGTAACTTGCGCCCCTCTTGCTTGAGAAAGCGGCGCAAAACATCCAATTGCAGGAAGGTGCGGAAGTTGCCGATGTGCCCATAGTCGTAGACCGTAGGTCCGCAAACGTACATGCGCAGCGTCTCGCCATCGGATGGCTCGAGATCTTCGACAGTATTAGAGAGTGTGTTGAAGAGGCGGATGGTCATCCGGTGCGTGTCTAGCAATTTTGCTGCCGGCGGCTCGGTCCTAGCCCGCCCGTTCCTCATGGTAACGTCTGCACAATCGAACGTCCACCCGCACCAATGCAGACGAGTAAACGACGGGTGCCCCACGTTCGCCCCAGCGTACGTGGGACGAAGAAGACGGGGGCGGAGCCCCCACCATTGCTTTTGTTCTTGCGCTTCACTTGGGCGCAGATTTGAACAATCGCCGCGCCGCATCGAGCGGAGCCCTACTGCAGCAGCCGCTTGACCTCGGGAATAGGCTTCCCTTTCCAATGGCGGCTGTAGTTCTCCAGCGAACAGAGGCTCACGCTGCGCATGCGGTCGACATACAGCGTACCCAGCAGATGGTCGATTTCGTGCTGCAGGATGCGCGCATACCATCCCGAGGCGCGGATCACCTTCGGGTGGCCATGCTCATCGAGACATTCGACTTTGACCTTGCGCGCGCGTGGTACCAGGGCCATCAGGCCAGGCAGACTCAAGCAGCCTTCAAAAAACTCGACCTCCGCTGCGGATTCGAGCGTCAGGACCGGGTTGATGATCACGTGGAAAGGCACCGGCTTGCGCTCGCGCTCGGCCAGCAGCTCACGGGTGAGGTCCTTCATGTTTTCTTCGCGATCCTCGATGACCGCCAGCTGCAACGGCAGCCCTACTTGGGGAGCAGCCAGGCCGACTCCGGGAGCATCCGTCATGGTCTCGCGCATCGCGGCAATGAGCTCCTGGGTACTGGGCAGCAGGATCTCCTCCGGTTGCATAGGCTTGGCGCGGGTGCGCAGGACTGGCTCTCCGACCGCTCTGACTTTCAGGATCAAGGTTCATTCCTTTCCGGGGACTTCGGCTTGCGGGCGAGCTCTTGTCTGCGACCCGAGGGCAAGCGAGGCGTCGGCGGTCAGATCCAGGGGTGCGAACCGGCCGGCGAGGAACCTGGGCCACGCGGCGGCGGCGATCATGGCCGCATTGTCGGTGGAGAGGGCGACCGTGGGGAAAGCGATCGGCAGCCCGCGTCTACCGGCTTCCTCGGTAAAGCGTGCCCGGAGTTCACGGTTCGCAGCGACCCCGCCGGAGACCAGAATCTCTTCCGCGCCCAGTGCCTCCGCAGCCTGGAAGGTCTTTCGTTTGAGATCGTCGACAACGGCTCGCTGGAACGACGCGATCAGGCCAAGGGTTTGGGCATCGCACAGAGGTAAGGCGTCCCCCGGTCCAGCTAACGGAAGGCTGGCCAGAGCCTCGCGCCGCCCTTCGATCGAGGGGTAGAGCTCGTGGATCTGGACGTAGCGAAGCACTGCGGTCTTAATGCCGCTGAAGGAGAAGAGAAACCGGGGTGGGCCAGCCGGCGCAGCGGGTCGATGAGCCTTCCGCTTGATTTGGGCGAAGGTAAAGGCGACGGACGAAGGGTCCCCGTGCGGGGCGAGCGCATCGATCCAGGGGCCGCCCGGGTACCCTAACCCCAGTAGCTTGGCGACTTTGTCGAAGGCTTCGCCGGCTGCATCGTCGAGCGTGGCGCCAACGTTGCAGTAGGTAAAGCTCTCCCCCCGATGCCGGGTCAGATAGAGATGGGTGTGGCCGCCGGAGACGACCAGGGCCAGCGACCTTCCGGAGTCCGTTGCAACCGGCTCGTCGAGCCTTTCGCGCTGTGCCAGCAGCACGGCGTGAATGTGACCCTCAAGATGGTTGACGGCGATCAGCGGCTTGTCCAGGGCGAATGCCAGAGACTTCGCGTAGGCAACACCGACCAGCAGTGCACCCGCCAAGCCGGGACCCTCGGTAACGGCGATGGCATCGAGATCGGAGAAGTGGATCCCGGCTTTGGTCAGCGCAGCGCGGACGACCGGAACGATATTGCGCAGATGCTCGCGGGAGGCGAGTTCCGGAACCACGCCGCCATAAGGCGCGTGGGTTGCGATCTGCGAGGCCACGATACTCGAGAGCGTGTGGCGCCCGCGCTCCACTACCGCTGCAGCCGTCTCATCACAGGAGCTTTCGATGGCGAGAATCAGGCCGCTGCCCGGGCCGGGGGCATATCCGCCTTCAGCGCCGGAAAGTAGCTGGCTGGGTTGACTCACGTTTCTATAGTAGTAGAGGGAGCAAGGAATGGCGGCCAACGGAGCACAAGATGCGGCAGCGGAGATCGTAGCCCGGCTGCGCGCCGCCGATCACCAGGCATACTTTGTGGGCGGTTGTGTACGCGACTTGCTGCTGGGGCGCGAGCCTGACGACTACGACGTCGCGACCAGCGCGCCACCGGATCTGGTCCTCACGCTGTTCGAGAAGACCTTTGCCGTGGGTGCGCATTTCGGCGTGGTCCTGGTCTGCAGCAAAGCCTCTGAGGACGAGGAGATTGTGACCGAGGTCGCGACCTTTCGCAGCGATGGAGCCTACTCTGACGGCAGGCGCCCGGACGCGGTGCGATTCTCCACCAGCCCGGAAGAGGATGTGAAGCGCCGCGACTTCACCATCAATGGCATGATGCTGGACCCGGACGTGCTTGCCACGACAGGGAAAGCCCGGGCTGCAGTCCTTGACTTCGTGGGCGGCGTGAAAGACCTGAATACCGGCCTGATACGTGCCATCGGAGACCCCGGCGAGCGCTTCGGCGAAGACAAACTGCGCATGTTGCGGGGCGTCCGCTTTGCCGCGCGCTTCGCCTTCGATCTGGAGCCGGCGACTGCGGAGGCGATCCAGGATCTGGCGCCTACCGTCAACCAGGTGAGCCGCGAACGGGTGCGCGAAGAACTAACCCGGATGCTTACCGAGGGCCAGGCACGGCGCGCCCTCGAGCTGCTGGATGCGACTGGGCTGCTGGCCCAGGTGCTGCCCGAGGTGGCGAAGATGAAAGGCGTGGAGCAGCCTCCGCAATACCATCCTGAAGGCGATGTCTGGGTGCACACGCTGCTGTTGCTGGACGGGCTGCCCGCGGGCTGTCCAGCGGCATTGGCCTGGGCCGCCTTGCTGCATGACGTGGGCAAACCGGCCACGTTCCGCATTGCCCCGGACCGTATACGTTTCGACGGGCATGTGGAAGTGGGGGTGCGAATTGCCGAAGAGATCTGCCGCCGTCTCCGATTCCCCAATCATGAAACCGAGCAGATCCTGCTGCTGATCGCCAACCACATGCGCTTTAGCGAGGTGCGCAAGATGAAGGAGTCGACGCTGAAACGGTTCTTTCGGCTACCGCACTTTGACCAGCACTTGGCGCTTCACCGGCTCGATTGCCTTTCGAGCCATGGATCTCTGGATTTGTACGACTTTGCCCGGCAACGTTTCGAGACATTGCCGCAGGAGCAGGTGCGGCCACCCCTGCTGCTGACCGGTAAGGACTTGATTGAAGCCGGATATCTACCCGGACCGCAGTTTACCCAGATGCTCGCCATGGCTGAGGATGCGCAGCTCGAGGGAACCGTGCAAACCCGTGACCAAGCCCTAGCCGTGATCCGCGAACGCTGGCCCCAACCGTGAAGACTCATCTCCGGGGTGCGGACGGGTGCCCCACGTTCGCACCAGCATACTTGGGAAGAAAAAGACGGGCGACCCGGATTTCCTGTACGCGGTGCCACCCCATGTTCGCGTGTGCGGCTTTCTGTAAGGAAAGCCGCATGGAGTTCCTTGATTCCACCAAGCCCCACAGGAAATCCGGGGGAAGCCCCGCCATTGCTCTCAACTGTTGGAGCGGTAAGTGCAGTTTGGCCTTTCAGGGAAAGCAGTGCCGGGGTCCTTCGCGCTTTTTGCGAAAGGTGGAATTAACAACCGCTCGACCAAGGTTCCCCGACGTGACGCGATAGCTCAAACGAAGGCTGGGTACCCATCCTTTGCAACAACCGCGAACGATGGGTACCCTGCTTTTTGCTCAGCGAAGTAAAGCGTTACTTCTTGGCGTGCTCGAAACGCTTGTTGACCTCGTCCCAGTTGACTGTTCCCCACCAGGCGGCAAGATAATCCGGCCGTTTGTTCTGGTATTTGAGGTAGTAGGCGTGCTCCCAGACATCATTGCCCAAGATGGGATACTGCCCCTGAGAAATCGGGTTGTCCTGGTTCGGGGTGGTGACGACCTTCAACTTGCCGCCTTCCCAAACAAGCCAGCCCCAGCCGGAGCCAAACTGCTTGGCAGTGGTCTCGTTGAATAGCTTTTTGAAATCCGCGAAGCTGCCGAAATCCTTCTTGATCTGGTCTCCGATTTTTCCCGTGGGCTCGCCGCCCCCGTTGGGCTTCATGATCAGCCAGAACATGCTGTGGTTCACATGGCCGCCGCCATTGTTGCGCACTACGGCGCGGATGTCCTCTGGGATAGTGCTCAGGTTGCGCAGCAGATCCTCCGGCGAGTGCTTCGCCAGGTCCGGATGCTTCTCGATAGCGCCGTTGAGGTTGTTGACGTATGTCGCGTGATGCTTGTCGTGATGAAGTTTCATCGTTTCGGCATCGATGTGCGGTTCAAGCGCAGCGTAGTCGTAAGAAAGTGGTGGCAATTCGTAAGCCAAAATATCCTCCTGGATTGATCCGTCATCCTGTTGAGATGAGTTGGGGATCAGCTCGCCCGATCGGGGCGTGGTGCGGGTTAGAGAGACCAACTAGCGGGCAAAAGCCACTTGGCGCAACGGTTGCGCCTGATTGCCCCCTCCAATATTGCGTCTCCATCCTATGGGATGCAACTCGGGCCCGCCAGATGCAGTGGAATGTCGGGGCGATCCCACGGCCTAAGACAGGCTGCGGAAAAACTCTGTTTTGTATCAGGGCACGACTTTAGTCGTGTCCCCATGAACCTGCGGCTCACCCAAGGTGATGAAAACCACTCGGATTTTCCCATAATGATTCTAAATGGTTTAGATGTGGTTTTCGACTGTGCCGTAAATGATTGAGAATACGTCGGGCCTTAGAGTCTGCGTGAGAACTAGGCTTTGCAACTCCAGCCCCGTAGGGGCTGGAGCTACACGGTCCCCGGGGCT
>Ga0302325_10024811_pt1 | contig 12464 bp, 11 predicted proteins | sample Palsa_T0_2_FD_201948 | JGI IMG/M metagenome (GOLD analysis project Ga0302325, IMG submission 201948) | Peat permafrost microbial communities from Stordalen Mire near Abisko, Sweden - Palsa_T0_2 | ecosystem: Environmental > Terrestrial > Soil > Palsa > Peat permafrost | place: Sweden: Abisko...
TGCACGCCCTGGAGGTCACCAGCGGCGTCCTGCACGCGGGCGACGCCGTCGAGCTCGCGGTGGACCACGGCAGGCGCCAGTCGATCATGCGCAACCACACCGCCACCCACCTGCTGCACGCGGCCCTGCGGCGGGTGCTCGGCGAGCACGTCAGGCAGGCCGGCTCGCTGGTCGCCCCGGACCGGCTGCGCTTCGACTTCCAGCACCCGGCGGCGCTGTCGGCGGGCGAGGTCGACCGGGTCGAAAGGCTCGTTAATGCCGAGGTCCTGACGAACGCGGTGCGGCGCACCGAATCCAAGCCGTTCGCCGACGCGGTCGGGTCCGGCGCCATCGCCTTCTTCGGCGACAAGTACGGACTCCAGGTGCGGGTCGTCTCCTTCGGCGACTTCTCCGCCGAGCTGTGCGGCGGCACGCACGTGCCGGCCACGGCGGAGGTCGGCCTGGTCCGCATCGTCAGCGAGGCCAGCATCGGCTCGGGCGTCCGCCGGATCGAGGCGGTGACCGGCGACGCCGCGGTGGCGTACACGCTGGACCGCGACAAGCTGCTGAAGGACCTCGCCGCCCGGCTGCGGGTCGGCGTCGACCAGCTGCCGCAGCGGGTCGAGGCGCTGACCGCCAGGAGCGCCGTGCCCAGGCGCGCCGCGGTCACCGCGGAGTCGCTGGCCGCCGCCGTCCGCGGCGACCCGTCCGGCCAGCGCTACCTGGTCGCCGCGGACCCGGGCATCGAGCTGGCCGGCCTGGCCAGCGAGACGAGGCGGCTCAGCCGCGAGCTCGACGCGGTCGCCGTGTTCCTGCTGCCGGACCCGAAGTCGGGCTCGCTGCGCGTCGGCGTCGGCGTGCCGGCTTCCGCTGCCGAGGCCGGGCGGCTCGACGCCAGGGCGGTGCTTCGCCGGGTCCTGTCGGTGACCGGCGGGCGGGGCGGCGGCAGTGCGGCTTACGCCCAGGGCGGCGGCACCGGTCCTGCCGATCCCCGGCAGGCCGTCTCGGCCGTCCGGGCCGCGTTCGGGCTCGACGACGCGCCCGCGCCGGCCGGCTGAGCCAGCCGGCTGAGCCGGCCGCCAGCCCGGCCCGGGCCCCGCTCCGCGCCCGGCCCGCAGCCGCGGGTCCGGCGGCATGGCAGGCTGGCAGCGTGACGGCCGGACAGGAGCCAGGGAGCGCAGACGGCACGCAGCTCGCCGACGGGCGCGCTGGCAGGCACGTCAGCGACGAGACGATACGCCGTCTGGAAGGCTCGATGAGCTCGCTGGGCACGGCCGCGATGGCGTCGATGGACCGGCGGCTGCCGTGGTTCCGCCGGATGTCGGCGGAGAATAGGTCCTGGATCGGCCTGGTCGCCCAGGCGGGCGTGGCCGCGTTCGTCGACTGGATCAAGCACCCGGAACGCGGCCGCCCGGCGGTGGCCGGCGAGGTCTTCGGCACCGCTCCGCGCGAGCTGGCCAGAGCGGTCAGCCTGCAGCAGGCGGTGGAGATGCTGCGCGTCATCATCGACGTGGTCGAGGCGCAGGTCGACGAGCTGGCGGCGCCGGGCGGCGAGGCCGAGCTGCGCGAGGCGGTGCTCCGCTACACCCGGGAGATCGCCTTCGCCGCCGCTCAGGTCTACGCGCGCACGGCGGAGGCCAGGGGCGCCTGGGACGCCCGGCTGGAGGCGCTGGTGGTGGACTCGCTGGTCCGCGGCGAGGTGGACGAGGGGCTGCAGTCCTGGGCCTCGGCGCTGAACTGGTCGCTGTCCCCGGTGTCCGTCATCGCCGGCAACGCCGACGGCAGCGAGCCGGAGGGACTGATCGACGAGCTCCGCGTCATCGCCCGGCGGTCCAGGCTCGACCTGCTCGCCGGGGTACACGGTCACCGGCTCGTCGTGGTGCTCGGCGGCACGGCCGACCCGCTGGCGGCCGCCAGCCGTCTGGTCGGCAGGTTCGGCCCCGGCCCGGTCGTGGTAGGGCCGCCGGTGGCCGACCTGCAGTCGGCCATCGTGTCCGCCGGCGCGGCCCTGGCCGGCCTGCGAGCCGCGGCGGCCTGGCCGGAGGCGCCGCGGCCGGTGGAGGCAGCGGACCTGCTGCCCGAGCGGGCGCTGGACGGGGACGCCGCGGCGCGCGCGGAGCTGATCGAGGCCGTCTACGAGCCGCTGCTCGACGGCGGCCCCGCGCTGGTCGACACGGTGACGACCTACCTGGAGCAGGGCAGCTCGCTGGAGGCGACCGCGAGGCTGCTGTTCGTGCACCCGAACACCGTCCGCTACCGGCTGCGCCGGGCTAGTGAGCTGACCGGGCTGTCCCCGGGCAACGGCCGCGAGGCCTTCGCGCTCTGGCTCGCCGTGGTGCTCGGCCGCCTGGCGCACAAGGAGACGTAGCTCACGCAAGGACAGGTAGCTCGCGCACAAGGAGACGTAGCTCACAAGGAAACGTAGCAGGAGACGTAGCTTGTAGACTTCCCACAGATGACAGCGGGAAAAGTTCGTATGCTTCGGCATTCGTATGGCGGAGTTCTACAGTGCAGGCTTAGTGGATGCTGTTGATCGCCGCGCCCGGCCAGGGTGCCCAGTCCCCTGGCTTCCTTTCTGCGTGGCTGGAGCTGCCCGGGTTCGCCGACCGCCTCGCCGCCTGGTCTGAGCTAGCCGGATGCGACCTCATCCGGTGCGGCAGCACGGCCAGCGCGCAGGAGATCACCGACACCGCCGTCGCGCAGCCGCTGCTGGTCGCGGCCGCCGTCGCCGCGGCGCAGGAGCTGCTCGGCGGACTGGGCCAGGCCAGCCGGCTGGCCGGCGCCGCGGCCGGCCATAGCGTGGGCGAGCTCGCCGCGGGCGCCGTGGCCGGCGTGATCGGCCCGCAGGACGCGCTGCGGCTGGCCGGCGTCCGCGGCCAGGCGATGGCCCGCGCGGCCGCAGCCGAGCCGACCGGCATGACCGCCGTGCTCGGCGGCGACGAGGCAGCCGTGCTGGACGCGATCGACAGGCACGGCCTCACCGCGGCGAACGTGAACGGCCCCGGCCAGATAGTCGCCGCCGGGACGGCCGGCCAGCTGGCGGCGTTCGCCGCGGACCCGCCGGCCGGCGCGAGGCTCCGCCCGCTGCCGGTGGCCGGGGCGTTCCACACCCGCCACATGGCGCCGGCCACCGGGGCGCTGCGGGCGGCCGCGTCGTCGGTCACGGTCAGCGACCCGCAGCTGGCGCTGCTGTCGGACGCCGACGGCAGCGTGGTGCGCACCGGCGCCGACTGGATGGAGCGGATCGTCAGCCAGGTGAGCGCCCCGGTCCGGTGGGACCTGTGCATGAAGTCGATGACCGGCCTGGGCGTCAGCGCGCTCATCGAGCTGCCGCCGGCCGGCACGCTGACCGGGCTGGCCAGGCGGGCGCTGCCCGGGGTGCAGCTCGCCGCCCTGAAGACCCCGGACGACCTGCAGGCCGCCCGCGGCCTGATCGGCGAGCACCACCAGGCCGACGACGACAGCCACGCCCCCGAGTGGCGGCTGCTCGTCGCCCCGCTGGCCGGGACGTTCCGGGCCTCCTGCAGCGGCGGCGGGCCAGGCGTCGCGGTCGGCACCGGCGCCGAGCTCGGGCACGTGGAGATACGCGGCGGCAGCCACCTGGTCGCGCCTGCCTTCCCGGCAACGATCATCGAATGGCTGGTCGAGGACGGCGACCCGGTCAGCGTCGGCCAGCCGCTGGTCCGGCTGCAGCCGGACGGCAGCGAGTGAACCCCGGCACCCCGGCGGGCAGTCCGGCCGGCCAGGCATCGAGAGGCAGGACGGCGATGCGACTCTCCGAGGGCTCAGCGGGCGCGCGGATCCTGGCGTTCGGCGGATACCAGCCGGCCAGGGTGGTCACCAACGACGAGCTGGCGGCCACGATGGACACCACCGACGAGTGGATCCGCAGCCGGGTCGGCATCGCCAGCCGGCGCATCGCCGCCCCGGACGAGACCGTCGCCGACATGGCCGTCGCGGCGGGCGGCAAGGCGCTGGCCGCCAGCGGGCTCTCCCCGGCCGACATCGACCTGGTGATCGTGGCGACCTGCACGCCCGAGGTGCAGATCCCGAACACCGCGGCCACCGTGGCCCGCAGGCTCGGCATCGCCGCGCCAGGCGCCTACGACATGAACGCCGCCTGCGCGGGCTTCTGCTACGCGCTGTCCAACGCCAGCGACGCCGTGCGCACCGGAACGGCCACGCACGTGCTGGTCATCGGAGCCGAGAAGCTGTCCCAGTGGGTGGACTGGACCGACCGCTCCACCGCCATCATCTTCGCGGACGGGGCGGGCGCCGCGGTGGTCGGCCCGGTCACCGACGCGTGCCCGGGGCCGGGCATCGGTCCGGTCGTCTGGGGCAGCGACGGGGACATGGCCGACAAGATCTGCATCAAGGACCGGAACTCGTTCATCTTCCAGGAGGGCCAGGCCGTCTTCCGGTGGGCGACCACCGCGCTGCACCCGATCGCCAGGAAGGCGTGCGAGCAGGCCGGCGTCGATCCCACCGAGCTGGCCGCGTTCGTCCCGCACCAGGCCAACCTGCGGATCATCGAGGCCATCGCGCGCAAGCTCGGCGCCCCGCAGGCGAAGGTGGCCGACGACATCGTGACCGCGGGCAACACCTCGTCCGCGTCGATCCCGCTCGCCCTGGCCCGGATGATCGAGCGCGGCGAGATCGGCTCCGGGTCGCCGGCCCTGCTGATCGGCTTCGGCGCCGGCATCTGCTACGCGGCCCAGGTGATCATCCTGCCCTGACCGCGCCCAGCCCCCCGGGCCCGTGCCGGGGGGCTGACCACCAAGAAGAAGGAAACGAGACGAAGGAGAAAACGAGCACATGTCCATGACGGAGCAGGAAATCCTGGCGGGCCTCGGCGAGATCATCGACGAGGTGGCCGGCGTCCCCGCCGACCAGGTCACCCCAGAGAAGACGTTCGTCGACGACCTGGACATCGACTCGCTGTCGATGGTCGAGATCGCGGTGGCGGCGCAGGACAAGTTCGGCGTAGAGATTCCTGACGACCAGCTGAAGGACCTCAAGACGGTCCAGGACGTCGTCGACTACGTCCGGCGAGCTGGCGTATCGGCCTGAACCGGGGAAGCATCGCGGCGCGGCGCCGCCCCGGATCGCCAGCGCGGCGCCGCGTGAGAAAGACTTGAGGGAACGAGAACACTGTGGGCACTGACCGGACAGACGTCGTCGTCACCGGGCTCGGCGCGATCACGCCACTCGGCGCTGACGTCCCTTCGACCTGGGACTCGCTGCTGGCCGGGCGCAGCGGCGTGCGCAAGCTGACCGACGACTGGGCCAGCGAGCTGCCCGCGCGGATCGCGGCGTGGGCGGCGGTCGAGCCGGCCACGCTGATGGACCGCGTGCAGGCCCGGCGCCTCGACCGCTGCGAGCAGTTCGCGATCATCGCGGCCCGTGAGGCGTGGGCAGACGCCGGCGCCCCGCAGGTCGATCAGGAGCGGCTCGGCGTCGTGGTGTCGAGCGGCATCGGCGGCATCGCGTCGACCCTGACGGCTTACGACACGCTCAGGGAGAAAGGCTGGCAGCGGCTCTCCCCGTTCACGATTCCGATGCTCATGCCGAACGGATCGGCGGGCTGGATCAGCCTGGAGCTCGGCGCCCGCGCCGGGGTCCACACGACCGTCAGCGCGTGCGCTTCCGGGGCCGAGGCGATCGGCTACGCGATGGACATGATCAGGTCCGGTCGCGCCGACATCGTGCTGGCGGGCGGTACCGAGGCCGCGATCATCCAGCTGAACATCGCGGCGTTCGCGGCGATGCGCGCGCTGTCCACCCGCAACGACGAGCCGCAGCGGGCTTCCCGCCCGTTCGACAAGGGCCGCGACGGCTTCGTGCTCGGCGAGGGCGCCGCCATGGTCGTGCTGGAGTCAGCCGAGCACGCGGCCCGCCGGGGCGCCACCGTGCACGCCGTCGCCGCGGGCGTCGGCTACTCCGCCGACGCGCACCACATCGCCCAGCCCGACCCGGACGGCAAGGGCGCGATCCTCGCCATCGGCCGGGTGCTCGCCGACGCGGGCCTGACCGCCGAGCAGGTCGTCCACGTCAACGCGCACGCCACGTCCACGCCGGCCGGCGACGAGGTCGAGGCCCGGGCGATCGCCGCGGCGCTGGGCCCGGCCGCCAGCAGCGTGATCGTGTCGGCCACCAAGTCCATGACCGGGCACCTGCTGGGCGGCGCCGGCGCGCTGGAGTCGGTCGCCGCGATCCTGGCGCTCCGCGAGCGGGTCGCCCCGCCCACCATCAACCTCGACGACCCCGCCGACGAGCTGGGCATCGACGTCGCCACCGAGCCCAGGGAGCTGCGGTCGCACGGGACCGCGCCGATGGCCGTGCTGAACAACTCATTCGGCTTCGGCGGCCACAATGTCGCGCTTGCCTTCACCGCCGCCTGAGCCGATCCTGCCCGCCGCACCCAAGGAGACTGACGTGACCATCCTCGACAACCGGGTTCCCGTCGCACCGCCGGCGTCCGCGGCGCAGGCCGCGGCGGTGCCCGCGGTGCCCGCCGGGCAGGCCCGCCCCGGCGGCGGCCCCCGTGATCCCGAGGTCAGGCTGGCGGCGCTGTTCGACCCTGGGTCGCTGGCCCTGCTCACGCCGGCCGACGAAAGCGGCGTGCTGGCGGGCACCGGGACGATCGACGGCATGACCGCCGTGGCGTTCGCCAGTGATCCCCGGATCCAGGGCGGCGCGATGGGCACGGCGGGGTGCGCCGCGATCGTGACCGCCTACGACTACGCCATCGAGACCGGGGCGCCGATCGTCGGCCTCTGGCACTCCGGCGGCGCGCGGATGCGCGAGGGCGTCGAGAGCCTGCACGCGGTCGGCACCGTGTTCGCCGCGATGACCAGGGCTTCCGGCGTCGTCCCGCAGATCTCCGTGGTGCTCGGCCCGGCGGCCGGCGGAGCCGCCTACGGCCCGGCGCTCACCGACCTGGTGATCCTTTCCGCCCGGGGCCGGATCTTCGTCACCGGCCCTGACGTGGTGCGCAGCGTGACCGGCGAGGACGTGGACATGGAGCGGCTCGGCGGGCCCGAGCCGCACAGCCGCCGCTCCGGCGTGGTGCACCTGGTCACCGCGACGGACGCCGAGGCGTTCGCCGCCGCCAGGCAGCTCGCGCTGCTGCTCGGCAGGCAGGGCGCCTTGGCCGGCGACATGCTGCCCGGCGACGCCCTGCCCGGTGACATGCTGCCCGGCGACGCCCTGGCCGACGCCGACCTGGCCGCGCTGCTGCCCGAATCACCGCGGCGTGCCTATGACGTGCACCCGCTGGTCAGCGGCCTGCTCGACGAGCCGGGCATCGAGCTGCACCCCCGGTGGGCGCCGAACCTCGTCACCACCCTCGGCCGGCTGGCCGGCCGCACGGTCGGCGTGGTCGCGAACAACCCGCTCCGGCTGGGCGGCTGCCTGGACGCGACGTCGGCCGAGAAGGCGGCCCGCTTCGTGCGCATGTGCGACGCGTTCGGCGTGCCGCTGGTGGTCGTCGTGGACGTGCCCGGGTACCTGCCTGGCGTCGGGCAGGAATGGGACGGCGTCGTCCGCCGGGGGGCCAAGCTGCTGCACGCGTTCGCCGAGGCGACGGTCCCGCGCGTCACGCTGGTCACCCGCAAGGCGTACGGCGGCGCCTACATCGCCATGAACTCCCGCTCGCTCGGCGCGACCCGGGTCTTCGCCTGGCCTGACGCCGAGGTGGCGGTGATGGGCGCGGTCGCCGCCGTGCGCATCCTGCACCGGCGCGCCCTCGCCGAGGTGCCCGCCGAGCAGCGGCACGAGGCCGAGGCCGAGCTGGCCGCCGAGCACGAGCGCGAGGTCGGCGGCCTGGCCCGGGCCATCGCGCTCGGCGTCATCGACGAGATCGTCGAGCCGGCCAAGACGCGTCAGGCGATTGCCCGGGCCATCGCGGCGGTGCCGCCGACTCGCGGCAGGCACGGCAACATCCCGCTCTGAGCCGTCGCCGTCAGCTACCGAGCCGGCTGGCCAGCGCGATCGCGATCTCGTCCATCTCCTCGTCGCTCACCCGCTCGCGGACGGCCCCGCCCAGCAACCGGAACACCCGGGGCCCGGTCAGCTCACGGACCAGGCCGACCGGACGCGGCACGACGTGAAAGTGAATGTGGGCGAAGCCCTCGGCCTCGGCGAACTGGGCCACGTAGGTCTTCTCGCAGCCCGTCACGTCGTGCAGCGCGCGCGACAACCGTACCTGCCAGGCGCCGAGAGACACCGCCTCCATGTCGCTCAGCTCGGCGATGGACGTCACGTGCCGGCGCGGAAGCAGCAGCAGCCACCCGGGCAGCGCGGCGTCAAACGCGTGCGACACCCGCCACAGCGCATCGCTGGCGACTCGCTCCCTCGGCGGCAGCCTGTCCAGCGCCGCGTCGCGGGAGCAGATGTAGCAGTCGGGCCTCGTCCTCATGGCCAGACCCTATCCGCGAGCTCAGCCCAGACTTATCCACTCATCAGCAGGTTCAGGGCCAGACCCATGCTTATGCACGGCTGCAAGGCTGCACGGCCAGGACTCATCCTCATCCGCGGGCTCAGGGCACCGGGCCGGCGATCCGGCCAGCCATCGCGCGCAGGTGCGCGGGAGCCGCAACCGAGGCTGGCAGGGCCGGGTCGGGCAGCAGCTCCTGCCAGCGCGAGCGGAGCGGAAGCTGCCCGGCCCACAGGCCGAGCGCCGCGTCAGGGCTGTCGCCGTCGTCCGGCGGACCGGTGCGGACCTTGACGGACGCCTCGTCCAGGGACAGCGCGAGCAGCCGGGTCGCGGCGAGTTCCTTGCGGCTCGGCTGCCGGACGTAGTCCCACTGGCCGGGTGCCAGGTGCTCGGACAGGCAGCGCAGGCCGGCGAGTTTCTGCCGCGGATCGGTGACGACGCTCGGCCGGGCGTAGATCATGGCGCTGCGGTAGTTGACCGCATGCTCGAAGACCGACCTGGCCAGTACCAGGCCGTCCACCAGCGTCACCGTGACGCACGCCACCGAGCCGCCCGCAGCCAGGCTCCGGCTGGCCACCGAGCCGTGCACGTACAGGTACCGCTCGTCGAATCCGTACACGGTGGGCACGACCATCGGCGTGCCGTCGACGATCACTCCGAGATGGGCGATGAACCCGGCGCGCAGCACCGCGAGAAGCTCGGCTCGCTCGGTCCTGCCCTGCTCACGCAGCCGCCGGTGCCGGGTCCGCTCGGTCGGCGACAAGGTGCCCGGGCCAGCTGCCGAGGCCGCCGCCGCTGGCGCACGCTCCGGCTTCGTCACCGTGCCCTCATCTCAGCCGCCATCCCGGCCGCGACCCGCGCGTAGCCGTCGAGCACCAGGTCCCAGAAGCCGGAAACGTCGATCCCGGTCGCGACCAGGGCGTTGAACTCGGCCGGCGGCGCCGCGAAGTCGGTCACGGTCATCCCGGCGGTCAGCCGTCCTGCGGTCTCCACCTGCACCCGCGCGGGCGCGCAGCTGATCAGTCCGGGCCTGGCGACCCTGGCCACCGCGCACACGTCGTGCACCGCCGGGTCGCCTCGATCATGCGGCCCGTCCGATCCCGCTGTCCCGCCCGGCTGGCCAGGATTGCTCGTTCCCGCTGCGTCGACGCCGCGGTAACCGGCCAGGCTGGGCAGCAGCAGGTCGTCGGCCAGGCGGCCGAGACCGCGCATCCTGCCGCGCACCGCGGTCGTCGCCCGGGCCTGCAGCGTCACGTCAAGCCCGACCATGGTCACCGTCCACCCGGCGCCGAACACGATGGCCGCGGCCTCCGGATCCGCCGCGACGTTGAATTCCGCGGCAGGCGTGACGTTCCCCCGGCCGGCCGAGCCGCCCATGATCACGAAGTCCCTGACCCGCTCGACCAGCAGCGGCTCGCGGCGCACCGCGAGCGCGACGTTGGTGAGCGGCCCCGTCGCGACGAGCGTGATCTCCCCCGGCGCCGCGCTGATCGTCTCGATCAGGTAGTCCACCGCGTGGCCGGCCGCAGCCGCGGAGGCCGGCTCGGGAAGCCGCACGCCAGCCAGCCCGGACGCGCCGTGCACGTGGCGCGCGTCGAGTACCGGCCGCAGCAGCGGGCCGGCGCTGCCCGGCACCACCGGCACGTCCCGCATGCCGATGAAGTCCCGCACGCGCAGCGCGTTGGCGGTCGTCCTGTCCAGGCCGACGTTGCCGGCCACGGTGGTGATCCCGCAGACCTCAAGGCCCGGGTCGCCATGTGCGAGGACGAGCGCGAGGGCATCGTCGATGCCCGGATCGCAGTCAATGATGATCTTCTGGGCGGCCACGCCGTATCCCCTCCCGCTGGCTCGCCCTATCGTCGCACCACCAGCCCGTCCGGCCGGCCCGCCGGGCCACCGGTAGTACCGGAGGCACGGGCGGGGTGAGACGCGTGCTGGCGTGATCAGCCGGTCGTGATCAGCCGGTGGCGTGCAGCCAGCGCACCGGGGCGCCGGCCGCGGCATGCCGGAACGGCTCCAGCTCGTCATCCCAGGACTGGCCGAGCAGCAGCGAGAGCTCCGCCTCCAGCGACCCGCCCAGGGCCGGATGGCGCGGGCCGTGCGGATCCGACGCCGGTGCCGACGCCAGCGTCATCGCCGCGCGCAGCCGCCCCTCCGGGATCAGCACGTCACCATTGGCCGACATGACTGCGGAGAAGGTGCCGAGCGACGGCGTGCAGCTATAGCGAACGGCATCGCAGCCCGGGCTGGCCTCCTCGGTGACCTCGAACCTGACCAGGTGCCAGCCCGCAAGCGCAGACGTGATGGCCCCGGCCGCTCCCGGCCGGCCCTGCCAGCTCAGCTCGGCGCGCAGAGCGCCCGGTGACGCGGGCTGATCGACCCACGGCATGATGACGGCCACGCCGAGGATCCCGGCCACCGCCCACTCGATGTGCGGACTCAGCGCCGGGGGCGCGGAGTGGACCTGAAGCACGCCACGTACGGTCACGGAACCTCCCTGCCAGCGGATGAGATGCGTCTTCCCCAACGACCTCATCGCCCGCAGGCGCCCTGCTGCCCGTCAGCATGCTTCCAGGTACTGGACTCCATTGTGCCCCATCGCGATCGATGGTTCCAGCGCTACCCTGCCGCTGCGTCCGATCGGACGGCCGGCGGACTATCCCGTCCCAGGGCGGTCGCATGATGTGATAGGCGGGTGATCCCGGCAGAAGGGACGGCGGCTCCCCGGCCCCCCAGCGACGAAGCCAGCAGCGACGTCGCCGGCTCCGGCATCACCGGGCGGGACGTCGCCGGCTCCGGCGTTACCGGGCGGGACGTCGCCCGCCCCGGCATCACCGGGCGGGACGTCGCCGGGCTGTTGTTCGCGGCGGAGATGTACGGCGTCCAGCTGGACCAGCTCGCGGCCGTCCTGCGGGTCAGCGAGTCACGGGCGCGAGCGATCGCGGCACGCTGGCGTCGGCAGCGCTACGCGGAGTCGGCCAGGCTCGGGCCGGGCGCCCCGTGGCTCTGGCTGACCAGGGCAGGGCTGGCCAGCTGCGGCCTGCCGTACACCTGCGCGCCGCCCGCATTATCGCGGCTCGCGCACATCCGGGCCGTCGCCGCGGTGCGGCTCGCGCTGGAGTCCGCGTCCGGCTACCGGGCCGCCGGCGCCTACTGGCGCAGCGAGCGGCGGCTGCGCGCCCGGCTGGGCGGCCGCGTCGGGCTGCGTGACCACCTTCCCGACGGCGAAGTGCACTGGCCGGACGCAGCGCCGGTCGCGTGGGCCGGCGAGTGCTGGGCGGTCGAGGCCGAGCTGACGCGCAAGACCGTCAGCCGGACCGCGGCCATCATGGGTGAGCTGCTGAGCCGGACCGGCGACTACGGCTGTGCCGCCGCCGACGCGGCGGTGCCGGGCCGGCCGCCACGGCACGCGCGGGTGCTGTACCTGTGCTCGCCCGCGGCCAGGCCGACGGTGATCAGGGCAAGGGAGGCGCTCGGCAGCGCCGCCGCCAGGGTCGAGATCCGGGCGCTGCCGCCGGGCGCGGCGATGGAGCAGGCCGTCCGCCCCGCCGCGGGCCAACAGGCGGCACGCCAGCCCAGTACCGGCCAGCCCAGTACCGGCCAGCCCAGTACCGGCCAGCCCAGTTCCGGCCAGCCCGGGACCGCTCGGTGATCAGCCGCTACGTCAGCCTGCTGGCCGTCCGCAGCGCCGCCCGCGGCGCGCTCCGGCTGATCAGGCTGGCCGCTGCGGCCGCGCTGATCGTCGCCGCCGCGCCGGTGTCGCTGGTGGCCGCGGGCAGCGCGACGGCAGCCTGGCTGCGCGGCTGGCCGCCCGGCAGGCTGTACCGCGCCGCCGCCGGGTGCCTGCCGATGGTGGTCGTCTGGCTCGCGGCGACGGCGGTCGCCACCCGGTCCTGGCGCAGCGTGGCGACCGCGCCGTATCTCGCCTGGCTCGCGATGTGGCACCACGCCGCCGCGGGCAGCTACCCGGACGCCGCCGCGATCATCGCACCGGCCGCCGTCCCGCTGGGCCTGCTGGCCGGCGGGCTCGCCTGGTCCTACCGCATCC
>Ga0302325_10024812_pt1 | contig 12464 bp, 11 predicted proteins | sample Palsa_T0_2_FD_201948 | JGI IMG/M metagenome (GOLD analysis project Ga0302325, IMG submission 201948) | Peat permafrost microbial communities from Stordalen Mire near Abisko, Sweden - Palsa_T0_2 | ecosystem: Environmental > Terrestrial > Soil > Palsa > Peat permafrost | place: Sweden: Abisko...
TGGCGTCCGGGTTTTGCCCCCAAGCCGCCCCCGTCATCATTGCCACTGCCAGAATGCCTGTCGTCAGGTTCATATGCGATTCCTATTTGCTCACGCCTGCGTTCGGCGTTGCGGGCCTGGTTCCCGGACCCGCTGCGGGCGCCTCCAGGTCGTGACTAAAGAATGTTGTCGCAGTAAACGATGCCACCACACTCTCGTTCGGCGCGTATTGGTATTGGTGTTTCACCTTCGCATTGCTGGGAGTCTTCGTCGTGGACACCAGCAGACCGCTGATGTTCACAATGCGCTCCAGCTTGCCCACCCGGTCAAAGAAATTCAGCATGGAGTAGTACGGACCATCCAGCTCCATGTCGAATGGAACCTCCGAGTAGTACTCCTTCGCAACCACCGGCTTGGCCGCATAACGGCGCACTTCCACGCCCGCCTTCTGGGCTTCGCCGTCCATCGTCGTGATGAAGGTGTCCACCTGCTTCTCATCGGGAACGATGCGCCGTTCGATCTCCAATTGCTGTTTCAAGTTGGCCAGCTGTGCCTCCATGTCTTTCAGCTTGGGACGATAGGACTCCAGTTCGTTGTTCTCCCGAACCTTGATCTCCACCGCATGCTGGGCCGCTGCGTTCTTCTCGCTCTGGTTCTTGAACATCGTGAAGTACAGCGCCACCGTTACCAGCGCTCCTCCCGCAATCACCGCTCCCCACTGCTTCAAGCCCGACAGTTCGTTGAAATTCGTCGCCATAGGTCCGCCTTTACGACTTTCCCTTCTCGCAGGTCAGGGTGAACTGGAATGCCTGCATGTCCTTGACCGCCTCGTCCTGATAGGTTTCCTTGATCTCCACGGTCTTGAAGTAGCCCGTCTTCTGCAGGTTCGCGATCAGACTGGCCACCGCGTCCGTGCTCAGCGCCGTGCCTTCCAGGTTCACGCTCGCACCCTGGTCATCCATCTTGCTCAGCCAGACCGCTTCCGTTCCGTTCACAGTCTCGCCCAGCATGGCCAGCAGGTTGACCGGCCCAGCCTGGCCGGCGCGGAGCGAATCGATCACGTCCACCCGCCGCTTGTAGCTGTTGGCCTGGGTCTGCCGCTCCAGGAAGCGAGCCTTCACGTCGCTGAGTTCACGATTTTTTTGTTCGGCGGCCGTCATCTGGTTCGCGATCGATTTCGCCTGCCGGTCCAGGTGGTACCAGTAGCCGAAATTCAACGCTCCGGCCACCACCAGCACCACCAGCACCTTCAGTTTGGGCGAACCGATGTCGCCCATCTCCATCGTGGGCATGGCGGCTGCGCTGCCGCCGGCGCGCTTGTGTTTTCCCTTGGAGGTTTCGAGCAGATTGATTCTGATCATAGGGATTCAAAGCTCCTCAAAGCCAGGCCCACTGCGACCGCCAGTTGCCCCGGATTCTGCTCCACCAGCTCCGCCCCGCGGCCGTCTGCCGGCGGTATCACGCGCTGAAATGGATTTAACAATTCGACCGGCATCGAAAATTCCTGCCGCAATGCTTCCATCAACCCTGGCACCTTTGCCGAACCGCCGGCCAGGTAAATCTTCTCGATGTGCTCGCCCGCCGCGCTCGCCCGGAAGAAATCGAACGTCTTCTGGATTTCCAGCACGATGATCTCCGTCACCTGCTGCAGGATCGGCGCCTTCGCGTCCTCGCTCACCGTCCCGACCGTCTCGCCCAGCTTCAGTTTCTCGGCGTCGTCGAAGTTCAGGTCGAGTTCCTTCTGCAACGAGTCCGTATACTGGTGCCCGCCCACGCTGACGTCGCGCGGGAACAATGGGGTTGTCCCCTTCACGATGTTGATGTTCATCACGCTGGCGCCCAGGTTCAACAGCGCCACCACCTGGCCCGGCGCCGGCTGATAGTTGTACTCGTAGCAGTTCTGCAGCGCCAGCGCGTCGATGTCCACAATAGACGGAGTGCGTCCCGCCATCGAGAGTACGTTGGTGTAGTTCAAAATCTTGTCCTTCTTGACGGCCACCAGCAATACGTCCATCTGCGGGCTGCCCACATCTTCGGATAGAATCTGATAGTCCAGACTCACGTCCGCCAGATCGAAGGGAATGTGCTGCGCCGCTTCCTTCTCGATGGTCTCGGCCAGTTCCTGATCGCTCATCGAGGGCAGCGAGATCTTTTTCACGATCACCGAGTGCCCGCTTACCGCCGTGGCCACGGACTTGGTTTTGATCAGGCAGTCGGCGAACAACTTCGAAATCGCGCTCGATACCGTTCCCGAGTCCACGATCATTGAGTCCACCACAATGTCAGAGGACAGTGGTTCCAGACCCAGGTGCGCCACTTCAATCTGCCCGCCCTTCTTCTTCAACTCCACCGCCTTGATGCTGGAAGAGCCCACATCCAGACCTACTATCGTCTTCGATCCCATTCCAAACATGTGTGCCCGCCTTTTCTACTGTGACCCGGCGGCCTTCGTCGCCGCCTTCGGTTTAGGTTTCGATCCCGTCTCTACCTGGCTCGACTTCTCTTCCATCCACTGGTCCAGCTTCGACTTTTTGAAGCGCCAGCGGTTGCCCAGTTTGAAGGCGGGAATCTTCTCTTCCCCTACATACTTGTAGAGCGTGTCCGGACTCACTCCCAGATAGTCCGACGCCTGACGAATGTTCATCACTTCCCGCGAGTCGGCCATGGTTTCCTGACTTCAGTTCCCTGCCTCCCCACCACAACCTTCTCCCGCGCCGCTCTCGCCGGCCCGCCGGGCTTACCCTGGCAAACTTCCTTCGCCCTCCATGCCTGTCCGGAAGGCTCTCGGTGTCCAGAGGATATATCAGCCCTGAAAGACCTCGGGTCAAAGCGAGTTTCCGAGTCTTATGGGCTTTTATGCCCATTTTCTGGAATTCCCGAAAAGGCCGGCGCGGCGCTATATCTATATGTTGTGGTATTGGTCAATCGATGCGCAATTAGAAGTAGTATTTGGCCGAGGCATAGCCCGTCACTCCCGATTTGGTCACTAAAGTACTAGAGACGGTACGGAGGTGCTATGTCGCCTGCTCAAGCGCTTTGTTCGCCGGTGTTTGCGTCGCGGCAGTAGGAGGGCTTGCCGCCTGCCGGGAAGGATTTCGTGGCGGAGAAACGGTTAAGCTTGCGGCGAAGAGAGCAAGCCGCGGTGATCGGCGTGGAACCAGCCGCAACGGCCCGTGGCCTGCCCTCCCGGGGCGATTGTCGCCACACCGGACCAACTCCAGGTGGCTGTGGACAGTCGGGTCTTGCACCCTACTGGACGTCACTGCACGTCGGAAACCTTGCCATTGAGGAAAATCACTTTCATATCCTTGTAGTAGTAGATCTGCTTGGTGCCCAGAGTTGCTTTCTTGTCCGGCTTGCCCATGGCAGCTTCGACATCGTCCACGCTCATGCCCTTCTCGATGCTCACAGGTTCGGCTGCCGGCTGGTCGCCTCCTTGCTGCTGACCCTGATCCTGCGCTCCCTGCTGCTGACCCTGATCCTGTCCTGCCGCCTGTTGCTGCCCGCCTTTGTCGTCGCCCTTCTTGTCGCCCTTATCGTCCTTCGAGTCGTCCTTGCTGACGGTGAACACCTGCGCGATGATTTTTTGCACCGAGTCAGCGGTCGCATTCGCTAAAGACCCCTTGGGGAACTCAAACACCACCTCCGCCTTGTTGTATGTCGGCGGATCGGTTTTGTTGCAGGTGTCGCAGGCGACAATGCCCAGGGTCACGTTGTCCTTGCTCACGTTCACGTCGATCTTCGTGGGATAGACTTTGTCCCCTTTGGCAAACAAGTGGGTCGTCTGCTCCTTCCCAAAGCGTCCCATGATGGACTTTCGTCCGACCACCGCCAGTCCGCCGGGACTTTTAATCGCTCCATCCTGATACTTCGACTTGAAGTCGTTGGCGTCCGAATAGGGCACGGCCAGAATTCCGCCCTTTTGGATCGCCAGCACCGTACCTTCCTCCACCACGGAATATCCGCCCGTGTCCGATCCGATCTTCACCAGCTTGTATTGCGCCACCAGTTGATCCTGTAGCGTGGCTGCCTGCGCGCTGGCCCGCACCGTCGGAAAGATTGTGGCCGCCACCAGAACAATTCCCGAGAAGAGATGGTGAGATTTCCGTAACATCGTAAAACCCTCCGGTTCAGCTTTTTCCAAAGTGATTTCCTAAAGCCCAACTCCTGCCTGTGCTCTAACCCTTAGCAGCCTTTTTCTTAACCACGGGGACCGGGGTGAACACCTGCGCGATCACCTTTTGCACCGAAGGTGCCGTGGCATTTACCAAAGACCCCTTGGGAAACACAAACACCACTTCCGCCTTGTTGTACGTCGGTGGATCGGTCTTGTTGCACTTATCGCACGCGACGATACCTAAGGTCACGGTGTCCTTCTTCATATTCACGCTGATCTTCGTGGGATAGACTTTGTCCCCCTTCTTAAACAAGTGGGTGGTTTGGTCACTCCCAAACTTTCCCATGATGGCCTTCCGTCCGGCCACCACCAGTCCGCCGGGAGCGTGGATTTGCCCGTTCTGATACTTCGTCTTGAAGTCGCTTGCGTCCGAAAAAGGCACAGCCAGGATTCCGCCCCTTTGGACCGCCAGCACCGTACCTTCCTCCACCACCGAAACCCCGTCCGTGTCCGATCCCATCGTCACCATCTTGAAAGTCTTCTGCAGTTGGTCCTCTAGCGTGGCCGTTTGTCCGCTGGCCAACGCCATCGGAACGATCACGGCCGCCACCAGAACAATCCCTCGAATCAGAGAATGAGACTTCTGCGACATTGTTGAACCCTCCCCCTTAGCAAAGCGATTGCTTGAACCCAACTCCTGCTTGTGCTCGAACTGTCTGCACACGCTCGGAGTACACCAGATCAATAATTGGAGAAAGGGAGCGTCGTCATCCGACGCTCCCTGTTGGTAATCGGTTAAACCGTCCTCTTCGAACCGTTCTTTCTACAACCCCCCGCCGGGCGCCGTGGCCTCTGCTTTGACATCCGCTTCGACCTTGTCGGCATCGGCGTTCTCGTCCTTGATCTCCTTTGCCGCATCAGGATCGGCCTTGGGAGTTGGCACATCCGAAGCCGTCGTCTTGGTGTCCGGCGCCTTCGGCATTCCGTTCGTGCCTTGCTTTTTCGCCATATCGCTCATGCCGTCGCTGAGCTTTTCCTGGAAGTGGTTGTACATTTCCTGTAAGTCATCCACTTTCACAGCCACAGTCGCTCCGGCTGGGCAATCCCCCTTCTTTGTCGCCGACACGCTGGCGTTCACCGTGTTGTCGGTTGCATCGGGGGTATCGGTAAGGCGCGTGACCACGTCGCCCGACGTTAAGCCACACTCCGCTCCGCTATTCACGGCAGTCACATCCGTATCCACCACAAAGGTGCGCTTTGCTGGATCCAAAGCCGCGGGTGGAGTCGTGTCGGTTGTCGCCGTCGTCGTCGTCGAGGTTGTGCTAGCTGCTGCCGTGGTTGTGCTGGCTGCCGACGCCTGTGCCTGCTGCGCCGCCAACTGGGCCTTCACTTCTTCGGCAATCGCCTGCTTGACCTCGGGAGTCAACGTTACCGCGGTCGAGGTTGTCGTCGAACTAGTGTCTGTGCTGGCTGAATCGGTCGTCGCCGCTGCGTCCGCCGCCGGTGCCGGTTCCCCAGCTGGCGGTGGTTCGTGTGCCGCCGCGTACGCCGCCTGCAGATTCGCCGCGATCAGGTAGTCCGTGAGCCAGAAGTACGGCGCAGCATAGACCGGATAAGGGTTCCACCATCCCCCGTAGAAGCCCCACCACGGCCCTCCCCAACCCCACGCCGAGACGCCCCAAACCACCGGCACGCCCCACGGCTGCCAGCCCCAACTATAAAAGGCCGGGGCGAAAAAGACCCCTGGGTACCAGCCGTAGTATGAGCGTCCGCCCCAGAAGTAGCCTCGATACACGCCGACGTGTACCACGCCACCCACCACAAAGGTGCGCGAGTAGAAGGCGTGTCCGCCGCGCGTCATGTAGGCGTGTTGCACATAACCGCCATGTCGACCGGCGAAGGTCCGCTCCCCATGGCCGCGATCATGCATGGACGTGCGTCCGCCGTGAAGGCCACGCTCCACGTGGTGGCCGTTCCTATCCGCAGAGCGGACCGACCCATTGCTACGAACGCTCGCATGTCCTCCACCCTTCATAGAGACGTTGCGGGTCCCTGCCGGCGCATGCGTGGTGCCGTGACTGGCTGCCGTCGTGTGCCCACCGGCCGCGGTGTGTCCACCCGCTGCCGTGTGGCCACCCGCTGCTGTGTGGCCACCCGCTGCCGTGTGACCACCGGCCGCGGTGTGTTGGCCGCCCGCTGCCGTATGTCCACCCGCTGCCGTATGTCCACCCGCTGCCGTGTGTTGGCCACCCGCCGCCGTGTGTTGCCCGCCTGCCGCCGTGTGTTGCCCGCCCGCTGCCGTGTGTTGCCCGCCTGCCGCCGTGTGTTGCCCGCCCGCCGCCGTGTGTTGCCCGCCCGCTGCCGTGTGTTGCCCGCCCGCCGCCGTGTGTTGCCCGCCTGCCGCGGTGTGACTACCAGCAGCAGGAGCATGCGACTGCGTGCTCGGTCGTGCAGCTTGCGTATGAGACTGTGTACTCGGTCGTGCAGCTTGCGTATGAGACTGTGTGCTCGGACGCGACGGCGCCGCATGCGACTGGGCGGCCGGATGCGACGCTCCACCGCTCGGACGTGCCGCTGGACGCGCGGGCGCGCCGCCGCCGCCCTTTTTTTGACTGAATGCCATCGCAGGAATCAGCAGCAATAGCAAAAGCACTCCCCACTTCTCGACCATCTTCTTCAAAGTCTGATTCATAACGCCTCCTGGACCTTTCGACCATCTCACCGCCACGCTATTCCCGGAAACACTGTCCTTCATCAGAAGTTGCGGATTCTGGAGTTTATCTCGCATCGACCCCTGACAACGGACGAAACTCGCCGATTCCACGCACGTCTTTGAATTATTTCCAAGACCGGAGGGGAGACTGCAGGACGCACAGTCCAGTTGCGATTAGACGCCGCCGACAGCCCACACCCCTGGGCGAAAAAACGTTATCAGAAGTTGGCTTCTCGCGCAATGATTCTTAAGGGCCATAAAGGGCCATAAGGGCTGTAGGCGCCGCGGTTTGCTGACTACGGATAGACCGGATAGACCACCCCTACTTCCCTCCCCAGACGCGCTGCTGTAATCTATCTTTCTTTCCCCGGAGGATCTGCTTGCGCTACCTCGACCGCCTGCAACCCCTCGCGCTCCTCGTCATGCGCCTCGCCCTCGGCGCAGTCATGGTCGGCCACGGATATCACAAAGTCTTCGGCGGACTTCACCACCATGCTCAGGTTGTCGCCGGCCTCGGACTCCCTGCCTGGACCGCCTACCTCTCCGCCTTCACCGAATTCATTGGCGGCCTGCTCGTCCTGCTGGGCCTGTTCACTCGCGTGGCTGCTTGCGCCATCTGCATCAACATGTCCGTCGCCATCGCCAAGGTGCACTTCCACAACGGGCTGATGGGCAACGGCGGCTACGAATTTCCCCTGGCTCTGGCCGCCCTCGCCTTCGCCCTCATCTTCCTCGGTGCCGGCCCCATCGCCTTCGACCACATCCTCCCCTCCGGCGGCCGCGGGAAATCGAAGTAAGCAGGAGTGGCCCGGCCATTCCCACATTCCTCTCGGCGGGTGCCCCGTCCTTGCTTCTCCGTTCTTTGGTCTTTGGAGACAAAGGCGGGGATTTTGCTCGCCATGCACCCGTTCCCATTCCGGGAAGGAAAGAAAAAAATGATCCGAGCCCTAGCCTCTCACTCCGGCCTACGATTGTCGCCCTATTCCTTGGGGCACGGGCGGGGATTCTACGTCGCCGGAAATTTGGTCGCGCCGAGCTTGTTCACTGGCTCATGAGCGAAGCGCAACGTGTCGAAGCTCCCGCTGGGTGCCAGGCCCGACAGTTCGCTCAGAAATTTCTGAAACAGGAGGCAGTCGAATCGCCAAAGCCCGCCTTCTACTTCGGTATCCGCAGTCCCTTTTCTTACCACCCCATCTTGCAGTACCTTTGGGGGTGACCAGGTTCGTGGTCGTGTGCGCCTTCGCGCCTGCTTGGAGAAAACATGAGCCGCTCTGTTGTCGTCCGTTTGTTGCTCGTCGGGTTCCTGCTCCCTGCCGTCTTTATCGGCTGCAATCGCGATCCCAATGTGCGCAAACAGAAGTTCGTAGAGAGCGGCAACCGCTACCGCGACCAGGGCAAATTCCGCGAAGCAGCCATTCAGTATGCCAATGCGGTTCAAGTCGATCCCCGCTTCGCCGAAGGGCACTATCAGCTGGGCGAAACTTATCTCAAGCTGAAGGAGTATCAGCGTGCCTTCGGCGAATTCTCCCGCGCCGTTGATCTGGCGCCCGGCGATTATCCCTCGCACCTCGAACTCGCGAACTTGTTGATCGCGAACCGCCAACCGAAGGACGCCCAACCTCACCTCGACCTGCTGCGCGAACAGCAGCCCGACAACCCGGACACCCACCTCGCATGGGCCAACTTCTACTCCGCGAAAGACGACATGGCATCGGCCCTGCGGGAGATGCAGAAAGCGATTGCCGCCGACCCCAACCGCCTGGACTCTTACTTGAGCCTGGCCCTGCTGCAAACCCGCGCCAACCTTCCCGATCAGGCCGAGATTAATTTCAAGAAAGCGGCCGATCTGGGGCCCAAAGTCATGGACGCCCAACTTGCACTGGGAGGTTTCTACCAATCGCGCAACCGCATGCCGGAAGCCGAGCAGCAATTCAAGCACGCCATCGACGTCGATCCCAAGGATCCGGCTCCGCGCGCCGCCTACGTTCGCCTGCTGATGGCAGAACACAAGAGACCAGAAGCCGAAGCCTTCCTCAAGCAAACCAAGAACTCCTTCCCGGACAATTCCGAAGGTTACCGCATGCTGGGCGATTTCTATTTCGCCAACGGCGAGCTCGACCCGGCCATTGCGGAGTACTCCTCGCTGTACAGCGAACATCCCAAGGATATTCAGGTCAAGAAAAACTACGTACAGCTTCTCATCCTGAAGAACCGGCTGGATGAAGCCACCGACCTGAACAACGAAGTCCTGAAGGCCAATCCGAAGGACGGTGACGCGCTCGATTATCGCGGCCAGATACAGCTCCGGCGAAGCGACGCCGCTGGTGCCGTGGACTCCTTGCAGCAGGCTCTCAAGATCGATCCCAAGAACCCGGTGGCCCACTACCACCTCGGCCTGGCCTTTGAACTGCAGCACAACGAGGCTCAGGCGGAATCGGAGTTGCGCGAGGCCGTCGGCGTGCGTCCCGAACTCACCGATGCGCAGCGCGCTCTGTCTAGCCTGGAACTGCGCCACAGGGACTTCACCGCTCTTGCCCAAACCGCCCAACAGATCATCTACGGAGCGCCCAATGCGCCGGACGGCTACCTCCTGCGCGCTGTTTCCGAGATGAACCGCCAGAGATTCTCCGATGCCGAGCAGGACATGCGCAAAGCGGCCGAGGTCGATCCGGGAAATCCCGCGCCTTACGTGCAGATGGGCAATCTTCACCAGTTGCAGAAGCAGTACCCGGAAGCGATCAAGTTTTATCAGCAGGCGCTCGACAAGGATCCGGCCTGGACCGATGCCCTGCAGGGATTGATGAATACCTATCTCGCCCAGAAACAACTCGACCAGGCCATTGCCGCAGCCAAGGCGCAAATTGGCAAGGCGCCCGGCACGAGCGGATTTTATGACCTGCTGGGCACGGCGCTGTTCCAGAAGAAGGATTTCAGCGGTGCCGAGGCCGCTTTCGAGAAGGCAGTTGAGCTGGACAAGGACAATTCGGATGCGCTCTTCAAGTTGGCTCAGGCGCAGGTCGCGGCAGGCTCGGTGAGCCAGGCTCTCGCCACTGATCTCGAATCGATCAAGGACCACCCGCGCGACATCCAGTTCTACCTTCTTGCCGGCATGATGTACGAATCGCAAGACAGCTTTGATCAGGCCAAGGTCATGTACCAGCAGGCGCTCAACATTCAGCCGGATAATCCTTTGGCCTCCAACAATCTTGCCTACGTGATCCTCGAGCGGGGCGGCAATGTGGATGTGGCTTTCGCCATGGCACAAACCGCGCGGCGTGGGATGCCCGATTCGCCCGCTGCGGCTGACACCCTGGGCTTTGCCTACTTTCAGAAGGGCGTCTATCAGTCGGCGATCGATATGTTCCAGGAGTCGCTGCGGCTCAACGAAAAAAGAGGGGCTGCGGACGATCCGACCGTGCACTACCACCTGGGTCTCGCTTACGAGAAAGCGAACCAGCCTGCGCAGGCCCGCCAGCAGCTGGAACGGGCATTGAAGATCAGTCCCAATTTCAGCGACGCGCGCAAGGCGTTGTCAGAACTGCACGGCTAGCTCAGCGCATGTCAAGCACAAACTCGACTCGCTCGAAGACTTGGGCAGGACTCACTCCGCGAACAGCCGGATGGGAGCAGGGATGAGGGGAGAAGTCTTCCGGCCCGGAGGTTTTTCCTGTCCAACCTTCTTTATTGTGATCCACCTTTATTGTGATCCCCGCACCGTAGCAGGTCACGAAAATGGCCCGGTGCATGAATCGAGGGGCCGTTACTCTCAGGGGCGCAGCCGGGATCATAGAACGCGCCACGATATGGATGAAGCTGGATGAATCAAGCTCAGATCACTGTCTGATCCTCGGGTTCGTCACCGAATAGAGCACATCGGTCAAGAAATTCACTGCGACGTAGGTCAACCCAATGGCCAGGATGCAGCCTTGGACCAGATAGTAATCGCGGTTCGAGATGGCTTGGATCGTTAGCCGGCCTATGCCGGGCCAGGAGAAGATGGTTTCCGTCACGATTGCGCCGGCTAGCAACGCGCCGAATTGCAGGCCTAGGACGGTGATGATGGGGATCATGGCGTTGCGCAGGGCGTGGCGGTAGACCACGGTGCGCTCGGGCAGGCCTTTGGCGCGAGCGGTACGGATGTAGTCCTGGTTGAGCTCTTCGAGCATGGAGGTGCGGACCATGCGGGTCAGGATGGCGGCTAGAGCTCCGCCCATGGTGATGGCCGGGAGCACGAGGTTGGCGAAGGAGCCTGCGCCGGAGACCGGGAGCCATCCCAGCTTGATGGCGAACAGAAGAATCAGGATTGGGCCTAGCGCGAAGTTGGGGAATGACAAGCCAAAGAGGCTGACTATGCTGAGCAGGCGGTCGTCCCAGCGGTTGCGCCGTTGGGCGCTGCGCACGCCAGCGGGGATCGACAGGATGATGGCTACGACGAGCGATGCCAGCGTGAGTTGCAGCGTGTAGGGATAGCGCTGGGTGAGAAGGCGGGTCACACTTTGGTTGTAGCGGAACGAGGGGCCGAGGTCGCCGCGGAGGACTCCTTTCCAGTAATGAAGGTATTGCTGGCCTAGCGGGGCATCCAGGCCGTAGGCGTGGCGCGTGGCTTGGATGTCAGCGGGGGGCGCGCCTTCGCCCAGCATTTGTTGGATGGGGTCTCCGGGGACCAGATGGATGAGCAGGAAGACCAGGCTTACGACCAGCCAGATCACTGGGAGGGTGTAGAGGACGCGTTCGAGGAGGAGGCGCATTGGTTCCGTGTGCCGCTGAGAGACAGCAGGTCCCTCCACTCCGCATCTCATTCCTTCTGCAGTGAGATGCTCCGGCCGGGAGTAGAGCCCTTGAGAAGGTTACAGCAACCGGGCGGCCGAGGGCGTCTGTCCCCACACGAATACAACATCGTTCGCTCTCAATCTCCGGTTTGCGTTGCTGGTTCCGCTTTGCCCTCAATGTTCTCAATTTTTTCAATCTTTACTTTGGCTATGCGGTGACCTTCCATCTCTTCGACTATATAGCGGTGGCCTTCGTATTCGAAGGATTCGTTCAGGTACGGGATGCGTTGTAGGCGAGCCAGAACGAATCCGGCTAAGGTTTCAAAGCCAGCGTCGCGAGGCAGGAGCAGGCCGTGCTGGGTTTCGAGGTCGCGGATGTTTACCGAACCTTCTAGAACGAGGATCGATTCATCTTGCAAGTCAGGCTCCGGCTGGGAGACGTCGAATTCATCTTCGATGTCGCCGACCAGCTGCCCCACAATGTCCTCGACTGTGATTACGCCGGCGGTGGAGCCGAACTCGTCGACTACTACCGCAAGGTGACGGCGCCGCTGTTTGAATTCGCCGAGCAGTTCGGCCAAGACTTTGGTTTCCGGAACCACTAAAACATCGTGCATGATCTGGCCGATCTGGGTGCGCGCGATGCGCGAGGCGAGGGGTTGGCCAAGGTTGACAAAGCGGAGCCGCACCCAGCGAACGAGTTCCTTGTAATAAAGAACCCCTACGATGTGTTCGGGGCCGCGTTGCGGATCATAGACGGGGATGCGCGATTTCTGGCCTTCGACCACGCGGTTCAGGGCTTCGTCGAGGGTTAGATCGGAGGGGAGGGAAAAAATGTCGGGGCGGGCGACCATGATCTCGCGGACTGTGATGCTGTCGAGTTCGA
>Ga0302325_10024813_pt1 | contig 12464 bp, 12 predicted proteins | sample Palsa_T0_2_FD_201948 | JGI IMG/M metagenome (GOLD analysis project Ga0302325, IMG submission 201948) | Peat permafrost microbial communities from Stordalen Mire near Abisko, Sweden - Palsa_T0_2 | ecosystem: Environmental > Terrestrial > Soil > Palsa > Peat permafrost | place: Sweden: Abisko...
AATGGTTGACACTAGCCAATGCCTTGCATTATTACTCCGAGCGTTGTGGCGAAAAGCCAGACTTCAAACGACAAGGAGGTTTCTGTGAACTCACGAATGCTCCCGATGCCCTGCTGGGTATTAGCCATGGCGGCGATGTTCGTGACCATCGCTCCTTCGCAGGCACAAGAAAATGCGGCGATGGCTCTCGCTTCCGTGAGGATGACGGTTACGGTGATGGTCGTCAACGACAAACGTATGCCTGATGTCAGCCAGGCAGATGTCCTCGTCAAACAGGGTAAGGATAAGTTGAAGGTTACGGCATGGGTGCCGGCTCAGGGCGATAATGCCGGGCTCGATCTGTTCATTCTGATCGACGATGCGTGCGACACAAGCCTCGGGTCTCAACTGGATGACTTGCGTTCCTTTATCAATGCTCAGCCTTCGACGACTTCTGTTGGAGTCGGGTACATGAGGAACACTACGGTTCAGATCTTGCAGAATTTCACGACAGACCACGCTCAGGCTGCCAAAGTTGTCCGCCTCCCGATGGGGACTCCCGGCGCATATGGAAGCCCTTACCTTTCAGCGATCGATCTCATGAAGCGCTGGCCGGAACACAAAAACCGCCGCGAAATCGTAATGGTGACGGACGGAATAGACCGGGCACGCCGCGGACTTCGCTGGCGCGGATTGAGCACGAACCCAGATGTGCGATCGGCAAGTGACGTGGCCCAGCGGACGGGCACTATCATCCACTCGATCTACTTTCCCGGCGTCGGTCGCCGGCATCGCAACTTTTGGGAAGCGACGAACGGACAGAGTGGCATAGCCCAACTGTCGGATGAGACCGGGGGCGAATCCTTCTACCTGGGGTTCCAAAGCCCGGTGAGTTTCCAGCCCTACCTCGATACATTGCAGAAGATACTCGGCAATCAGTATTTGCTGAGTTTTTCAATTAATCCGCGCAAGAGCGCCGGTTTGCAATACGTAGACCTCAGCACCGAGGTTGCAGGCGTGGAGTTCGATTCGGCCGACGCCGTGTGGGTGCCAGCCGCGAAGTAATTCGGAACGAAGACTGTCAGTCCGCAAAAATGTGCAGCGACGGGCAATCGCTATTGGATGGCCGTGACTGTCCTACGGTCCCGCGATTGGCCGTCCGCCGTCCGTCGCGGATACCCGGAATGGTACTAGGGAGTAGGAATCAAGACGGCCTCGCTGAAGCCGGATGCATCGCCGACTGTCCAGAATACAGTTCCTGCGATATAAGAGTCCCTCGAATGATGGTTGTATTCCCCAGCCCGGCCAGCAGGGATCGCTGCAGCTCGCTGCCCTTGTTGAGAATGTTCTCCCTAGAATTCGGTGCTATCCAGTAGTATCTGGTTCATTAAAGTGCAGCTGAGTGGGCTAGTTCGGTCCTTTTCTTCGTTGCGTTCGGAGGTTGCGTGCGCATTTCAATCGTAGGCAAACTTTACGCCGCCGCAGCTGTCGCTCTTTGTGCGGTGATCGCGATCGGTATTTGGTGGCGGCCCAGCCGGCTTCCGGCCCTGATGTATCCCCTGGACGAAGATACGCGCCTTTTTCTGTCAAAAACGCTTTTTCATGTTGGGGGACATCCGGTCAGGGTACTTTTCCTGATAAAAGTATTTCTGTTCCTTGTTTTCTTGAATCTCGCCGCCCGGGTTGCGCGACTGGCTTTAGGGCTACTCGTCCGCAACAATCCTCGATTTGACAGACAACGGGAATATGTCCTTTCGAAATTCGTCACGTTTGCGATTTATGGCGTCGGTATTTTGATTGGAATTCGTGTAGAGGGAATCAATCTCACCACCCTTGCCATTGTCGGTGGCACGCTTGGCGTAGGCGTCGGATTCGGTCTTCAGCCGCTGGTAAGCGACTTCATTTCTGGTTTCATTCTATTGGTCGAAGAGCCGATACGGATCGGCGATCGAATCGAATTTGGCGATAAAATCGGAGAAGTAGTTCGCGTCGGTAGCCGCAGCTCGTCGATCAGAACTTCCGACAATGCTCTTCTTATCGTCCCCAATTCCGATTTCATCACAAAGCAGATCGTAAATTGGACCGCCAGTTCCCCGAGGATTCGGATTACGCTGCCTGTTTCGGTCGCCTTCGGCACCAATCCTAAAGAAGTGATTGGGAATCTTCTTGAGCTGGCGAATAGCCACGCCGATGTCATGAAGGACCCCATTCCCGTCGTCCTACTTTCCGACGTAGGGCCCCATGCGCTTAAGTTTAACCTTCACGTATGGACCCTCAACCACGCGGAAAACTTCATGCAATTACGGAGTGACCTTTACGTGTCGATCCTCAAGCGTTTCGAAGAGAAGAACATTGAGACACCGTTCGCACAGTTGGACCTTCACGTAAAGTCGATCGACGCTCCGGTTTCCATTTCAAACATCCACGAAGTAGCGAAGTCTGGAGATCTGCGCCCTGCAACAACTAGTCCATGACTTCGGGGTTCAGTTTAGATATTCGAGTTTTCAAAGGGAGGCGTTATGACTGGTCGCGGAAGTACTAGCTTTGCAGCTCGATGGATTCCTATCTTTGTGTTGCTTCTTTTTGCTGCGCCGCACGTGTCGTCGCAGCAGCAGCAGGACTCGAAACCTACACCGCCGCCAAGCTCGCAGCCGAAGCCTCCCGGCAACTCGCGCCCCGGGCAGCAAGGCGGGAACACAGGTCAGGGCGGTTCTTCAGGCGGTGCGGCGAACCGGCGCGGCACGCCGCCGAATGGTTCGGGGCAGCAGCCGTCCACGACTCGGCCAGGACAGCGTCCATCGCCGACTCCACCGGCGCAGGGCGGTTCATCCGGCGATGCAACAAATCGACGTGGCACGTCGCCGAATGGTTCGGGGCAGCAGCCGTCCACGACTCGGCCAGGACAGCGTCCATCGCCGACTCCGCCGGCGCAGGGCGGTTCATCGGGCGATGCAACAAATCGACGTGGCACGTCGCCGAATGGGCCGGGGCAGCAGCCGTCCACGACTCGGCCAGGACAGCGACCGTCGCCGACTCCACCGGCACAGGGTGGAACATCGGGCGATGCAACAAACCGGCGTGGCACGTCGCCGAATGGTTCGGGGCAGCAGCCGTCCACGACTCGGCCAGGACAGCGACCGTCGCCGACTCCACCGGCACAGGGCGGTTCGTCGGGCGATGCAACAGACCGGCGCGGCACGTCGCCCAACGGCCCAGCCCCGCGGCCGTCCACGACCAGGCCAAGCCAGCGACCGTCGCCAACTCCACCGGCGCAGGGTGGTTCATCGGGCGATGCAACAAACCGGCGTGGCTCTCCGACTCGTGGAGGCGGTCAACCTAGCAAGCCAACGGATGCCGATAACAAAAGTGGCGGCTCCGGAGCTGGTCGCCCGCCTGCCCGCGCCGATACGCGTGACTCACGAAACAACGGAAGAACCACTCGCCCCGACGGCAGCGTCGTTCAGCGCGATAAGAATGGGCGCACGACATCCGTTACCACGCCTCGCGGCGCTACTGCCAGAATGGATTCACGCGGACGCGTGGTGACTATTCACGATAAGCGAGGCAATACGATTAGCCGCGGGCCAGGCGGCGAGCGGCGCGTCGTAACCGTCAGACCCGATCATACACGCGTGGTTTCTTTTGGCCGTGGGGGGTACGTGGAGCGGCCGTTTGACCGTGGCGGCCGCCCGTACATGCGGCGGACCTACGTAGTAGGCGGCCATACTTACGTAAATGTCTATCGAGGATATCCCTATCGCGGCGTGGTCTATTACGGTTACGTGCCGCCCTACTACTACGCCCCGGCGTATTACGGCTGGGTTTACAATCCGTGGCCCAGGCCGGTTTATTACACCTGGGGCTGGTATGGCAGCCCCTGGTATCGGCCCTATGGATATTACTTCACGCCTTATCCCGTCTATCCGTATGCTTCCCTGTGGTTGACCGATTACGTGATCTCCGAAAACCTGCGACTCGCCTATGAAGCTGACGCGGCAGCGGGCTATGAACCCATTGATAGCCAAGCAGAGATAGTGTCTGTTGCTTATCATCCCGGCGATCCCGCGAAGGCAGGCCAACCAGCGGGCGATTCGGCTGTGCTCACGCCCGAAGTCAAACAAATAATTGCCGACGAAGTGAAGTCTGTGATCGCGGCTGAGCAGAAAGCTGCGAGTTCTCCGTCGAGTTCCGCTCTATCGAGTTCGGGAGACCAACTTCCGGCAGCGCTCGACCCAAATCATCGCGTGTTCGTGGTCTTCTCGGTGGTGGAAGTAACGGTCAACGGCGACACGTGCTCGCTGACATCGAGCGATGTTGTCAAGCGCACGGAAGACACTCCCGACGCTGACAACACAGTTGCCGTAAGAATTCTCGCAAGCAAGAAATCCGATTGCGAGATGGGCTCGACAGCCAGAATTCATGTTACGGACCTCAACGATATGCAAAATCATCTGCACGAGCAGGTTGATGCCGGCATGAAGACGCTCTCTGCACAGCAGGGCAAGGACGGTCTACCGGCTGCTCCGGCGGCCGCCCCCCGTGCTGTCCCCGACGGAACCGCCGCGCCTGATCCGAAAGCGGCGGCTGATTTGAAGGAACAGGAACAGGAAGCTGATCAGACGGAAAAGGAGGTTCAGCAGGACACATCGGAGAATTCCAGCCCGAACAATTAGCTTCTGGCTTCACTTCAAGTTGATAGAAGCGCGATGGTAAGTGTCGAGTTCGCGTCAAGCGGGCTCTAATGTGCTATAGACGCAGCCAAGATTTGGTATTTCCTTGTAATTTTCTCTGATAATGGCGGAGAGGAGTTCGCTCTGGACTGGGCCCTCCGCCTTTTAGCTTTGATGCTTCTCTCTCGTGACCATCTTCGACGATAATTTCCATTGTCCTTTGAGAGTGCATCTCGCGTGGTATGGACTGCATGATGCTAAAATAATTCTGATGAAGCGATCTGGCTTTGCGGACCTGCCACTTCATGGCGGACGTGTGCCTCTATGGCTCGCTGAACGAATGACCAAGCTTGGAACCGCAATCACGGAAAATGTTTTGCACCATTACGGCACCTCGGGGCTTTTCTCCAGACTCAGCGATCCTTTCTGGTTTCAGGCTCTCGGAGCCGTGATGGGAATGGATTGGCATTCTTCGGGAGTCACAACATCTGTTCTAGGCGCTTTGAAACGAGGACTCAATCCGCGCGCGCGCGAACTAGGAATCTACGTTTGTGGCGGCAGGGGGCGCCACTCCAGGAAAACGCCGGACGAGCTGCGCGATTACGCCGGACGTGTGAGCGCGGATGGCGAGACACTGGTTCGCGCAAGCCGGCTAACCGCGAAGATCGACAACAATGCGATCGCGGATGGCTTCCAGCTCTATCTCCATACATTTATCGTGAACACCGAGGGCGAATGGGTCGTCGTGCAACAGGGAATGAACGGCGATTCGGGGGTGGCGCGGCGATACCACTGGCACTCCAGAGCGATTCGTGACTTTATATCCGAACCGCACACGGGAATCGTTGGTGAGCACCAAGGTACGCTGATGAATTTGGTGGACGCGAAGGCCAAACCTGCCCAGGATGCGATGCTCGAAATCGTTCGCGAAAAGCCCGACAAAATAATCCACGAGGCGCGGAAGCTAATCCTGCCGGCACACCACCAGGTGCTCGAGCGCAACGTGGATTTGAAGCGTCTCGGCACTGTGCTTGCCGTCGCATACGAACGCGATCTCCGCGATTTTGCTTCGTTACTCCTCCTCGAAAAACTGGGGCCGCGCACTCTTCAGTCGCTCGCGCTCATCGCCGAGGTTGTGCATGGTACGCCGAGCCGCTTTTCCGACCCTGCGCGGTTCTCATTCGCGTTGGGAGGCAAAGATCGCCATCCATTTCCGGTTCCACTGAAAACGTACGACGGATCACTCGGCGTTCTGCGCAGAGCGCTCGACTCCGCAAAAATAGGCGACACGGAAAAAATCGACGGATTCAGGCGTCTCGATGGATTTGTTCGGGCGATCGAAAAGAAATGCGATGCGACGGCCCACTTTGCCGAGGTCATCGGCCATGAAAATGCCATTTCAAAGGACCTCGACGGCAGAAGCGTCTTCGACAGACCAGAACGTCCGCGTCCTTCGGGAAGACAGTTAGCGTTGTTTTAAATGTCTAACGATTTGCTGTCTTATGCGCAGCCTTCCACGCCAGCTAGTACGCGTTTCAACATCCTCGCTTTAACTGCCCGATACATTATGCGTAGCTTCGCTGAATTCACGGACGCCGTCGGTCCAACCTTCAAAAAGCCGCAAAAACGCAGTGTTTGAGACAGTTCCGAACATGGATTGGGACTCCTGCTGTTGAGTCGCTGACTGTGATTTTCTTTAGTGCTCTGACTAAATCGCGACTCGGATAGGCGATAATCGGCGTTTCGCGAAATGGCAGTCAGTGAGCGCGGTCACGGAGTCCGATGCCCAGTCCGAACGAGTCTCGTTCTTCGAAACCCTTACTCGCCCCTTCCAGCAAACGTCTGGTGCCGTGGCTAATTGCGGTGGCGTTTTTTATGGAGTCGCTGGACACCACGATTCTCAATACCGCGGTGCCCACAATCGCGACAGCGCTCCACGTTGCCCCGCTAAGCATGAAGTCGGTGCTTGCAAGTTACACGCTGAGCCTTGCCGTCTTCATTCCGATCAGTGGCTGGATGGCGGACCGCTTCGGAACGCGCCGCGTGTTCGCATCCGCGATCGGCATCTTCACGCTGGGATCATTTCTCTGCGGGATATCGACCAATATCCATGTGATGGTCGCCTGCCGCATCCTGCAGGGCTGCGGCGGCTCGATGATGGTCCCGGTAGGCCGGCTAACAGTGGTGCGGACGTTCGCCAAATCCGAACTAATTCGTGCCATGAGCTTCGTAGCCATTCCCGGTTTGATTGGCCCCATGCTCGGACCGATCGCTGGCGGCCTGATCGTCGGATATTTTCACTGGAGTGTAATTTTCTTCGTGAATATTCCAATTGGTCTTGCTGGCTTGGTTATGGTCTACCTGCATCTGCCGGACTACCGCGAACACACCGATCCTCTCGATGTGGCCGGGCTGATCCTTTTTGGATCCGGTGTCGCGCTGCTTTCGTACGTGCTGGAAGTATTTGGTGAACACACGCTCAGCGTCCGCGAAACTCTGGGACTGCTGGCGATTTCCATCGTGCTTTTGGCAGGTTACGGATTTCACGCGACGAGGACCGCACATCCGATGCTGAATCTCATCCTCTTTCGGATTCGCACCTTTCGCGCGGCAGTGAGCGGCAGTTTCCTCACCCGCCTTGGCATCGGCGGCATCCCGTTTCTCTTTCCACTCTTGTATCAGGTCGGCCTTGGGTTCACGCCGATCCAATCCGGGCTGCTGATGATGCCGCAGGCAATTGCGGCCATGAGCCTGAAGATGACGATGCCGCGAATTTTGGCGCGGTTTGGATATCGTGCCGTGCTGGTTTCCAATACGCTGATCATCGGCTTCCTCATTTTGCTGTTCGCGACGATAAGGAAGGGCACGCCGCTGTGGCTCGTGGTGACGGAAGTGTTCTTCTATGGATTTTTCACCTCCCTGCAATATACGAGCATGAACACGCTAGTCTATGCGGATATCAATGAGGAACAAGAGAGCAGCGCAAGCTCGATCGCGAGCACTGCGCAGCAGATGGCAATCAGTTTCGGCGTCGCTTCAGCGTCGCTCGTAACAGCCATGTTCATTCCGGACCGCCATAGTTCCAGCGCCCCACAATTCATTCACGGCATCCATCGGGCGTTTTTTGTCCTCGGCGGTTTGACCCTCCTCTCCACGATCGTTTTCTACCAATTAAAAAAAGGGGACGGCGATGCGGTGAGCCAGCTGAGGCAGAAACAGCTACATCCCGGCTAGGTGCCACTAAAATGTAAGGGTGATGAATAAGCTCTGAAGCCATAATGGAAATTGTGTCGTCTCAATGCGTCTTCAAGTGTTCGCGGAAAAACCGTTCGAGCCCAGCGCGATCTCTAAACGCTTCCGTCCCGCCTTCACGAATCGTCGAGTACGCTCCGGCTATATCAGCATATTCGAGGCATTCCTGCGGAGTTGCTCCCTGTAAAAAGCGATGAATGAAGCCCGCGTCGAAACTATCGCCGGCGCCGACTGAGTCTGCCGATTTCACTCGCATTCCGCTGCGGTTCCATTGGCCAGAAGAGTTTCGCGCGATTGCCCCTTTTAAGCCAAGTTTCACGACTAGTAGGCGACAGACTTGCGAAAGCTTGTTGATTGCCTTCTCTAGGTCATCCGTCCCAGCGATCTTTGTCGCCTCGCGCTCGTTTGGAAAAAAAATATCTACAAATGGCAGCACGTTCATCAAGTCGTGCCCCCACTTGCCTTCCGGATCATCGTTGGTGTCAAGCGACGTCGAAAGACCCTTTGCCTTGGCTTCGCGGAATAAGTCAGCGATATGCGGACGAAGAGATTTGTGCAGGAAGTAGGACGAGAGGTGAAGGTGCCGCGCAGAGAAAATGTAATCGAGATTTAGGTCGGAGGAGCTCAATTCAGACATCGCGCCGGGATAGGTCAGGATGAATCGATGTTCCGGATGCACCAGGATTACGGTCAAGCCCGTGGAAGCTCCACTCGAAGAAGTAGAAACGTGACTCAAATCAACGCCGGCATCCCCAAGCCAGTCGGAACACATTTTTCCCAGAAAATCAGCGCCGATTTTTGAAACCATGCCAACTCGAGTGCCAAGCACTGAAAGATTGTGTGCAAAAATCGCGGACGAGCTTCCCAGTGTCAGGCGAAATCCATTGATCAGAGATTCTTCCTCTGGCTTCAACCGTTCCGGCAAACCGTAAAGAATCAAATCCGGATTGATCTCGCCAACCACGCAAACATCAAGCGGCATCGAGCGGCCTCGACTATTTCGCGCCTTCTAGCATCACGACGCGCGACAAATTCTTGGGTTCATCGGGATTCAGGCCCTTCTTGATTCCTGTGTAGAAGCCAAGGAATTGACCCGGAATGACGCTCGCAGACGCGCGCGCCGCTTCAGGAACATCGAGTGACAATTCGACGAGGTGGTCGGCGGCGCGGCGAATCGCGGGGTTGCAAACGTTGGTAACGGCGAGCGTCGTTCCACCTAGTTTTTTGATGTCCTCGAGAACTGCCACCTCTGCATCAAAACCACTTTCGCTGATGATGAAAGTGATCAACGTCTCCGGGCTGACAATTGCTTTCGGCCCGTGCCTGAACTCGAGCGTATGAAAGCATTGCGCGTACGAACAAGACATCTCTTTCACCTTCAGCATAGATTCCTGCGCGATTCCGAAGAACGGACCCTGGCCGAGAAATACATAGTCCGCAAATGTTCGCGAGTTTACCAGCGACTTTATCGTCGCGTGAATTTCGGTCAAACGCTTGGTGACTTGATCCGGAAGCATGCGAAGCGCATCCAAGAAATCTCCGCGATTTCCCCGAATCGCCGCAAGCGATTGCAGTACAAGGAGCATCGAGGTGAACGATCTCGTCATTACTGTGCTTTTTTCATCCGCGAAGGGTAGCTTAATAAGGTGCGAAGCGATTTTCTCGATCGGAGTATCCGTGCCGCATGTAATGGCAAGAATGCGAGTGTTTCGTTTGTCTTCGAGATATCGAGCGGCCTGCAGAGCTTCCGATGTATGCCCCGAACGAGTAATCACCACGGGTTGGCAGGGGATTGGAAGCAGCTGCGGAAAAAGCATAATTTCAGACGCAGGAATCGCGCGCGACTTCTCGCCCGTCAAAATGGACCAAGTCGCCGCTGCCGCTTGAGCCAGATAAAAACTCGATCCGCAGCCGACGAACACCCATTCGATATTTCTCGGTAAGCCCTCATTGAGAGATTGCAGCTCGGCGGTCGTCGCCAAGCTTTCCAAACAAGATTTCCAAGTCGCGGGCTCCGATAGAATTTCGGAGATCGTGTGAGCACCTACTCCTGCTTTCAGTTCCGCCAACTATGCCTCCACACTCAGCTAAACATGAACGGTCAAACTACTACCACTTTGATACGCGCTGCGCGAAGCCCCTTCAAGTATTTGGCCGAAATCTTCCGGTCCGTAATCGTGTGATGTACGGCCGAAGTGGGCGCAATAAAGGAAAGGCTGCGACGCCCGAACTTGCTCGCATCGCATACGATGATCGTAGTCTTTGCATTCTCCATCATGACCCGGTTTGCGCGGGCCTCAAGCAGGTTGGGCGTCGTAAGACCATATTCAAGGTCGAACCCATCGACCGCGAGAAATAGAAGATCGGCAGTGACATGCCGCAACGAGTCTTCGGCGAGCGGCCCGACAAGTGAAAACGAGTTTCTTCTCAGCGCCCCGCCCGTTAATATGACTTCGACTTCGGTTCCAGCCAGCTCAGCGGCGATGTTTACGGCATTCGTAATCACTGTGAGGTCTCTTACATGTTTGATCGCGCGCGCAATGGCGGTGGTCGTCGTGCCGGAATCCAGAATCACAACGTGGCCCGGTTGAACCAGGCGCGCTGCTGCCGCCGCAATTTTGAGTTTTTCGCGCCGGTGCAATTGCTCTTTTTCGTGCAGCGATGGATCGCGCAGCGCTGATGCGTCGATTGGCAGCGCCCCGCCATGCGCGCGCTGGATTCGGCCCATTTGGTGGAGCGATTCCAAATCTTTTCGAATGGTGATCAGCGATGTGGAGAATCGTCGCGCGAGCTCTTTCACCACAACGCGTCCGTCGCGTTGCGTCAATTCCAGAATTTTTCGCCGCCGTTCTTCCGCCAGCATGGATCGAGCCTGCTTTCGAATCCTTACTTTTTGTTACTATTTTGCACCCGCGGGTGATAGCTTGGCACAAACGCAAGCGAGGAGCAACAATTTATGCCCAATTCGACGATCGTCTGCGTGAGCGCCAACCCAGCCATGGATCGCCGGTTGCGCGTAGGATCGCTCGCCACGGGCGAAGTCAATCGCGCGGAAAGCGCGCACGGCTTTGCAGGAGGCAAAGCTGCGCACGTCGCCATGGCTGCCCGCGCCCTGGCGGCGAAGGCCGTGTGGATCGGATTTCTCGGCGGTCCAATTGGCGAGGACTGCGCTCGGCAAATGGAGGATCTCGGTATTCAAGTCGTGTCGATTCACACGGCCGCAAGCACACGCGTGAATCTCGAAATCATCGAAGACTCAGGAAGAGTCACAGAGGTTCTCGAACCGGGCATCGCGCCGTCGGCGCCGGAGAAGGACGATTTCTCCCGGAAATTTACTCAGGAAATTCGCGAACATTGGAAGGAAATACTTCTCGTCATTTCCGGCAGCTTGCCTGCAGGTCTCAATCCCGATTTCTACGTCTCGCTTATCGAAGCTGCGCGAGAGGCGGGCGCGAAAGTTTTTATTGACACCAGCGGCGACGCTTTGCGCCAAAGCTCGAACGCCAATCCAGATTTCGTGAAAACAAATCGCGCTGAGGCAGAATCGCTCGTAGGAAGGCCCCTAAAAACTACAGAGGAGATAGTCAATGCCGCCAGGGAGATCATTCAACGCGGATCGGGAAGCGCCGCGATCACATTGGGTCGCGAGGGCCTCATCTGGTTCGAACGCAAGAACGGACCGGTATGGATGGCGCGCCCGCCGCGTATGAAAGTAGTTTCCCCGGTCGGGTGCGGCGACGCCACGTTGGGGGGCTTTGCCTGCGCCGCGGCTCAAGGGATCATTGGTGAAGAGGCTCTGCGCCTTGTAGCGGCGTGCGGCGCGGCAAATTGTGTCGCGCCCGCGCCGGGCAGAATTGAACTCGCGATAGTGCAATCGCTCATTCCGCAAATCGAAGTGCAGCAACTTTTATGAAACAACGCGATATGCGGGCGCTCTGCGATTGTCTTCGACGTTCCTACTTCGAGGGATCCACGATCCCCGGAATCCAGCGAGCAGCATTTTCATGATAGATGCGCCGAAGAACCGGCTCAGGCAAATTGAGCCCCTCAATCTTGCGGCCTCGGTAGGGCAACATCTGATCCGTGGCCAAAAATTTCCAATCTCTCGCGTACGTCTCCCGCCACTCCTTTAGAGCCTCCGCCGTGGATTCGTCACTAAGGAATTCGAGGTCGGTCCCGTACAACACCCTGTCTTGATACTTAATGAGAAAGTTCCGCACTTTTTCTCTCGGCTGAATCATCAAATATTCCATCCGTGCCGCCGTATCCACCGCAAAATTTGGATAGCGATCGAAGCGCTTCGCAATTTCGTCCACATCGGTTTCCATACTTCCGAGGTGCGCGCCGACCACGCGAAGCCTTGGATTTTCAGCGAGCAGGTGATCGCGCGCCGCCAAAATTACTTCTTTGCGAGGATGATCGGGATGGAGATACATGTACCACTCTGGATTTTCCTTGTAGTAGTCGTAATCCGGACTGTCAGGATTGGGCGGCTGCCAACACGAGGAAGGCTCGGCCACGTGAGCGATCAGTGTTTTATTTTCCGCCGCAATCTCCCGATAT
>Ga0302325_10024814_pt1 | contig 12464 bp, 9 predicted proteins | sample Palsa_T0_2_FD_201948 | JGI IMG/M metagenome (GOLD analysis project Ga0302325, IMG submission 201948) | Peat permafrost microbial communities from Stordalen Mire near Abisko, Sweden - Palsa_T0_2 | ecosystem: Environmental > Terrestrial > Soil > Palsa > Peat permafrost | place: Sweden: Abisko...
GAAATGTGGCTGGAATTGCGCGGCATTGTGGCCGGCATAACCAACGTCCACCTCAAAGGATTGCTGGAAGCGGTGCTGGACGACGAAGAGATTGCCCGCCGGTATCGGCGCGCGCCGGCCGCCAAGCACATCCACCATGCGTTTTTGGGCGGCCTGATCGAGCACGTGCTTTCGCTCTGCGCCATGGCCCGGATGGCGACGCAGCACTACAATTTCATCGACGGCGATCTGTTGCTCACCGGCGCGATCCTGCACGATATCGGCAAGATCTACGAGCTCAATTACGAGCGCGGGTTCTCCTACTCCAACGACGGACAACTGCTGGGGCATATCCATATCGGATTGCGGATTGTAAGTGAGAAACTGCGCGCGCTGCCCGCGTTTCCACCGGCATTGCGATCGCTGGTGGAGCACATGGTTCTCAGCCACCACGGCAAGCTCGAATTCGGATCGCCCAAGGTGCCGCAGTTTCCCGAGGCTCTCTTGCTGCACCACCTGGACGACATGGATTCCAAGATGGAGTGCATGCGCGCGCTGCTTGAAAGCGACCGTCAGGTGGAAGGCTGCTTTACGGCCTACAATCCCGCGCTGGAACGCTCGCTGCTGAAGAAGGACCTTTTCCTCAATCCCCCAGAACCATCCAAGGATTCGCCGCCCAAGGAAGCGCCCGCCATACGGGCCGCGGAGCCGCTCCCAGCCCCGCCCGTTCACAATGGAGGGCCGAAATCCGATTCGCCCTTCGCCGATAAGCTAAAACAGGCTTTGCAGCCGGTGGGCACGCCAGAGGGAAGCTGATGCCTCGAACTGCGCGCGAAGTGCCGCCACCGCTGGAACTGTTGTGCCTGCGCGCCTTGTGGTCGCTGGGTGAGGGCAACGTGAAAGCCGTGCAGCAGATTGTCGCCCAGTCCCGCCCGCTGGCTTACACTACCATCATGACGGTGCTCGATCGGCTGGTGCGCAAGGGACTGCTGGCACGGCGAAAAGTGGGCCGCTGTTTTGCCTACGCTCCGCAAGCCACGCGCGACGCCGCGCGCCGCGCTGCCGTACGCGAGCTCCTGGAAGGCTACTTCGACGGGTCTGAGGAAGCTTTAATCGTATTCCTGCAGCGGAGACCCGAGGAGCGTCCGACAGTGACTTCTCAATCTTCCGATCGCATCGATACCGTGCTGCTATAAGGGCACTTCGTTTTCTTACTGAGCCGCGACTTCTTACCGAGCCGCGACCGTGAGGGAGTCGGTTTTCGCGCCACCAAAGGCGATTGAAAGGCCGGGCACCCGAAGACACCGCAAAGCTCAGGGTAGTGCGAATGATTTCGGAATTGCTCGCCACCGCGAGGGAGTCGATTTTCGAGGGAGCGGTTTCCGTAAAACCAATCGGCGGAATAAAGCTGCTCGTGTGGTATTCTGATGGTCTTTACTAATGGCGCAGACCAAGTTGCTCCCGCGGATTTGTATCGCATTGGGCCTGCCGGATGTACCGACTCTTTTGGCTCACGCCCGTCGCGAAGCCGTGGCCGGTGAGATCTTTCTGGAATTCCGGCTCGACTTCTTAGATAATCCGGCCGCCGGCGCCGCTGCAATTTCGGGCTTTCTGGAAGAATTCTCCGATTGTATTGTGCTGGCGACCTGCCGGCGCCACCAGAACCACGGCAAATTCAACGGCAGCATCGAGGAACAACTCGCGATTTTAGACCTCGCGGTGCGCAATGGAGCCCATGCCATCGATGTAGAAATCGAGACGGCCGAGGTTTCCCAGGACCGCCTTACCCAGTTTCGCGGACGCACGCAAGTAATCGTCTCTTATCATAATTTCGAAGCCACGCCGCCCATGGATACGGTGGTAAACCGCGTCATGAAGGTGCCCGCCGACGCCTATAAGATGGTGACCACGGCGCGCAAGCCCTCCGATAACTTACGCGTGCTTGCGGTCGCCAAAGCGCTGCCCAAACAGCACGTGATCGTGCTGGCGATGGGCGAGCTCGGTTTTCCGACGCGCGTACTCTCGCCCATCTTCGGAGGTGTTTACACTTACGCCACGCCAATGTTGGCCGAAGGAACGGCCGCCGGGCAGGTAAGCGCGAAATATTTGCGGCATCTCTATCGCGTGGAGAAACTCTGCAAGTCGGCCAAGATTTATGGCGTGATTGCAGACCCGGTGCGCCATTCCATTTCCCCTGCGGTCCACAATCGCGCGTTCCAAGCCCGCCGCATCGACGCCGTCTATCTGCCGTTTCTGGTCACGCCGGCCTACCTGCGCGACTTCTTTTCGCTGGCGGCGAAACTGCCCCTCGCCGGTTTCAGCGTGACCATCCCCCACAAGCAAAAAATCATCCGCTATCTGGATATCGTAGACCCCATCGCGCGCCGCATCGGAGCGGTCAACACCGTCTGGCGCAAGGCCGGGAAGTGGCGGGGCACCAACACCGATGCGGCCGGCGTGACAGTGCCGCTGGGGCGTCTACTGCGCCTGCAGAAATCGTCCGTGCTGATTGTCGGCAACGGCGGCGCGGCCCGCGGTGCGGCCTGTGCGCTCTCCGACGCCGGCGCCAAAATATCGCTCGTCGGCCGCAATCCCGATCGCGTGCGCGCCCTGGCGAAAGTCTGCGGGGCCGATGCGCTCCTGCGCGAACAACTGGATGGCGCCCATTTCGACGCGGTTATCCATGCCACCCCTCTCGGCATGTTTCCACACGTCGACGAGTGTTTCTTCAATGGCCACATTCCTGCCGACGTGGTGTTCGACATGGTGTACAATCCAGCCGAGACGGTGCTCGTGAAACGCGCCCGCGAGCAGGGCAAAACCGTCGTCCCGGGGCTTGACATGTTTATCGAACAGGCCGTTCGCCAATTCGAGATCTGGACGGGCGGATCCGCGCCGCGCGCGGTAATGCAGAAAGCGGCCGAGGAGGCGCTGGAGCACAAATGAAAATCACACGGCGGCAATTAGCCATGGTGGTTTCGGCCAGCACCCTGGCGCAGTCGCAAACAACTTCGTCGGTGGACGACACGCAGGCCGCGCGCGACCGCCTCAAGGCCAATAGCAACGCGCTGGCGCAACAGGATCTGCCTCCCGCCACCGAGCCAGCCTTCAAGTTCCAGGCCTGAGGGGTGCTATGGCGGCCATCCCCAATGACGTTTTCTTCGCGACCGTTACCGAACTGAACAAGCGCCTCCTCGCTAAGGAATTCAAGGCGGAGGATCTCGCCCGCGCTTTCGCCGAACGCCTGGCCCAACTGGGACCGCGATACAACGCGCTCGCGCTTCCCCTAATCCAGGAGGCCCGCCGCAAAGGCAAAACGGTCGACCAGGAACTCAAAATGGACCGCCAGCGCGGACCTTTGCAGGGCATTCCCTACGGCGCCAAAGATCTACTCGCCTACAAGGGACACCCGACCACCTGGGGCGCCAAACCATATGCCACCCAAGTGTTCGATTACAACGCCACCGTGATCGACAAGCTCGACGCCGTGGGCGCGGTGCTCACTGGCAAGCTCGCCATGGTGGAATTGGCGGGCGGCGGCGGATATCGTTTCGCTTCGGCATCGCTCACCGGGCCTGGATTGAATCCCTGGGATCGCACACGCTGGTCCGGCGGGTCGTCGAGCGGTTCGGCGACCGGAGTGGCCGCGGGCCTGGTAACATTCGCTCTCGGTTCGGAAACTTCCGGATCGATCGTGACGCCCGCATCGTATTGCGGCGTCACCGGTCTGCGCCCGACCTACGGATTGGTGAGCCGCCACGGCGCTATGGCGCTCTCGTGGACGCTCGATAAAATCGGACCGCTGGCGCACAACGCCGACGATTGCGGGCACATTTTGCAGGCCATCGCCGGCGCCGATGGCAAGGACCCCGGGTCGGCCGGAACGAGTTTCTATTACGCGCCGCAGTACGCGCGCTCGATGAAAGAACTGAAGGTGGGATACGCCGCGGTGGATTTCGCCGATCGCGCCGAGGAATCCGCGCGCCCGGCATTCCAGGCGGCGCTCGCAGCCGTTAGGGAAACCGGCGTCACGCTGGTGGAAACCAAGCTGCCATCGTTCCCCTATGGACCGATTCTGTCGACCGTCCTAGCGGGCGAGCAGGCATCCAATTTCGAGCAGTTGATTACCAGCGGACAAGTAGACCAGTTAGTGGACGCGGCGCAGATTGCGGGCTTGAAGACGAGTCTGGAACTGCCCGCCAAAGACTACCTGAAAGCGATGCGGCTCAGACGCCTTATTCAGGAAGAGTTCCGCAAGCTATTTACGCAGGTGGATGTACTCTTAGCACCGGGCCGGCCGGGGCCCGCGACTAAAATCGACCAACCGCTCGATCGCGGTGGATTCCAACCACCCGCCGGCACAGCTTCGGGATTGCAGGGGATCATTCAAGCCGGCAATCTCGCCGGCCTGCCAGCGCTCGTCCTCCCCTGCGGTTTCGCCGACAATATGCCGGTCGCATTCCAACTGGTCGGTCCCGCATTCTCCGAAAATCTCTTGCTGGCCATCGGCCGCGAGTTCCAATCGCATACCGACTGGCACAAGAAACATCCGCCCGAAGCATAGTGGGACATGCTTCAGCTTGTCCGGGTGAGCGGAGCTCGCCCTCTGGAGCTTGGCGATCATAGTATGCAGTTCCGCCTATCCGGGTGGAGCAGAGGTCAGAGGATTAGAATCGCCGCTCTCTTCGTGGGTTTTCGCCGTTCGATAGCGCGTGCAGAGACCGCTTATGCGACCTGCTCGGCGGCGGTGCGGAAGTCCTCGTAGGGACCGCGGAAGTCGTCGATGCGGCCCGAATCGAAGCTCCAAATCCGCGAGGCCACCTCGTCAATGACATCGTGATCGTGAGTGACCAGGAGCACTGTGCCCTCGTAACGCTGGAGCGCGATATTCAATGCGTTGATGGACTCGAGGTCCAGGTGATTGGTGGGCTCATCCAACACCAGAAAGTTGGGTTTCTCCAGCATGAGGCGGCAAAAAGTCAGACGGGCCGCTTCGCCGCCGGACAACGCTTCGGTCCGCTTCAACGCATCGTCGCCGCTGAAAAGCATCTGCCCCAGAACGGCGCGCAATTCCGCCTGCGACGCCATCGGATCGAATTGGTGTAGCCAGTCGATCAGCGTCACACCGTCCCCAATCGACTGGCGATGATCCTGCGAGAAATATCCGACCGAGACCTCGTGTCCCCAAATGACGGTACCGGCATCGATGGCGAAGGAACGCTCCGCCTCCTCGATCGGTCCCGTTGCGGTTCGAATTACCGAACGCAGCATCGTCGTTTTTCCCGCGCCATTGCGGCCGATTAAGGCGATCTTCTCACCGCGGCTGATGCTCGCGGTAAAGTTATCGATCACCGGCACATCTTCATAAGATTTCGACAGGCCTTTAATCTCCAGCGGGTGTCGGCCGGAAGGGCGTTCCACGCCGAAGCGGATAAATGGGCGCTGGATGTTCGACTTCGCCAGTTCCGAGGTCTGCAGCCGCTCCACTTCTTTCTTTCGCGAGGTGACCTGAGAGGAGCGGGTTCCGGCGGAAAAACGCGCGATGAACTCGTTCAATTGCGCGATTTTCTTCTCACGCTGCGCATTTCCGGCCTCCACCGTGGCTCGAATCCGCGTTTTCGCAAGCACCATATCGTCGTAGCCGCCGGTGTACGTGATGACCGTCTCGTAATCGATGTCGGCGGTGTGGGTGCATACCTCGTTCAGGAAGTGCCGGTCGTGCGAGATGACGATGAGACAGCCCTCGTACCTCAAGAGGTAATCCTGCAGCCAGTGCACCGATTCCAGATCGAGATGGTTAGTGGGCTCATCGAGCAACAGAACACTGGGATTGCCGAAGAGCGCCTGCGCCAGGAGAACGCGGACTTTCTGGCCACCCTGCAATTCGCTCATCTTCCGCGCATGCAGCTTTTCGCCAATGTCCAGGCCGTCGAGCAGGATAGCGGCGTCACTCTCGGCAGTGTAGCCGCCCTCCTCGCCGACGATGCCTTCGAGTTCCCCGAGGCGCATCCCGTCGTCGTCGGTGAGTTCGTTGTGGTCCTTTGCGTAGAGCGCTTCCCGCTCCTGCAGCGCGGTCCAAAGGGCCGCGTTCCCCATCATCACTGTATCGAGCACGGTGTAGGCGTCGAACGCAAACTGATCCTGCCGCAGGACCCCGACCTTCTTGGGCCGCGTCACAGAGCCCTTGGACGGCTCGATGTCTCCGGCCAAGATGCGCATGAGAGTCGATTTGCCGGCGCCGTTCGGCCCGCTAATCGCGTAACGGCGGCCGGTGAGAAACGTGGTGGTCACGTCCTCGAAGAGCAGTCGGGCGCCGAAGCGCATAGAGATGTTGTTGATGGATATCAAGTGATTTTTCTCGAAAGGGATATATCGGGCTCAGACCACGGGGCGGGCCTAACGACTTATTATACCTTTTCTACGGCCGCGGCTCGGTTTCAGGTGCCACACCCAGTTCCTTCAACAGCGCCGGGGTCTTATACACCTTGCGCAGCGCTTCCACGATTCCCTGCGTCGACACGTGCACGGCTCGCGCCACCTCGTCGGTATACATGAAAGTGGAAGGCAGCGCTTCCAGGTTGGCGTCGAACACCAGGCCGGCCAGTTCGCCTTTACGATTGACCGTCGGACTGCCCGAGCTTCCGGTGGAAGTGTCGCAGGTGCTCACGAAGTCGAAGGGCGCCACCAGATCAAGATCGGGCTTAGCCGCTGTCCACCGTTGTGGCAGTTTGTATGGCGGCTGATCGCCCGCCAGGTGGAACAGACCGCCGAACGTAGTCGCCGAAAGCACGGCCGCTTCAGTGCGGTCCTTATAAGCCTTGACGACACCGTAGCTGACACGCGGCGTGGAAGTGGCGTCGGGATAATCGGCGGGGCCGAACAAGCGGAAGCGGTATTGCGCGATGCGTTCGGCGGCGCTGGCAGCCAGCGAGTCGATGCTCTCCTGGCGCTTCTTGAGCAGCTTGCGAGCGGGCTCGTCGAGCAGGCGCGCCAGGCGAATCATGCCGTCGTCGGACGCTTCCACGGCGGCATGACTCTGCGCCAGCCGCTTGCGCTCCGCGACATCGGCGAGCTTGCTCGTGCGCACGTACTCTTCGGCGGCCTGCTGCGGAGTCGTCGAACCGAGAATAGCCTTGATGGGGGCGTCGGCGCCGAGGGCCTTCAGTTCCCCGAGATAGGTCGCGAGCAGGCTCACTTCGACAGCCTCGTCGATCCGTACCGGCGAATAGAGCGCGGATTCAGTCGATGCCAGTGCCGCGGCGCCGAGTTTGGCGCGATCTTCGCTGAGCCGCACAACCTGCCGCGCCAGGCGGAACAGTGTCGAGCCCTCGGCCGCCGGATTCTCCAGAATTTGATACGGCTTTTCGAACGGCGTCCAGGTTTTATACGCGGCGGCGACATCGTCCCACATTTTCGCGGCGTCCCTTCCGAGTTTCGGGTCGTGCTCCACGGCGTTGCGCAGGCGCTTTTCGAACGTCGTCTTGCGGATGAGCAGGCGCTCGTCATTGAGGCCGATCAACAAGCCGGAATCGTACTTGTAGGCCATGCCGAGCGTCGAAAAGACCTGTTCGGCGATTTGGCGCTGCCGGTCGTTTTTCGGTACGAAACTGCTGAGGCTCTTGATGCGCTCGGCGAGCCGCCGGTCGGTCAACGGCAGCGAGACATCGCGATAGAAAATGAGCTGCGCGCTGGTATCGAGCCGCGATGTGGCGGCCGGACTGCCCGCCACGAACAGCAGTTCGTTATCCGCCAGGTGTCCGGAGCTCCACTTTAGGTACTGCGGCGTGTTCGCGGGTTTGCCTCCCTGGTACGCGCGCAGGAAAGCGATATCGAGCTCGTAACGCTGGTAAGTGAAAATCGCTTTGTCGCCGCCGAAAGTCGCCATCGCGAGTTCGGGAGCGAAAACCAGCCGCAGATCGCTGAATGTCTGGTATTGGTAAAGATCGTAGCGCTCGCCAGAAGAAAGTTTCACCACAATGCAGGTGTTGCCGGTCTTCTCAACGCAGGCTTTTTCCAGGCGCGCGATGGAGGCGTTGCGCCGCTCGATAGCTGCGGCGTTCACGCTCTTAGGAGCTCCCTTGACGGGCGCGGGCTCCTTTACCTGAGCGGTAACGTCTTCCAGCCCCACGAGTAACCTCGCCTCCAGCTCCGGACACCGCGACTCCTCGGCCTGCGTGGCGGCGTAAGATCCGCCATTGGCGGCGCAATCGGCAACCGCCGCGCGGTCGGTGAGAATCAGCCCATTGGGCGAGACGAACGACCCGGCATTCGGCCCGATTCGCAGCGATGCCAGGCGCAGGTTCTCGAGAAACCGATCGGTGACGTCGAAGCTGTAACTCTTCTTTACCTGCTCTTTGGGGAACTGGTTGAAGAGCCACATGCCTTCGTCCGCTGCTACCGGCAGAACGAGGACACAGGTCAGAAGTACACCGGGGATTCTCATTACGATTCAAGGATATATGAGATTCCAAAGATGGGACGAATAGTTCCCAAACGTGCGGAACAAAGCCAGTTCAGGCGGTGTCGAAGAAGTAAATGCGCTCCGCACTTGACAACGCTAAAGAATTAGTACTAAATGCTCATATGCTGAGAATCGTTGGCTTGGCTCTGGTAGCTGCGGTCCTTTGTCTCGCGCAGGACGTTAATCCGGCGCAAGAGGATAAACTGGCGCCCTCCATACCGGACCTCGAGAAAACCGCCCAGGGACTCTACATGCACGGCGATTACGAAGGCGCCCGCCAGTCCCTCCTGCAGGCCTGGGACTTAGCGCAACAATTGCCGCGCGAAGATCCGCTCCGCTACGACGTGCTCAAGCGTCTGTCAACCGTGCGCGCGGCCGTGGGCGAATATGCCGACGCCGAAGAGTTCCTACAGCTGGCCATATCCTGGCGCGAACAGAATCTGGGGCCGGCCGACCCGAAGATTCCCGATGACGTTCTACTCACCGTGAGCTACGCGCGCAGCTTGAAGGAATACGACCGGGCGCTGTGGACCATGAACCGCGTCATTCGCCTCCACGTGGAGTCCAAAATCAAGGCCGGGGCGTCGCCTGAGGACGCCATGAACAGCATTCCCGTGGCCGACGATTACAGCCGCATCGCCCAAATCCAGATGGAGTTGAAGAAGCCCGACGCGGCCGTAGGCCCGCTCCACACCGCCTTGGAAATCCGCACCAAACTGCTCGGCCCGCTCGACCCGTCCCTGGTCTACGATCTCGATCGCCTGGCCGGCATCCAGGTCACCCTGCGCCAGTACGATAAGGCCGAAGAGACGTACCGGCACGCCCTAGTGGTGCGCGAAACGCTCTACGGAAAGGCGAACGGCGACCTGCTCGGGACCCTCGACGGACTCGCGTACTCGCTCTTCGGGCGGAAGAAGTACGAGGACGCGGAGCCGGTCTATCAGCGCTTGCTGGCGCTTTGGATCACCTCCATGGGCACCGACAAGCACGCCATGGTGGCGATCGCGCTCGATAAGATGGCGGTTTTTTACGCGGACCAGAAGAAATGGGACGAGGCTCGCGAGGCCGAGACGCGCGCCAACGCCATTCGCGCTTACCTGCTGGCGGAAGGACTTTCGGTGGAGGCTTCGCAGCGCATCGACGAAGGCGTGATGGCGGAATCGCTGCCGATTTATAAGCGGGCAATCAAGATTCTCGATCCTCCGAACGAGGTCTACGACGAGCAGCGCACCACGCTCGAAAATATGCAGAAGGAAGTGGAGAAGGTGGTCAACAAGCCGCCCTCGAAGAGCTCGCCTCCGAGCAAGAAGTAGCGCCGGGCGAGGTACAATAGCCCTGAAGAATCGCGCGTAGTGCCACGCGATTCTGGAGGAGCTGTTATGGACGCAGATACCAAGCCGTGCCCGGTTTGCGGAGAGACGATTAAAGCCGTAGCGCTCAAATGCCGCTTCTGCAACACCGACCTGTCGACATATGCGGCCACCAAAGACGCTGAAACCGAGAGGGACCTTTTTGCCGGTCATCCTGCCCTTTTTTATAGCGTCGGTCAGTTGCTGCCGTTCCTGGTGCTGATCGCCGCGGCGGTCATCGTCATCGTCGCGAACGCGTCGTTGGTGCCATACGTGGTGCTGGGATTCGTCGTGCTGTCGGCCGCCGTCGTTCTCCGATACATGGCGAAGAGCAAGAGCATCCATTTTGAAATCACCACGCAGAGGATCAAGCTGGAACGCGGCGTCCTTTCGAAAGTCCAGGAAAGTCTCGAGCTTTTCCGCATTGACCACTTCGAATTCCGCAAGCCGCTGGGGATGAGGCTGTTGGGTCAATCGGCCCTTCACGTATACTCGTCCGACCAGGAACTCTCGAAGTTCTTCATCTACGCGGTTCCCAATCTGGAAGCTCTCGCCGAGGAATTGCGCACCTGCCAACTGCGCGAACGCACGCGGCGCGGTCTGACCACGTTCGTCAAGGCGTAGCCAAGGTGGGGCGCACCCACGTTCGCGGCTGCCCCCCCTGGTCCCACAGAGCCAGATCGTGCGCCGTCATCGCGAACGTTCCCGGCGCGAATAGCCATCCGCGTCCTTCGCGCGCCGCCCGCCGCATCGGACCGGGCGCGAAGTGGGTGTATCCCGCCGCAGGTTTCGTTCCCACCCGAAAGAGGGCGACTTGAACTCGCCTGGATAAGCTGAAGCTTATCCCACAAAACCTGATGTGGGGTAAGCTTTAGCGGATTCAGGGCGTGGAGCGCGCCGGACTCTGCGGTAAGCGTCCCCCGCCGCCGCCATCCGCTCCATCTCAGTTCACCCTGCGGACCCAGGGTCTGCTCGGCGCACCGGGCGAATCCATAGCAGGAGCGCGACGACGCCGACAAGCTGAAGCATGTCCCACGGTGATATACTGCATAACCATATATGTCTATTCAATCGCTCGATCGCGAATTGAAAAAGGGCAGCGCGGAGCTGCTGGTGCTCTCGCTGGTGGAAGACCGCGCCCGCCACGGGTACGAGATTTCCAAGCTGATCGAATCGCGGTCCGAAGGGACGCTGAAGTTCAACGTGGCGTCGCTCTATCCGCTGGTGTACCGCCTGGAAGGCCGCGGCTGGATTCAAGGCCGCTGGGTGGAAAAAGCGGGGCAACGCCGCCGTCGCTATTACAAGATCACCGCCGCGGGCCGCAAAGTGCTCGCCGCTCAGCGGGAGGGCTGGAAACAGTTCGCCGAGGCCGTCCGCCGAATTGCAGGAGTCGACTATGCCTGATTGGAAACGGATCGTCCGCCAGCGTCTGGCGGCGCTGAAACTCGAAGGCTCGAAGGAATCCGAGGTCTTCGATGAGCTAGCGCAGCACCTAGAAGACCGCTACGAAGAGCTGCTGCAGTCCGGAATCTCTGAGGCTGAGGCGGAGCGCATCGCCACCGAGCCATTGAACACCAGTCCGTCGCTCGTCGAGGCGCTGAGCAATGCCCGCCGGCGGCCGGCGCCCGAGCCGCCCGCACGGCAGAACCATCTCGCCAATCTGCTTTACGACCTGAGGATCGCGCTCCGCGGCATGCGGCAGAAGCCCACGTTCAGCCTCTTAGTGGTGGGCATGCTGGCGCTGGGAATCGCCGGGAACGCGGCCATCTTCAGCACTTTTAACAGCCTGTTCCTGAAGCCGCTGCCCTTCCGCGATTCCTCCCGCCTCATCGATCTCAACGAGACAGCGCCTCTGTGGAGCTTGCACTACGCCGGCGTCGCCGAGCCCGATTTATTTCAATGGAGAGAGCGCAATACGACTTTCGAGGGGATGGCGTTCTTTACCAACCCCGACTTTAATCTCTCCCGGATGGGACCTGCGAGGCACATCCAAGGCGCCAAAGTCACGCGCGAGATGCTCGACGTTCTCGGCCTGAAACTGGTGCTCGGACGCAATTTCACTCCGGAAGAGGACCGTCCCAAGGGCGATAAGGTCGTACTGCTGGGCTATGGACTCTGGCAGAGGCTCTTTTCCGGCGATCGCGACGTCCTCGGCCGAATGCTGGTGCTCGACAACGAGCCGTACAAGATCATCGGCGTTCTGCCGCGCGAGGCGGTGTTTCCGGATCGCGCCGAAGTGTGGGTGCCGCTGGGGCCAAAAAACGACTCCGACGATGGCTGGTACCTGAGCGGCATTGGCCGCCTGAAGCCTGGCGTCAGCACGAAGCAAGCCGAGGCAGATCTGATGCGCGTCCACAAGTCACTAATCGCGAGCGGTTGGAAGGTCAACGAGATCACGTCACCCATCCTGACGCCGATTCGCGAACGCTACCTCGGCGATTTCCGCACCACCAGCCAGGTGCTGCTGGTCGCGGTCGCTGTGGTGCTGCTCATCGCCTGCGTGAACATCGCGGCGCTCATGTTAGTCCGCTCCTCGTCGCGAGCCCACGAGGTGGCTGTGCGCGCTGCTATTGGCGCTTCGCGAGGCCGCATCATTCGTCAATTGCTCACCGAAACGGGATTGCTCGCGTTGGTGGGCGGAATCGCCGGCGTGCTGCTGGGGCGTCTGGGTTTGC
>Ga0302325_10024817_pt1 | contig 12463 bp, 7 predicted proteins | sample Palsa_T0_2_FD_201948 | JGI IMG/M metagenome (GOLD analysis project Ga0302325, IMG submission 201948) | Peat permafrost microbial communities from Stordalen Mire near Abisko, Sweden - Palsa_T0_2 | ecosystem: Environmental > Terrestrial > Soil > Palsa > Peat permafrost | place: Sweden: Abisko...
GAGAGAAGCAAATAATAATGTTCTCGTCCTCATATTGACGTCATTCTTCATTTCGCCGTGGATATCAACTTCGTGATGCTTGTAACCTACTTGAGCTTAAACTGATCGCGGCTGCTAGAGTACCTGAGTGTGAAGCTAGATTGGAGGTACCTGGCTTTTGAAGAGGCAAGAACACAGATGCTATCGTCGATGCGAAGTTTATGAACTTGCTGCACTGAGTAATGTATTTCGTTGACCCTGCGGTGGCAAGATATTCCTCATTGAAAGACCAAACGGCGAGCCGTCAATGCGCCAGTACTGCTTCTAACAAGTAAGGTCCTAACACTACATCGGCTTGGAACGACAATTTTTGTAGAGAAACACCCTTCTAGCAAAGTGCAGACGACATCTAATGAAGATGGTGAGCTTCTATCTGAAGTCCCTGTATCAGGGACCCGTCCGGCGTGGTTGTCGTGGACATGATTGAGGCGGTGAAGTTTTGCTTTCTTTAGCCTTGCAGCTCTATTCTGATAAGTAACCGAGATCCCGTGCAAAAGCACGGTGCGACCGGAAAAACCCACCTAACTTTTACACATTAGTAATTAACAACCACTTTATAAATCACAATAAAATTAAAACTATGCAAAGAATCAATTAAGAACTAAAGCTTCTATTAGTCGAATTATCTACATGTAGCGTTGTGGCCGAGTAATTGTCCGCATAGCCGATTTCCTCGCTTCCGGCACCACTACTACTACCGTAGGATCAAGAACGATAATAAAGCGTCGAGCAAAGACCTTTACTAGCGCCTTTACTTTAAGGAGAGCTTTTTTCGGCTTTAGCACAGCCTTTGCAGCCTTTTTTGCTTTTACTACTATAGACTTTTGCTACTCTTTTTATGCCTTTTTCGCCGCCGCCGCTTGCAATTTAGCCTCCTTCTCTGCAGCTGCTTTAGCCTTCTTTATAGCTGTCTCCTTTGCTTTCTGCTCTTTATCTAGTTTATTTTAAAGTGCGTTCGCAGCTCTCTTAATCTTTCTCTACAATTTAGCCTCTTCCTTAGCTGCTTTCTCTACCTCCTTCTACTCTTAGTACTCCTTAGCCTTAATTACCTTCGCTAGCGAGTAGCAATCGATAATTCCCTTATTTAGTTCCCCGGCAAGATTTAGACAAATACCCTATCAACCCTTCTTCTTTTATAAATTAATTGCTTTAAGCAAGCCTCTCTTTTCGTGCTTAAAGCAAGACACTTGCGCGAAAAGATGTAAAGTAGTAGCAAATAGCTTTTTAACTTTATCCTCGGTCGGATCTAAGTCATACTACGCTTAAAAGTGATAAATAGCCTTTAAGCTCTTTAGTATTCGCATGCCTTAGAATTTTTGGGGTATCGCAAGTATAAGTCGAGTAATTATTTTAATAATCTCGGTGCCGTTAATCGGCCAAATGCCAAACTTGCTAAAAGCTAATTAAATATTCTCTTCTATAAAAGCGTTATCTTAAGCTAGTTTAAAGTATTCTTAAAATAGGCCTTTTGTTATGCTAATAGTGCTTAGTATAAAATCTAGAAAATAGTTAATTGCAACTAAGTAATTTGTGTTTAAAGGTTAAAATAGCCCGATGTCGAGTGGCTATAATCGGTAAGTTGTGTAAGGAGGCAAAATTAAGAGAATAATGCTATATTAATTAGCCTAGTCGACAAATGCCATATTAACGTGACTTAAGTGCCTATCTACAATTAAAAGACGCTTTTGTGTTATACGTAGCAGCTTAGTATAGCGCTTAAAGACGTTTTAAAGCCATTTAAGCCTAATCGCATTATTTGACCACCTATTATATAAAACTGTAAAGTGTGCCTTTAAGTTTGTCTTTACTTTATCAACCCAAGTACTCCGCAAGTCGCCTAAATTGCCTTTATAAATTAAGAGTAATAAAATCTATCGACCGATCGCAAATATATAAGCTAAGTAGCTAATAAACTCCCGACTTCTATCCTACTTCGCTTTCTTAATCCGACTTGACTTTAATGCCTCTTTTGTAATAACTCTCTTAAAAGAACATCTATAGCTAATTATAAACCCCTTTTCGTCGAAATTCCATATGTTTTCCGCCGTAATTTTATACTTCTCAATAACTATAGCAAGCTAAAGGACAAACACACATTAGCGCGTGTTTAAATTAATACATACGCGAAATAACATCAAAAAAGCACTAATAATACTAAAGAAGAGCTAAAACATTAAGGCGTACTTAGCGCTTGCCCGTAAATTATCGATATTGCAAAGATATAAGCTCTTTAGCCTAATGTCGTGCCGCTTCACAAACTAGCCTACCTAGTTCTTCTTAACCCGCTATCCTCTAATTTCCTCTACAAGATTCTTAACAATATAACTAGTTAATAGCATAGCCCGATAAATAAAGTAATTAATTCGCTAAATAAGGACTTCTTCTTGCTCGATAGTAAAGCATTAGTGCTAGAATGAATTAGCTTGCTATCGTGTCTTAGTAAGCCCTCTTACGCGTCGGGAAACAGCAAAACGCGAGCATTTGTAATAATTAGCCGCATTAGTATAATCAGCGAACTCTCCTCTTCGAATCGCCTCTACTGCGGCCGTAATCCGAGCTGATTTGTCGATTCTAGCCATACTTTTAGTGTTATGGTTGTTTCTTAATTAAGCGTGCTTTTGTGCGGGATCTCGGTTACTGAGAGTACTCGTCGCTGAGTATATTTGAGCATACAAGTAGCTAAGCCCAGGTGTTCCCATACAGTATCCCTGTATTCCAAGATGACCCCTCTTCAGCCTCACCAACGTCGCTGAACTTCAAGGACACTCAATTTTCCGAATTCCACACAACCCTGCGTGACCTTGAGGCCACCCATTCTCATCCTCGATCTGAAACGATTGTTTACGACTTGCAAGACATACCTGCAAGACATTGCTGAATATTTGACCGCCTTGGGGAGTGGTGGATGAACTCCGTAACTCCGTTCGATGTCAATATGTTAGCTCCCCAAGGCAAAGCCACGGGCCTCATCAGCTTTTATAGAGTTGCAGCTTTCATGCTAGTGTTTTTTTGCACTGGACACACAATCGGTGGAATGCTTCTACAGAAGAGTCTCGGACCTGAAGCGGATGCCGTCTTCAGTTCGATGAAGGCGGTTGAATTCAAATTCAATGGTACCACATGCACCTGGTACGGCTTCTGGTTTGGGTTTGGCCTCACGGCCTCAATCTTCTTGTCGTTGTCAGCGGTAACTGCATGGCAGCTTGAGAATATCCCTCCAGAAGCGTGGCATTTGACATCAGGCATTGCGTGGGCATTGGTTGCGGCGCATCTCCTAAACACGATCCTGACCTGGGCATATTTCTTCACTGGCGCAGGCTTGCTATCAACGGTGGTCACCATTCTTCTTGCTGCTGGAGCATTGCAAAAACAATCCCGAGCTGCACCCGCCCCGAGTCAGAAAAAGTTGTGAAGTTGCGCGGGTCGACCCTGTCTTGCCTTCCGTATTGATTTCTGGCGTTTGTTTACATTGGCTTAGTCGCAACTGCCCCTTTCACCAAGGCTTCATTACTTCTTTTCGATCAGCCACTTTGATTCTCTTCTTTCCATCATCAACTTCATCAATCAGTCAATCATCAACTTTTCCGTCAACATTGGCTTGCTGCATCATTATACGCAATCAAACTGGACATTCATCTCTATTTTTTCGCTCGAGACTTCGAGTTATCATCACCCGTTCCATCATTCCTCTACATTGCCTGCAATGGCCGCTCGCGCACTTCTACTCCTCTTGCCTCTTGCGACGATGGTTGTCAGTGCTCCACCACCGACCGAGAAAGCGTCCCATGTCATCACTTGCCCTAGCTTGAAATATTCTTTCGAGGGATTGCAGTCTTGCCTTCAAATGGCGTTGGTAAACCATATCGATACTAAGCTGTTACTAGACAGTGGGCGCGTGCAGGAGAGTTTTGATTTCTTCCAATTCTCAATGTGGAATTTCGATGCTTGTCTGGATCATGTAAGCCACGCTTTTCCTCCAATGGCGGATAGTTGAGTGCTGTATCTTAAACTCCAATGTTGATCCCAGAGACTTATTGTGCTATAGTATGGCCCTTATTGCCAAGCACAAATTGTAAAAGAACATGCAAAACTCCTCGAGGATCGCGACGATACCAGTCCTCCAATTCTCTCCAAACCGGCCGCGCCCGTCCCGGCTTCAGACTTCGGAAACTATCAGTTTTGTGCGGTTAATTCGGAAGACGGAAAGCCGATCGATCCATCTTCCATGATCGCTGGTTTCGATTTTGAACAGATCTCTGAAAGCACGCCGGCGAAGAATCGCACGTGCTGCAAGCTCAGTGCCCCATCTAGGTAAGCTTCAATGCTCTTCTCCCGGTGAAGCATCTAATGACTTCTCCAGCATGCATATGAACATTAGATGCGGCCTGAATGAAAATCTCTGGAAGGATATTCAGCTTCCATCCAGCAAAGCCGATCTGGAAAATTATGGTGCCCATCTTCTGAACTGCCCGGCTCCTTCAGGTACCAACAGCATCAGTGAATGTGTCATTGATATAGACATAGTGGCCTTAATGAAGAAGGGCACGGGCCTTCAGATGGACAATTTGCAAGCTCGACGTGGCGACGAGCAACAGGATACGGAGAAATATGGATGGCTCCCAGGTGGGCAAGGGTACAACCCAAAAGTCGCGGGAACATTTGGAACTGTGCGGGCAAGAGCCACGGGATATAGTTCAACGACTATGACATCTTTTTGGCCTTACGGAGATGCTCTGATCACGTCTTTTGCACCGGCTGCAACATCAGCCAGCGTTACCGGATGATTTCCGAGTTAGCTGTGGATATCGTAGTGTATTGGTTTGGAGTAGTCGGTATGGGCTGTCCACGAAGTGTTTATTCTGACTTTGGACAATGGACTGTTCACAAGGTGCTACGAGGCAGATTGAAAGCTTGTTCCGTGTTGGAACATTGCAGGCATTATTCTCATTGGTTATTTTCAATTGTTTTCGTTCACTCTGCACTCCAGTGATCCAGAATACGCAGTACATTGAGTCATTTCCAACCTCACTCACCCAATGCAAAATCATCCTAAAGCAAAGAACATACAACGAAACGAAAAGATCTCGCAACTCCAGCCTCGTACGCAACCCACCTACGTATAAACACTCTCCGTCCAACTATTAACCTGCAACCCCTTCTCCGCCATCTCCGCATCCTTCAAAAACTCCAACGGCATCCAAACCAAATGCCCCTTAATCTGATCCAACTTGCTCCTAATCTCACTCGCTGGGATCATCTTATCATAAATATGCCCACTCTTCGTCCCCTTCGACGGCAAAAACTTATCATAATCCTCGAAATTCTTGACATTGTCGTCTGGATCCGCGTGAAACAATTGCCGAAAGACTTCCGTGTTGCGCGTTGCGCGAGACGTCCACATGGACCATAGTTCGTCGGATAAGGGGTCAGCGACGAAATCGCAGGTGCGCCCTTCTTGCGGGTCGTTGGGGATGTCGGGAGGTTGGGCGTTTGGGTCTTTTTCGGCGTTGAGTTCTTGCGGGGTGAGGAGGCCGAGGTGCTCGCGCCAGAGATACCGACGGAGGGTCGCGGCGTGGTAGCCTGCATCGTATGGCTTCCCGTCCATTGTTGTTTCGAGGGTTCTGGTGTCAGTCATGACGATTGATAACTCGCTGTCGTGGATACCCAGCTGGGAGCGATCGTTGAGGTTCGAGGAGCCGCAGATCACGGTCTTGTCGTCTACGATCAGTACTTTGGCGTGGATATATAGCTCTTCTTGGATCCAGTTCTCGACCTCAGTGTCGAGTCCTCCTTCCCATTTTTCATGGACGAGGGATGGCGTGTCGAGCATGGCGTTCTTGGCGACGCTGTCGGTGGATATGGGTTGGTTGTTGTCGCCAGCCGCTTCGAACTTGCGTTTCGCGTCGGTCTTTTTCTCTAGTGCTTCGTCGCCGCTGTCGTCGCGGGGGTCGAGAAACCCCTTTTTGCCCATGTGGGTGTCGGCTCCTTCGTCTTGGTCTTTTGAGCCGTGGATCCCGGAGTCCATTATTTCTTGTGCTTCAGCGCGCTGCACATCTTGATACTTCACGCCGGAATCTTCCTCTTGCTTCTTGACGGCTGGTGTCACGTTCAAGCGGTCGTAGGACCGCAGGTTGAAAAAAAAGATGTACTGGGTCGGATCTACGTCTTGCGCTTTGATCTGTCCGAAGATCGAGTGCTCGCCCCGGCAGATGGACTTGTATTGGTAGTCCATGATTGCCCTCGTCCCCAGCGCGGCATCGTCGCGGAGGTCTCCTGCGAAGCCTGGGATCGAGGGGATCACGGCGATGACGCGGAACTTCCTACCTTCTTTGCTTGCCCGCACGACTGCGTCGACAATGGCGCGGCCGATGGTGTTGCGGATCGGTGCTTGCTTTTCTCCTGTCGCGGTGATGAAGAATTGGTTCTCGATGTAGACGTAGTGTTGCGCGGTGCGGATCAGCTCGCTGTAAGCGTTCTGGATGCTGTGCTCGGTGAGGATCCCGCTGGACCAGTCCGTGCTGCTGCGGATGATCTGCGCGTGCACTGTGCCTTGCTTGTCTCCCAGACTCTTGGTGCTCAATGGTGACAACGGGTGGCGAATGTAGTCTCCAACAGGGTGTGTTGGTCTCTGGACTCCTACTAGATCCTCATTTCGGGCTTCTCGGCCTTCCAGGGTCAGCCAGTCGTACCTCCCGTCTCTCTTGTACTTGTCACGCTTCACGAAGTTCCAGCGGAGAACGAAATGCTCGGCGATATCGTAGACGCAGTCTCCAACCACGCCCATTGCAACGTCATGCCAGGGCATACGTCCATACTCTGCTTTCGATAACTCATTCGACTTCCAATCCTGTACGCTCTGGAAGTCCATTACGCGGTTGTTATTGAAGTCCTGTCCGGGCCAGATCTCAGTAGCAACACCTTCTGGATGTACATCTGCAAGCGGATGCTGATGATTGTCCCATCTGCCGAAACAAAGATCCAAACCACCAATGAAGGCAAGATTGTAGTCGATGACAATGAACTTTTCGTGATGCGCCCAGTAGAAGGTCATGTCAGCCGCGTTCTCGAGGACATTGTGATCTGGGTGCCGCATGACGATGATGTTTCCGTGGCCTTTGGTGCCTTTGGGGCAGAGGGCTTGGAGGGCATGTTTCGTGTGCTCGGAATTGCAGGTGAGAGCGGCCTGGGAATCAAGTATTAGCAATTATTTGCGAGGATAAGTCCTGGGAACTGACCTCGACTTCACGATACACAATGACATATATCTTGACTCCAGCCTCTGCCTTGCGCTTCAGTATCTGATCCAGACGCCATTCTTGGTTGTAGTATGGAGGTCTTCGCATGAACAGCTCGGGGGAGAGCCACCAGTCGGCAATGTATATCGTTTCCTTCGCGCGCTCGAGAGCAATTGAGACAGCCTGTTGATTGTGATCAGCTCTGCTCCTCGACCCCGATCTTGGTGCTTACCCAGTAATAATCCCGTCCATCAACATACCACTTGATGTTGTTACCGGACCTCTCCGGAGCAAACGAGTGGAAACGATGCGATTGTCCAATGTTCTCCCGTTTCTCGTCGGTTTCTTTCTCATGCTCTTCGTCATGTCTGTGATTTGGGTTCACCTGTTACCATGTTAGGATTGCAAATGGGCTTGCATGACACAACTTACCAAGTTAGTAAGCTTCCCGATCTCATGCCTACATCGAGGTCAGCAAATGGTAGCTCTATGGAGTGGCAGGATTACTTCTTATTAATCAAGCCGACTTTCAAATCATAGAGCTTCGTATCTCTCAGCTTCTTGCGCAATCCACTGAACGGATGCTTTAATTTCTCCTTGAGATATTCCGGGTTGGTACCTCCATCTGAAGGAGCTGCAGTGGACATAGCGACGTGATATTAAGCTGTGGTCAAGAAATTGTTGCTTAGATTGAATTCAGAATTGAAAGAGAAAGGTCGAAAATAGTAGATAAGTAAGGAGATGTCCTAGATCCGCAGGAAGATGTACCACTTGGAGACGGGTGTGCTCCGCGGGGTAGAGGAAGATTCTTGTTTGTGGATGCCCAGCCTTGCGGACCTTGCCTATGACGCCACCATGCAGCAGCTGTGTCGCTTTGATTCCTTGCACAAATTTAAGCTTATTTGAGATTTATGCAGGTTTTCATAGCTTCGAGAGCTGACAAGGGAATAAGAAAGACTCATAGTTTTTGTGGAAGGTGATTGTGCAACTAGGAAGAGGGCTACTGTAGACTGTAGTGAAACTCGAATGTGATGTGATCTATACATCACGTGACTGAACGGAATGTTCACTTGAAGCTATTACATTAGGTACGATCGTACATTACACAGCCAGCAACCCTTGCCAGCGAATTATACATGCTCAAGCACTAGTTGTTTTCTTTGGTCTTCCTCGTTTCGGCCTGCGACTCTCGAAAGCCTCCACAAGGTCAGGCACATCAACAGCGAGCTTTTCGCACGGCTCTAATGACGTGGCCTCATCCTTCGAGAATCCTTTCCACCTCACCATGTAATGCCACTCTCCTTTGATCTTGCGCTTGCCAAGAATTGATTCGACTTCGTAGACCTTAGAAACCTTCTTTGCCTTGCGACTAGCCTTCCAGGCTTTAACCATTTCCGGCGCATCTTCCTGAAGGTTGCTCACCGGCTCCCATGTCCAGTCTTTTTCATCCGGATAGTCTTCCCACTCGACAAGAATTTCGGGACCATCAGGTGTGTCTCGTTGAGCAACGAATCGCTTGGGTATGTATTCCGCGGTAGAATCTTCAGCGTCTTCATCCTTGAGGTCTACATCTCTGGCATCTGTATTCCCAGAATCTTCTTGCTTGACCGGCTCGTGTACAACATCGTCCTCAGTTACGACGTTTCCAGCGTAGTTCTGCTCAGCTAAGATTTGTTCATCGATAATCTCCTCAGCCCTACCAGCTTCGACTTCAGAGGAATTCTCAGCCATCCATTCATCGATCATATCTGGAACTCTCGCTTGCATGTTCGATTCTGGCACCCAAGTCCAGTACATCTCTTCGGGGTAGCCCTCGAACTCAACGAGAAAGTCGAACCCAACAGCACCAGAATTCCGTTCGTGAAAGCGCACAGGTGTTCTAGCCTCTAGCGCTTGATTGTTAGCTAGGAACGCCGTGATCATAGCAGGTACGACAGGAAGGAGGTCGGTTTTCGGTGCCCATTCCCAGGATTCCATTTCGGGGTAAGTTTCCCATTCCACGAGGAGTTCAGTTGCACCAATATCAAAATTGAAACGGTGTGCATGAAACTCTCTTGGTATGCGCTGTGGAAAAACTGCATCATCGTCCTCAGAATCCGACCTTGAGTTTTCAGAACCAGAATCTGAACCCTCGGAATTTTCGCCATCGCTTCGTTCAATGTCGTCAAGCAAAGATTCCGCATTGGAAGAAGGTCTGGAAGACGCAGCGTCTGATTGTGGAGGGGAACTGACAACACCGGATTGTGGCGGAGTACTTGAAGAAGCGCCAGTAGTTGATGGAACCCGCGTTCGATCATTCAGAATATCTTTCCTCCTTTCTTGAGCTCTGATCCACATTTTCATTCTTTTGGCACGCTCTGGAAATCTAGGTTCACCCGTAATTTCTACCTCGGAATCCACGTCGGCTGTTCGTTTTCTAGAACTCGGGTTCTTTGCAGAGTAGTACTTTTCCACTCTTGGTGGACAACAGGGTGTACTTGATGAGCGTGCTGGGTATGTGTAAGTCGTCCAGATTGGCGAGGCTGTTGGCAACTCAGATTCATATTCTATGTCAGATTGAACAGAAGGCGATGAAAATCTACCCCTGTGACTTCTTGACCAAAGCTGGGGAGCTGTGCCTCTCCGCCGTGAAGGTTCTAGCCCGGCTTCGGTAGTGAAATCTAATGTAGAGGCTGAACGAAATATAGGAGAGACATAATTCGGCTCTCTGACCTTTGGCTGAAGTTTGTCTTTCTCCGCCCTCCTTTTCAGACCATGAACAGTCTTGCTAACTTTTTGCATCATTGCGTCTGATATTATTGTGTAGACTGATGGTGTTGCCTCTACGAGCCAGAGGCATTTTAGATTCTTCGCGTTTTTCAAGTCCTCGACGACGCGTGGAAAGTCCGAGTATCCATCAACATTGACCGCCAAGTTCCTTAAACACGACTCTTCTATACGCCTAAATATAGACAGCGGCCAAGGAGTTGGATTTTTGCGAGTGTTTGTACCTCGGTAGAACAGGGTATCCTCTTCCCTACCGAAGCAGACGTTGTGCGAGGAAGACACGCCAGGAGTGTTGGAGGGACGGTACGTCGACAGCAGAGCCGCGTATTTCGCATGCTCGGCGGAGCCAGCGATTTGAGTAAGCCGTGGCTTGTATATCTTGAGGGCGAACTCGCGGGAGTCTCGATGTACGTGGAAGAGGGCTGGTGGCTGGGATAATGAAACGACTCGACCGTCGTGCATTTCGACTTCGACACTCCGGGAACTTCTGTCGAACCCATATTCGTAGATTCCGTCGCGCATTTCCCGAGGAAGGGACGAGAATTGGGCGGGCATTGCGCAAATACAATTGTGAGGTGTCAACTCAGATGGTCGAGTGGTTGTTTGTGTTGCTAGGATGCGCGTCCCAGAAATAAAGTACGTTAACGACGCGTTGAGTATAACGTGATAATGCCCTACAAGGAATGGAATATTCGAAGAAGCTGCAGAGCAAATCACCTCGTAGATCTGATAATAGATGTTCCAGTGTTTGTCGGTACATTGAAAAACATCTCGAGGTCCCCTGGTAATGTAATAGCGTGGAAGGCTGGGGAAGTTGAGCTTTCCCCGACCAAGCGACTCCAGCCCTCCCTTTACGGTTTAGTCGTACTTTTACTTTCATGGTTAGTCCTCGGCCAGAAACACACCGCAGGCCGCGCCTGGGAACGAATTTGAAGCTACGTTCCCGAAGTTACATATTCCAAACCTTCTCCAACTCTCATTCTCCACGCGCATCTTCGACATTGAAATGCGCCATGGCGCCTCTTGTCGATAATCCGCTGATCGCATCGGCGACTCTGCACAATCCTTGTTGGTAGCCCCTTTCCCTCGATGACGAATCCCAAAAATTCTAACAGCTTCCAGTACCACTGTACCTCCATGCCTACGTTTGGCCCTTCGCCATCATCTGGCCTATCTTCTTGCGATATTACCTCTCGGAAGATCTTTATAACAAGCATATCGCGGGTTCAGAATGGACCTTCGTTTGGTGTGGAACCATCATCACGACGCAAAGTTTGGTCTGGCTGAGCACGAATTGGAATGTTAACTTGAAGTCTTTCTTCACCTCGACTAAGGCGGCAAGAGTCGAGGATGCAAAGCTGATCAAGGTTCTTCCGGTAGCAAATGCTGGGTCTGCGGATATCTGCAAAATAGATCGGGACAACGTAGGTCTTGAATCTTCAAGGGTGGAGGGAAAGGCTGACCGTAACCAGGCTGGTGGCAAGAAGAACGTCTCATTTCTCTTCCAGAAACGCCGATTCCTCTACAATCCATCTGCAGACTCGTTTGCTCCTTTGACTTACGCTATTGATGCCGAACCCAAGCCTCTACTCGTCAATTTCCAGAAATCGAGAGGTATCACCACCGAGTCCGAGATTTCTCGTATTCATCAGCATTATGGCGATAACACCTTTGATATCCCGGTCCCCACCTTTTTGGAGTTATTCAAGGAACATGCTGTAGCACCTTTCTTCGTCTTCCAGATTTTCTGCGTTGGATTGTGGATGTTGGATGAATACTGGTATTATTCGCTCTTCACCCTCTTCATGTTGGTCGCCTTCGAAAGCACGGTTGTCTGGCAACGCCAAAGAACGCTCAACGAATTCCGAGGAATGAGCATCAAGCCATACGGTATATGGATTTACAGGAAGAATAAATGGGAAGAGACTCAGAGTGATAAGCTTTTGCCTGGTGATTTGGTATCAGTTGGCCGCACAAAGGAGGACAGTGGTGTTGCCTGCGATATGCTTTTGGTTGAAGGAAGTGCTATTGTGAATGAGGCCATGTTATCAGGAGAATCCACACCATTGTTGAAGGACTCGGTTCAATTGAGACCCTCGGACGCAAGAATTGAACCGGAAGGTCTCGACAAAAACGCTTTCCTCTACGGTGGAACCAAGGTTCTCCAAATCACCCATGGAAACCCGGAAGAAGATAGACCTCAGTTGGCATCAGGTGTTCCATTCCCTCCCGACAACGGTGCTATGGCTATCGTTGTCAAGACTGGCTTCGAGACGTCCCAGGGAAGCTTAGTCCGGACGATGATTTACTCCACCGAACGTGTCTCAGCCAACAACGCCGAGGCTCTGTTGTTCATTCTCTTCTTGTTGATCTTCGCGATTGCAGCCTCCTGGTACGTTTGGGACGAAGGTGTCAAGAAGGAC
>Ga0302325_10024818_pt1 | contig 12463 bp, 13 predicted proteins | sample Palsa_T0_2_FD_201948 | JGI IMG/M metagenome (GOLD analysis project Ga0302325, IMG submission 201948) | Peat permafrost microbial communities from Stordalen Mire near Abisko, Sweden - Palsa_T0_2 | ecosystem: Environmental > Terrestrial > Soil > Palsa > Peat permafrost | place: Sweden: Abisko...
TCTTGAATCCGAACTTGCCGGTGAGTACTTCTTCGATACCGTCGGCGTCGTTCACCGCGTAGCGCAGTTTCGGCCAATGCTCGTAATCGTTGATCCCGATAATCAGCGCCCAGCTATCGCGATAGAAGTTGCGCTTGGGCTCTCCAGGGGGCGTCGCCGAGGCCGTGGTTGGCGACTCGTCCGAGCGGACCGGCGCCGGCGGCAGCGCACCCTTCACAAATTTGCCCTTGGACATGCTTTAGCTTGTCCAGTATTTTTCATATTGCCAGTAAAACTTGCAAGTTTACCTGCATTCCTATATCATGAAATTACGTGCCCCGAAAGACGTTGGAAGCCGCGGTAATCGATTTCACCCAGGCGATCGGCCTGCTGGTGCGCCGCGTGCGCGCAGCCGCCGCCTCGCATGAGCTTTCGTTGACGGAATCGGCCGTGCTGGCGCGGCTCGACAAGCAAGGACCGGCCACCACCGCCGAGCTGGCGCGCGCGGAGAGCGTGAAGCCGCAGTCGATGGGAACCACCGTCGCGGCGCTGGAAGAAATGGGCCTCGTGGAGCGCAAGCCGCATGCTACCGACGGCCGGCAGCTGAATATCGAGCTCACCGCCAAGGGCGCGGCCGTGCGCAATAGCGCGCGCGATGCCAAACGAACCTGGCTGGCGCAAGCCATCGCCCAGCTCGACGAGAACGAACGCGACATCCTTTTTCGTGCCGGCGAGATTATGAAGCGACTGGTGGACAAGTGATCTCCCACGCCTGGAAAGCGTTGCGGCACCGCAATTTCCAGCTCTTTTTTTTCGGCCAGGGCATTTCCCTGATCGGCACGTGGATGACGCGGCTTGCCACCAGTTGGCTGGTTTACCGCCTCACTGGCTCGGCGTTCCTTCTCGGCGTTGTGGGATTCGCCGGACAGATCGCCGCGTTTGTCCTGGTGCCGGTCGCCGGAGTGTGGGTGGAGCGCGTCGACAGGCGCAAGCTGCTGGTGTGGACGCAGGCCGCCGGCGCCGTCCAATCGCTCGCACTAGCCGTGCTGACTCTGGCGCGCGTCATCACCGTCGGCGAGATCGTAGCACTCGCCGCTTTGCAGGGACTGATCAATGCCTTCGACATGCCGGGGCGCCAGGCGTTCCTCGTGCAGATGGTGGAAGATCGCAGCGATCTCGGCAACGCGATCGCCATAAATTCCTCCATGGTCAATGCCGCCCGGCTGATCGGCCCGGCAATTGCGGGGTTAGTGATCGGAGCCGCCGGCGAAGGCTGGTGTTTCCTGCTCGACGGAGTGAGTTACCTCGCCGTTATCGCGTCCCTTCTAATGATGCGCATTCGGCCCCTCGACATCCGGCGCCACGCGTCCACCCTGCTCGCCCAAATGCGCGAGGGTTGGGATTACGTCAGAACGTTTCGGCCGGTCCGCACTGTCCTGCTATTGATGGTTGTGGTCAGCCTAATGGGATGGCCGTACACGGTGCTGTTGCCTGTCTTCGCCGGCCAAGTCCTGCACGGCGGACCGAATACGCTCGGCTGGCTGACGGGCGCGTCCGGAGTCGGCGCCCTCATATCGGCAATCTCCCTGGCACTGCGCAAGTCGGTGGCGGGGTTGGCGCGAATGCTGCAGATCGCCTCCGCGATGCTTGGCGGCGCACTCGTTCTGTTCGGACTGTCCCATACTCTATGGCTCTCGCTCATCCTTATGGTATTCGCCGGGTTCGGGATGATCCAAACAGCGTCCGCTAGCAGCACCATTATCCAGACGCTGGTGCCGGAAGACAAGCGCGCCCGCGCCATGAGCTACTACGCCATGGCCTTCTTCGGCGCCGCGCCGTTCGGCAGTCTGTTTTCGGGCGCGCTGGCCCATCGCTTCGGAGCGCCCCACACCATCGTCCTGACGGGCGCGTTCTGTATTGTTGGCGCGGTGTGGTTCACGCTCGAACTGCCGAAAATCGGGGCGATCATGCGGCCGATTTACCAGGAACTTGGCCTGGCGCATGCCAGGGAAAAGGAAAAATCTTGCCTCTAACACAGCTTGATTCCGTCCCCGCCTTGATCGTCATCGATCTGCAGAAAGGCATTGTCGGTTTGCCCGCCGTCCATCCGATGGCCGACATCGTCGGCAGAACCGCCCGGTTGGCGCGCGCATTCCGTGAGCGCGGGCTGCCGGTGGTGCTGGTGAACGCCACGGCTCCGGCCCCCGGACGTACCGATGCGGGACGGCCGAAGTACTCGTTTCCGCCCGATTGGCAGGATTTGGTTCCCGAATTGGAGCAGCAGCCCGGCGACTACCTGGTCAGCAAGCAAAGGTGGGGCGCGTTTCTGGGGACGTCGCTCGACGATTACCTGCGTCAACGAGGCGTGACGCAGATCTTCCTGACGGGCGTCGCCACCAGCGCCGGGGTGGAATCGACGGCCCGCAGCGCTTACGATCTGGGCTATAACGTGGCGCTGGTGGTTGACGCGATGACCGATTTGAACGCCGAGGCGCACCGCCATACCGTCGAGAGGATTTTCCCGCGCTTGGGCGAGACGGAAACGGCGGACCGGGTGCTGGAAGTATTGAGTCGCGCTTAAGGTTGGGCTTTGGGACCGCTTGTTGAGGATCTGGAAAAAACCGACTCCGGAAAATCGCCGGGCGGCTTCCTCTTCCGCGTTAGCGGTTGCCTTTCCGTAATCTGTCCCATCGACAATCATGGCTTGCGAGAACTGCTCCGTCCCCTTCGATCGCTGCTGGCAACTGTTGTGAACGGAGTCTACCAACTGCTTGCCCCTCAGCCTTGCGGTAATGGCCCGTACGCTGGTTTCCACTTGTTCGAGTGTTTCCGCGTGGCCGCCGAACTGGTGCCCGACTGCTCAATCGAAGCGGCGGCGCGCCCTTTGCCGCCTGTGTACAGTGCTTGGCCAGTCTCCGAAGCCTCATCAGCTACGACGGCGAACCCGGCCCCGCGAAACCTGATTGGGCCGCATCCACGGCGGCATTCAATGCCAGCAAATTCGTTTGGAGCGCGATACCCTCAATAGTCCGGATGTCCGAAATCCTTCTTGCGATTCACCCAAACCCTATATGGCACCTGCCGGCCCTCCTTCGGCTGCCCGGATTGCTGGGCGAATAAGCTGGCGGAGCACGGGACGTCATTCGGGGCGCTGGCGCTGCTGGGGGCGGCGAAAGAGTGGCCAACGGGCAGTACCCGTCACGAATGGTCGGAGCGGCAATTCGGGGCAGCGAGACGGCGCGCGTTCTGGCGGACTTCACCGCAGGCATTTCGAGGAGTGGCGCACGCTGGGGCGCGATCACCAGAACGGGACCTGAAGAAATTCACGGGGTCGTCTTCGCTTACGCCGAAGATGTTAGAGGACCAGTTCGCTGACGCCGTGGCAGGCGGAAAGCGCGGATCGCAGTCTGCTGGCGCACGATCTCGCGATGGTGTTGGGAAGGCTTTCGCACACTCAGAATGCGGACGCGGTGGATTCGGCATCTCGAACTGATGGCAGTTCGAAAGTAGGTATTTACAGATAACACGATGTGATGTAAACTATACTCATAGTTATTTAAACATTACCTTAGGAGTTATAGATGTCAGACTCTGAAAAGTGGGCCTGGTGGGCGCTTGGAGTGGTGCTTTTGACCATCGGCGCGTATGCCGCGTTTCTCCTCTTTATCGGCCACGGCCCGGCGACTGCTTCGGTGTTCGCGCTGTTAGCGCTGACCGCCCTCCCGGCTTCCAGCCGGCGTTATTTCCGCGGCCGTACCTTCGATGAGCGTGAGCGGGAGATTGCCAATAAGGCGTTGCGCGCCGGTTGCGGCGCGGTATGGCTGGTGTTCATAGGCTTGGTTCTGGCCATCGGTTTTGTCAAGGGATGGGATGCCACTCTCGTCTTGCCGGTTTGGAATCTCGCGGAGACTCTCTGGTGGGCGGCGGTGGTAGTGGTAGGAGTGGAAGCCGTTACAACACTTATTCTCTCCCGGGGCGGAGCGCATGCGTAGCCACCAGACGGTAATCGCGAACCAAATTCGCAGGCTGCGATTCGAGAACGGAGAGATGACGCAGGATCAGCTTGCGAAAATGGCGGGGGTGACACGTCACACCATCATGGCACTGGAAGCTGGCAAATATTTTCCTTCCCTGCTGCTGGCATTCCGAATCGCGCGGGCTTTCGGGACGCCGGTGGAGCGAGTGTTCGAATACCGGGAGACGGATTGCCCCCCTTCTAGTTGACGCCTGTTGGCGGATGGTTTCGCGGCTGCTCTCGATTACGACTCTTTCGATCTGCCCCGTGCGGCACTCGCGCTTCAGGCATGGCTGGCCCTCCAGCGCCGCAGCCCGGGGCTCCTGCGAGTCGGTGCTGATTGAAACCAAGCGGACCGAGCTGGCGCCGGCCTCAGAAGGGGCTTGCAAATTCCACCGCTCTCAGATTCAATGCGGAATGAATGAGCCGCGTTCGCCCTGTTCAGGCTGCGGCCCGGGCACTCTTGCCGGCGTTCTTGTTTTCTATCGCGAGACGCTTCAGCCCCTCAGGCACAGTGCCCGCGACAGGTCGCTAGAGCTAGCTATCGCTCACCATCCGGGTCATGGCATCGACTACTCCGGACAGACTTTCCATCTGTCGCAGCATCAGCGTACTGGTGGCGGCTTCCTCTTCCGCGGTAGCGGCTGCCTTTTCCGTAATCTGTCCCATCGACAACATGGCTTGCGAGATCTGTTCCATTCCCTTCGATTGCCGCTGGCAACTGTTGTGAACGGAGTCGACCAACTGTTTGCCCTCAGCCGCACTTGCGGTAATGGCGCGTACGCTGGTTTCCAGTTCTTCGAGTGTTTGCCGCGTAGCCGCTGAGCTGGTACCCGACTGCTCAATCAAAGCGGCGGTGTCCTTTGCTGCCTCTGCACAGCGCTGCGCCAGTGTCCGAACCTCATCAGCCACCACGGCGAACCCGGCGCCGGCGGAACCTGATCGGGCCGCCTCCACGGCGGCGTTCAATGCCAGCAAATTCGTTTGGAACGCGATGCCTTCGATAGTCTGAATGATTCCCGAAATCCTTTTCTGCGATTCACCCAAACCCTGAATGGCGCCTGCCGCCCGATCCAGCACCCGTTCCGCTCCTTCGACCTGGCTCATGACGCTGCCCATGCGCGCGGCCGCCTTTTCGGTGCTTTCGTTGATCTGGACCGTGGTCGCCCGAACCTGCTGCGTCGCCGCGGAAGTTTCTTCAATGGAGGCAGCCTGCGCGGAGGCCCCCGCCGCCAGCGACTTGCTTCTTTCCGCCGCCTGTCCGGCCTCGCCCCGCACCTCTCGCGCAACGTCTGCCACTTCAGAGGTGGAACGTCGTAGATCCATGACAATTCGCCAGGAGACAATGGCCAGCACGATAACGGTTGCCAATTGACCGATCAGGCAAAACAATTGAACCAGACTGGCAGTTTGGGAGTGGCGATTGACCTCGGCCATGGCGCCGGCAACCCATTCCCGTTCCTGCCACGCCACCTCGCCGGAAGCCGCTTCCATGGCGGCGCCCAAAGGCTTGCTCTTGCCTTTCAAGATCGCGATTCCCTGCGGAACTCGCCCTGCCGCAGCTTCTGCCACTAACTGGTGGCTGGCCGCCTCGTAACTGTTTACCACCGATTCGAAGATTTCCAGAGAGTGCCGCGACGCCTCGGTATTGACCAGTGGCCGGAGTTCCGCTACGTTGGCATGAATCTCCCGAAACGTGTCGTCCAAGCGCTTTCGTTGCGACGAAGCCTCCTCGGAGTCTCCCGCGAGCGTGTAAAGGAGTACGCCTCGCTGGGCGAACCGCACCAGAGCCATGCGAGTATTCAGCGCGCCCACCGAGTCCATAATCTTGCTGGCATTCGTCAATCCATGGCCGGCCAGGTCGCTTACCTGCCCGATGATTCGGCTCGTCAGGTATCCCGATACCGCACTAACCGCCAGCATGGTCAAGGACCCGCCGATCAGCTTGCTCCCAATCGTCATCCGTCTCAGAATCACAATTCGCCCTGATAACCTATCGGCGGATTGCGTCGGGAGGATTAGGAATAGTAAACGATCTCGCGGCGATCGAGCGAAGCGGGCGTGAAGTCCGGGGTTGGTTCCTGTCTCCCCGATGCCAACCTCTCGATCCAAGTCCCCTGCCCATCACACTTATAAGCGAATCGTGTGAGTCTTGCCACGCCATCCCCAGCGTTCCCTCCGTCGCCACTTCCGTCCGGTCGCCTCGATCGTCGTAGCTGTACTGCTCGCGCTCGTCTTCCGATCCGAAGAGCCGCCGCAGCGTGGCGATCCGGCACCGCCGCTCATCGTAAGTGTACTCGTTCGTCATCAGCGCGCTTCCGGGGCCGAACTCCGGCAGATCCCAAGCCAATGGCGACCGCCGAGAAGCAATTCGTCTTTCATCAACCGGCCTTGCTCGTTTCGAGTGAGCACGAAGCGCCGCAGCACTTCGCCCTTCGCGTCCTCCGCGCGGATTTTAGAAATACGGCCCTCTACGTCATAGACCATGCTCGTTTCCCGCGCACCGGGTGCGAAGAAGGAATAATCCGCTCGGTCCACCCGGGTAAGTAAACGTCTGTCACGCCTTCGGGAAGCTGGCGAACAGGCACGTAGCTTCCGTCCGGCGCATAGGTGCGCTCCTCGATCCTACGCCGCGCTGTTCACTAACCGGAAGTAATCCATCACACCCGCGCGCCCAGAACCCACCTGACGCAGCAAGCGCCCGCTCACATCGTATTCGCGGACCTGCTTTCGGGAGTCTTAGGTCCGGTGGAGCGGCGGGCATTGGCTGGGTTGGCCGCGACGAGCTTTGGAGAGGGCGGCATACGGCTCAAGCTCTAGCATGCCGGTTCGTGGCTGGGGCGGGCACGGGCTGTAAGCAATTGGCAGTAAAAGGGGAAATTCTTGAAATTATTGTCAATACATATAGGGCAGATATAATCTCGCGCGAGATATAATAGCCCGAGTCGCGAGTATGAGAGAGTTTCAGGGGTATCGCACCAGGCTACCTTCCGGGAAACCACATCGCCCAGTCCGGCGATCCAAACACCTCTTCGTTTGGAATTTTGTGGCATTCGTTGCTCTCGGAACCGTGGCGTCCGGGTGGGCCTTACGTTACACGGATTGGTTCCCAGAAATTGGGGGACTTCTTGCGTTAGGCGGAATCTTTTCGTGGCTGGCCTTCGTCTTCCGGATTGCGCCGAGCGAAACTACCGAAGGGCTACAGAAATGGTTTGCGGCGGTGATGGGCAGTTGGAAGTTTCTTGCCATCCTTTCGACTCTGGCCGTGGTGGGGGTCTACGAAGCCGACCGGCACGCCAGCATACGCGTGGAAGCCAGCCGCGCCTCCGCGGTGCGAGATATGTGGGTGTTCGCCGCGGGTGAGGGCCACGGCAAGCTTGAGCGGCTGGATGCCGATGGGCAACGCAAGATAGTTTTGCCCGTAACGCGCGCCCATGCCGGAAGCTTCTGGGTAAAGTTACCCGGGTTGCCAGGCGACTTACTGGATGGAATTCTTCCCTGGAGCCGCACCTCCCGATATTATCCCGACGATTTTCATCGAACGGTCGTATTGGTGGCGCCATCGGCCGATTTAGCAGACGCGCATTATACGAATTCACCTGACCTCGAACTCTCTATCGACGGAGCGCGTAAATTTCGGATACCCCTCTACAGGTGGTTCTCCTTTTGGGTAGGTTGCAGCCAGGGCACTGAATATCCCCAACGCGTACGCCAGGAACTCGAGAAACTTCCCGACACCGGCTCCGGCAAAGATTGGAAGACAGCGCTGCTGTACCCGCGTTCGGAGGCGGTCTGGTACTCAAAGCAGGCTGACGATTGGCCGGTCACTGAATATGACATCTCCGGTAAGAAGATTGAAATAAGCTTAACAGGCCTCAAGACGTGTCTCAATAAGGAACTCGAGAGTCCGGATTATGTGGAAATGGAAATCTTGTCTGCCTGCAAATAATGCCTGGCTTGTCCTGCTCTGCCTAACTTTCGGGGCGCCCGCGGCATTGGCGGCAGATCCGAACGGAGTATTCACGGTTTCGTTGGCTTGCACCGGTTCCGGCGCCAGGACGAGATGCGACGCCGCGCCGAGCGTCGTAAGCGACTGGCACGACAACTGGAAAACGGTTGGAGCCGCCCGAGTTACAACCGTGCACGATGCCATGGTGCAGGTGCTGGTAGAATTCATTTCTCAAAAAGTGCCGTACCTGACTCTGATCGGCGAATCTGCTTCATCAGCCAACGGGGGATGCTATAAGCTGCAGATCAATTTGAGCGACGTGGGCAGTTCCTCAAACAGCAGCTTTGGTTTGGATGCCGCGCTTTCCGCTTGCGGCCTGAAGCCGAAGCCCATCACCGGTTGGCCCAACTCCTTGGACCTTGGGGACTCGGGATCGGCTGCGGACCATTTTCCGATGGCTCTCTGGAAAACCTTGCGCGACTATTTCAGTGCCCACTCGACGGAGGGCAAGGCCCTGATCGATGAGCTTTACGGTGCAATCCCGCTTGGTGAGCAAGCGATCCTCTACAATAAACCCGATCCGAGTAAACCCCCGGACGACCCTTATTCCTACGCGCTCAAACTCGCGGTGCGAGAACCTCCAAAGCTCGCGTTTTCGCAGTTCAAACTGGAGTTTGTGACCATGCATGGAGAAGTCAAGATTCCCCGGACGCTCTGGATCAAGGGCGGGGGCTGCACCCGGTCAAACGATGCCGTATTGGCATATCCATACGCGATTTTGGGGGGGCATACCGGTGACCCGGATTGGCAGGCATTGAAGCCGATCGTCCCGGAGTTATTGCTGAAGCCGTCGAATACCTACTTTTTCGCCCAAGAGCCTGAAAGACCAGGTTGCAGTGGCGTGGAGGCCTCACATTAGATCCACTCGCACATGGACAGTTGTCGTCCTGGCTTGGGCCGGCCTTCCATGCGCGGCGCAAGAAGCGAATAGCCGGCCGGCAATCGAAGCTGAGTTGGAAGAGGCCAGGATGGCGCGTTCAACCGGAGATCTGGCCCGGGCGGAGCGACTGTCTCTCGAAGCCACCAAGGATGGCAGTCAATTCAAGGACTTAGCCGCTGAAGCATGGTTGGACCTGGGCGCAACGCGAGGACTTATGGCGCAGCAGGCCACTACGGAAAAACCGGCGAAGGTGCAGTCGGCCATCGATGCATACCATCAGGCCATTGCGCTCTACCAGACAATCGACAGCCGTGACTCCAAAGAGCATGAAATCCTGGCGCGCAATAATGCCGCCTATTTATGGGAGCAAACCGACGAACCGACACGCTTCGTGAAGGAGTTCTTCGCCGAAAATGTCACCAAGCCGGTTTGCGCGTCCGGCCAAGCCGAGTTTGCCAAGTATAGTCTCGATACCGCCAGCGAGTCGTTTTACCAGACTAATTATGGCGACCTTATGAATCGCGCCCACTGCTTCCAGGCGGCGTTTGAGAGCTACCGGAAAGCGGTGCGGTTGGCGCCCGGGAACAGCCGGGCGGTGAAAGGCGCGGCCGCGGCACTGAGAGCGGTCGAACCGGCCTCGACCAGGACGCAATTGGGAATTCCGTTATTGAACGACCTGCTGCTCACGTCGGAATTGCCGGTTGCGGCCCAATCGGCGGTAGATCTGTTGCGCGATCAACCCAGCGGTTCCGCAGGTTCGGAGGAGGAGGTCTTAAAAGCGCTTCTAAGGATTCTGGCGGCCAATACCCCTACGAGAGCCTGGTTTCACGATAGCGTAGAGCCGGTTCTCACGAAAGCTGCCGGTGGGTCGCCGAAAACCAGCGCGGAGCGGATGGCAAATGAATTGAAGTGGATTTTTGAGGATCAGGGGACGCCGGTCGGGCCGCCTCACTCGCTTCACACGGCCGAGTCCCGGCTTTCGCCGTGGACCAAGTATCCCGAGATGCGGCAACCGCTCGCCCTGCTTCTGAGGAATGTGGCGGAAGAATATCGCACGGATAAATCCCCAGACCCGGGTGCCGGCGAGGCCCTCAAGAAGGCGCTGGTACGGTATGCGTTCTCGTGGTGGCTGGATCCATCCGACACGAACTCCGCCCTGTCGATGGCGGTAATTATTCATTCGGCGCCTGAACTGGATCCGGGAGACACGCTGGCTGAGAAGCTCTCGAAGTACTATGTCACGGGAGGCTGGGCGGAAGTGCCGATAAAGCTGGCCACGGATGAGGATCCGGGCCGGAGGTACCTGGAGTTAACGGCAAAGGACTGGGGAAACATCTCTCTCATGTATGAAGCCCTGCAGGACGTGAAAGGTCTGAAGAAACAGGGAGAGCGTCTGCATAAGACTCAGGCGATGGCGAATAAAGCCAGCAAGCCGGCAGCCCCGGTGTCGGAAGTTACTATCGATAAGCCGATAGTTGGCGACAGATACGCTTCCGGTACGGTTCCCGCCGATAGCGAAAGAGTGATCCTTCGCGTATACGATGACCCGCCACCCGATTTCCGGCCGGACGCGTTTAGCCAGGCAACACTCGGATTTCTAGGGCGGGAGAACTCGCGTTTCCTGGGGACCTTTCAACAGCCCTTGCGGCCCGGCGATCTCATTACCTGCGACAAAGTGCTAAGTGACGCCAGCATCAAGCCATGCGGGCTGCAGGTTACAGTGCGGCCGGCGTTTTACGTTACGCCACGCGACTTACTCTCCCACTATCGTGCTTACTTTACAGCCGGCACGGGCGCGTGGCATTCCCCGTCGCGGTGGGGAGCGGATGCTTTTTACCATCTGGTAGTGGAGTTCTCAGCCTCCACGCTGATGTCCGGGTCCTCAGCGGGGCCGGACGCTGAGTCGTGGGTTACGAAGGTAACTCGCCGGCCTCGCATCTTACTAAAAAGCTTCTATGATTTGCGGCGGGACGCGATACCGGGGACGGTAATGCAGCCAGGGAGAAGCTTCCTTGCCGAAAGCCGTGTCTATGTAGGGGCCGGCGGGTTCTACGCGCCGGTTGTCTCCGAGCGGGTTGCCTGGAATTACGGGACGCGCTTTCGATACGAGCCGTTCGCGGCGCCGCTCTTCAAACTTGGACTGGAATCGATATCGAACACTTCGCGGCGCTTCACGCAGAACTGGGCCGGAGGATTTCGATTCGGCTTGCTACGGACTCCGCTCACTTTGCGCGCAGTGGACCCGGAAGCGCGGGATTTTATCGATTTTCTGTACGGAACGGGTTTGACGTACCGCCAAGGACTCGGCGATCCTGGCCTGCAGCTACCGCGCCAAATGCAGATTCGCGCCGAAATGGGGATTCCGCATACGCCGATCATGGGAGGGCTCTCGAAAACGGTCGGCCAAGGACCGCGCGATCTGCAACTTTATGTGGGGATCAAGCTGGATCTGCTTTCGCTGGTGAATGTATTCTCGCCGCGCAGTCGTGGTTTCTGATGGTGTGGGGGGGCTACTAAGGAGTTTGGCGGGTGGTGGGGACCGTCGGGCAAGGCGCTGTCCTCCACACGCACATCCCAGAAATTCGGCGGTTCGAGTGTGACTCGTCAGGAATTTGGCGCAACCCGCCATCGGGCGCACCCCTGCGATCATTTTCAAAGCCGCCCAACGAGCGAGTTGATCGCTTGAGCGCAACCTCGGTGAGAATTCCGTGAAGGGTGCCAGTCTTTAGCGGGCCGTGTTGCGGGTGTGATCGTGTGGGTGGGAGATCCTTGGTGTCGCAGCCGGACGTGGCTCCTTTTTTGGCGGATCATCACGTATCCGACGGCTTCCAGCGCCCGCCCCGCTGCGATTTCATGCAGCTTCCATATAAGGACGCTCTTGCGCGGGATGAAGAGCTTGCAGCGAAAGGACACGCGAAGTAGCGTTCCGTAAAGGCATCGCTCCTTTGGGCCGCGGCTCATTAACCCTACTTATGAAAGCCGTCGGGGACGTCGTTGCCTTTTTCGGGGCTGGCGATATCGAGGTTCACGACGATGGGATCCTGCCCGCTACGGACTACTACGGCTTCCACGGGTTCGTCGGGACGCGCGTTGATTTCCTGGTGCGGGACGAAGGGCGGGACGAAGATGAAATCGCCGGGGCCGGCTTCGTCGGCGAATTCGAGATGCTCGCCCCAGCGGAAGCGGGCGCGTCCGCGAACGATGTAGAGGACGGTCTCCAGTTCGCCGTGATGATGCGCTCCGGTCTTGGCGTTGGGCTCGACCACCACGGTTCCGGCCCACAGTTTTTGCGCTCCGGCGCTGGCGTGGCTGATGGCCGCGGCACGCGTCATGCCAGGCGTTTGCGGCGTATTAGAGTCTAATTCGCCGGCGCGTACGATGCGAATGCCGTGCGTCTTCCAGTCGGGGGCCATAGTCCGATTATCTCGTACGAATGACGGACCGCTTGCTGACGCGCGCGGCTCGGAAATGCAGTGCGCTGACGGCGAGCGACGACCGTCACGGACGACTTCAGGAGTTCTGAGCCTCGTCTACTGGGCCAGCTCTTTGCACATGCCGGGGACCCCGGACTTGAACAGCC
>Ga0302325_10024819_pt1 | contig 12463 bp, 10 predicted proteins | sample Palsa_T0_2_FD_201948 | JGI IMG/M metagenome (GOLD analysis project Ga0302325, IMG submission 201948) | Peat permafrost microbial communities from Stordalen Mire near Abisko, Sweden - Palsa_T0_2 | ecosystem: Environmental > Terrestrial > Soil > Palsa > Peat permafrost | place: Sweden: Abisko...
GCTCCGCGGCCGTGACCTCGCCCTTCGCCACCAGGGCCGCCAGGCCCAGGCCGTCATAGTTCGCGTAGTCGGCGATGGTCATCGACAATTCTCCGATCCTTTCGCGCACTTATGACCCGTCGGCTCCAAAACGGAAGCGGGTCTGTCGCGCCGCAACACGGTGTCGTATGTGGGACCGCGCAATCCTGGGTCTGGAGGCGCTGGGAGGCCGAAGGCGGCTCATGGAGGCCCGACGGTGTCGACGGCTGGCTATTCTGGCAAGACGCTCGCCCAAAAATTGGGGCTGAAGCCCGGCGACACCTTGCGCGCGATCGGCGCGCCGCCGCACTACCCAAGTCTCCTTGAGCCGCTTCCCGCGGGCGCGCGCCTCCTTGAAGAGGCGGACAACCCGGCGATCGTCCATGCCTTCGTCCGATGCGTCGCCGATCTGGAGCACATGGCCGAGGCCCTGATCGCGATGCCGGCTCGAGGCGGCTCGCTATGGATATCCTGGCCGAAAAAGACGTCCGGCCTGTTCGTGGATCTGACCGAAGGGGGCGTGCGGCGGGTTCTGCTGCCAACCGGCTGGGTGGACGTGAAGGTCTGCGCCGTCGACCTCGACTGGTCGGGACTGAAGTTTCTCCGGCGCCGCGCGCCCGGCCCCAGAGCGGCCAATGCAGCCTGAGAGCGACGACGCGGAAAAATAATCCGCAAGATCGTGTAAACTGTGCAAATTGCCACAGACATTGCGACAAATGGTCCTTATTTCCAACGCCACGGGGAGATGAGCGCTCGGTTTGCCGAGACTAGCGCGGGAACGTGAGACCACAATCATGGTGTCGAGGGTCCTGGATATTTCCCTGGGCGACGTCGTCGTCTCAGCTATAGCGACTTGGCGACTAACGCACGCGCTATGGGGCGAGAACGGCCCTTGGGATATCTTCGTCAAGCTGCGGTCAACGACCGGCGGTGGCTTTCTCGGCGGCATCCTCGACTGCTTCTACTGTCTGAGTCTGTGGGTCGCCTTGCCCCTCGCCTTGTTCGTTTCCGACAATCCGATCGGCGTCGCGGTCGCCTGGCCGGCCATATCCGGAGGGGGCGTTCTGCTCGAACGGCTCACAACGATGAATGTCGCCCAGGCGCCCGCGGCGACCTGGAGCGAGCTCGATCCCGGGCCGGACAACACCCCGCCAAAAGCAAAACAGGAGGCCCACGATGAGTTGTTGCGGTGACAGGCGCGCCGCGCAGCGGGCCGTGGGAGCTCAGCTGTGGAAATCAGGCGCGGCGGCGCCGGCGCGTGAGCCGCCCGCCGGCCCGGCGACATTCGAATACGTCGGACCTCGCGCCATCCAGGTCGTCGGTTCGAACACCGGCGCCGTCTACCGTTTCGACCGCGCTGGCGCCCGCGTGCATGTGCACCGCGCCGACGCCGCCTCGGTCGCCGCCGTTCCCGGCCTCAAGCCGGTGGCGGCCAGGGGCCCGGTCCCCGGGCGCCGATAAGTCCAATCACTTCAGCCAACCCAGAGAGACCAAGTCATGAGCACGATCAGAGTTCCCATCGACGCCACGCGAGTTCCTGAACTGGAGCGAGGCAAACAGAAGGTCAGAGTGGCCCTGCGCGCGGGCGAGACGATCACCTCCCATGTCATGTCGGTGACATCCGGCCATGGAGAGGCGGTGTTCGAGGTCGAGACCGCGAACGCCGTGACCATCGCCGTCGGCCCGGAGGCGACCGACGTGGCCGACCTCTTCACGCGCAATACGCCGACGGTCACCGTTCGCCCCACGGTCGGCGAGGACCGGCCGGTCTACAACGTACAGCCCATCGTCATTCAGCGCCCGATATGGGAGTGGTGGCTAATCTGGTGCCGCAAATTCACCATCACCGGCCACGTCTACGGCCCGGACAGCAATCCCGTTCCCGGCGCTCTGGTCAGCGCCTCGGATGTCTACTGGTTCTGGTGGTGGTCCTCCACGACCCAGGTCGGAACGGCCGTGACCGACGCGACTGGCTATTTCGAGATCGACTTCACCTGGTGCTGCGGCTGGCTGCCCTGGTACTGGTGGGATCTGCGCCCTTGGCGGCTGGACCCGGTCCTGGTCGACAAGATCAATCCCGTCCTCGAGATGACCCCCGGTCTGCGCGTCTCCGCGCCCAACCCCAAACTGGCCCTGGCCTTCACGGAGTTCAACCCGCAACCGGACCCTCCCGGACGGGCCGCTCCGCGAGCGAGCCGTCTCGCCAGGTCCACGGTGTTGAACCCCTCGACGCTCCCCGCGCTGCGCGAGCAGCTGCTGGCCAGTCTGCCCGCCGTGCCCGAGCTTGAGCGCCTTCGCATCTGGCCTTGGTATCCGTGGGCCCCGTGGTTCGATTGCGACCCCAGCATCGTCTTCAAGGTCTCGCAAACCTGCGGCGGCGTGAACCAGGTGATCCTGGACGAAACCGTGTTGCAGGCCCATTGGGACATTCCCACCCAGTTCGACGTCAACCTCTTCGCCGGAGCCAACGCCTGCACGATCGTCGCTGGCGGCGGCCAACCCCCGACGCCGTGTTTCGGCTTCACCCAGGCCTGCGGCTCGCTGGCGAACGACATCGGGCTCGCCTACGACCCCCTCAATCCGGCGAATGCGAATCCGGTGGCGGGCCTGGTCGATCCGCTGAGCGATGATCGGCCGTTCACCGGATCGGTCAGTTTCGACGGCCTCCTCGGTGTCGGGCTCACGCCGGACTACTACGGCGTTCAGTATCGCCCCGCGGCCTTCCCGAACACCGCGGCCTTCGTGCCGGTCCCGTCCGATGCGCTACAGGCCTTCTCGGTCAGCTACTACGACGGCACGCTGGCCTATCCCAACAACATTCAGACCGTGACGTTCTCACCCCAGGCGATGACGAGTAACGTCGGCCCTGTCACGGCCTACCAGAGCCTGATCAACTACGAGAACGTAAACCCCGGACCCGGCTGGGGCAGCGCCAGCGGCCGGGCCTGGCTGGTCCCCGACTTCCAACTCACCGTGTCGCTCGACTCGGCCAAGTTCATGTCCCTGATCGGCACGGGTCCGTCGGCGGCCTATGAGTTCCAGATCGTCGGCTACGCCTATGAAGCGGGCGTCCTCACCGCCCAGGGCGCCTTGCCGCCCTGTCCGCCGGCCAATCCTCAGTCGATCGACGACGCCAATGACCTGACGCTGTTCTTCGACAATGCCCTGCCGCCGGCGGCGGGCTCGACCGATCCCGACGGCGTCCAGGCGATCTACTTCAACGGCGCCCAACTCCAGGCCTGCGGCATTCAGTATCTGGCCCCGGACACACCGTTCTCGTTCGAAGTCGACTTTACCGCCAGCGATGTCGACGGCTTCCTCAACGACTACAGCCTGGTCCTCTATTATGGCGACAATCAAAGCGTGACCCTGATCCAGCCAGGGACCGCTCCGGTCTTCCCCCTGGGGGGCGCGGTCAGTGGTGGCGCGGGGGTTCAACCCGGGCCGGCCTACGCCGACGCGGTCGGGCCCCCGCCCCCCGCCCCGCCAGGAGGACAGGGCGCGACGCGGCCCTACTGGTACGGCGGCGCCATCGCCTTCAACGTCGAGAACGCCATCGCCTTCCCGAGCAACCCCGCCACGCCCTCGCTGTTTCCGACGCCTTGCGCCTACGACCTGGTCCTCACGGTCACCAAGCGCAACATCGTGGACTGCGACTATGACGTCCCCGTTCAGACCTACCACTTGACCTTCACCGTCCTGCCAGACCCGGCGCTCTGAACCCTCGCCGCGCGCGCCCGAAGAGCCGTCGCCACCCAGACGGCGCGCGACAAGACGGCCCGCGAGGCGCTAAAGCCATGGCGCGCGCGGCGACGAGGGATCGATGGCGAACTGGCGAAACTGGTCCGGAAGCGTGGTCGCCTCGCCGTCAGCGGTGGAGCGGCCACGCGACCTCGAGAGCCTGCGCCGGCTGGTGGCCGGGGCCGACGCGGTGCGCGTCACCGGGGCCGGTCACTCGTTCATGCCGCTGTGCGAGACCGACGGCCTGCTGCTGCATCTCGGCGAGATGGAAGGCGAGATCGCCGTCTGTGACGATGGCGTCTCGGCGTGGGTTCCGGCCGGCTGGCCGATCCACCGCCTGACGCCCGAACTCTGGAAACGCGGCCTGTCGCTCGTCAACCAGGGCGACATCGACAAACAGGCGATGGCCGGGGCGCTTTCCACCGGGACGCACGGCACCGGGACGACCCTGGGCTCGATCTCGACCCAGGCCCTCGCCTACGAGTTGGTGCTGGCCGACGGCTCGGTGGTGGTGTGCGACCAGGCGGTCGAATCCGACCTGTTCCAGGCGGCGCGGGTCAGCCTTGGCCTGCTGGGCGTGATGTCCCGGGTGAAGCTGGCGCTGAAGCCCGCCTATCGCCTCAGGGAAACGCTGCGAAGGGCGCCGCTGTCGGCGATCCTCGGCGAATGGGATGAACTCGCCGTCACCCATCGCCATGTCGAGTTCTTTGTCTTCCCCTACGCCGATCACGCCCTGTTGAAGATTCTCGACCCGGTGGATGCTGGCGACGACGAGCCGGCGGCCAACGACATCGAGTCCGGCGTGCTGCAACTGGTCAGCGATATCGCCGCCGCCGCGCCCTTCATGGCCGCCCCGCTGCAGCGGCTGCTGACCCGCGCGATGAGCCCGGCGACCCGGGCCGCGCCGGCCTACCGGATCTTTCCCTCGGAACGCGCGACCCTGTTCGAGGAAATGGAATACGAGATTCCGGCCGAGGCCGGCGCCGGCGCCCTGCGCAAGGCGATCGCCGAGGTGCGCCGCCGACGCTTCCCGATCATCTTCCCGTTCGAGTTTCGCGGCGTGGCAGGCGACGATATCTGGCTGTCGCCGATGCACGCCGGCCCGTGCATCTCGATCTCGTTCCATCAGTACGCCAGGATGGCATGGCGAGAGCCGTTCGCGGCGATCGAAGCGGTGTTCGCCGCCGCCGGCGGACGTCCCCACTGGGCCAAGCGCCACACCCTGGCCAGCGACGATGTCCCGCGCCTCTATCCGATGGCGCGGCGGTGGGGCGAGGTGCGCAAGCGGTTCGATCCCGGCGCCAAGTTCATGAACACCCACCTGCGCGACCTGTTCGCGTTTTCCCTCTAGGCAATCCCCATGTACGCCCTCACCCTGCACGAACACCTGATCGGCCGCCAAGGCTCGCGCGCGGCCCTGAACACGCCGGCGCTGATCGTCGACATCGACGCGCTGGAGCGCAATATCGCCGCCATGGCGGCTTTCGCGGCGCGGACCGGTCTGGCGCTCCGCCCACACGCCAAGACGCACAAGAGCGCCGAGATCGCGCGCCGCCAGATCGCGGCCGGGGCCGTGGGCGTGTGCTGCGCCAAGCTGGGCGAAGCCGAAGCTCTGAGCGCCGAGGGGATCGAGAACATCCTGATCACCTCGCCGGTAGTCGGCGCCGCGGCGGTCGAGCGCCTGACGGCCCTCGCGGAGCGCTCGCCCGGACTGATGGCCGCCGCCGATCACCCCGACGCGGTCGCGGCGCTGGCTCGGAGCGGCGCCTTCCTGACCGTGCTGGTCGACATCGACCCCGGCTTTCATCGCACCGGCGTCGCCGACGCCGAGGCGGCCGTCGACCTGGCCAGGCGTATCGACGCGGCCCCGAACCTCACCTACGGCGGGGTGCAATTCTATTGCGGCGCTCAACAGCACATCGAGGACTTCGCGGACCGTCGCAAGGCCATCGCCGAGCGCACCCAATATCTTTCGTCGGTCATCGAGAGACTCAGCGATGAGGGCCTGGCCCCGGCCCTGGTCACCGGCGGCGGCACCGGCAGCCATGCGATCGACGCCGGACTTTGCGTTCTGACCGAACTTCAGGTCGGCTCGTACATCTTCATGGACCGTCAGTACGCCGACTGCGACCTGGTGGGGGACGCGGCGGCCGCCTTCGAGACGGCGCTGATGGTCGACGCCCGGGTGATCAGCGCCAACCATGCCTTCCTCGTCACGGTCGACGCCGGCTTCAAGGCCTTCGCCACCGAAGCCGGGCCGCCGCCCATCATCTCAGGCGCGCCGGATGGCTCGGTCTACAGCTTCATGGGCGACGAACAGGGTTGCGTGATCCCGCCGCGCGGCGTGTCGCCGCCGAAGCTGGGCGAGATCGTCACCTTCGCGGCGCCTCACTGCGACCCGACCGTCAACCTCTACGACGCCTATCATGCGGTGAGGGGCGACACCTTGGTTGGAATATGGGCGATCGAGGGTCGCGGCCGTTCGGCGTGAGCCCTTCCTATCGCCGGGTAAGCGTCGGTATTCTGAACGACAAGACTAAGGATCCACGGAAAACACCATGACGGACCTTTCAAGCATCCTCGACGACGCGCTCGCCGAAGCCCATCTGCCGGCCCTGCTGATGTCGCTGGTGCATCTGACCGGTGATGCGTCGCTGCTGACAGAGGAGCGAAGGCCGGAATATGTGCTGCTGGCCGACGGTAAGCTGGGCGGCTATTCGCCCGAAGTCCAGGCTGACATTCGCGCCCGCGCCAAGGTCGCCATCACCGCCCATATGGCCGGAGCCGCGATGCCCCCGTCGCCATCGCCCCAGACCATCCGCCGGATGATGGATTTCCTGGCCGGCGTCGATATCCCGGCCAGCTATGCCGCCTTCCTCACCGAGGAACTGCAGATCGACGGCGTGGACACCAAGGCGCCCGACTGGTCGAGCCCGACCTTGAAGGCGGCGGCGGGGCGGATGAGGGTGCTGGTGGTGGGCGCCGGCATGTCGGGCCTGTTGACCGGCATTCGCCTGAAGCAGGCTGGCATCGATTTCACCATCCTGGAAAAGAACGCCGACGCCGGGGGCACCTGGTTCGAAAACGTCTATCCGGGTTGCCGGGTCGACAATCCCAACCACATGTATTCCTACTCCTTCGAGCCCAATCACGACTTCCCGCAGTACTATTCCACCCAGCCCGTGCTGCTCGACTATTTCCGGCGCGTGACCGACAAACACCAGCTGCGCGACAACATCCGCTTCGAGACCACGGTCGAGGAGGCGGTGTTCGACGAGGTCCGCGGCGTCTGGCGCATCGAGGTGATGAACAAGGACGGCGGCCGCGAGATTCTGGAGGCTGACGCACTGGTCACCGCTGTCGGCCAGCTCAACCGGCCGAAATACCCGGACATCGAAGGCCTGGAATCCTTCGATGGCCCGAGCTTCCACTCGTCGCGCTGGCGTCATGACGTCGATCTGGCCGGCAAGCGCGTGGCGGTGATCGGCACCGGCGCCAGCGCCTTCCAGTTCGTGCCGGAGATCGCCCCGAAGGTCGCCCACCTGGACGTCTACCAGCGCACGCCGCCCTGGCCCCTGCCCGGCCCGACCTATCACCACGATGTGCCGGAAGGCAAAAAGTGGCTGCTCGAGCACCTGCCCTTCTACGCCAAGTGGTACCGCTTCTGGCTGTTCTGGATGCTGACCGACGGCTTCTATGACTCGGTGAAGATCGATCCAGGCTGGAACGGCCCGATCGACGCGGTCGGCCAGGCCAACGCCGAGCTGAAGGCGATCGTTGTCGAGGCGCTGCGAGCCCAGGCCCCCGACCGGCCCGACCTGCTGGAGAAGATCGTTCCGAACTATCCGATCGGCGGCAAGCGCGCGTTGGTGGACAACGGCGTCTGGGTCACGGCCCTGAAACGCGACAACGTCGAGCTGCACACCACCGGGATCGAGAAGATCACGCCCGCCGGGGTCGTCACCAAGGACGGCGTCGAGCACCCGGCCGACGTGCTGATTTACGGCACCGGCTTCCACGCCAGCCGGTTCCTGTGGCCGATGCGGATCGTCGGCCGCGGCGGTGTCGATCTTCAGACCGCCTGGAACGGCGACGCCCGGGCCTATCTGGGCATGACCGTCCCGGGCTTTCCAAACCTGTTCGTCCTCTATGGCCCCAACACCAATATCGTCGTGAACGGCAGCATCATCTTCTTCTCCGAATGCTCCGTGCGGTACGTGATCGGCGCCCTGAAGCTGCTGGCGGAGACCGGAGCCCAGACCCTTGAGGTGAAAAAGCAGGTGCACGACGACTTCAACGTAAGAGTCGACGCCGCCAACGCCAAGATGGCCTGGGGCTCTCCGCACGTGAACAGCTGGTACAAGAACGCCACCGGCCGGGTGTCGCAAAACTGGCCGTTCCCGCTGGTCGACTACTGGAACGCGACGATCGCCCCGAATCCGGAGGACTTTGTCCTGAGGGTGATGGCCAAGACGCCCGCTTGACGCCATTGAAGGCCCTGCTCGCCGACCTTCGACCGGGCCATTCGCTGCCCCAGGGGTTCTATCTGCGCTCGGACGTGTTCGACGCGGACCTTCGGCTGCTGGCGGGCCGGTGGACCCTGGCCGGCCACGTCAGCGAGGCCGCCGAGCCGGGAGACTGGTTCACCGCCGAACTGGGGGCGGAATCGGCGATCGTGGTCCGCGGCGAGGATGGCGCCTTGCGGGCGCTGGCGAACGTCTGCCGCCATCGCGGTTCGCGGATCTGCGATGAGCCGCGGGGACAGGGCGCGCTGTTCACCTGCCCCTATCACGCCTGGAGCTACCGTCTGGACGGAGCCCTGCGCTCGGCTCGGGAAATGCCGGCCGGGTTCGATCCGGCGGCGCATCGACTCAAGGCCTTGCCGCTGAAGGTGGTCGGCGGCCTGATCTTCATCAGCTTCGGCCATTCGCCGCCACCGTTCGGCGACGGCGAGGCGGCGATCCAGGCCATGACCGAACTTTACGACTGGCCTTCGGCGCGCATCGCCGAGCGGCGCACCTGGCGGGTGGCGGCCAACTGGAAACTCGTCATGGAAAACTACCATGAGTGCTACCACTGCGGCCCGGCGCACCCGGAGTTCGCGGTGCTGCACGCCCTGGCCCGGCCCAACGCGCGGTCTCTGTCCAGCGCGCCGGATCCGGCGACGGGGCTGGCCGACTTCGAGGCCTGGGAGGCGGCGGCGGACGGCCTGGAGGTGGCGCGGGTGATGCGCTCTGCGCTCAGCGAGGGCGCGGTGACCGGTTCGGCCGACGGCAGGCCGCTGGCCCCGCCGATGGGCCTAGGCGGAGCGCGCTGGGACGGGCTGTCCGTATTCGGCGAACTGGGGTTCCTGAGCGCCTTCCTCGCCTACGCCGACCACGGGGTGATCTACCGGTTCATCCCGCGCGGCCCGCTCGACACCGAGATGGAGGTGATCTGGATCGTCGCCGGCGGCTCCGAGGCCGGCCGTGACTACGACCTGGACCGGCTGACCTGGCTGTGGGACGTCACCAGCCGGGCCGACAAACGGATCATCGAGCGCAACCAGGCGGGCGTGTCCTCGCGCGCCTACGAACCGGGGCCGTATTCGCTGATGGAGCCGGGGACGCGGGCCTATGTGGAGCGCTATGCGACTGAGTTCGCGGAGGTCGTCCATGGCCTATGACGCGCTGATCGTCGGCGGCGGCCACAATGGCCTGACCTGCGCCTTCTACCTGGCCCGCGCCGGCTACAAGGTGCGGGTGCTGGAGCGCCGCGGCGTGGTCGGCGGGGCGGCGATCACCGAGGAATTCCATCCGGGTTTCCGCAACTCGGTCGCCAGCTATTCGGTGTCGCTGCTCAACCCGAAGGTGATCGCCGACATGGAGTTGGCCCGCCACGGCCTGAAGGTGGTGATCCGCCCCCTCTCCTACTTCTCGCCGGTCGACGACCGCCGCTACCTGATCCTCGACAAGGACTCCGAACGGTCGCGCCGCGAGGTGGCGCGCTGGTCACCGAAGGACGCGGATCAACTGGAGGCGTTCCACGCCCATCTCGACGGCAGTGTCGAACTGCTCCGCTCACTGCTGCTGAAGACGCCGGTCAATCCCGAGGGCGGCTTGCGCGACCTGGTCAGCGGCCTGGGCCTCGCCAATCGGGTGCGCGGCATGGGCCTCAAAGGCCAGGGCGATCTGCTGGACCTGTTCGGCAAGAGCGCCGGCGACATCCTCGACCAGTGGTTCGAGACCGATGTGCTCAAGGGCCTGCTGGGCTTCGACGCCACCATCGGCAACTACGCCAGCCCCTATACGCCGGGCTCGGCCTATGTGCTGCTGCACCACGTGTTCGGCGAGGTGAACGGCGTCAAGGGCGCCTGGGGCCACGCGATCGGCGGCATGGGCTCGATCAGCCAGGCGATGGCCAGGGCCTGCCTCGAGGTGGGTGTGGAGATTTCCACTGACGCGCCGGTGCGCGAGATCGCCGTCGCCGGCGGCAAGGCGGTCGGCGTGGTCCTGGAAGACGGAAACGACCTAGCCGCCCGCGCGGTGGTCTCGAACCTCAACCCCAAGCTGCTGTTCGGATCGCTGGTGGCGCCGGAACATCTCGACCAGCCGTTCAAGGACCGCATGGCCGCCTGGCGCTGCGCGTCCGGCACCTTCAGGATGAACGTCGCCCTGGCCGAACTGCCGAACTTCACCTGCCTGCCCAGCGAGGGCCGGGCCGAACAGCACGGCGCCAGCATCGTCATCGCCCCGTCGCTGAGCTATCTCGATCGCGCGTACATGGACGCGCGGATACACGGCTGGGCCCGCGCCCCATCGATCGAGATGCATATCCCCAGCGTGCTCGACGACTCGCTGGCGCCGCCCGGACGGCATGTGGCCAGCCTGTTCTGCCAGCAGTTCGCGCCGACCCTGCCCGCCGATCTGGCGGGCGGCTCGAACTGGGACGATCACCGTGAGGCCGCCGCCGACCTGATCATCGACACGGTCTCGGCCTATGCGCCCAACTTCAAGGGGGCCGTCCTTGGGCGGATGATCCTCTCGCCACTGGACCTGGAGCGGAAGCTAGCCTTGACCGGCGGTGATATCTTCCATGGCTCGCTGACCCTCGACCAGCTCTACAGCGCCCGACCGATGCTGGGCTACGGCGACTACCGGGCGCCGGTGCGCGGGCTCTACATGTGCGGCTCGGGAACCCATCCCGGCGGCGGCGTCACCGGCGCGCCCGGCCACAACGCCGCCCACGAGATCCTCCGCGACCTGCGGACCCGCGGGGCGCGACACCTGCGTCCCGTCGGCCCGAACTAACGTTCGGTCCCGGCTGCCTCCTTGGCCAGCGCCGCGGCGACGCCGCCCATGCGGCGGTTCTGGCGGTGTCGGGCGGCCTGCTCCTCGCCGATCGCCAGCTCCATGATCATGTAGTTCGAATGCGCCGCTTGCAGCGCCGTGCGGTAGCCCATGGCGTCCTGGGCGCCGTTGATCGACTGCTTGAGCATGCGCAGGGTGAGCAGGTCGTTGGCCGCCCAGCGCTCGGCCTGGGCCATGACCGCGGCCTCCAGGTCCGCGCGCGGCACGACCTCGGACACGAGGCCCAGCGACCGGGCCTCGGCGGCGTGGATGAAGCGGTTCTCGAACAGGATTTTCTTTGCGTTGCGCACGCCCAGGTCCCAGGGCGCGGTGTGCAGCTGCAGGTGCGAGGGCAGGAACCGGGCGTCGTCGGCGGCGATGATGATGTCCATGCACGACGCGATGAGAAAGCCGCCGAAGATGCAGTAGCCCTGCACCTGGGCGATCGTCGGTTTCTTGACGTCCCGCCAGCGCAGCGAATTCTCGATGTAGAGGTGCCAGGAGCGCGTCACGCGGCCAAGCACGCCCGGGCCGAACGGCAGGCTGTCGCGATCGGCGGCCTCCTCCGGCGTCCCGAGGTCGTGGCCGGCGGAGAAGTGGTCTCCCGCCCCCGACAGCACGATCACCCGGATGTCGTTGTCGAGATCGAGCCGGGCGAAGGCGTCGGTCATCTCCTCCAGCAGCACCCGCGACTGCGCGTTGCGATAGCGCGGCCGGTTCAGGCGGAGGGTTGCGATCCGCCCGCGCCGCTCGACTTCGATGTGCCTGTAGTCCATACCTCGGCTCCTCAGCTGTCCACCAACACACCCGGCTTGGTCAGAACCTCGCCGGTGACGCCGCCGGCCATCAGGGCGTCGATCGCCTCGCCGGACAGGCCGAGCTCGTCCGCCAGGATCGCGCGGCTATGTTCGCCCAGACGTGGCGGCGGCAGGTCGGCGGGCGCCTCGACGCCGACAAATCGCCAGGCCAGGCCGTTGTAGCGGTGCGTACCGGTGTCCACGTGGGCGTTCGGACGAAACCAGGGGTCCAGATGCGGGCAGGCGAGGGCCTCGCTGAGCGAACGGACCGGCGCCGCCGGAACGCCGGCGGCCTGCAGCTCGCTCACCGCGGCCTCAGCCGACATCGACGACGTCCACGCCGCGATCGCCGCATCGATGGCGTCGTGGCGCAGGGCTCGGGCCGGGTTCGTCGTCAGGGCCGGATCGTCCAGCCCCGGTATGATGGCGGCGAGCCGCGTCCAGGTGCTGTCATCGGGGGTGCTGACCGCCAGCCATTGGTCCTCGCCCGCGCACGGATAGACGCCGCTGGGCGACTGCTCGAGGTCGCGGTTGCCGACTGGGCCCGGCTCGTCGCCGACCTGGGCGGCCAGCAGCAGC
>Ga0302325_10024820_pt1 | contig 12463 bp, 10 predicted proteins | sample Palsa_T0_2_FD_201948 | JGI IMG/M metagenome (GOLD analysis project Ga0302325, IMG submission 201948) | Peat permafrost microbial communities from Stordalen Mire near Abisko, Sweden - Palsa_T0_2 | ecosystem: Environmental > Terrestrial > Soil > Palsa > Peat permafrost | place: Sweden: Abisko...
TATCTCCCGCCGGATGCGAATTGCCTGCTGTCAGTTTTCGATCACTGTCTGCGCAGCCGCAATTACGTCAACGTGGTGGTCGCGGGCAAACATGCGCTGCCGCAATGGCTGACGATGGATGCCGCCGTAGTGCATTGCACGGAAGGAATCGGCATTTGGCAATGGGCCAGCAACGATCAGAACTCCGAGCCCGACGTGGTGATGGCCTGCTGCGGCGACACGCCGACACTGGAAATTCTGGCTGCCGTTTCCATTCTGCGCCAGCATCTGCCGGACCTGAAAATCCGGGTGATCAATGTCGTCGATCTGATGAAGCTGCAGTCTGCCAGCGAACACCCGCATGGCCTGGACGAGACGGATTACGATTCGCTGTTCACCAAAGACAAGCACATCGTCTTCGGTTTCCACGGATACCCGTGGCTCATTCACCGACTGACCTATCGTCGGACCAACCGAAATCTGCACGTTCGAGGCTACAAGGAAGAAGGCACGATCACGACAGCCTTCGACATGAGAGTGCAAAACGACCTGGACCGCTTCCATCTCGTGCAAGATGTGGTGGATCGCTCGCCGAATCTTGGCGCCAAGGGGGCTTATCTGAAGCAGCTAATGCAAGACAAGCTCATCGAGCACAAGCATTTCATCGATCAACACGGCGAGGATCTGCCGGAGATTCGCAATTGGAAGTGGAGCAGCTCCAAATGAGTACGACCACCCTAGTGGAGCGGACACCCGCGAGCATGGACGTTAGTGCGCTGTATCCCCTGCGATTCGAGCCGATCTTTCAGTATCGCCTCTGGGGCGGCCGCCGCTTGGAACATGTACTCTCAGCAAAATTGCCGAGCGATGGCCCCATCGGCGAAGCGTGGCTGCTCAGCGATCGGGATGATCATCCCAGCGTTGTAGCCGACGGCGCGCTCAAAGGGCAGACGATCCAGCAATTGATACGGCGATGGCCGAAGCAGTTGCTGGGGAAATTCGCCGGTCGATTCAGCCGCTTCCCGCTGCTGCTGAAATTCCTGGATGCGCAGAAGGTGCTTTCCGTGCAGGTGCATCCGTCAGATCAGCAGACGCACTACATTCCGCCTGGCGAAAGCGGAAAGACTGAAGCCTGGGTCGTGCTCGAAGCCGGCGCGAACAGTCGAGTCTACGCCGGATTAAAACCCGGAACCACACCGCAATCGCTGCAAGAGGCGATCGATCACCACGCCGTCGCCGACATGTTGACCAGTTTCAAAGCCGCCGCCGGCGATGCCGTCTTCATCCAGGCCGGCACAGTGCATTCGCTGAGCGATCTGGTCGTCTTTGAGATTCAGCAGAACAGCGATGTCACGTTTCGTCTGGACGATTGGGATCGCGTCGATCCCACAACCGGCAAGCTGCGCCCGCTTCAAGTGAAGCAAGCGATGGCCTGCATCGATTTCACGCAAGTCAAGATCGGACCCGTCGTTCCCGTGTTCGATGAATCCGAGCCCGTGCGGCGCGAGCGGCTCTTCGATTGCACTCATTTCCAATTATCCCGACTCCGCGCCAATTCGCCGTTTATGGTTGGCACGACAGAATCGCCGACCGTTCTGGTCGGTATCGAAGGCACTGGCCAGGTGGAGCATGACGGCATTGAATATACCCTCAACAAGGGCGGCACCATACTCCTGCCCGCCGTCGTTGGAATGTGCACCTTCCGCCCGCAAAGCGCCTCTACGCTGTTAGAAATTTCACTGCCGAAAAGCGGCTAACCCATGAAACGTCTCATCGTTTTTGATCTAGACGGAACGCTCGCCCAGAGCAAGGCATCGCTCGATGCGGAGATGGCGGCACGGCTTGGCGAATTGCTGAAGGTCGTGAATGTGGCGGTGATCTCCGGCGGTGGGTGGCCGCAGTTTGAGAAGCAGGTGCTGGCGAAATTGCCCGCGAATGTTCAACTGAAACGCCTGTCGCTGCTGCCGACGTGCGGGACGCAATTCTACCAATATGCGGGTGGTCCAGGCGATAACGGCAATTGGAAGCAGCTTTATGCGGAAAATTTCACGGCGGCGCAGAAGACCAAAATCATCAGCTCGCTAAAACAATCGATCGATTCTTCCGACATAAAAGTCGGGCAGACCTGGGGCGAGCAGATTGAAGACCGCGGCAGCCAGATCACTTTCTCGGCGCTCGGCCAGCAGGCGCCGGGTGACGAGAAGAAAAAGTGGGACCCGAATTTTAGCAAGCGCAAGAAAGTCAAATCGAAGCTCGACGGGTTGATCCCGGAATTTGCCGTCAACCTGGGCGGCGAGACATCGATCGATATCACCAAACCGGGCATCGATAAGGCATACGGAATCAGAAAGCTGCGCGACACGCTCCACATCGCTATTGGCGACATGATCTTTATCGGCGATGCCATCTTTCCTGGCGGCAATGATTATCCGGCCAAGCAAGCCGGCGCGCTGTCGATCCGCGTGCGCGACCCGGAGGAAACCAAGCGCGTCATCGAAGCGATCATCGCTTGCCTGGGCGACGGGAAAACGGCGACCACTGAAAAAGGAAATCATGCCTGATTTTCAACTAAAACGTCTGGGCCTGTTGATGGAACCGGAGCCCGGCAATCCGAACGAGGTGGAGGGCGTGCTGAACCCCGCCGCCGTGCGCGGGCCCGATGGGAAGCTGTATTTGTTTCCACGGCTGGTAGGCAAAGGCAATTTTTCGCGCATCGGGATCGCGCGCGTTCGGTTCAACGGCGACGGCGATCCCTGCGGCGTCGAGCGGCTGGGCATCGCGCTGCAGCCGGAGGCGGATTACGAACTTCATGCCAACGGCGGCGGGTGTGAAGACCCCCGCGTGAGTTTCATCGATCGCTTTCAGCGGTACATGATGACGTATGCCGCGTACTCCTCGCGCGGCCCAAGGATCGCTTTTGCAGTGTCGAAGGATCTATTCCATTGGACGCGGCTGGGGCTGGCGACATTTGAGCCGTATCGTGAAATCGATTTTGTGAATGTGGATGACAAGGATGCCAGCCTGTTTCCCGTGGCCATCCCGAATCATGCGGGAAAGATGCAGCTGGCGATGATTCATCGGCCGCTCTTCAAAGGCACGCGGCCGGAAGAGATGGATTGCGATTCAGCCTCGCGGGTCATCGATCTCGATCATGAAAGCATCTGGATTTCGTATTGTCCGATGAAGCTCGACGGGCTTGAGCCAGATCGTCTTGGCCTGTTCAACTCGCACCATCGGCTGGCCACGCCCATCGCGCCGTGGGAAGCGCTCAAGATCGGCGGCGGCACACCACCGGTGATGACGCGGCACGGGTGGATGATCCTCTACCATGGCGTGCATGCGCAGGAGAGCCCGGCGCACGAAGGTAAACAGCTTTGCTACTCAGCCGGCGTGATGATCCTTTCGAAAGAGCATCCGCGCACCATCCTCTATCGCTCGCCCGAACCCGTGCTGACGCCCAGTGTGCCGCACGAACGCGACGGACTTGTGGAGAACGTGGTCTTTCCCACCGGGATCGACTGCCGCAATGACATCGACAAGCCGGATCGATTCGACGTCTATTACGGCATGGCGGACAGCCGAATCGGCGTGGCTAGTCTGAATGTTCCAGAGCGCCTGCCGTCGTCAAATCCGCCCAAGGCCGACGCACCCGATGCGATTGTCCATATGACGCCCAGTGACAATCTTGAATCGCTGACAACAAAGGCAACACGATGAGTTCGCGATCGCTCATTACTACCGTCAACACCATTCCCGCCAACGGCAAAGTCGCGGTCATTACAGGAACGTCAAGCGGCATTGGGCGCGCATGTGCTTTGTTTTTGGTCCGAGAGGGATTCCAAGTGTTCGCCGGTGTCCGGAGGCCAGTAGACGGCGATAAGCTCGTGTCTGAGGCTGGGAATCTTCTCATTCCGCTCATCATTGATGTTACTGACATCGAATCGATCGCGGCAGCGGTGAAAGATGTTGCGGCCACGCTGCAGGGGCGAAAACTGAACGGTCTGGTCAATGTCGCCGGAATCGGAATTACTGGGCCGCTAGAATATGTGACGGCCGCCGATCTTTGCAGAATCTTCCAGGTGAATGTGTTTGGTCAGCTCGCGGTCACTCAAGCATTTCTGCCATTGATCCGCAACGCGCGCGGTCGAATCGTCAACATAAGTTCGGTTGGCGCGCACATTGCCCTTCCGTTTGGCGGCGTCCTCACAGCGTCCAAAGCCGCGTTGGGCTTACTAAGCGATGCACTGCGGATGGAGCTTCATCCTTTTGGCATACGCGTCTGTGTGATTGAGCCGGCCTCGATCAAAACCCCGGCGGTCGAGAAAACGCTCGGCGATGTGGATGGGGTCATCCGGCGCCTGCCGCCCGAGGGGGCACGTCGCTACGGGGACATGCTAAGAGCCTTTACGAAACGTGCCTACGCGACGGAAACGAACGGCAGCGCACCCGAGGTTGTTGCGCGGGCCGTACACCACGCGCTGACTGCCAGGCGACCGCGAATTCGCTACACCATAGGAAAGGGAGCCAAACTACTCACAATCCTGCCGCGCTTGCTCCCGGATCGCCTGCTCGACCGCATCAGAGCGCGTATGTTCGGCCTATCCGCTTTCATGGGAGACAGCAAGCAAAGGGAAACACAGATCGAAACTCCCTCGGTGAAAATGACGGCAGCGACAAGCCACGCTGACAGTGAACAATCGGCAGCGAGCACGAAAGATAAATTAACATGCAACTAAGTGAAGGAGATCGAACATGACTATCGAGATTGAATTCGAAGGGCGGAACATTCCGTTCAGGCTCGATTGGGAAGACCTGCGATGGGAATCTTTGGAGGAGCAGAAGGAAGGCGATTTTCCATTGATAGTCGAGGTCAATGGCAAGCGCTACGAGCTTTATTCCGATGAGACCTTCGCCGAGGTAGAGAATTGAGCGAAAAGGCGTCAGTTCCGGTTTGGGAGCCTTGATCGCAAAGGAGAGATGAGATGGGAGCACAAAACTTGATCGACACCGCCAGGGCGATGGTTGGCGATGGCAAAGGTCTTCTAGCCATGGACGAGAGTAATCCAACGTGCAACAAGCGATTTGCGCGGCTGGGCATTCCCCAGACCGAGGCGGCGCGCCGAGCCTATCGGGAGTTGATCGTAACGACCCCCGATTTGGGCGAATCAATCAGTGGCGCCATCCTTTTTGACGAGGCAATCCGCCAAAAGACCAGTAAAGGAACATCCTTCGTTGACGTGCTCATCGAAACGGGAATTATTCCCGGCATCAAGGTGGACACGGGCGCGAAAGATATGGCCGGTTTTCCCGGTGAAAAGGTCACCGAGGGATTAGATGGATTGCCGGGTCGCGTGCAGGAGTATGTCGGGATGGGGGCCCGATTCGCCAAGTGGCGGGCGGTGATCGCGATCGGCCCTGGCATTCCTACTGAGGGATGCATCGAAGGCAATGCCCACGCGCTCGCTCGCTATGCCGCCATCTGCCAACAGGCGGGTCTCGTTCCGATTGTCGAGCCGGAAGTGCTGATGAATGGCTCGCACGATCTTCAGCATTGTTTAGAAATCACCGGACGAGTTCTTCATGCCATACTCAACCAGCTCCACATCCAGCGTATTCTGCTCGAAGGCATGATTCTCAAGCCGAATATGGTGCTGCCGGGCAAGGAATGTCCGCATCAGGACCGCGCGGAACAAGTAGCTGATGCCACTGTACGGTGCCTTCTCAGATCGGTTCCCGCCGCTGTTGCGGGTATTGCGTTCCTCTCCGGTGGCCAGTCAGGCGAACTCGCATGCGCTCGCCTGAATGCGATGAACGTTCGCTTCGCCTCCAAAATGCCCTGGCCGCTCACCTTCTCATTTGCCCGGGCAATCCAGCACCCGGCGCTTGATATCTGGTCTGGCCGCGATGCATCAGTGAAAGCGGCACAAAAGTCTCTGCTTCACCGGGCAAAGTGCAGTCGGGCTGCACGCCGCGGCGAATACAGCGCGGTGATGGAAAAGACATGAACACGAAATGGAAACCGGATATGCGAAAGAAATTCGTCGTCGGTAACTGGAAGATGCATACCACCGCCGCGGAGGCAGGACAGTTGGCCAGGGCGGTCGTGGACGGCGTGGGCGTTGAGGACCGCATAGCGGTCGTCATCTGTCCGCCTTTCCCCCATCTGGTCCATGTCGGGGAGATCGTCAAAGGCAGCCGCGTCGCGCTGGGGGCGCAAAACCTCTATCCAGAGAAAGAAGGCGCGTTTACCGGTGAAGTCAGCCCTGGGATGCTCGTTGATGTCGGCTGCAAATATGTGATCCTCGGACACAGCGAGCGACGACACAAGCTGGGGGAATCGGATGCCTTCATCAACCAAAAAGTACGGATTGCCTTGGACGCCGGCCTCGATGTGATTTTCTGCGTCGGCGAGACTCTGGATCAACGCAAGGCCAATCAGACCGAAGCATTGCTCGACTGGCAACTCACTCAGGGATTGGCCGGAATCTCGACGAATACTTTGCCTCGCCTGAGCATCGCGTACGAACCGGTCTGGGCGATTGGCAACCCAGGCCATCATGCCACTCCCGAGCAGGCTCACGAAGCGCACGAATTTATTCGCCACTGCTTCGGTCAGATATTCGAAGACAAATCGGCCCAGGCACTTTCGATTCAGTACGGCGGCAGCGTCGAGCGGGACAATGCCGCTTCCTTCTTCAGTCAGCCCGGCGTAGATGGCGCCCTCATCGGCGGGGCCAGCCTGGATGCCGACCAGTTTCTGGCCATCATTCGATCTGGGATCAGCGAGGCGCAAACCGAGGCACACTCCGCGTCGCGAAGTTTGGTCGTAAAGGTTTGACAATAGAACCATGGAAAAGATGCGAGGAAATTCGCCATGACTAAATCTGACCCAACAACCAAGAATAAAAACGATACGAAGTCCGCGCCTAAGCCTGTGCCGAAGGACGACCTGAAAACGCTGCCCATGGCGGAAGTTGAGAAAAAGTTGAATTCGTCGCCGGAGGGCCTCACGGATGTCGAGGCAAAGAAGCGGCTAACCCAATATGGTCCCAACGAGATCGAGGAAAAAAAAACCAATCCGTTACTGAAATTTCTCTCCTACTTTTGGGGGCCAATCCCGTGGATGATCGAGATCGCGGTGATTCTATCGGGCATCGTCCGGCACTGGCCGGACTTTTTCATCATTCTACTTTTGCTTTTCGCCAACGCCATGGTCGGCTTCTGGGAAGAACGCCAGGCGGGGAACGCCATCGATGCTCTCAAGGCCAAGCTGGCGATCAACGCCCGGGTGAAACGAGATGGTAAATGGATCAACCCACCGGCGCGCGAACTTGTGCCGGGCGATGCCATCCGATTGCGGCTGGGGGACATCGTGCCGGCGGATGCGCGATTGCTGGATGGCGACGAAATCTCGGTGGATCAGTCCGCGCTAACCGGAGAGTCACTTCCCGCCACGCGCAGGCCCGGCGAGGCAATCTTTTCCGGTTCGATCGTGCGGCGGGGTGAAATCGGCGCACTGGTTTATGCCACCGGCACGAATACTTACTTCGGCAGGACGGCACAACTTGTGGAAGAGGCGCATACCGTCAGCCATTTCCAGAAGGCCGTCCTGAAGATCGGCAATTACCTGATCATCCTGGCGGTGGGTCTGGTGGCAATTATTGTTGCAGTGGCAATCTACCGTGGCGATCCGCTGCTCCACGCTAAACCCCCCGCCGACCCCATCCTCTTATTTGCCCTCATCCTCACAGTTGCCGCCATCCCAGTTGCCATGCCCACGGTGTTGTCTGTGACGATGGCGGTCGGTGCGCGCCTGCTCGCCAGGAAGCAGGCGATCGTGAGCAAGCTTGTGGCCATCGAGGAACTAGCCGGCGTGGATGTACTGTGCGCTGACAAGACCGGAACCCTGACCCAGAACAAACTGACGCTGGGTGATCCGTTTAACGTCAATAATGTCTCCGGCGACCAGGTCGTTTTTGCCGGTGCGCTGGCGTCGCGCGCCGACGACAACGACACCATTGATCTGGCAGTCCTGGGCGGCCTGAAAAACAAGGATGCTTTGAAGGACTATGACATCGTGCATTTTCAGCCCTTCGACCCGGTGCATAAGCGGACCGAGGCTACCGTCAAAGGCAAGGATGGAAAGACGTTCAAGGTGACCAAGGGAGCGCCTCAAGTCATCGTGAAGTTGTCGGCCGATGCCGATCAGGTGAAGGATGCAGTCGACAAGGCGGTCAATGAATTCGCGGCGCGCGGCTTTCGCTCACTGGGCGTGGCGCGGGCGGAGGGAGACAGCCCGTGGAAGTTTCTTGGTGTATTACCGTTGTTCGATCCGCCGCGCGAAGATGCCAAGGCAACCATCGCGACCGCCGGCAAGATGGGCGTGAAGGTCAAGATGGTGACGGGTGATGCGCTGGCGATCGCCAAGGAAACCGCCAAAAAGCTGGATATGGGTACAAATATCCTTGACGCCGGCAGCTTGGGCGACTCCAAAAAACAGGAGACCGCCGAGGTAGCCAAGTCTATCGAAAACGCCGATGGTTTTGCACAGGTCTTCCCCGAACACAAGTACCACATTGTAGATGTCCTGCAAAAGCGCGGCCACATCGTCGGCATGACCGGCGATGGCGTGAATGACGCCCCCGCGCTGAAGAAAGCCGACTGCGGAATCGCCGTTTCGGGCGCGACTGACGCGGCGCGCGCCGCGGCATCCATCGTGCTTCTAACGCCGGGGTTGTCGGTGATCATCGACGCCATCAAAGAAAGCCGACGTATCTTTCAACGGATGAACAGCTATGCGATCTACCGCATCGCCGAAACGCTGCGCGTGCTGTTGTTCATGACGTTGTCAATCCTGGTCTTTAATTTTTATCCAGTGACGGCGGTGATGATCGTAATGATCGCGTTGCTTAACGACGGCGCCATTCTGTCCATCGCGTATGACAATGTTCATTACCGGGATAAGCCAGAGGCCTGGAACATGCGCATGGTGCTGGGCGTCTCCACGGTGCTGGGCGTTATCGGGGTCGTCGCCGCTTTTGGCCTGTTTTATCTTGCCGAGCGGGTCTTTCACCTCGACCGTGCGCACGCTCAGACGATGATGTATTTGAAGTTGTCCGTGGCCGGACATTTGACGATTTTCCTGACGCGCACGCGTGGTCCATTCTGGTCCATAAAACCCGCGAAAATTCTGTGGCTGGCCGTGCTGGGCACACAAATCATCGCGACGCTGATCGCGGTCTACGGCCTGTTTATGACGCCGCTCGGTTGGGGCTGGGCGGCATTCGTCTGGGGCTATGCTCTGGTGTGGTTCCTGATTAATGATCGCGTGAAACTCCTGGCGTATCGAATTTTTGATCACACCAAGGCGGGTGGCACGCCGGAAGAAAGAGCCCAGCGGCGGATTCACATCAAGACTGAGCCGGAACCCGCAGCCAAGTCTGATGCAAAAATAGAGGATAAGCCTCAAGCAACAACCGACCCGATAGCTCAAGTCAAAGGTGACGATAAGCCCGATGCCAAAGCGACGTCGAAACCTGAGGCGAAGGCCGAACCAACGCCCCAAGCCATAGCGGAGTCAAAGCCTGATTCCACAGTCAAACCAGAAGTCGAGGCTGAGGCTAAGCCTGCCGCCAAGGCCAAAATATCCTCCGATTTGATACCGCAGATCTCCAAGCGCGCTTATGAACTCTACGAGAAGGGAGGACGCCGGAGCGATCATGCCGTTCAGGACTGGGAGCAGGCGAAGCAGGAGATCGGAAAGGAAGAAACCAAAACCAAGCCGGAGTTTCAAGCCAGAGCTGGAGCTAATTCCCAAGCGAAAAACAAGACCCCGTCTGACTTGACGCCTCAACTCGTCGAGCGGGTCCACGAACTCTACGAGGAGTTGGGGCGCAAAGACGTTCAAGCAGTTCAGGAGTGGGAGAAGGCAGAGCGAGAAACGCCAAAGGCCGAACCTCAAAAATGAGACGACGCAGATTACGCAGCGGCGCACGCCCGAAGGGATAATGATGAAAATCGATTCAAGGGATTTCCGTGTTGACCCCGGAGACAAAGTTGAGCTTCGGAATTGGCCCACGATGGTGAAGCCTTATTGCAAGTCGAAGAAGAGATATCAAAAACTCCTCGCTAAGCATGTTGAGCAGATGTACGAGCTGCAACGGCTTCATTACGCTTCCGATCGCTACGCGTTGCTGCTCATCTTTCAGGGCCTGGATGCCGCCGGCAAGGATGGCGCGGTCCGCCACGTCATGTCCGGAGTCAATCCGCAGGGGTGTGAAGTCTTCAGTTTCAAGCAACCCAGCGCCGAGGAATTGGAACACGATTTTCTCTGGCGCACGACGTGCCGGCTTCCCGAACGCGGACGAATCGGCATCTTCAACCGCTCCTATTACGAGGAAGTGCTCGTCGTTCGCGTGCATCCGGAGATTCTCGCCCGCCAGCGCCTTTCAGAAGAATTGCGCGACGAGAAGACACTGTGGAAAGGTCGGTATCGCTCGATCGTGGATTTGGAGCGCCACCTGTTTCATAACAGCACCCGCACGATCAAAATATTCCTTCATCTTTCAAAGCAAGAGCAGCGAAAGCGATTCTTGGAGCGAATCGATGAGCCGGATAAGAACTGGAAATTCAGCCTCGCCGACATTCATGAACGGAAATACTGGAAGCAATATGTGGTGGCTTATGAGGAGTGCCTGAGCGCCACAAGCACCCATCACGCGCCTTGGTATGTCGTTCCCGCCGATGACAAGGACAATGCCCGGTTGATCGTTTCTCGGATTGTTCTCGACGCGCTCGACGAACTGAAGATGGCATATCCGAAGACCACCCCGAAACGCGAGAAGGAATTGAAATCGATCCGCAAGCTACTGACCAGCGAGAGCAAGAAGGGATAAGACGATGGCCACGAAAGACGCAGATCGCCCTTCAAGGCTCTTTCTACTTCGCCACGGCGACACCGATTGGTCTGATTCGCGCAAACATACCGGTCGCACCGATATTCCGTTAAACGCAAGCGGGGAGCAGCATGCTCTGCTCCTTGGGGCAAGGCTTAAAGGTGAGAGGTTCGCCCGGGTATTTGTCAGCCCGCTTTTGCGGGTGCGCCGCACCTGCCAACTTGCCGGATTCGCTGATCAGGCAGAGATATGTCCAAACCTGACGGAATGGGACTATGGCGACTTCGAGGGACTTCTGACCGCCGATGTGCATCGCACGCGGTCCGATTGGTATCTCTACCGCGATGGCGCCCCGAACGGCGAATCACCCGACCAGGTCGCCGCTCGTGCTGATCGATTTATCAACCTCGTGCGACCAATCGACGGCGACGTCGCCGCATTCTCCAGCGCACAAATCATCCGGATGGTCGCAGCCCGCTGGTTGGGACTTCCGCCGTTGGCAGCAAAATATTTCTATACCGCAACCGCCAGCGTCGGCATTCTCGGCTACGAACACGACCAAATCCAACCCGTTGTGCATCTCTGGGACGATCTTGGCGCCCTCGACAAAAACATTTGAAGAATTGAGATTATGCAGGCCGCTAAGCCGATTAAAAAAACATTGACAAGAAACGTGGCGAGCGAAGCGCCGTTGATCCTTACAATTAATGGGGGATCATCCAGCATCAAATTCGCTTTGTTTTCCGCGGCTTCACCTCTCCGGCGAGTGTTCGGCGGGCAGGTCGAGCGCATCGGAGTGCCGGGCACATTATTGACGGCCACACGTGAAAACTCGTCTGAACTTGATAAGCACCCCATTCCCGCGAAGACGTTCCATGACGGCATTCAAGCCGCCCTCACCTATCTGCGCCAGCGCATAGGTAAATCCACGGTCAGCGCGATCGGGCATCGCATCGTCAAAGGAGGTGTGCATCTGGTTGATCATCAACTTATCACGGCAGACGTAATCGCCAAACTTCGGCGAATGCAGCCGCTCGATCTCGATCATCTGCCGCGCGAAATTGCCCTCATCGACGGGTTTAGCGAGGGATTTCAAGGGATACCCCAAATTGCCTGTTTCGACACTACGTTCCACAAAGATCTTCCTCACATCGCCCAACTTCTTCCCATCCCACGCCGTTATCTGAATGCCGGCGTCCGAAGGTTTGGCTTCCACGGCTTGTCCTACAATTACCTTATGAGCCAACTTGCCGTCGTGGCTGGCGCCGAAGTTGCAAACGGCCGCTTGATTCTTGCCCATCTCGGATCAGGCGCCAGTATGGCTGCGGTACATAATGGCAAGCCAATCGATACGACAATGGCCTTCACGCCAACATCCGGCCTGGTGATGGGGACCCGTCCCGGCGATCTGGACCCAGGGCTTATGGTTTACCTGATGAAAGATCAAAAGCTTTCGACTGACGACATGGACAAGTTCATCTCCCAAAAATGTGGGCTCATCGGCGTATCCGAAACAAGCTCCGACATGCGCGACCTGCTTAACACGCGCGCCACCGACTCCCGCGCTGCCGATGCGGTCGAGTTATTCT
>Ga0302325_10024822_pt1 | contig 12462 bp, 12 predicted proteins | sample Palsa_T0_2_FD_201948 | JGI IMG/M metagenome (GOLD analysis project Ga0302325, IMG submission 201948) | Peat permafrost microbial communities from Stordalen Mire near Abisko, Sweden - Palsa_T0_2 | ecosystem: Environmental > Terrestrial > Soil > Palsa > Peat permafrost | place: Sweden: Abisko...
ACCGGCAGCCAGTAGGAGCGAAAAAGCTGCCCCATCGGCGTGCCCGGTGCGGTCCGGGTCAAAAGCTCGTTCTGTTCTTTTCTGAGCATCGTATCTGTCCGTTGTCGGGATTATCCTGAGAGTAAGGATTCGACCGCAAACCGGCAAGCTGCGGCGCGCCTTCCGGAACCCCCGCTGTCACACGGCGGCTACGCAAAATAGCGCGTGTAAAGCGGCCGTCCCGTTGCCCTGTAGCAGCAATTACGCTAAGTCCGCCGCACCGGGGTTAAGAGGTTGGAGCGATCGAAATGGCCGATCACGGTGAGGTCGAATACGCCACGGCAGATGGCAACGATTATCCTGCCCACGAACAGACCTATGAGAATTTCATCACGCTGGTGAAGGTGATTATGACGATCGTCGTGATCATCGTGATCGGACTTGCGTATTTCCTCGGTTTAGCCATTGACGCTAATTTCACGGCATAACTCCGTTGACTACCGGCGGCGACAGCCGTTGGAGGCCTCATGAAGATTGCGGTTGCTGCCGAAACTGACGCGGGTGAACCTCGCGTCGCTGCTGTCCCCGAAACGGTCAAAAAACTGGTCGCGCTCGGCGCCGAAGTGGCGGTTATGCCCGGCGCCGGTGTGAAAGCCGGCGTGCCCGACGCCGAATACACCGCTGCGGGTGCTACCGTAACGTCCGATGCGCTGAATAACGCTGACATCGTCCTTCTGGTGCGCCGCCCGCAAGCCAGCGAGCTGCCGCGGTTGAAGAAGGGCGCACTCGTCATTGCCATCATGGATCCGTATGGCAACGACGCTGCCATCAAGCAGATGGCCGATGCCGGCCTTACCGCGTTTGCGATGGAGCTGATGCCGCGCATCACCCGCGCGCAGTCGATGGACGTGCTCTCAAGCCAGGCCAATCTCGCCGGCTATCGCGCTGTAATCGACGCAGCGGAAAAGTACGGCCGGGCGCTGCCGATGATGATGACCGCGGCTGGCACCGTGCCCGCCGCAAAAGTATTCATCATGGGTGTCGGCGTAGCCGGCTTGCAGGCTATCGCCACCGCCCGCCGGCTTGGCGCGATCGTGACCGCGACCGACGTTCGCCCGGCAACCAAAGAACAGGTCGAGAGCCTCGGCGCGAAGTTCTTGGCTGTCGAGGACGAAGAATTCAAGAACGCCCAGACCGCCGGCGGCTACGCCAAGGAAATGTCGAAAGAGTATCAGGCGAAGCAGGCTGCGCTGGTTACCGAGCACATCAAGAAGCAGGACATCGTCATCACTACCGCCCTTATTCCTGGCCGCCCCGCGCCGCGGCTCATTTCAAAGGAAATGGTGGACTCGATGCGGCCTGGCTCGGTCATCGTCGATCTCGCGGTCGAACGCGGCGGCAACGTCGAAGGCGCCAAGCCTGGTGAGGTAGTGCAGGCGGGCCCCGCGAAGATCGTCGGCTATCTCAATATGCCGGGACGGCTCGCGGCATCGGCCTCGGCGCTCTACGCCAAGAACCTGCTGACTTTCCTCGAAACCATGATCGACAAGAAAGAAAAGAAGCTTGCGGTCAACTGGGATGACGAGATCATCAAAGGCACCATGCTGACCCGCGACGGCGCCGTGGTGCATCCCAATTTCATGCCGAAAAGCTGACGGAGAACGAAATGGAAGTCGTAGCAAACGCCGTCGATCCATTCGTATTCCGGCTGTCGATTTTCGTGCTCGCTGTGTTCGTCGGCTACTACGTGGTCTGGTCGGTAACACCGGCGCTTCACACCCCGCTGATGTCGGTGACCAATGCGATCTCGTCGGTGATCGTGGTCGGCGCACTGCTCGCGGTCGGGGTCGCGCTGACCGCCAACGACAATGGTCCGTTATGGGCCCGGGCGCTCGGCTTCGTGGCGCTGATCTTTGCATCGATCAACATCTTCGGCGGTTTCCTGGTCACCCAGCGCATGCTGGCGATGTACCAGAGAAAGAAAAAGTGAGAGCGCTATGAGCCCCAATCTCGTCGCGCTGCTTTATCTCGTCGCCGGCGTCCTGTTCATCCTGGCGCTGCGCGGACTGTCGAGCCCCGAGACCAGCCGGCGCGGCAACCAGTTCGGCATGATCGGCATGGTAATCGCCGTGCTGACTACGCTCAGCGCGCAGCCGCCGGCAAGTGCGTTGGCCTGGGCGCTTGTGGTGGGCGGTATTGCGATTGGCGGCAGCATCGGCGCGGTGATCGCGCGGCGCGTGCCGATGACTTCGATGCCGGAACTCGTCGCGGCGTTCCACTCGCTGGTCGGCATGGCGGCGGTGCTGGTGGCGGCCGGCGCGTTCTATGCGCCGGCGGCGTTCGGCATCGGCGAGCACGGCAGCATTCACCAGCAAAGCCTGATCGAAATGTCGCTTGGCGTCGCCATCGGCGCCATTACCTTCACCGGCTCGGTGATCGCCTTCGCCAAGCTTTCCGGGCGCATGAGCGGTGCGTCGATCATGCTGCCGGCGCGCCACGTCATCAACATCGTGCTGGCAGCGGCGCTGATCTTCTTCATCGTCAGCTTCTACCTGCATCAGAGCACAATCGAATTCTGGTCCATTGTCGTGCTGTCGCTGCTGCTCGGCGGGCTGATCATCATTCCGATCGGCGGCGCCGACATGCCGGTCGTGATCTCGATGCTCAACTCGTATTCCGGCTGGGCGGCGGCGGGCATCGGCTTCACACTCGGCAACGCCGCGCTCATCATCACCGGTGCGCTGGTCGGCTCATCCGGCGCGATTCTGTCCTACATCATGTGCGCAGGCATGAACCGCAGCTTCATCTCGGTCATCCTGGGCGGCTTTGGCGGCGAGGTGGCTGGACCTTCCGGCACCCACGAGCAGCGCCCGGTGAAGCAGGGCTCCGCCGAAGACGCGGCGTTCATTCTCAAAAATTCGTCGAAGGTCATCATCGTGCCGGGTTACGGCATGGCGGTGGCGCAGGCGCAGCACGCGCTGCGCGAAATGGCCGAGAAGCTCAAGAAGGAAGGCGTCGAGGTCAAATACGCCATCCACCCAGTCGCCGGCCGTATGCCAGGACACATGAACGTGCTGCTCGCCGAAGCCAATGTGCCTTACGACGAGGTGTTCGAGCTTGAGGACATCAATTCGGAATTTGCGCAGGCCGATGTCGCCTATGTGATCGGCGCCAATGACGTCACCAATCCGGCCGCCGAAGAAGACAAGACGTCACCAATTTACGGCATGCCGGTGTTGCAGGTCTGGAAGGCCGGCACGGTGATGTTCAACAAGCGCTCGCTCGCCTCGGGCTATGCCGGCATCGACAATCCGTTGTTCTACCGCGACAACACCATGATGCTGCTCGGCGACGCCAAGAAGATGACCGAGGAAATCGGCAAGTCGGTGTGAAGCCGATTGCTTCGCGGAGCAAAAGTGAAAAAAGCCGGACCTTACAGTCCGGCTTTCGCATTTTGCGGTTGGCAGCGCGTTCGGAGTTTAATGAGTAGCGCCGAAAGCAATGCCGGCTCGAACTTGGCCGATAGCCTAATCGACAAGAGCATTCGCCGCTTCCCGGTGCCCACCCTTGTTCGGTTCAGCGGCTTGCAATTCTGCCCGGGCATTCTGAAGCAACCCAAGCGCGGCATCCATGTGGGGTTGCGCCCCAAGCGCGTAGCCAATACCCAGGCAAGATGCCATGGCAAACCCAATAAGCAATTTGGAACGAGTGTTAGTTCGCAACATGAAGTCCTCCAGCATAGTGTGGTAAGTGCGTAACGCTCTATTGTGCGCAGTACCCACGACACCGGATCATGTCGGATAAGCCGCCAAATAATGATAATCCAATCCGCGCCCGCCGCTGGACACCGCCGCCCGCAACCGGCAGGGCACCGCAGCGGTTCCGCTCTTACCGCTTCATGTTCCGGCTGATCGGCATCCCCGCGGTCGCAGTTGTCGGCGTGTTCATTTATCGGGGACTGAGTGACCGCTTCGAGCTACCAGCCTGCGATTCCGATCGCGCCAAGCACACACTATCCGACGTACTCAAGCAGCTCAAACTCGAGCCGACCAAATACGAGCCGCTCAAGCTCGTTTCCAGCACCAAATATGAGACGATTTGCAAAGCCGTATTGCCGTTGCCCGAAGGCGGCTTTGTCAGCGTCGATTATCAGTTCTATTGGCAGGGTGATAACGCCAACATGCGATACACGGTGGGCAAGACGGCCACTGACGATTCCGACGTCACGCCACCGACACCACCGACGCGGTAAGAGACTGGATTATTTGGCGACGCGGTAGGCGGCCAGAAAAACCGTGACCGCAATGCGAACGCTACGCTCGACCTGCTCGTCGCCCGGCGCCGGAGCGAAATTGAACACGATTGGCTTGAACAGCATTGCGTGGGTTGATTCCATAAATTGCGCTGCGGCGATTCCACTGTCCTCGACCTTCAGCACACCCGCTTTAACCTGCGCATCGATATACGCCGCAAGATGCGCGATGCCCGCGGCCGGCCCCGATTCATAGAAGCGCTTGCCGATCTCCGGCATGCGATCGGCAATCGCGATGACGGTCCGCACCGCCGAGGCTTTTTCGGGCCTGCACAGGAATTTCACATAAGCAATGCCGAGCCGGGTCAGCACGGCTTCAACGTCGCGATCGCTCGGATCGAGATCGAAAATGCCCTCAGCCTGTGCGTCGCACTCTTCCTCGACGATCGCCTCGAACAGCTCTTCCTTGTTGTTGAAGTAGACGTAGAGCGTGCCCTTGGAGACGCCCGCGGCGCGGGCGATGTCGTTCATACTGGCGGCATCAAACCCCTGGGCCAGAAACACATTGTGGGCGCCGTTGATGATCTGGCGCCGCTTGGCGCTGTCTTCGTCGCTAGCCGCCGGCATGGGCCGGTGCAGGGTGGCCTGGTCGTTCATCCCTTAGCCTCTTGGCGCTTTTAGCATTTTTCCGGGCGCCCAACCGTAGGAAATTATTCGCTAAATCCTACGCTAGGCAATATAGTTTGACCGAACCGTTCGGTCAATGTTGACATGGCCGCAATCCCCTCATATTGATGACCGAACCGTTCGGTCAATAGACTGAACCACCACTTTTCATGCGGGAGTACGGCATGTTTCGCAAACAAGAATGGGATAGCGACAGCGGCCTGAAGGTCATCCCGGTCAGCCGAACCGGGGAAGCTCGGTCCATCCCCTCGATCCAGCCAGTCCAGCCGGTAGCGGAAGCCACCTCACCTACCGAATCGAAGTCGGCCGGAGTGGCGCGTGCGCGCAAGGCCTCGGTGCAGCGCTTCAGCCGCCGCACGCTGGGCCTAGGTGCCGTAGGTGCCGTCGCCGTGGTTGCAGCGGCATGGTTCGGCATCGAATGGCTGACGGTCGGCCGTTACACGGTCTCGACCGACGACGCCTACGTGCAGGCCTACAACACGACGCTTGCGGCCAAGGTGCCGGGCTATCTCTCCAACGTCGCCGTCACCGACAATACCCGCGTCCATGCCGGCGACGTCATCGCCACCATCGACGACGGCGACTACCGCCTTGCGGTCGACTCAGCACGTAACAAGGTCGCGACCCAGAAAGCGACCATTGCCCGCATCGGCCATCAGATCGACGCCCAGAAGGCCGCAGTCGTACAGACGCAGGCCCAACTGGTTTCCGCGCAAGCGATGGCGACCCGCACGCAACTCGAGCTTGAGCGCCAGACTAAGCTTGCGGTGCAGGATTTCGCCAGCCACCAAACTCTTGAGCAGGCGCAAGCTGCCCGTGACCAGGCCGTAGCTGGCGTGCAAGCCGGGCAGGCCGCGATCGACTCCGCGGCCGCAAACGTCGAAGTCCTCGAGGGCCAGCAGCAAGAAGCAGCCGGAACGCTCGACGAACTGAAGACCGACCTGGCCAAGGCCGAACGCGATCTGTCGTTCACCGTCATTCGCGCGCCGATCGACGGTGTGATCGGCAACCGCGCGGTGCAGACCGGCGATTACATGCAATCCGGCCAGCGGCTCGCGAGCGTGGTTCCGCTCGACGACGTCTATGTCGACGCCAACTTCAAGGAGACTCAGCTGGCGCGGCTACACCCCGGCCAGCCGGTGCTGATCTCGGTCGACGCGCTGCCCGAAGACGACATCCACGGCACGATCGACAGCCTCTCGCCGGCTTCCGGCTCGGTGTTCTCGCTGCTGCCGCCGGATAACGCCACCGGCAACTTCACCAAGATCGTGCAGCGGCTGCCGGTGCGCATCCATGTGCCGGCCAACGTCGCCAGTCAGGGGCTGCTCCGCCCCGGCATGTCGGTCGTGGTCCACGTCAACACCAAGGCGACTGCGGTTGCAGACGCCGGCACGCAGAACCAGGCAAGCCGCTAACTAACGCGCCGAGGTCCGGTCATGACCACCGCAACCACCATCGAGAATTCCGCTCCACTGGCCGCGCCGGCCGATGCCGACCGCATCGATCCGGCACGCCTGCTGGCCTTCATGGCGATGTGCTTCGGCATGTTCATGGCGTTCCTCGACATCCAGGTGGTGTCGGCGTCGCTTGCTCAGATCCAGGCCGGGCTCGCGGCCTCCAGCGACGAGATCACCTGGGTGCAGACGTCCTATCTGATGGCCGAAGTGGTCGCGATTCCACTCTCGGGCTTCCTGTCGCGTGCGCTCGGCACCCGGGTCATGTTCGCCAGCGCCGCCGCCGGCTTCACGATCGCGAGCCTGGCGTGCGGCCTGTCATCGTCGATGAACGAAATGATCTTCTGGCGGGCGCTGCAAGGCTTCATCGGCGGCGGCATGGTGCCGACCGTGTTTGCCTCCGCCTACACCATCTTCCCACGCTCGCGCATGCCGGTGGTGGTGCCACTGATCGGACTGATCGCGACGCTCGCGCCGACTGTCGGCCCCACTGTTGGCGGTTACCTGACCGACGCACTGTCGTGGCACTGGCTGTTCTTCATCAATGTCGTGCCGGGAATCTTAGTTACGATCGCCGCGCTGATGCTGATCGACTTCGACAAGCCCGACTACACACTGTTCAAATCGTTCGACTGGACCGGGCTGATATCGATGGCTTTGTTCCTCGGCGCACTCGAATACGTGCTGGAGGACGGGCCGCGCTACGACTGGTTCGACGACTCAACGATTACTTTGGTCGCAGTCGTTTCAGCGCTCTCCGCGGTCATTTTCCTGGCTCGAGTGCTGACGGCAAAGAACCCGATCGTCGATCTGCAGGCCTTTCTCAATCGTAACTTTGCGCTGGGCAGCATCTTTTCATTCGTGCTCGGCATCGGCCTCTATGGCCTGACCTACCTCTATCCGGTCTATCTCGGCGAAATTCGCGGTTATGACTCACTGATGATCGGCGAGACCATGTTCGTCTCCGGCGCCGTGATGTTCGCGTCCGCGCCGCTAGTCGGCAAGCTGATGACCAAAGTCGATCCGCGGCTGATGCTGGCGGCCGGATTCTTGATCTTTGCGGCGAGCAATTGGCAAGCGAGCTACATCACGAAGGATTGGGATTTTTGGGAACTGCTCGTGCCGCAGCTTCTGCGCGGCTTCGGCATGATGCTGGCGATCGTGCCGATCACCAATGTCGCGCTCGGCACCCTGTCGCCGGACCGGCTGAAGAACGCATCAGGCCTGTTCAACCTGACGCGCAATCTCGGCGGCGCGGTCGGGCTAGCGGCACTCAATACGCTGCTCAATGACCGGACCGACCTGCACCTCGCACGGCTGCACGAATCCATTACCTGGTCCCGGCTGCCCGCGATCGAGGCGCTCAACGGCTTTGCCTCTCGTATGTCCGGCTCCGACGCACGGGCCATGGCACTGAAACAGATGTTCCAGTTGGTGCATCAGGAGGGCGTCGTCATGGCGTTCGCCGACGTGTTCCTGCTGCTTTGCCTACTTTACGTCGCGTTCGCAGGAATGATCATGCTGATGCGCAAACCCGATCCGGTCGCAGCCGGCGCGGAAGGGCATTAACCATGCCTGCCCTGCTCATATTCGGAATCAGCGTCGCGTTCAGCTTTGTCGCGTGGTCGGCCGTCACCGCCCTCTACATCTGGCCCGCATTGCAGAGCCGCTCGCGCTTCGAGGCGCTTCGGATGCTGCTTGTCCTTCACACGTTCCGCTTCGAGGGGCTGTCGTTTCTGGTTCCCGGCATAGTGTCTCCCGATCTGCCGATCGCGTTCGCCCACGACGCGGCCTACGGAGACCTCACTGCGGCGATTTTGGCTTTGCTGGCGTTAGCCTCGTTGCGAAGTGCATGGGGCGTTGCCGTCGTCTGGCTTTTCAACATCTGGGGCAGTATCGATCTGCTCAATGCGTTCTATCAGGCCAACAATGCCGGCCTGGTACCGGGCCAACTGGGCGCAGCTTTTTTCATTCCAACGCTAATCGTTCCGTTGCTGCTGATAACGCACGGCCTGATGTTCGCTATCTTGCTGGACCGTCCAAGCGTCCGGGCGCCTGCTTAAGCGCCAGGCTTCCACTTCCCGGCCCGGCCCGGCCGTGTGACGCGGAACACATCATTCAGCTTTCAGCGCGCCTACCTTCGCGAGCATTGAACCTCCGGCTTTCACCGCAAGACGGATTGAAAGCCGAACCCAGGAGGGTCCCAATGCTTGCCGAAATCTTTATGCTGAAGTTCGAAGCAATCGCAAGGTCTTCGACCCCTCAAGGCGGCGCCAACAGCGATAACCGCTTCGTCCCGGTTAAACTGCCCGCGCCGGTGGCCAAGAACTCACCGACACCGACGACGAAGAACGGCTGAGCCGTTTCAGTCCGGCTTGCCGTAGCCGCCCGCGGTCGGCGTCTGGACGATGATTGCCTCGCCGGCATCGACGACCGTCGCATCGGAGCCTTTCAGGCGGTCCATCGAACCGTCCTTGCGACGCACCCAGTTCTCGCCGATCTGGCCGTCCTCGCCGCCGGCCATACCGAACGGTGGAACGCGGCGATGACCCGAGAGAATGGTGTATTCCATCCTCTCCAGGAACCGCATGACGCGGCGAATGCCGTCACCGGCACTCCACTTGCCCCTGCCGCCGGAGCCTTTTCGAATGTGGAAATCTTCGAGCACCACCGGATAGCGAAATTCCAATACCTCGGGATCAGTCAACCGCGTATTGGTCATGTGGGTGTGCACGGCGTCAGTGCCGGGAAAGCCCGGACCAGCCGGCGAGCCGGAACAGATCGTCTCGTAATACTGATACTTGTCGTTGCCGAAATTGACGTTGTTCATGGTGCCCTGGGCGCCCGCCATGGCGCCGAGCGCACCGAACAGTGTGTCGGTGACCATCTGCGAGACTTCGACATTACCGGCCACCACCGCCGCCGGATAGCGCGGCGAAAGCATCGATTTATCCGGAATGACGATGTGGATCGGCCGCAGGCAGCCGGCATTCATCGGGATGTCGTCATCGACCATGACGCGGAAGACGTAGAGCACGGCGGCACGCGTCACCGGCTCGGGCGCGTTGAAATTGCTGCCCTGCTGCGGCGAGGTGCCGGTGAAATCGACAGTGGCTTCGCGTTTCTTCTTGTCGACCGAGATCTTGACTGAAACCACACTGCCCTGGTCGGCCTCGTAGGTGAACGAACTGTCGTGCAGGCGGCCGATGACGCGGCGCACGCTTTCGTCGGCGTTATCCTGCACGTGTTTCATATAGGCATGCACGACCTTGAGGCTGAAATGCGCAACCATCTTGCGCATTTCCTGCGCACCCTTCTCGCAGGCCGCGATTTGCGCTTTCAGATCATTGACGTTTTGCAGCGGATTGCGCGCCGGATATTTCGCCTTGGTCAGCAGCTCGTACAATTCGCGCTCGCGGAATTTACTGCGATCGACCAGCTTGAAGTTGTCGATATAGATGCCTTCCTCGTCGATCGTGGTCGCGACCGGCGACATCGAGCCGGGCGCGATGCCGCCGATATCCGCGTGATGGCCGCGTGACGCCACCCAGAACAGAATCTCCTTGCGCGCACTGTCGAACACCGGCGTGCAGACGGTGAGATCGGGAATGTGGGTGCCGCCGTTGTAAGGCGCGTTGATCAGGTAGGAGTCGCCCGGTTTTATCTTGCCCTGGTTTTCGCGGATGATGGTCTCGACGGCGCGATCCATCGAGCCGAGATGCACCGGCATGTGCGGCGCGTTGGCGACCAGGGAGCCGTTCGGATCGAACACCGCGCAGGAGAAATCGAGCCGCTCCTTGATATTGACCGAGTAAGCGGTGTTTTGCAGCGCCACGCCCATTTGCTCGGCGATCGACATAAACAGGTTGTTGAACACTTCCAGCATCACCGGATCGGCATGAGTACCGATGGCGCGGGCGCGCGTGAGCTTTTGCACGCGGCGTAGCACCAGATGATCCTTGGCAGTCAGCTCGGCCTGCCAGCCGTGTTCGACAACCACAGTCTGATGCGGCTCGACAACGATGGCCGGCCCCTTGATCTTGTGGCCGGGCGAAAGCGTATCGCGGGTGTAGACCAGGGCACGATGCCACTTGCCAACGGAGAAGAACCGCGTACGCCGGGCCGGCTTCGGCAGTTTGCCGCGCGCAACCTTTTGGGCCTTCTCGTTGAATTTGGCGCCGCCACCGACGGCCTCCACTGAAACTGCCTCGACCACCAGTTCCTTGCTGCGATCGATGAAGCTGAATTGCGCTTTGTGGGCGCGCTCGAACGCGGCCTTCATCGAAACGAGCGAAACCAGCTTGCCGTTCTTGCCTGCATCGACAACGAGCGGCGTATCGGTGCCCGCGTAACGGATATGGGCGCGTACGTGCAGCGTGACCTCGTTGGCCGCAACGCCCTGCCCTCTGACTTCGACGACAACCTCCTTACCGAGCCGGCGCCCGATGCTCTCAAGCGTCTTGCGAGATTTGTCGCCGAAAGTCTCTTCGATCGCCTGCTGCCGTACGCTGCGGATGTCAGCGAGCCCCATGCCGTAGGCCGAAAGCAACGACGACAGCGGATGGATCAGCACGCTGGTCATGCCGAGCGCGTCAGCGACCAGGCAAGCATGCTGGCCGCCCGCACCACCAAAGCAATTGAGCGTATAGCGCGTCACATCGTAGCCGCGCTGCACCGAAATCTTCTTGATCGCGTTTGCCATATTCTCGACCGCGATCTTGATGAAACCGTCGGCAACCTCCTCGCCGGTTTTGCCATCCCCAATCTCTTTCGCCATCGCAGCGAACGCAGTGCGCACAGCGTCGGCATCGAGCGCCTGATCCTGCTGCGGTCCGAAAATCCTCGGAAAGAAGTCGGAGATCAGCTTGCCGACCATCACATTGGCGTCGGTGACGGCGAGCGGTCCGCCGCGGCGATAGCATTTCGGGCCAGGATTGGCGCCCGCCGAATCCGGGCCGACACGAAACCGTGCGCCGTCATAATGCAGGATTGAACCGCCGCCGGCCGCAACGGTGTGAATGAGCATCATCGGCGCGCGCATGCGCACGCCGGCAACCTCGGTCTCGAAAGCGCGCTCGTATTCACCGGCGTAATGCGACACGTCGGTCGAGGTGCCGCCCATGTCGAAGCCGATTAGATTCTTGAAGCCTGCCGAGCGCCCGGTCTCGGCCATGCCGACGACGCCGCCGGCCGGTCCGGACAGGATCGCGTCCTTACCGCGAAACAGACCCGCAGCCGTGAGACCGCCCGACGACATCATGAACATCAGGCGCGGGGTCTCCACCGACGTTGCTTCGTCGCGGTTCAAATCGCCGGCCACCTGATTCACGTAACGGCGCAGGATTGGCGAAAGGTAAGAATCAACGACCGTGGTATCGCCACGACCGACCAGCTTGATCAGCGGCGACACTTCGTGGCTGGCCGAGACCTGATCGAACCGGAGCTGGCGGGCCAGCGCGGCAACTTTCTGTTCGTGATCGCTGTAACGATAGGCGTGCATCAGCACGACCGCGACAGCGTTGATGCCGTCCTTTTTAGCCTGCGCGAGCTCGGCATGGACCGCATCGAGATCGAGCGCGCGCTCGATAGTACCGTCAGCGAGAGCACGTTCGTCGACCTCGACGACCCGCTCGTACAGCATGTCGGGCTTGATGATGTGCTTGGCAAAAATTTTCGGCCGCGCCTGATAGCCGATGCGCAATGCGTCCCGGAAACCTTTGGTGATCAGCAACAGCGTCCGGTCGCCCTTACGCTCCAGCAGCGCATTGGTGGCGACCGTGGTGCCCATTTTGACCGCAGCGATGCGCTCGCTCGGGATCGGTTCGCCGGCTTTAAGCCCGAGCAAATGGCGGATACCGTGCACCGCGGCGTCACGATAGGCTTCGGGGTTCTCCGAAAGCAGCTTGTGAGTGACGAGCCGGCCGTCCGGCCGCCTGCCGATTACGTCGGTAAAAGTGCCGCCGCGATCGATCCAAAACTCCCAACCCTGCGATGCACTCGCCACGCGTTGCCCTTTCACGTCTTATCACCGCGGCAGCAGTTACAGGTTCTGCGGCCTAGTCGTCCAATCGCATTTTTCGATGGCAGGCG
>Ga0302325_10024824_pt1 | contig 12462 bp, 10 predicted proteins | sample Palsa_T0_2_FD_201948 | JGI IMG/M metagenome (GOLD analysis project Ga0302325, IMG submission 201948) | Peat permafrost microbial communities from Stordalen Mire near Abisko, Sweden - Palsa_T0_2 | ecosystem: Environmental > Terrestrial > Soil > Palsa > Peat permafrost | place: Sweden: Abisko...
GACCTCGGTAAGAACTGGTCGATCAGCTTGGAGATACGTGAAGATCACCAGTTGGTCACAACCGGGGTCTATGGTCTTATTCGACACCCGATGTACACGGCGATATTTTTACAGGCGTTGGCTCAAGCTTTGCTGCTTTCCAATTGGCTTGCCGGACCTACCTGGTTGCTAGCTTTCCTTCTGATGTTCGTACTCCGCATTGGTGGAGAGGAACAGATGATGCTGGACAAATTCGGAGAAGCCTACGCCGACTACACGAACCGAACTAAACGTCTCATTCCACACCTTTGGTGACGGTTGCTGGAGCAACTAAAACACGCGGTTTGACGCATGCTTGATACTATTTTGCGCCTGCTGAACGAAGCGCTTTGCAACCGAACTAGTGGTTGCGCGTCGCTGTGGCACGGCCTCTCCTGAATGCCGTCATAAGTCTGCGGCGGTCGCAGAAATGCCCGCTCCAGACACATTTCACGTCGCTTGAGGCAACCTTCTTTAAATACACAGTGATTTAATGTGCGCTACCGCACAGACGGCAGTTTCGCATCGACACACACTCCATCGTCGTCGGACAGTGGACGTTGGCATTAGTGCGCCTAGAAGACTTGCCCCCGAAAACGAGTCATCGACAGCTCAGGAGCGCTACCTGGACTGCAGTCGATGCCTGTCCCACCCATATCCCGCTTCGCCAACTGATCAGTCGAGTCGCGCGCCCAGTGCCCGCGGTGAGTGAATCCGCGCATTGCTGCGGCATGACACAGCAGCCGTCCGGAGAATCAAAGGGAGACCCGTCATGATGCATATCGCCAATAGATTAGAGCATCGCTGGGGGGAGCGGATCCGCGTGAACATACCGGTCCGCGTGTCGGCAGCCGCCTTGGTGAGAGTTGATGGCTGCGTGAAGAATCTCAGTTTGAGCGGAGCGCTCATGAGGTCCGACCGCGAATTGCGTCTTCACGCTCTCATCAAGGTCCATATCGAGCTGCCACCACCCGCATCGCGCGCTGCCGTGCTTGAGGCGCATGTCTCGCGGAAATTCGACGAGTGGGTCGGCATAGAATGGTGCGAGTTTGCACCGAATATCGTCAAAGGATTGTTGCGAGATCCGGCGGTTCGGGCCACTGCTTGAGTGCAGGTCGTAGGCATCCTCACGGGGAGCAAGGATTCGCAGGCTAGAGCAACGAGACCAGTGCCGCACCGCCGTTGTTAGCGTACACAATGGCCGTACAGTTGCCTCCGGAGGAGCCTGTGACCGTAACGTCCCATCGGGTCAGGGTGCCGCCGCCGTTGGCGGTGAAGACCGCCTGCCACGGCCACGCTCCCAGCTGTGCGCTGCCGTTGACGGTGGCTTGGTCCTGGGCGCCCTGGTTGTACGCCAGATCGTGGAACGCCTGCAGCGGCTGACCGTCGAGCTGATTGACAATGACCATGTTGCCGGCCGTGACATTGGGGCCGGCGTCCCAAAAGGCCTCGTTATCGCCGGGAGCGCCGTAATTGCACGTGATAGTGAGCTGTGCACCAGTGCTGGGCGTGCTCAGCGTCAGATAGCCGCCGCCCGAAATGCCGCCGCTACCCGGGATCACGTACACTGCGCCCACGAGTCCTGCGCCCGGCGCTCCCTGCGCGCCAGTGAGCCCCGGCGCACCTTGTATCCCTTGAGGGCCTTGAGCGCCCTGCGCGCCCGCCGAGCCTTGCGAGCCTGTTACTCCCTTCGGACCTATGGCTCCCTGTGAGCCCTTCGCACCGGCTGTACCGGGGGCGCCGGTATCATCGCAGGCGCTCAAGAGCGAGGAGAGACAAAGCAGCGCCGCCGCGCCGAGCCGTATTGAGTGGGTCATAGGATTGGTTGTTTCCGGTCGGAGTCGGGAAGATACAAGTTCAAGTGCGTGATGCACGACCTGCCTGCCCGACGCATGCTACGGAAGCGGCTCCGCTCGCAGCGTGCGCCGAATCTCATCTTGGCCAGACTCTTTAAGCTATCCGCTCGCGTCTAACCGCCGGCTAGCGTCTTCATCAGCACCGCCCAGTAATCCCGGCGCAAAAGGCAAGACGCGAGGAAATACACTCAAAAAAAGTTGTCAGTGCCTGTATTGGCGGTAGTAGCCGTTCGTATTCCAGCGTGACCACCGTGTAACACTCACAGGAGAGTTTTTTCAGTGGCCGCGCGCACAGCGGATGATTCCCGATCATGGTGCTGCGTCGAAAGAATTTCGCGATCAAGATGAGAGGGCTGGGGGAACCACCGAGCGCATAAGGGAAATCCTTAGGACCGACCCCCGCTTTCTCGGCGGCCTGGCATCTCATCGTTTGCGGATCTCACCATCTAATTGGCGCCTCCGTACGGTAGCGGACGGTAATCGCGTGCCCAACCGATTAATGTAACGCTCCCTGGCCCTCCCCAAGGGCCAACTCCTGGCTAATCATCCCCATGCCAGGACTATTACCTCGGTGATCCCTCACAAGTGACCACCGAGGTTTTTTTTGCGCCCGGCAGCGATACTCGCGAATGCGATAGCGAGGTCAACTCGCAATGTGCCCGGCTGTTTAGTGCGTCAATAAATGGTTGCGAGCGAGCCGAAAGTCGTGGGTGAAAGAGCAGCACGACCTCAACCGTAGAGCGCGCGGCGGACCGAGGGCGATGAGCTCTTCACGGGTTCACCATATTCACTTTTCAACGCTTGCTAGCTCCGGCCCCGCCTTGTCGCTTTCGTCGGGCAGATTCCGATCTACTAGGTGCGAGCGACGTGAATGATGGCAGGAGTGCGCAATTAGAAATGTTCGCGCGTCCAAGCGGTCACGTCGAAAAGATTGCAAATCGAGGAGAACTACATCATGGGCGATCCGCAGGGCAATGCCGATTGGGACAAGGTTAAGGTCGAGTCTGGCGAGGCAAACTTCTCGCATCACGTCATTATGGCAATGATGGGGACTCTCAAGGCTGCTCAGGCGGTAGGCGGACTCAGCCAAGATGACATCATCTTGTTGCTACAAAATTGGATCGAATTGACGATGCACTTCCAGCGCGGCGGTGAAGCCGATCGACTCCGCGTCGGTGTCGTCAATGACGCGCGCAAGCAGGCGCTAGCATTCGCAAAATCAAAGGGAGGTTTGCTGAGCGACTACAAAGCCGATCCTAAGGAAAAGATGATCGTGCAATCTGCCGAGGACCGCGACAATCCGCCCAAGCCCAGTGTCGCTCTTTATAACAGCCTCAGCAACTTGATGAACTTCGTGTATAGCGACCACGAGTCGCAACGAATGTCCGCCTTCAACGATGTGGAAGGAGCGTTCGGTGTCTTGTATTGGAATTACCGAATCAAGCTTGCCGCAAATCCGGTCGCTGAGATGCACTTTCGCAATCTTGTTGCCCGATTGAGGAACGGCCACGTGCTTCGATAGCCGAGCGCCTCGAACTGTTCAGCAGCCGACATACACCTCTCCGGGAGAGGCCACCGGTACCGTCCGGTCTTGGCCGCATTGCCATCGCAGTTCGCTCTGCCGATAATGTGCGAGGTGGAGAGCGTCCTCGCGGATGCACCGCTACGCATCCGCATCGATGAAATGGAGTCTCGGAGGTCGCATGCCGAAACGTGAGGCTCGGAACCCCACCTCAGCGAAGGGCGACTGGTATATAGATGACCGCTGCATCGGTTGCGCAGCATCGAGAGAGGTCGCGCCGGGGCTGATTGTGGAGCGCGGCGGCAAGTCAGTGTTTGCGCGACAGCCGGTAACAGAGGATGACACGCGAGCGGCTTGGCGTGCGGCGCTTCTCTGTCCAACGGCGTCCGTTGGAAAGGAAGGCCGGCGCGAGCAGCCGGCCGACTTGTTTCCTCAAGAGCTCGAGAGAGGTATATACCGCTGCGGTTACAACGCTCGCTCCTCATTCGGCGCTCAGTCGTATTTCATCCAGAGAAAGGAAGGAAACGTGCTCATCGATTCGCCACGTTACGTCGCCAAACTGGTCGAGGCCTTCGAGCGTATGGGTGGTCTCACCGACGTTCTGCTTTCGCATCAAGACGACGTGGCTGATGCCGACAAGTATGCCGATAGGTTCAGTGCGCGAGTCTGGATCCACGAGGATGACCGCGCGGCTGCTACCTATGCGACGAATCTGTTGAAGGGGACGGAGAAGACGGACGTTGGGGGAGACTTGCTCGCAATCCCCGTACCCGGGCACACCCGCGGCAGCGCGGTCTACCTATGGCGAGACACTTATCTGTTTTCGGGTGATTCTCTTGCCTGGAGTCGCGAGACGCATGACCTGATCGCTTTCCGCGAGGCCTGCTGGTACTCATGGAGTGAGCTCAAGCGTTCACTTGGGCGGCTTGGAGAGTATCGATTCGAATGGATCCTTCCCGGACATGGCCACAGTGTGAACCTGCCTGCGGCCGAGATGAGCACGCGACTCCGGGCACTGGTGGACAGGATGTAAACCCTGCCGCGGCGATGACGGCGGCTAACGGCTCGGATAGAAACCGTTAGACCGCCATCTGTCGTCGTTTATCGCATTGCTACTCGACCGTCCATTGCTTGCAGTTTGGCGAAAGCCGCCTGCATGGTTTGGTTCAGCTGTTTCAATTCCGCAACTTGCCGTCGCATATCTTGCATCTCGGCACTTTGTCCGGCTATCTCGGTCCTTTGTTGTTCTAATTGCGCTTTTTGCTGCTGCACTTCTTTGAGCAACATAGGCGCCAGTTCTTCATATCGAACCCCCTGGATCTTGCCCGTGTCATCGCGAAGCACGAGCTCGGGATAGACCTGATCCACTTCTTCGGCTATCAGGCCATACTGCAGTACTCCTTTGGGGTCCATCTTGTAGTGAAAGGTGACTGGGCGTAGCTGGCTCAGTTTCGCCGATACCTCGGGCATGGCCGCGATGTCGGTCTTGAATCGCTCGGAAGAGCCCATCACCCCGAGTTGGCCGCTGGAGGTAACGTAGACGGCGCTGCCTGTCACCGTATGACCATAAATTCCCGCAATCCACGCCTCGGTTTGCGTACCCTGCGTGCCGATCCTGATCACGTTGTTATCAGCGGTAGTGCCCATGTGACCGATCTCGATATTGTTGCTGCCATCGGTAACGTTGTAGGCGGCTTGGTACCCCATGGCAATGTTGTTGGAGCCGGTCGCGTTGAAGTAGAGCGATTGGTAGCCAAAGCCGATGTTGTTGTCCCCGGTAGTGTTGGACCGGAGGCCGGCGTAGCCGAAAGAGGTATTACCGGTGCCGGTCGTATTGGAAGGCAACGAGTAGGCGCCGAAGGCCGTGTCATAGCCACCCGTCGTGTTGTCCCCGAGCGCATACGCGCCCACCGCGGTGGTGTAGCTTCCGGTCCTGTTCGTCTGGAAGGTTTCAAAACCGACGGCCGTGTTGTAACTGCCGCTGCTGTTGGAAACCAGAGCTTGATACCCCGTGGCCGTGTTGTTGGCTCCGGTGGAGTTGGTATACAGCGCTTCGAAGCCTGTGGCGGTGTTGTTGTATCCGGTCGAGTTGTTATTCAGCGCGTCGAAACCCGACGCGGTGTTGTTTTTTCCGGTCGAGTTCGACACCATCGCCCCCGACCCGTAGGCAGTATTGTAACTGCCGGTGGTGTTATAAATCATAGCTTGATACCCGGTTGCAGTATTGGAACTGCCGGTGCTGTTGTCCAACAGCGCGCCGTCCCCTAAGGCAGTATTGTAATTTCCGGTGGTGTTGTCCAACAGCGCAGCGTCCCCGAAGGCGGAATTGTAACGGCCGGTGGTGTTGTCAGTCAGAGCGTAGTCTCCGGCGGCAGTATTGCCGCTGCCTTGGCCACCGCCGACGCAGGGGTTGGCAACTTCGACCGCAGCTAATGCGCCGGTACCCATCGCCGTGTTGCCGCAACCATCAGAACTTACGGAATCAGGTGGTTGTTGCGCGCCGGCGGGAGTTGCAAGACCGGCAACTGCGCTGAGTAAGATTGCGGATATGTTGAAATGCCTCATAGCGTATGTCCTCACTGCTTTTGTTTGTAGCCGCTTCGTATCAACGAATAAATCGGATTCGGTGATGCAATCGTGACATTTTTGTGTCCAGCGTCCGCTTCTCGAGGTGTGCCGCGCCTTGTCAAGCACCTCGTTCGTCACTGGGGCCAACTCACATAACCCTGCGCGCCCCGAGTTACTGCCTTAGAATTCCTGCATCTCTCTGCGTTTGCCCCGTTTCGTTGACTTGGATTAATAGGATTATTGAGGTGCCACATTCCATGGATATCCTGACCACACGCGAAGGCGGCGTCTTGACCATCGAGTTGAACCGGCCGCAGAAGAAGAACGCGATCACCGCTGACATGTACGGCGCGCTCGCCGCTGCCTTGATTGAAGCGCGTGAGGCGCTCGAAATCCGCGCTGTGATGATCGTCGGTAAGCGCGACGTGTTTACCGCCGGCAATGACTTGCAGGATTTTATGGACCACCCGCCCAGAAGCGATGACAGCCCGGTGTTTCGCTTTCTTAGGGAGATCAGTCACGCTCCAAAGCCACTCGTTGCGGCCGTGTGCGGCCCCGCGGTTGGTGTGGGCACAACTATGCTGTTGCACTGCGACCTAGTGTTTGCGGGAGACAATGCCCGGTTCAGTCTGCCGTTTGCACAGTTAGGCCTAGTGCCCGAGGCGGCCTCGAGTCTTCTGTTGCCGGAGCTTTTCGGCTACCAGCGCGCCGCTGAGCGGCTGTTGCTGGGCGAACCATTTGGAGCCAACGAGGCACTCCAGATGGGCCTTGTATGCGCCGTACTGCCTGCCGATGCAGTGGTCGGGCATGCGCGGTTGCAAGCAGACAAACTGGCGGCTCTGCCGGCGGCGGCAGTGCGTGCGACCAAGCGCCTCATGAAGCATGGTCGGATTGAAGCGATCGAGTCGCGCATGCTCCTTGAAGGCGAGGAATTCCGTGAGCGGCTGCAATCGCCGGAGGCCCGCGAGGCGTTCGCGGCGTTTTTTGAGCGACGCCGACCAGACTTTTCGCGGTTTGATTAAGCTACCGGTTGGCAGCAGTGCCCACACCAGGATTCCATAGAGGATGCCCATGTCACTAAAAGACAAGACCCTGTTTATAAGCGGAGGCTCGCGGGGCATCGGGCTGGCGATTGCTGTCCGGGCCGCCTCTGAAGGGGCCAATGTGGTGATCGCGGCGAAAACCGACCAGGAGAACCCGCGTCTGCCAGGTACGATTTACTCGGCGGCAAAGGAGATCGAGGCGGCCGGTGGCCAGTGCCTGCCGCTCAAGGTGGACATCCGCGACGAATTGCAAGTGGTCGACGCGGTCGCAGCAGCGCGCGAGCGTTTCGGATCAATCGATGTGTTGATCAACAATGCGAGCGCCATTAGTCTGACGGGTACCGAAGCGACCCCGATGAAGCGCTTTGACCTGATGTTTGGCGTCAACGTGCGCGGTACTTTCCTGTGTACGCAGGCCTGCCTACCCGCGCTGAAGCAATCAGGCGAGCTCGGACGCAATCCCCACATCCTAACGCTTGCGCCGCCTCTCAACATGGAGCCGCACTGGTTTGCGCAGCATACGGCGTACACCATGGCCAAGTACGGCATGTCGATGTGCGTGCTGGGACACGCGGCGGAATTTAGACCCTATGGTATCGCTGTCAATGCACTTTGGCCGGCTACAGTGATCCAGACCGCCGCACTGCAGATGATTCCAGATGTCCTTCCGGAACATTGCCGCACCCCGGCGATAGTTGCAGATGCGGCCGCGCTGATTCTTACCAGCGACACGCACGTTCCAGGCAATAGCGGTAACTTCTACATTGACGAGCAGGTGCTCGCCGCTCACGGCGTCACTAACCTCGAGTCCTACTCAGTGGTCCCCGGAAGCAACCAACTCCAACCCGACCTGTTCCTATAGGAGGTTCGCGGATGTAGCGGATCAACGCCGGACTCCCTAAGGCAGCGGCAGTGCAACGGCAAACAGCCGAAACGGCACATGCGGCTTCTGATCGTGTTTAGCGGGATCAAACAGATACTCAAATTGGCCTTCACTCACCCAAGCGGTGCCCGCGACGGCGGTTACTCCGGTCGGCGTATCGTAGCCGTCCTTGAGCGTGGTGATGCTGGCGGAGTCGCCTTTGACGGTCATCGTGTCGAGACGCCCGCCACCCTCGATCAACAGAAAAACATTCGGGCCGAGCGGCCGCATCGCATCGGTAAGCACCAATTTTCGCGAGGCCTGTAATTTAGTGAGTCTGCCCGCCTTGCCGTCTTTCACATCGATGCGGTACAAATCCGCGGCATCGTAGCGATTGAAGTAAAGATTGCCATCGCTGCCGAAGGCGATGCCGTCGAGCGCCGTCCCATCGGGCGCCGGTTGCAGCGATGCCTTCGGGTGTGAACCCCACGAATCGTTGACGCCGCTCGACGATGAGAACGCCCAAACCCTCTTCCAGTTGTTTTATTCCCGCGGAGAGCGTCGGCTGTTGACATTGCAGGCCGCCGCGGCGCGCGCAAAATGCCGCTCGCGTGCGAGCGCCACCAGGTAATCCAGGTATCTGACAATCATTCAAGACTCAACTGAGCGCTCCTTTGATGAGTTCGACAGCGTCGCCGCCGCGTCCAGAAAGGACGGCCTTCGCTGAATAGAGCGCCGTACCGAATACCTGCTTCAGTTCGATTTTAGGCGGCATGACGAGTTCAAAGCGATCGGTGACAACGTCGAGAAGCGCGGGTCCCGGATGGGCAAGCCATTGCTGAACGGCCGCATCGAGATCGGTCGCCTGCTCGATTCGCTTCCCCCAAAACCCGATGTCCTGCGCGACTTTTGCGAAATCGGGATTCTTAAGATCGGTATAGGCATCGAGCAGTCCCTCCACCTTCTGTTCGAGTTCGACGAACCCGAGCGAGCCATTGTCGACGATGCATACTTTGATAGACAGTTTCTCTTGTATGGCCGTTAGCAGATCACCGAGCATCATTGCAATGCCACCGTCTCCCGACAACGCGATGACTTGCCGATCCGGATAGGCGGCTTTCGCACCCAAGGCTTGCGGCATGGCGTTGGCCATGGTGCCGTGGGTCAGCGAGATGATGGTGCGGTTGCTGCCCGTCGATGGCACGTGCCGCAGACACCAGACCATTGGTGACCCACCGTCGGCGGTAAACACCGCGTCAGGCGCCGCGTGCCTGGCCACGGTCTCCACGAGATATTGCGGATGGATCGCACCGCCCTTGCCGATCGTCGCATGCTTCTCTTGACTCTCGGCGGCCTTACGCCGATGCGCGAGACACTCGTTCAGGAACTCATCCCCGGTACGCTCGTTGATTCGGGGCAACAATGCCTCGAGCGTGGCTGCGACGTCGCCGACGGCGCCGATTCCGATGGGGTGGCGCCGACCGAGATGAGCGCCGTCGATATCTATCTGAATGATGGTCGCGTCGTCGGGATAGAACTGACGCCAGGCGAAGTCGCACCCCAGTAGCAACAACGTATCGCAGCTCGTCAGTGTGTGATAGCCGCCTTCCGATCCGAACACACCGGTCATACCGACGTCGAAGGGGTTTGCATGTTCCAGAAAGTCTTTGGCGCGGGAGGTGTGTGCGACCGGCGCTCGCAGCTTCCCGGCCAGCGCGACTACCAGATCGTGGGCGCCGCTGCAACCGGAGCCGCCGTAGACAGCGATCCGCTTGCCCTTGTTGAGCGCGTCCGCGATGCGATCGAGCTCGGCGTCGGATGGCCGGATCACGGGCTGGGTTCTTTGAACGGTGAACGGCGGGCTGTCGGGCGCCTTGGCTTGTGATACATCGGCCGGCACGATCAATACCGCCACCCCCTTCTTAGCGAGAGCTGCCTGAGCGGCCATCGCCGTCTTGCGTTGTGCCTGCGCGGGCGTGCGGATCTCCTCGCAAAAGACGCTGCAGCTCGAGTAGACGGCCTTGAAGTCCACCTCCTGTGGAAAATCGAAGCCGATCTCGTCGCGCACGATTTGGCTGGCGATCAATACGACCGGGGCGCGGTTGCGATGGCTTTCGAGCAGGCCATTGATGAAATGCAAACTACCGGGACCGCAGGACCCTGCGCACATAGCGAGCTCGTTGGTGAGCATGCTGTCGGCGCCGGCGGCAAAGCCGCCCGCTTCTTCGTGTCGAACATGGATAAACCGAATCTTGCTTCGACGGATTGCGTCGGTCACGTGGTTGAGCGTGTCTCCCGGCACTCCGTAGCAGCGATTGACTCCGGCCTGTTCCAGTGTGTTTACGATGACTTCTGCGACTGTGCGGCTCATGTAGGGTTCCTCCTGGTCTTCCAGTATCTAGCGTCTGCGCCGCCAATTGATCGCTCCGCCTGCTAGAAGGACATCGATTTGGCGTTCCGATCGTAGTCAGTTGGATCTGCGAACATCAGAGGTAGGATGCCAAAATTGACCAAGTTCTGCCAATGAATGCGCACGCAATTGCGGTCGCGGCCGTGGCTTCAATTGTTTGATCGCCGATTCCAAGGATCACGATCAATTAATTATTGGTTCTTGTTCCTCGTGCTCGCCGCTCGGCCCTGCCTTTCCTTGTCAATGCTCTTCTGACGGGCTTGCTTATCTTTATCTTTCGCGGCCTTTTCTTTCATCGCAGGAAGCTCACTCTTCGGATTGCTATTTTTCATTCAAATGCTCCGCCAGTTGACCGACTTTAAAGGGCTAATTGGCATACCGCAGTTGGTCCCCAAGAACCCTTCAGTTGTTCGCTACCCGAGAGCCAGTCGTTCAGCGTCTACACCGGCGCCGGCGCATTGGCTCCGCCCTCATTCGTCCACTGGGCCTCGGCCGAGGATTCTTTGGCCGGCGGCACTTGACGCTGAAGACTTCGTTTAATCGCTACATAGATGCCGGCCATAGCCAACAGCAACAGTGCTCTTCGTATCATTGGTTTGCTCGCAGTTTCACTCAATTTGAGGGGGCTCAAATCTCAGCGTTGCCCACTATCCACCAACCAAATGCACTGCGGCACTCCTCGGACGACTCAATCTGATTGATTTGAACCCTGAAGGCATGTCGGTTTCTGCTGACGGTCGGCGCGGTGCTCGATAGAGCGAGCCCTTGGGCATCGCATATTCTCCCGTCGTAGCGCTAGGGTGCGTTAGGAGCGCAATCTGCGACGCAAGTGCGTTTTGACGATCCCCCAGCGGCCTGCCGCCGGAAGGACCGCCGCGCTCGCCCACCCGATAACCTGGGTGGGCGTAGTAATCTCTATACCTTAGGTCCTGCGCAGGAAGTAAACAATGAGAGCAATGATGATAATCGTTCCAAGTAGTCCGCCGCCAAAAAGCATGTTGATCTCCTTTAGCTAAGCCTCGATTAGACTTGAGGCGGATCGTCGCGTCGGTTCGCTGGCGCACCCAGCCGTTCGTTTTAACTCACTGTGCGTTAGCAGACAGACAGGAGCAAACGAAAGGTCGCCATGGCGGCGAGCATGCGTGAGATCGCCGTCGCGAAAACTGCAAGTCCGCGACTTTGCGGGTTATCATCGGTTTGCTTCAATTCACCATGGGGGATGATTCGATGCGCAGATTCACAGGACGCGTGGCAGTCGTCAGCGGCGCGGCCCGCGGCATGGGCAAGGCGGTGGCATTGCGCCTCGCCGACGAGGGTGCGACCGTGATTGCGGTCGACATCAATAGCGAGGGCGCGGCTGCCACGGCCAAGGAGATTGGTGGACAATCGCTGTCAGTGCCATGCGACATCGGCGATCCGGACTCGGTTGCGAAATTGTTTGCGGCGGTCGCCGGCAAGGCGGGAAAGCTCGATGTTCTGGTCAACGCCGCGGCCATCGTGCCATTCGTCAAGTGGGATGAACTCACCTTTGAGGAATGGCGGCGCGTCTTGCGCGTGAACCTCGACGGACTCTATCTCATGTGCCGGGCCGGCTCCGACATGATGCGCACGGGCGGTTATGGCCGAATCGTCAATTTCAGCTCGAACTCCATCTTTGCCGGCACCCCCAATATGGCGCATTACGTGGCCTCGAAAGGCGGCGTGCTCACCTTTACGCGGGCCCTCGCCACGGAACTCGGCCCGTTCAAGATCACCGCCAATTCGATCTGCCCCGGCCTGATCGATACCGAAGGCGTGCAGCAGTCCCCGCACAAGGACGCCTTCGACTTCGTCGAAACGCTGCAAGCCATCAAGGGCCGCGGCTTGCCGAAGGATGTGGTACCGGCGGTGGCATTCCTGGCCTCGGAAGAGGCCCACTGGATCACCGGCCAGGCGCTCAACGTCGATGCGGGGATGGTGCGCTGGTAGCGCCTTTTAGGAGTAGTACTCCGTTCCGGTCCGATAGGTCTTGAAGCTCTCGAGATCGTGCGAATAGAAGAGCTCGGCGTCGTACTGTTCCGCGAGCGCCTTCAAGCGCCGCATCGAAGCCAAGCTCGCCGTCGGATCGAGGTGAAAGCTCGAAATGCACATCATGTCCAGATTTTTCTTGCTGTAGCAGGCGTCGGCGGTGAACAGCATGGGGC
>Ga0302325_10024825_pt1 | contig 12462 bp, 13 predicted proteins | sample Palsa_T0_2_FD_201948 | JGI IMG/M metagenome (GOLD analysis project Ga0302325, IMG submission 201948) | Peat permafrost microbial communities from Stordalen Mire near Abisko, Sweden - Palsa_T0_2 | ecosystem: Environmental > Terrestrial > Soil > Palsa > Peat permafrost | place: Sweden: Abisko...
GAGACACGGAGCTGATCTTTGAGCTGCTCCTGACCGACGAAGTCCTCGAGCCGCCGGGGGCGCAGCGAGCGCTCGAGCTCGTCGTCATCGGCGAGCGCCTGCGGCGCCTGGATCCGGGGGCCGCCGGCCATCATCGGCGGGCGGTCCGGAGCGCGTACGCGATCAGGTCCTCGGCGCGGTCGCCTGGCGCTCCGTCGAGCAGCTCGTCAGCCTCGACGGGCGCGAACCCGAGGCCGAGCAGCCCTTCGCGGGCAAGCGATCTCGGATCATCGAGGCGGCCGACCCTGATCGCCGAGCTCTCGGGCAGCGCTACCCCGACCTTCTCACGGAGCTCGACGATGATCCGCTCCGCGGTCCGCTTGCCGATTCCCGGCACGGCCTGGAAACGCGCGCTATCGCCTGAGGCGAGCGCGGCGATCAGTTCGCGCGGCGGTCCGGCGGAGAGGACAGCCAGGGCAACCTTCGGGCCGACCGATTGGACGCCGAGCAGCATCAGGAAGAGCTCACGCTCCTCCTCGGTCGCAAATCCGTACAGCTGGAGTGCGTCGTCGCGCACGACCAGATGGGCGTGGAGCAAGATCTCGTTGCCGATCGCGGGCACCTGTCGGAGCGTCTCGCTGGAGACGGCCAGCCGGTAGCCGACGCCGGCGCAGTCGATCACCACGTGATCGGATCGGCGGACCGCCACGCGCCCGGACAGCAGCGCGATCACAGCGCCGCCACCGCCCGCTGCAGCGGCATCCGGTTGACGTCGCAGATCGCCACCGCCAGCGCATCAGCGATGTGATTTGGATGCGGCGGCTCGGGCAGGGCGAGCAAACGCCCCGCCATCCGCTGCACCTGGTCCTTGGCCGCGCGCCCGTTGCCGCAGACGGCGCTCTTGACCTGCTGAGGCGTATACGAACGGCACGGAACCCCGCGCATCCCGGCGGCGAGCAGGATGACGCCCCGCGCCTGTCCGACGGCGAATGCGGTGCGTACGTTGGCGCCAAAGTAGAGCTGTTCGATCGCGAGCGCATCGGGCTCGTGCTCGTCGAGCAGCTCGCCGACGCGTGCGTGGATCTGCACCAGGCGTCGCTCGAGCGCGAGCGCGCTGTCCGTCTCGATCACGCCGCCGTCGAGCGCGCGCAGCCGCGAGCCGATGCTCTGTACGACTCCGTAGCCGGTGCTCGCGGTACCCGGATCGATCCCGAGGACGATCATTCTCATCGACATTCTGCGTCCGGCCCCGGACGCCTTCCGAGGATCCGCGCGATCGCCTCGCGCGAAGCGCTCGCCGAGGTCGGGCGGCGCCTCCAGCTCGAGCCGAAATCTGCCGATACCAGGCGCGAATGTTCAAACACGGCCAGCACGAGGAACTGCTCCTTGAGGTCGAGCTGCTGCGCGAGCGCCTTCGCGAGCTCGAGGCCGAGCACGCCCGCGGACTCCGGCTCGATTCCGTCACCGGGCTGCTCTCGGCCCGCACGCTGCGCGGACGCCTGTCGGAGGAGTGCGAGCGGGCCCGCCGCTATCAGCGACCCCTCTGCGTCGCCCTTCTGGCCGTGGACGACTTCGAGGCGATCGAGCTTCGGCATGGATTCAAGGCCGGCGACGAGCTCGTCTCCGCCGTCGCCCGGCGCCTACGTGGAACGACGCGATCGCACGATCTGGTGGGACGGACGGGAGGCGCCGAGTTCGCCGTGCTGCTGCCCGACACCGCCGCCGAAGCGGCGCTGCCGGGGCTCGAGCGACTGCTCGTCGAGCTCGAGCTCGCCGGCGAGGGGACCGTGCGCGCGGCCGGAGCTTCGATGGGTATCGCTGCGCTGCAGCGCGGGATGAGCGCAGAAGGACTGCTTGCGAGCGCGCGCCAAGCGCTCGGACACTCGCGCGCGATCGGGGGCGGACGGGCCACCGTGGCCGCCGACAGCGACGCGATCCTCGACCCGGCCAAGGCTCCTCAGCGCGAGGCGATCGAGGCCCTCGCCGTCGCTCTGCTGGAGCGCGACCGCTACACCGGCGAGCATTCCGAGGCGGTGATCGAGATGTCCGCGGCGGTCGCGCGCAATCTCGGATGCAATGCCGTCGAGGTCGAGCGCGTGCGCTCAGCAGCGCTCCTGCACGACATCGGCAAGGTCGCCATCCCCGACGAGATCCTGCATAAGGCCGGCCCGCTCAACAACGAGGAGTGGACGCTGATGCGCCAGCATCCGGTGATCGGGGAGCGCATCCTTCGTGTGCTTCCCGGCCTTGGAGCGGTCGCTCGGATGGTGCGTCACGAACACGAGCGCTGGGACGGCGGCGGTTACCCGGATGGGCTGAGCGGCCTCGAGATCCCATTCGGGAGCAGGGTCATCATCGCCGCCGACACATACCACGCGATCACCTCGGACCGCCCCTATCGAGCGGCGAAGTCGCACGAGCACGCGGTCGAGGAGCTCACGCGATGCGCGGGCACCCAGTTCGACCCGGACGTGACCGCGGCGCTGATCGGCCACCTGTACGGGCGCCGTCAGGGCGGGTTGCTCTCGGCCTGACAGTCCCTAGCGACCAAGCCGGCAACGCAGCAGTGTCGCAAGGACGCGAAAGCCGTCGGCCGCCGTGAGCTTCTTCCCCTCTTCGTTCGAGCGCGCACGATATTGCACGGGCACCTCGAAGATCCGCTCCCCATGCTGGACCAGGCGGGCGGTGATCTCGGGCTCGATCGCAAATCCCTGGGAGCGCAACGCCAGGCTGCGGAAGATGTCGGTACGGATCACCTTCTGACAGGTCATGATGTCGTGCAGGTACACGTTGAAGAGCATGTTGCACGCGAGCGTGACCCCCCTGTTCCCCATCACGAACAGGAACGAGTGGCTGGTATAGCCGTCGAACGCGCGAACGCCGAAGCAAGCATTGGTGCGTCCGGCGAGAAGTGGTGGCATCAGTAGTGCGAGGTCGGCCGGCTCATACTCGAGGTCGGCATCGAAGATCCCCGCGAAATCGCCTGCGGCATGGCTAAGCGCCGTTCGTACGGCGGCCCCCTTGCCCTGGTTGACCGCGTGCTCGTAGATCCTCACCCGGTCGTCCCACTCGCGCGCACGGAGGATCTCGCGCGTCCCGTCGGTCGAGCCGTCGTCGACGACGATCAGCTCGAACTCGCTCGGGAGCTCTGTCGCGAGGACCTCGGTGATGGCCGTCTCGACCCGCTCGAGCTCGTTGTATACGGGCATCAATATCGAGAGCATGAGCGAGGGCGGCGATGCTAGCCGATGATCGCGCCGCCTCGTGGTAAGAGAAGATGGCGGCGTGGACTTCCAGGCGGCGGGATTGCTCGACGGGCTCGATGCTGAGGAGCGAGCGGCTAGGCTCGACCTGCTCGAACGTCTCGCCGCCGACGGCGTCTCGATCGAGGAGCTGAAGGCCGCGGTCGCCGAGGACCGGCTCGCGCTGCTGCCAGTCGAGCGCGTCCTCGGCGCCCGCTACACGGCGGCCGAGATCGCGCGGCTCGCCGGCGTCGACGCCCAGCTGATAATTCAGGTGCGCCGAGCACTCGGCCTACCGGAGCCAGGACCCGAGGACCGCGCCTTCAGCAAAGACGATGTGGAGGCCGCACGCGCGGCCAAGCTGGCGCTGGACGCGGGGATCTCGGAGGCCTCGATCATCGAGCTCACGCGGGTGCTGGGCGAGGGAATGGCGAGATTCGCGGGCGCGATGGCGGCAACATTCGCGGACACGTTCCTGCACCCCGGCGACAGCGAGCGCGACGTGGCGCTGCGCTACGCCGCGATGGCGAAGCAGCTGACCCCCGCGACCACGCCGATGCTCGCCTCCGCGCTCGGCGCTCACGTGCGCGAGAGCGCCCGCAGAGGGATCCTGAGCCGTGCCGAGCGCGAGCGCGGCCACCTGTCGGCGGAGGAAGAGACGGCCGTCTGCTTCGCCGATCTGGTCGGCTTCACCTCGCTCGGCGGCCAGGTCGCAGCCGAGGAGCTAGGGTCCGTCGCGACCAGACTGGCCGAGCTCGCCGGTGACGTCGCCACTCACGCCGTCAGGCTCGTCAAGACGATCGGCGACGCCGCGATGTTCGTCAGCCATGACGTCGTGCCGATCGTCGAGGCGGCGCTGACGCTCGTCGAGGCGACCGAGGCTGCCGAGCTGCCGAGCCTCCGCGCCGGGCTCGCGATCGGCCCCGCCTTCAACCGAGCCGGCGACTGGTATGGCAACTCGGTCAACCTCGCCAGCAGGGTGACCGGCGTCGCGCGTCCGGGAAGCGTGCTCTGTACCCAGGAGGTCCGCGACCTGGCGAGCGGGGACTTCGCGTGGTCGTTCGCCGGCCGCTTCAGGCTCAAGGGCGTAGCGGACCCGCTGCCGCTTCACCGCGCCCGGCGGATCGCCGACCCCGAGGGCGAGCCTCCGCAAGCAGAGGCGCCGCCGGCGCGCGCCAGACGACCGTCCGAGGTTACGAAACCCCGTGCAGGTCGATCACGAAGACGAGGGTCGAGTTAGGCGGGATCGCGGCGTGGCCGGCCCCGGACCCGGGCTTGGCTTGGTTTGCGTAGGCGAGGCTCGGCGGGATGATCAGCTCGCGCCGGCCGCCGACTTTCATGCCCGGGATCCCCTGCTGCCAGCCCTGGATCACGTTGCTGAGCGGTTCCGCGACCGGCTGGCCACCGTCATCCCAGGAGGCGTCGAACTGCTTGCCGCTCTTGTACAGGTCGCCGACGTACTGCACCGTGACGGTCGAACCCGGGGTCGCGACCGGCCCGGTGCCCTTGATCAGATCTTTGATCACGAGCTTCTTCGGGGGCGGCCCGCTCGGAATCGGGACCTTCGGCTTGGTGTTGAAACTCGCCGGCAACGGCGTCGTGCTCGTCGGAGTGGTGGCGGTAGTGCTGGTCGTCGGGGTCGTGGTCGTCGGCGTAGTCGACGCCGGCGCCGCGGTCAGACCGGCGGAGGGGGCCGGCTCGATGCCGGGGGCGGCTGAGCTGCCGCAGCCGGCGAGGGCCAGGGCGACGGCGGCGGCCAGGGCGGGAGCGGCGAGGGATCGATTCGTCATAGCTCGGGCAGGGTAGCGGGCGGGGGCCTCCGGCCACTTCGCGGCGGGCCGCTCCGGACGCTGCGCGCGGCGGCGCTCAGGACATTTTGCCCTCCTGGCCCCACCGGCCGCCCGCTCGCGGGCCTGACACTCAGCCGGCGATTCGTTCCAGGACGTCCGCGTCGACGTCGAAGTTGGCGTGCACGGCGCCGACGTCGTCGGAGTCCTCCAGCGCGTCGATCAGCTTCAGCAGCCGCAGTGCGTCGGCCTCGTCCACGGGCACTTTCACCTGGGGCCGCTGCGTGACGTCCGCGCTCTCGATCTCGACCCCGGCGTCGGTCAGGGACGCCCGCACCGCCGCGAGGTCACCAGGCTCGGTGATGACCTCGAACACGTCCTCGTCGACCGCGATGTCGAGCGCCCCGGCGTCGATCGCGGGAATCAGGTCGTCCTCGTCATAGCGTGTGGCGTCGATCACGATCACGCCGCGCTTGTCGAACAGGTAGCCGACCGATCCAGGCTCACCGAGATTGCCGCCGTGCTTGGACAGAGCGTGCCGAACATCGGCGCCGGTGCGGTTGCGGTTGTCGGTCAGCGCCTCGATCAGGAGCGCCACGCCACCGGGGCCGTAGGCCTCGTAGATCACGGTCTCGATCTGGTCGCCGTCGGATCCTTCGCCCGTGCCCTTGGCGATCGCTCGCTCGATGTTGTCCTTCGGCATCGACGCATCGCGGGCCTTCTGGATCGCCAGCCCAAGGGCCGCGTTTCCCTCGGGATCTCCGCCGCCCTCGCGAGCGGCCACCGTGATCGCGCGTGCGAGCTTAGTGAAATGCTGACCGCGGCGGGCGTCGACGATCGCCTTCTTGTGCTTGATCGAATGCCATTTCGAATGACCGGACATCAGAGGAGAGAGTTTATGCCGGTCGGCTCTGATCGAGTTCCTAACTCTGTCTTACAGTCTTCCGACACGGAGCGAGTTGACTCAGGGTCCCTCGAAGAAAGGAAGGGACCCAATGCGACACCGAATCGCAACCTCGATCGCAGCACTTGCCGTCACGGGTTCGCTCGCAGCCGGCGGCGCGGCGATCGCGAACGCAGCGACGGCGACCACGGCGAGCACCGCCAAGACCACGCAGAGCACGCCGGCCACGCCGCCGAAGGCACCGGGCGGCTACGGCGCGAGTCGTGCGCACGCGAACGGCGCTCACAACTGCCCCAACATGGGGACCACCACAACGACCGGCAGCTAACTTCGACCCGAGCGCGTGGAATCGGCTCGAGCCGATTCCACGCTCGCTCGGCGCTACGACGCCGCCGCGATCCGATAGATGCGCCCCGTGCCCCAGTCTCCGACGAGTAGAGAGTGATCGGGCGCGAGGACCAGCGCGAGCGGATTCTCGAGTCCGGTCAGGAACGGCGCGACCGTGCCCCGATAAGTCGATCCGATCCGTCTCAGCACCACCTTCTGCACCTTCGCCACCTGCCACTGCGACACCAGCGCAATCGACCTTCCTCCGGTGACCGTAGTAAGCGACCCGGCGGCGCTGGAAGCTTCACGCCTGCTCGGCGTCGCGACCGCGGTAAGCGACCCGGCGGCGCCGGAAGCTTCACGCCTGCTCGGCGTCGCGACCGCGGTAAGCGACCCGGCGGCGCCGGAAGCTTCACGCCTGCTCGGGGTCGCGACCTCAGTAAGCGACCCGGCGGCGCTGGAAGCTTCACGCGTGCTCGGGGTCGCGACGATCACGACCGACCCGACCGCGGCATGCGCGTCGAGCACTGCGACGGGCTTCGGAACCCCCGCGCAGGCCGATCCGCCCTGCCCGTAGCACTGCGGGAACCCCCAGCTCTCGCCATGACGGACGACCGCGAGCCAGTCCCCGGGCGTACGCGCGCCGAGGTCGTCGGGCTGGTTCATGGTCACGAACAGATCGGCGGTGCCGGGGTAGTAGGTGAGCCCGAACGGCGCCCGGATCCGCGCCGCGTACAGATCCAGTCCGCGCCCGTCGGTGCGGAAGGAGACGATCGAGCCCGAGTAGCGCGACTTCGGCGTGCAGCGATCGCACGTCGCCGTGATCCCGAGCAGCAAGCGTCCGCCTGCCGCAGGCACGAGATCGTTGTTCTCGCCGTGCGCGACCGGGCCGACGACGATCTCCCGGTGATTGGTGAACCGCGCACCGCGCAGGCCGCTGTACGCGTCGACGCGGCCGACCGAGGCGACGTACAAAGTGCCGCGCTGCCAGAGCAGCCCAAGCGGATCGTCCAGCCCGGCGATCACTCGCAGTGGCCGCGCACCCGGGCTCGCGATCAAGTAAACGCCGTCGCGGCGATGGCTGCTCAGCCCGGCGGCTGCCGCCCAAAGGCGACCTTGCGAATCGAACGCGAGCGTCGCCACCGTCGGCAGTCCTGTCGCGTAGACCGTCGCCTTCAGCCCGGCAGGGCCCCGCAGGCCGGAGCCGATCGGATGCAGCGTCTGGTCCTGGGCCGCGGAGGAGGTCGCGTGGGAGTTCGAGCCGCAGGCGGCGAGCCCGAGCAGCGCCGCGGTGAGCGCCGCGAGGGCGAGCGGCGCTCGGCATCGGGCTCGTATCCCCGTCTTCACGACCGCTCGGAGTCTGCCGGACGGGACGAATCGAGGTAGGAACCGCCGCACGGGTCGGCCGGCGCGACCGCTGTCGCGCGAACAGATTCCTCTCGGTCGCGACATCTGAGAGCGAGGTGCATCACTTCGGCGCCGCCCGCCGCGGCAGCGCTCGAAGGCGGGGTTGCGGTCGGCGGTGGCGAGGTGGACGCTCTTGACTACCCATACGGTGCTCAAAAGCGTCCACGGTCACGGCGGGCGAGGTTCTCCGGCCCCCAGCTCGCGGTACAGCGCCAGATAGCGCTCGACGCAGCGATCGATCGAAAGCTCCTCGGCCCGGGCACGGCACGCCCGGGCGGTGCCCGGAGCGGTGGCGAGGTCGAGCGCCTCGAGCATCGCGGCGGCCAGCGCCGCCGGCTCCTCGCCGTCGAACATCCGCCCGATCTCGGGTCGGTCGAGTACCTCGGGGATGCCGCCGTCGCGGGTCCCCACGCCCGGCGTTCCGCACGCGAGCGCCTCCGCGAGCACGAGCCCGAACGCCTCGCCGACCGAAGGCAGCACCGAGACCCAGGCCCGGCGGTACGCGGCGGCGAGCGCTGCCCGATCGTCGAGGTCGGCGAATTCGACCCCCGGCGGGATAACGTCGCCGAGCGCCGCGTCCGCGCGCGCGGCCGGCCGCGACAGGATCAGCCGCGCGTCTGCGCGCCGGCGCCGGACCAGCACGAACGCCTCGATCAGGAGCTCGACCCGCTTGCGCGGGACCCCGAGCGCGGCGGCGCACACGAACGTCGGCACCGCAGCCCGCCCGCCCCCCGCCGCGCTCGCCGCGCTCGCCGCGCCCGCCGCGCCCGCCGCGCCCGCCGCGCCCGCCGCGCCCGCCGCGCCCGCCACCCCGGGCGCGAACGCCGCCAGGTCGACCCCCGGCGCGATCACACGCGGGCGGACGCCGAGCCAGCGCTCTGACGCGGCGGCGGCGGCCTCGCTGAGCACGACGACCGCGCTCGAGTCGTGGAACGCGCGCACCGTCACTTCGAGGCGCCGGCGCCGGTTCGCGAGCGAGCGGCGGTGGGGGACGCCCATGTAGGACAGCACCGCCGGCCGCCCGGTGTTGGCGCGCCAGCGGGCCGCCGCGAGGGCGTCGGTCGGATAGAGGGCGTGGGCGACATCGAACGACCCGGCGCGAAGCGACATGTAGCTGAACGGCACGTGCGTGAGGTGCTCCTCGAACATCCGGCGCCGCAGCCGGCCGTCGGGTGGACGCCAGTGCCTGATCACCGTGAGCCCATCCTCGAGCGTGCGGCCCGGCGGACCGGGGTGGCTGGTGATCAGGGTCGGAACGTGACCCCGGGCGATCAGGCCGTCGGCGAGATCACGGATGAAGCGCTCACTTCCTCGCCGGACCTCGGGCCAGAACGTCGGGTTCAGGATCGCTACCCGCAGCGGCCCGCCGCTCACCCGCCAACCGACCGAGTTCGCCGCCAAGGCAATCGCCGCGAGCGCCCGCGGACTCGTGCTGCGGGTCGTCGGCGATTGCCCGCGATCTCGCAAGCGAGGACGTAGTCCTCGCCGCTCACAGCACGAGCGACCGATGACGGGCGCTTCCGCGGGCGAGCACCGCCAACTCGGCGAGGTCGACAACGGCTCGCCCGGGCAGTTCCACACACGCCCGCACCCGGCCGCGCCCGCCGCGACCGTACGACGGCGCCGCGCGGACGGCCCACGGCGCCGCGAGCATCGCCGCCGCCGGGCGCCTGCTCGCGAGCGAAACTGCCAACCCGGCAAGCCCGAGCAGCATCCAGCCGTGCGTCTCGCGCCAGAACAGGCCGGCAAAGCATTCGCGCCGAAGCTCGGGGTGGCGCTTGACCAGCCACGGGATGAACTCCCACCGTGGCAGCGTCCGTAGCAGCGCAGGCAGTCCGCTCACATGCACGGAGTGGTAGTTGACGACCTCAGGAGCCGCGCAGAAGCTCGCTCCGGCGGCGATGCCGCGCAGCGCGACATCGGTGTCCTCGCCGGACTCGATCTCCTCGTCGAAGCCGTTCAGGCGTTCGAGTAACGAGCGCGGATAGACGATGTTGCATGTCTGCGCCCACGGCGACGGCGGTTCGATCGACTGCGTTCGCGCGTGCGGCGCGCGCAGTGCGATCTCGAGCTCGTCGGGGTCGGGGCGGGTGGTGCCCTGGACGATCGCCCCCGGATGCCCGCGCGTGGCGTCCAGAGCCCGCTCGAGCCAGTCGGGTGGTGGCCGGCAGTCGTCGTCGGTGAACGCGATCAGGGGGGCGCGAGCCGCGCGCCAACCCTGATTGCGTTTATATCCCGCCGAGCGGGTTCCGGGCTCGTGCGCTCGATGCGTGAGCACGCCCTGATCCGAAAGCGGGTGCGTGCGCAGCAGTTCCTCGGTCTCCGGCCCGCGGGAGTCGTGGCACACGATCACCTCGAAGCGCTCACGAGCGAGCGACTGCTCCTCGAGCGCGTTCAGCAGCCACCGCAGCCGCAGCGGGCGGTCGCGCGTCGGGACCACGACCGCGATCTCGGGGGCGAGGAGGCTCATTGCCCGAGCGCCGCCGGGTGAGCCCGGTACCACTCGATCGTGCGGCGCAGCCCATCCTCGAGCTCGACCGCCGGGGCCCAACCGGTCAGCTCGCGCAGCTTCGTCGCATCGACCCACTGGCGGTCGATCTCGCCCGCCGGGGTGCCTGCACCCCGCACGTCCGGCTCGACATCGGTGCCGGCCAGCCGGCAGATCAGACGCACCACATCGAGAACGCGGTGGGGTCTGCCGCCGCCGGCGTTGAACGCCTCGCCGCGGCCCTGCCCACGGCCGAGCGCGTCGGCGATCGCGACATACGCCCCAACTGCGTCCTCGACGTAGAGGAAGTCGCGCTCGGGCGAGCCGTCTGAGCGCACGACCGGCGCGCGGCCCGCCAGCGCGGCCCCAACCGCCTCGGGCACCAGACGCGAGCCGTTGACGTCGCCGCCACCATAGATGTTGGCAAAGCGGGTGACCGCGACCGGGAGCCCCCACGTGTGCCAGTAGCAGCGCGCGATCAGGTCCGTGGCCGCCTTGGAGACGTCGTACGGATACAGCGGCTGGAGCGCGAAGTCCTCTCGGTACGGAAGCGTTTCGTGCGGACCGTAGGCCTTGTCGGACGACGCCACCACGACGCGCTCGGTGCCGTGCCGCCGGCAGGCCTCGAGCAGGGTCCAGGTGCCGCGAATGTTGGTATCGAAGGTCGAGCCCGGCGAGCGGTTGGCGGTTGGGACGATCGTCTGCGCGGCGAGGTGGAAGACGGTGTCCACCTCATACTCGGCGAGCGCGCGCTCGACGAGCCCCTCGGCGCAGATGTCACCGTGGACGACGTCGACGACTGATTCGAGCCCGCTCAGGCGCAGCGCCGACCGCGCCTGCTCGTCGCGCCTGATGACGGCCACCCGCGCGCCACCGTCCACGAGCGCCCGCGTCAGCCAGCCACCGAGCAACCCGTAGGCGCCGGTGACGAGGACCGACCTTCCGGTCATCGCGCCGGAGCCCGAAGCGCCGCTCAGCGCCACAGCTTCCACGGCGCGCGGTCCTGCGCCCAGAGATCGTTGAGAAGCACAGCGTCCTTATATGTGTCCATGCAGTCCCAGAACCCTTCGTGCCGGTACGCGCGCAGGTCGCCGCGGGCCGCCAGGCGCTCGAGCGGCTCGCGCTCGAGCACGCTGTCGTTCGCGAGCACGTCGATCACGGCCGGCTCGAAGCAGAAGAACCCGCCGTTGATCCAATGCTCGCTCCTCGGCTTCTCGACGAACCCGCGGACCACGCCGTCGCCGTTCAGCTTCGCCACGCCGAACTGGAGCTCGGGGCGCACAACCGTCATCGTCGCGGTAGCGCCGTGGTCGCGATGGAAGGCCATCACGGCCTGCAGGTCGACGTCGGCGACGCCGTCGGCGTAGGTCGCGCAGAACGATTCGCCGTCCAGCACCCGCGCAGCTTGCAGGATCCGCCCCCCGGTGGGAGTATCGTCGCCGGTCGGCAGGCAGCGAATCGCCGCGTCGGAGGGCCACGACTCGGATGCCGCGAACGAATCGATCATCTCCGCCCGATATCCCGTGCACAGCACGAAGCGGCGGAAGCCGTGAGCGAGGTAGATCTGCATCACATGCCACAGGATCGGTCGCCCGCCGATCTCCACCAACGGCTTCGGGATCGATTGCGTCCGCTCCTGCAAGCGTGTGCCTCGGCCCCCACACAGAATCACCACGCTGGGCGCGCCAGGGAACACGGCCGCCGATTATCGCCGATGGGCGACGGCCGGTGCCGGACCCTTATCGGCCGGCGCCACTGGCCGCGAACCGTGCGGCGGCCCGCCGCGCGGCCAGCGCCACGCGCGGCCGCGCCCGCTGCCCCGGCTCGTAGAGCACGAGGTGCGATCGGCCGTGATGCAGCCCGTAGGAGCGCAGCCCGGACGCGGCGGCGTGCGCGAGCAGCTCGGCAACCGGCAGATCGTGGTGCAGCGCCGTCTCGCCGGGCTCCGGCTCGAGCAGGTTGACCAGCACCAGGCGTGCGCGGCGCTCGAGCGCAGCGAGGAACGCGAACGGGTCCTCGACGTGCTCGATCACGTCGAACGCGTACGCGAGATCGAATCCGCCCGGAACCCCGCCCGAGACCGCGTCGGCGTCGAGGTCGTACACGGGCGCCGTCAGACCGCGGCGCTCGAGCCGCCAGCGCAGGTAACGCGTGCTCGGGTTGTCGAAGTCCGCGAACGCGACCGTGTAGCCCTCCCTGAGCAGGCGCAGGCCGTCGCTGCCGATCCCGCAGCCATAGTCGAGCAGCCTCGCTCCCGGCCTGACGGCGCGCATGACCTCGGCGCGATAGGGGTCCTTGGTCGTCCACATCGCGAACGCGGTCAGGTCA
>Ga0302325_10024827_pt1 | contig 12461 bp, 20 predicted proteins | sample Palsa_T0_2_FD_201948 | JGI IMG/M metagenome (GOLD analysis project Ga0302325, IMG submission 201948) | Peat permafrost microbial communities from Stordalen Mire near Abisko, Sweden - Palsa_T0_2 | ecosystem: Environmental > Terrestrial > Soil > Palsa > Peat permafrost | place: Sweden: Abisko...
GCATTCTTCAGGCTCCAGCTCCCACCTCCAGCTCCCACCTCCAGCTCCCACCTCCAGCTCCCACCTCCAGCTCCCACCTCCAGCTCCCACCTCCAGCTCCCACCTCCAGCTCCCACCTCCAGCTCAGCATGCACCTCCATCTCTAGCTCACACCTCCAGCTAGCGCACTAGCTCCAGCTCCAGCTCGCAGCGCATCCAGCTGGCAGTGCGTTCTCCAGGCTCCAGCTCGCAGCGCATCCAGCTGGCAGTGCGTTCTCCAGGCTCCAGCTCGCACCTCCAGCTCGTGGCAGTGGGCGCCAGCTCGCGTTCTCCAGGCTCCAGCTCCAGCTCCAGGCTCCAGCTCCAGCCTGTTTGCGAGCGCGCTGAGCCATTGATTTGATGGTTTCAGCAAGGAAAGGCTACAGTTTGTATTCGCCAATGGTGAGGTGTTTAAAACGCGTAATGATAGAGGTTTTATCGAGGAAACACGAGAAGTTTAACTTGTGTTGTACTCTAGAGACATCAATCCCAGTCTCCAAAGGCGTGGAATCGCGAGATGAAGCCTATTGATACCTCAGGTGGAGAGCTGATATGTGCCGTGAGAAGGTGCTTTTGAGGGTGCTTTTTGCTTCGTATCTCGCTTGATTTTGGCCGCCCCATCAAGGCCTTTTTGCATGGACGTCTTGGTACCTGTTCTAGTGGATCTAGGCCTTGCTGGAGTCGCAATACCCTTCTTGGCGCGAACCATTGGCGTTTTTAATGAAAATGAGGTACCTGCGATGTTGAAGAAGTGTTGCGTTTCAATCTAGACCGGAGTCGCAAGTGTTATTCAAGGCACAGTAATTTGGGTGTGGCTTTGTGGGAAATCCCGAAATTTGGGATCTCAGGGGTAGACGCCGTTCCTGCTTACGGGCAAAGACGTCGCCCATGTTAGGAAGAGTCCTACCAGGAGGCTATCCCGCCGCATACATTGTATCTTTCACTTGGAACCGTTTTGGGACTTCGGAAACGATACCAGTGGGCCTTGATATACAATATGCAATGGAATTACTTTCCGAAAGGAGATATATACATGGAGCATTAACGGGATTGTGAATCGGCTGTGAACGCAGACGCGAGCTATACAAAGAGTTCAAAAATGAGTGGTTTATGTCTTGAGTGCTCAAATAATTATGTACTTTCGTCAAATATATGAATAGAATGTATGTAATAGCCTCGTTCTCATCTCATCTCAATATGACCATGATCTGTTGAATTTCCTTGGATAATCAGCCATAACCGGTGACTCCACTGTATTTCCCCATCCCCACCCCCCTGTATCGATGCTGAGTCCGTCCGCTCCCTTGCCACTTCCATAATTCCCGTCATAAGAAAGCGGTCGATAACATGGCGTCCCATACGATTGAGGATACGCAGGCGAAAACCCTTGTAAAGGGGCCGTATAAGCCACTGCAAACGGTTGTTGGTCGCTGTAAGCTTGGTCCGTCGGCGTGGGACATTCAGAAGAGTAGATGGAGCTCCTTGGACTACTGCACGGAGACGGAACTTGCGAAGACGAGAAGCCGAATGCAGTGGGGAGTGGGACTTGCGAGCCGAATGTCGGAGAAACAGGACTGGGATATTCCGGAGAATAGAGAGAGCTTCGTTGACTAGAGGAGGGACTGACATTCCGCGAGACAGCCTGAACACAACGACTCTCGACTCTCTCGTAAGCCGCGTCGAGTTCCTCTGGCGACGACTGTGAAGCCATCAAATCGGCGAGGTTAGCCTGGGAAGTCTCTTCATCGACATAAGGCAACGAAGCCACAGGAACACCAGAAGACATCACCATTTGCGCCGCATCCTAGATGTTAGCGCCAGTATTCGGTAGGGGTAATACAGATTTCGCTTGGAGATTGGCACTCATGGCAAACCCGATTTGAAGCTCGTCATCGACTTTTTGCATCGTAAAGGATAACTGCTGAGGATTCAGATCAGTCATATCTTCCAGTAATCTGACGACATCGGAATACAACTTCGCCGTCGCATTCTGATATGTTGCCGCCATGTTTTCTATCCGTTAACCCCCAATGTACGACGATAGGCAGGATACCTGCGACGAGATTCTGTGCCTGAGAAGGAGTAGTGGGCAGTCCCGGCATTGCGCCCATATGAAACAACGTACTTGCGATAACCGCATGAGCAGCTTGTGTGTCCTTCCGTCCACGTCCAAAGATAACTCCCCAATGCGCCCTGATGACGTTCTGTAACTTCCTACAATATGATCTGATTGTCTCTACTTCCTGAGATTCTTCGTCTGGAGGAGTCGCAGCAAAACTGAAGTCATGCAGGAACTGCTGCTGGCCATGTGATCTTTGGAGGCGTTGGCGTTTCTTTTCAGCGCGGTACTGTGCTAGTTTGTCGATACAGTTGATTACGATGCTGAGACCTTGATATGCTGCGGAAACGGCCGACGCGGGATCCATATGCTCTTACAAACCGCTTCCTTGTTGGCGAGAGGAAAGCGGGAGGTGAAAGACTGAGGGTACGTGGCTATGGCGAGGCAATTGCCCCGAAAAGCGAGAAACGCGCAGTGTGTGTGTGTTTCTTGACACACCAGTCCACCTGCCATAACATATTACTCATTGCTTCGCATTTCGGTATTGTTCGCTTGGACAGGCCGCCCGCCGTACTCGTCCAAGCGACCAATGATACTCCTCCGGTTTCATGGATTCAAGGCCATTTGTTGCGAACAAAGTTGTCCCAACAGAAATATTGGTGGACCCTGGAATAAGGTTCAGGTGCATGAAGCCGCATGGAATCAGATCAGTTGCCCCGTGCACAGACCTCGTCAGCGCTGCACACCGGCTGCAGTCCCGCAATACTTTCTGCACCGCCTCGGATTCCCAGTGTGCTGACGATTTCTCCCCTTCTCACATAAATACCCTGCCGCCGAACGTTCGGAGCAGTAACGTACGCAAGAACACGATGACAGATCCATTGGGGTTGACCTTGATTCCTATCATCACTGGAGGTATCTCGTCGACGGTGCAAATCGTCCTTGCAATCGTAAGATTCTGGCAAGCACAAAAGGACCGAAGGATACAAAATCAGGCGTATCAGAGCACTGCTCCTGCTTCCACGGCGGCCAAAACCCTACAGTCCCTGATGGGCGTGCAATCTTCCTTTTGGGAGAAAAATCCCACTCTATTCCAAGCTCTTGGAAATGATGCAGCTCGTATGTTCCCCCGGTCTCATGCTGCTGACAATGTAGGGTTCCTGAAGGATACGTATAGCAAGAGTAATGGATATTTAAGTCAGTTGGCGCAGTTTGCTGGGCAAATGCCGGAGAAGATGGATTGGAAGAGTGCTTCTGAGGGTCTCGGAAGTGTGAATCGTCAGTTGAGAGAGATGTTTGCCCAGCACCTTGGCAAAGTCATCTCGAAGGTACGTCATCTGCCAGTACCGAGAGAGTGTTAAGAGTAGTTGGCGTGTGGGAATATGTTGAGGAGGGTTTTATTACCGAAGGATATAAAGGAGAAGATTGCGAGAGAGAATGCGAGTTTGTTGATGCAAGCGCAGAATGATCTGGGGATGTTGATGGGGCAGATGAAGGCTGGGGAAGAGGGGACTAGGAGACAGATTGAGTGGTACGAGCAACAGGCTCAGCGGGTGCAGCCACCTCCTTCTGGCCCTCCTCCAGGGTACTATCAGGGACAACAACCCATGCAGCAAGGACAACTGCTCATACAATACCCTCCTCAACAGGAACAACCACGAGTACAACCCCAAGTATACCAATCACCCCCTCAACAACTTTATCAACAACAGCAGGCATATCCGCAACCTCCTCAGGGGCAACTGCAGTACTATGTCCCAATATATCAAGGCGATCCTCAAGGCCATGTGCAGGGTGGAGGACAACCAAGACAAGATGACAAGGCCGAGTGCATTATATCCTAGAACTAGTAGAGAGAGTCGTCGTCATCATCTAATGTATCCCCATATCGAATACCTTCGCCAGTTGAATAATTTCCCATGATCGCTTTAGTAGACGCCTGTACTTTCAGTCCTTCCTTCTGTTTCCTGATACGTCGCTCCTCTTTGGTTTCTTTTGTGGTTTCGTATTGCCGTTCCTTTAGATATTGCAGTGCCGTCATTAGTGACTCTTTTCGTTGTTCGTTTTCCCTGAATTTGAGATTTGCAAGGTTCAGGAGGGTCCTGAGATAATTGCTCTCCAAACCTAACGGGTTGGTGGTACCACTTTCTGAGTTGTACGATGCAAGCGGTATATCGAGACGGAATGATGTTGTTCTTATGGCAACGATTATTTTCTCCTGTGGAGTTGAATGTCCCGAAATTGACATCCCGGATTCTCGGTAGCTGCTACTTGTGGCAGCATGAAGAAGGCGCGATGCCGCAGCAAGATCTCTACACAGAACATGCAAGATCTATATATAAGAAAAGTACTCGGAGACCAAATACCAGTGGTTCAAACTTGAAACTGATCATCCTTGAAGGGATACTTGACGAGTTATGAGTAGGTCCAGTTCGTATGTCGCCAAAGAATATTGCTTGCAATTGCTCCGGTGTAGTCTGTGACACCTCGTCCTCAGTGAAGGGAGTATGCCGATTCATTAACCATCGTCCTCTGGCATCGTCTCCCTGTCCCTCTTTCTCGGTGTCGAGATATACCACCGCCCTGCCTGAACATGAAGAGGTCGTCATGTAGTCATTATGCGTGTTCAACAATTCCAGGAGCGCCAACACCCCATCGTCTGGCCTTCCTTTCGGCGACAAGTCCGGCTCTTCCGACGACAAGTCGTGCTGTATCTTTGCTTTCCTCTGATCAAACACACTCATGAACACGACGGAGTGAACAAAAATAGGTTGATTGAATTTTATTACTGTTTGCATCAAGGAAGCTTGATAATTTGAATTACGCACGAATCATGCATCGTTCATATTAATTACTACAGAATACCCAGTCACCGTCAAGAGTTTGAATATCTCCATCGCGCAAAGCTTACGAGCTCTTTTTATGCACATTAATATGCAGTTGAGGGTTCACCGTCCCAACAGCTTCAATCAACTCATCCACCGCCGTAGCTTCCGATTTCTTTGCCAGCTCCTGAATCTCTTTCAGTTTCGCCTCCACATCTCTCTGTGCACTCTGTTCTGCCTCGGTACTAAGTCCAGAATGCTACATATCAGTGCCGCTCTTAATACCGCGCAATCTGTGCTAATGGCCACGTACCTGCGCTTCGAACTCCTTGAACTCCTTCTCCTTTTTGATGCGGTATTCCTTTATCTCCTTTGCTGCTTCTGTTTGTGCGTCTTTTACTCTCTGCGTGCGATCTATGTCAATGACGAAATGGGAGGGTCGGTACAGACTCGTGCTTGCTGGACTATTTTCTGTGCTTCTTTCTCCGCCTACGGTTAGTTTGGGTGCGTTGATAGGCGAGTTACTTGAAGAAGTAATTGAATCCCAGCTGAGTTTGATGCGGCCTAGCTGTTACTATGATGGTTCGTGAGTAGTAAGCGCTTACCATCAATGACTTGGTGCGTGGTCGATAAGGACAGCGAGTGTAAAGTGCCAGAAATCAAAGCGTAGATCATCATCAATCATCCGTCCACGTACCCACATCTCTGTCGTGGCCTGGAGAACAAGGATCTGATTGATCATGGCCTCGTTACGAGACAGAAACCCTTCGGTTCGTTATCAGATCCAACAACCCCGACTCCCTCCAAGCAGGTCAAACGACGTCGAGAGGCATCCGTTCCCAGCCAACTTGTTGTTCCCCCTCCCTCCGTCGAGTCTGTAAAGATATACTACAGAGTCAGGCTCCCTGAAACAGAAGGATTCAAGTTCGTACAAATACATGTCCCACCGAAAGGCCTCATCGAAGCACGGGAAATCAAGTCCCTCGTAAACTCGCTCGGTGGTACTGCAATTGTATCACCGTCGAAGTCCGTTCGAGTCGATGTAAATTACGGCGACTTGATCACCCGGATGAAGCGGGAAATCATGGACAAAGTAAACGCACAGATGGATCGCGCAGATACTCTCACGGATGGTATAGATGCTCGGCTAAACGACCACGTTGCTGAATCCTCCTTCATGTTGCATTGTGCAAAGTATGCTTCATTACGCACTGTGCAGGATTGGGCCTTGAATCGGGATTAAAAGGGTTGCAAAACTTCCGTCGGAACTACCTCACAGAGAGACAATTGACTTGTTTCTCAGGAACTACGAAGCACCGGGTGTCCCAAGGGAGTACTTTCTCTCTTTACGACATTCGTCAGTCAGGCAAACCGCAATTGATTACGTCCACATCTCCCCCGATGATGCCGACGCTATTGATAGCATGTGGAAGTCACTCTCAAGAATGCTAACAACGGAGGAAAGAGACAAATATCGAGCACGCATGCCGTTTGGCCGTGGGTTTACCAGCATACGGTATGTTGGTGGGGTCTGAATTGCCGGGAATTTACTAGTGATGATACGGCGGTATCGCATGGGTTGAAGTTGTTAGGTATTGCTGGGTTGATCATATAGGATAATTGTTGCTTAATGGCATGTCATTAGATTGCTTTTAATATCTGCTGCAGAGATAAAACGATATGAGAAAGTTTGCTAAACCGGTTGGGTCACAACGCTCTTGATCATCTTGAGGGCCTCGAAGCCATTGTGCCAAATCGGGGTTGACGAGGTGGCCCGGGGACCTACCCTGCCCTGGCCGCCCTTTATATGACATGAATGATTTAGGCTTTAGTAATGCTAGAGCTCTCATCTCTCCATTATGTCTCCGTATGAAATATTCTCACTAATTTACATCGAATGCCGTGCTATGCTTCAAATCATCCCCGAAAAAATACCTCCATGCTTGCCTTTCGTGAAGTTGGACTTTCTAACATGCCTGTGCCACTACCCAAGGGACTTCCCCCAATTCCCAAGGGACTACCTCCTACGCCAGACGCAAATTTCCTTCCCGTAAGACCAGATGAGCTTCGTGGTCGTTGTTGTAGTGGAGTTGAAAATGTCCCCAGCGACGAGGTCGTAGTTGCGCCAAAGGCTCTCTGAGACGGTGATGGGGTGCCCATTGAGACGGAGTGGGGAGAGTCTGCCCGAGATGGGGTCAGACGGGGAGAGGGACGGGTTCCTGATGGAGATGCTTTGTACCGTGGAGGTGTGATTGTCTCTGTGATTGTCGTCGCAATAGGAGTGATGTCTTGAATTAGCAATATTCCAGAGAAGAGATACCTGATTTGTCGAGACCGATTAACTCTCGTTGAGCGGGTGTGAGAGGTATATTGGTCAGAGGTCGAGATTTAGGTCGCAGAAGGGGAAGCAAAGATTGTACAATATTATACATGAACAGGCTTCTGAAAGACCATGCAACAATTTGTACTCCCAATGCAACTCTCGGGGAATATTTGACAAACCGAACCATCCCATCAAACACATCACTACACATTAGCGCTGAGTAGATCCCATGGACATACATCTCTTCAACCTTGTATGACATCCACCACATTGAATATAACAGAAATACATTGACAACCAATCTCTTCAAGTCCTCTTCTCCGAATACAAATTTACGACACTCCTTCTCAATGCCATGTAATGCAGGATGTGTCCATTTCCCTCCGACTTTGGGAGTCTCTACACGTGTTGTACTTTGCTGGCCGGTTGATTGTGGTGTTTGAGTCGTCGTCGCCGCGGTGCCTGCTGTGACTGGTTCTCGTTGCGGTGTTGAAAAGATGGGAGTCGGTGGAGCCCGGTGTACAGCTGATGGTGGTGTATAGGGACTTTGAAAGCCGGATAAACTGCCTCCTGCAATGGTAAGAACTTGACAACAAGAAGGAATACCAGCTTGAGGACGAGTCGGCGTTTCAAAGGAGCTGGGTCCGCGTAGAGCAGCCATCGTTCTGTCGTATAAAATGCTCTGTGCAGACAATGGCACCGCTACTTTGCTCACTTCCGCTGTCCGTCGTCGGAGTTGTTGTTGCTGAAGTTGCGTGGATCGGCTGTGTTGTGTTGACGAGACTCTGTGAATTTCGTTCCCGACCAGCGAGACAAGAAGCCTTTCTTCCTGCGTTGGCCAATCACGTCGCGGGATTCGCCAACCGATAAGTGTTGCGTGAGCGAGACACGGCGAATCCCCACGCCAAGGTCACATCCCTTTGAAAAATTGAGGTCGATTCTTCAATTCAAATCAGGGCGATGCACCATGTTTGATGACTGAGCCAATTCCTGGGCCTCTGCGCTCTCTTACATGTCCGCCTCCTTTACCGCCCCGCAACTCGAAGCCTCCCATGGTCATCGGCCGTGTCCCACCGCCGCTTCCTCCTCGTAGGCAAACCTCGATCGCGGCACCGGTTCAAACTCGAGTTTCTTCGAACAATCCTTTGCCTGTACTCGGGGCTCCCGCATTACCCCGTAGATCTGTTTCCATTCCAGTACATATCGCTCCGACGGATGGCGCAAAGGCGGAATCTAGTCCCAACAAATCTGAAGTTACTCCCTCGGCCCCAGTAGTCGTAACCGCTTCGGTTACAACAACTCAAACCACTTCTCCACAAAATGGTCCTACTCTTCCCTCCGTCCTGTTGTCCCTCGTCCTCAAAGAGCCCGTCGAACGTTCCCACGGGCGCATATCCACGATAACTGCGGTTCAATCCCTTTTCGCATCGACTGTCCCTGCGCCCCCTCCCTTCGATTACTCTACCCTGGTCGATCACGCTCTATTAGCAAGTCAAATCGCCCTCCACGATCCCCAAAGCCGTCAACAGAAACGTCTGCCCTTAGTCCTCTCCCTGAGCATCGGCGCTTTTCTCGTTGCCGCAACGGGAATTATTCCGCGATATCTCGGATGGGCAATGCTAGCCGGCGCAACGTGGTTTGGGCCCGGGAGATATTTCATGAAGGAACTCTGGTATGTTTCAGCCGCGTCGGTCGTACTATCGATACTCGTGGATATCTTCCCGATGTTAACCCTGGGGACATTGTTGTGGGTGGGAGTGATTGCGGCGTCGAGGGTCATGGAGGTGGGCAATAAACCGGTCATGGGAAAGCAGAATACGGTTCAATTGGTGCATAGCACTGCTACTGCGTTACAATCGGGCAAAGATCTCAAGCCCGTTGCGTTGGATATTGTCCAAAATGTCTCCGAATGGTGGGCGTTCCGACAGAGCGAACCGCAGAAACAGCGTAGAGCGGAGAAGAAAATCGCCAAAAAGGAAGCCAAACTTGAAAAGCTACAGACCTTGGAAACTCAAAAGGAATCGAAACAAGTAGAGATGGGACACCAGGAAGCGGAGAAGTTGAGACAGATTGAGGAGCAGAAGGAGTTGAAACGGAAACAGTTAGAGTTGAAGGAGGCTGAAAAGGCACGAAAGAAGGAGATTGAACGGGCTGAGGCAGAGAGACTGAACGTTGAGAAGCAGAGGATATTGGACGAAGAGGCGAGACTGAAGAAAGCAAAATCCGAGGAGAAGCAGAGGTTGCGACAGCGAGAAAATGAGCTCAAACAATTGAAGGCAGAAGAGAAGGTGACTAAAAAGCGAAAAGAGCTAGAGGAGAAAGAAACTCGGGAACGGGAAAAGCTGGAGTCGAAGAAACAGGCGAAAAAGACTGACAAGCGGACCGAACCGAGTCTTCCAATATCGTCAGATACATTGATCTTGACTAAGGTAGACCCTGAGGAACCGATACCTCTGGTTGTCGCGTCTGCCATCGATCTCCCTGTAACACCATCGACATCTGTTGAGGGCGATTCATGCGTCAACTCTCCTGGCTCTCTCTCAGAAGTAAATACTCCAGTCTCTCTGGAGGCTACTACATCGGCAGGTGGTGATCTCCAGTGATTTGATCATAGACTTGGTCACTGTAGTTTGCATCTGCAGTCGCCGTACGTGGCGAGAAATTTGTATTGAATAGAAGTATTGTGGCTGCATCTATATAGAGGAGCCAATGTAGATAGTAAATATGCGTTGCATTTTCATTTTCTTGCATCTAGTATATATTGTTCAACGCAGTACTTGGTGCTCCAGTTCGCCGAATTTTCCAGACGAGGAGATATCCGGCGCGGGTCCCCGGGTTGTGATGACAAGGCTTCTGTTATTGGCCGTGGCGGGGCCCACTTTCTCGCATGGGAAATATCCGACTGGATACCGAGCTCCGCCTGCCAATTGGGGATTGCCGATCTAAGTCCGCGACAACTTTCCTCTCTCCCGCGTCATATGCCGTGGGACTGAATGACAATTAGTAATATTTGACCAAACTTATTTAAGAAGCTGGGGATCGTGTGTCTACATCATCAAGCAACATGACAGTACCATCGGAACAGAAAGCTCTCGTTGTGCAGGAAGGGCAGAAATTGAAGATCGAAAAGATTCCAGTGCCGAAATTGACAAAGGATGATGAGATCCTCGTGAAGGTCGGACATTCCCGATATCAAAATCTAAATTGAAGGTCGAAGCAGCAGCACAGAATCCTACCGATTGGAAACATGTAGTCTATAACATGGCAGGGCCGGGGAAAGTCGTCGGCTGCGATGTAGCAGGAACAATTGTTGCTGCTAAAGATGAGTCCTTAATTGGCAAGCGGGTATGTGGTCCGGCAGATGCGCGCTGACCCAAGGTCGCGGCGTGTGTCCATGGCGGATGGGAGATCGGTAACGGCGGATATCAAGAGTATGTCAAGGTTGACAAGGCAATGACAATTGCTCTCCCAGATAGCATGTCCTTCGAAGAAGGCTCCACGCTACCCCTTGCTACAATCACGGCATGTCTCGTGATCTTTCAGCAATTGGGCTTTCCTCTTCCAGGCACTGGTAAAAAGAATGTCCCTTTCCTTGTCTGGGGAGGCGCTTCAAGTGTTGGAATGTATGCAATCCAATTCGCTGCTTTGGCTGGTGCAACAGTTATAGCCACGGCTAGCAAGGATAATCACGACTTGTTGAAGAGTCTTGGAGCGAAGTATACCTTTGATTACAAAGATTCAGATGTTATCGATCAGATCAAGAAGGCCGCAGGTGGAGAGGTGGAGTACGGTATCGATTGTGTTAGTTTGCCAGAGACTGTTGGACATGCTGCCAAAGCTTATGGATCCAATGGAAAGATCGGACTCATCCTTCCGGTCGATAAATCAAAATCTGGCGATTCGATCGAGCACAAGAATGTCATCATGTATGAATCCGCAATGAGCGAGGAATAATAGTAGGTACACTATCTTTAACCATGACTTCAGCATGGGACCATATCATGTCAAGGCCGACCCAACAGATCATACCTTTGCTACCAAGATGTACAAAATTATTGGCGAGCTAATTTCCTCGGGTCAACTTAAGCCAAATCCTGTCAAGAAGTACCCCAATGGTCTCGCGGGCGTGGAACAAGGCTTCCAAGATGCACAAGCAGATAAGGTAGTTCCTCGTCTCGGCGATTGTTAACATGTAGATCCGCGCTGCAAAAGCAGTCTACCTGATCTCGGAAACTAAGTAGATCATGGGGAATCTGTTTTGATATTATGGGAATAAAATTCAGTCTCTACGAGAAGACGCAATATTAAAGACAGAACGCTATCTTAGCCTAAATATAAAATCAAATAAATGTGCCCATCCCATCACGCCGAATGCGCTCCGACTCCATACTTTCCCTACCTTCGCAATGCTGCTGTATCTCACGCATCTTCCGATAATTTCTAGACTGCTGATACAATCTCGCTTGCTTGTGTCAACGATTCTACCATCCGCTGGCATTCTTTCCGTCTGTTCACAGTAAACTATAGATTAGCCAAGTCCAAGTTGATCAGATACCTCGCTTTCTTTCAGGAGATCATCAAGAGCATTTGTTCGGTATAGGTTTTCTAGCAATTCTCGTTGTAGGTCTTCCTTTGCGTGTGAAACAAGATTGAGCATAATCGCTTTGGGAACCATATCAATCATAGTCCGCTTAACGATATTGAAATAAGAAGAGATCAGGAGTTCTAATAGTCAGCTCCATCGCAGTGAGAGTGTACTTATAACTTCGGTCTCAATAGTTTCTCGCTCGGACAACGTCCCGGATGCCTTCAGCACCGATGGCGGAGGCTCCATCGCCGCAAGCCGTTTCTTGTTTTTGGCCGCAAAGAAACTGCCAAAGAATCCACCCTCATTTCCTGGCATATTGTCCAATGATTGTGTGCTTGTGGTATCTTTTTGCAGGGCCGCAGGGAGAGGTTTGCCGGTTTTAGGATCGACTTGAACTGGCTTGGCTGCTTGATGCTTCTCATTGACAACTGCCATGGCCTTGTGGCCGCTCAAGAAATCAGGATGCCCGGTATTGATATAACAAGCCTCCATTCTATAATGTCAGACAAACCAAAGGAAGAGAAATACCCAACAAGGTCTTGCACCAATTTGTTGGTGGGATTCATAGACTTCTTTAGGAAGTTCACCACAACATTGTGAAATTGTTCTTTCAGTAGAGGATATCGTTTGAAATACTGTTTCTGAAGC
>Ga0302325_10024828_pt1 | contig 12461 bp, 10 predicted proteins | sample Palsa_T0_2_FD_201948 | JGI IMG/M metagenome (GOLD analysis project Ga0302325, IMG submission 201948) | Peat permafrost microbial communities from Stordalen Mire near Abisko, Sweden - Palsa_T0_2 | ecosystem: Environmental > Terrestrial > Soil > Palsa > Peat permafrost | place: Sweden: Abisko...
GCCATGCGCATGGCCAGGTCCCGGATCTGTTTCCCCAGAACACTCTTCTCCGGCAGCAGTTTGCCGAGCGAATAGCACTCGTGCAATTCCGGATAACTGCTGGGCAGCACGGCATACACCGGCAGTCCCAGAATCTTCTCGATCTCTCCCGGCGCCAGCTCCGAACGCTTTGGCACACGGTTCAGGATCAATTTCAACCGGTCTTTGCCATAGCCTGCGTCCATCAGGATCTGCAGTACCTGCTTGGCCTGGTGCAACGCCGGAACTTCCAGCGTGCTTACCAGGTAAGCCTCGTCCATTTCTTCCAACGCGGCCACGCCCACACGCGTCAGGCTACGGCCCAGGTCGATCAGGGTAAAGTCATAGCACGACCGCAAGAAGCTGAACAGTTGGCGCAACTGCTCCTGCCGCGGATAGGTTTTGTCGGCCGTGGCGGCCGGCGCGGCAATGATTTCGACTCCTGGAATGCCGTTGGATACCAGGGCCTTCCAGTAACTGACGTCCATCCTGTGGAGGTTATTGACGGCATCCAAGATGGAGTAGCCGGGCTTAGCTTTAGTCAAAAAGCCGATCAGCCCGGCGTCCAGATCGAGGTCGGCCAGCAGCACTTTCTGGCCCTGGCGCCCCAGTTCCACCGCCAAATGGCAAACCACGGTGGTGGCGCCGCATCCGCCTTTGGACGAGAAGAATCCGATGGTTCGGCCGCCCCAGCGCGTGGCGCTATGACGGCGTCCGGATTCGGTCGAGCGGCGCTCCAGAGCCCCGCGTAAAGCCCCCTCCAGCGGGGGATAGATATATTCGTCGACCCCTGCCCGCATGGCGCTCAGGATCGCATCCGGATCGGCTGTGGTGTGCACGGCCACGATGGTGGCCTCGGGCACCTTAGCCCGGATCATGGGGATCAGGTCGCTCAACGGCTCTTTGGCCAACGCCACGTCCAGTATCAAGACTTCCGGACGTAAACGTTCCAGCCGCTCCAGGAACGATCCCATGGTGGACATATCCTGGTGCTCGACGACCGGGCGCAGGGGCAAGGCCGGCAAGCAAGCCTGTACCTCGTCCCAAAGCTGCTTGGTTTCGATCGCCAAACCTAGCGTCAGCGAATACATGACTTTAGTGTCCTGTACCTGTTCCCGTGCCGGCCGGCGCGCTGGAGCCCGTGGGGGCGCCCGGCGTGCTACCCGCCGGCGCTTCCGGAGCGGCCTGTCCGCCCGCCGGATTCATCATCAAAGGAAGCAGCAGGGTAGGCTGTCCGGTTCCGGGCACCGACCCTTGATCCTTCTTCTGCAGTTGCTGCAGTTCCTCCACCGGAAGCGTCTCGCGCTCCGGTTTCACCGGCACCGGGCCGGTGATTTCGATTCCCGGATTGCGCGGCGGGTCCTTCATCGTGCCTTTCATGAAGGGCTTGATCATGGGTAGTTCGGGCCGCGCCTGTCCGGCCGGTATGGGCCGTACGATCTCGGGAGTGACCATGATGAGCAGTTCGGAATTGCTCTTGGACAGCACCCTGCTCTGGAACAGCTTGCCGAGCAGAGGAATATTTCCGAGCCCCGGAATCTTGTCGATGGTTTCGTTGAAGTTGTTGTTGAGCAGTCCGGCAATGGCGAAGCTCTGGCCGCTCTCCAATTCGATTTCGGTCTCGACCTGGCGCTTGTCAATCGCCGGGATGGTGAAACCGCTTAGAACCACGCCGTTGGCATAATCGAGCGAACTCACCTCCGGCTTCACCTGCAGGCGAATGGTGCCGCGCGGCGTAACGGTGGGCAGGAAATTCAACTTCACGCCGAATTCCCGGAACTGAATGGTGACTGCGCCCACATTGGCCCCGCCTTGCACTACGGGGACGGGAAACTCACCGCCCGATATGAAGCTGGCCGGCTTGCCGTTCATCGCCATGACGTTCGGCTCGGCCAGAATCTGCAGCAGGTTCTTGGATTCCAGCGCCTCGATGGTGGCGCCCAGATTCAGGTCCGCGCGATATAGGAAAATGTTCAGCGCGTTTGTCAGCGAAGCGACGGCCGGGCTCCCCGGCGTAGGAACTTGTATGGTGGGCGGTGAATATTGTTGGGTGCTGACCGTGCCCAGCGTGTTGGTTGCCCCGGTACTGAACAGGTTGAAGCCAAGCTGCGAGGTGGCGCTGCGATCCACATCCGCGAAGCGCACCTTCAGCAGAATCTGCGGCTCTTCACCCGGCGTCGTCACATGCAAAAGGTTGACCACCTTGCCCAGCGTGCCGGCGATAGCCATGGCGCGGTCGGCGCTGAGGATGTCCTTCGCCGTGCCGTGCAGGAACACGGCTTCGGCATCCATGGAGACGCTGATATCCTGGCCCGGCAGTTCCCGCGCGAGTTGCCCGCGGACGTTGTCCAATTTGCTATTGCTAGCCCGCACCGTCAAGTCGAACAAGAGACGGGGGCCGCCTTGCTGCCAGATCACCAAGGAGGTCTCGCCGGGCGCTTTTCCGTTAATCAGCACTTCGCGGGGATTCACAGCCACCGCTTCCGCCAGATCGCCGTTCGCCAGCGAGATGCGCTGGATGTTCATGGGATTGTCGAGCACCATGGACTTTCCCACGGTGACGACTAAGCTGGCGCTCTGGCCTTGCATCTCTGCGGCGCATAGCCCGCCGGGCAGTCCAGCCAGCAGGCAGAGCATGCCGGCCGGGGCCGCCAATCGTTGAAATACGCGTTCCCGCGACATGTTACTTGACCTCCGTCGTATCGAATCTGCTTTCGCTTTTCTTGTTGCCGTTGATCACTTCCATGACGAAGGGTTGCCGCACCGGCGGCGCTGGTTTTACCTCCACCGGCGGAGGCGCGGGCGCGGCCTTGGCCGGCACCTTCACATATACCTTCGTCGGCTCGGGCCGTTTTTTCGGCCCGTTCATGGCGAACAGTTCCACAACCGCGGTGCCCGGCGTCTTGGCCACCTGCGTGTCCAGGGGATTGCGCAGCACCAGTTGGATGGTGGTCTGGTTGCTCGCCAGGCTCAACATCTCGGCCTGCTCCGGGGTGACCAGCAAGTTCACAACGCCTACGCCCTGCGGCTTGCCTTCATTGTCTTTCTTGAAATCCTGTCCGGCGGACAATACTTCGATGTTCTGCAATAAGGTCCGCGTCAGGCTGCCCTGGGTGGCACTGTTGGGACTGGGCGGATTGCCGGAGATCAGCACATCCACGCGCAAGCCGGGAACCACGAATCCGGCGACGCCCACGACATCGTTGACACGCACCGCAACGGCACGCATGCCCGACGGGATCATGGCCGCCAAACCGCCGCCCGCGCCCTTAGGCGCCAGGCGGTTCTCGAGAATCGGCTCGCCTTCGTAGATGGTGGTGGTTACGCCGCGTCCGATAATGTCCTCGCGCTTCAACACGGCAGTGGCCGGCAGAGAGCCCGCCCAGGGGGTATCCTTGACGTCCGTATCCTTGATGAGCTCGCCCAGTTCCAAATTTCGCGCCGCCACCAGCGCTTTGGCCGTAGTGGGCGCCGCCTGGGCGCTTCCATGACTGACCGTCAGCCGGTAGAGCAGCAGGCTGGCGCAGCCCGCTACCACAAACGCGAAGACCAATACCGAGATGAATCGTTGGTTCATTCCATTCCTCAATTCCTTTGCAATAGAATTCCTGGCGCGGGAATCGCACCCGCACCTGCCGTAATATCTTCAAGTGCCAGGAGCGCCCCGGTAAAGGCACCCCTGGCGCGGTTAGGTCTAGCTGGCCTGAGAAGCGGCAGCCGACAGTTGAGTGTTGGTCTGGCTCCAGATCTGGCTGACATACTTGCCGGAGCTGATAAAAAGAGCCGCAGACGCCAGGGCCACGAAGGCCAACAGCAGCGTATATTCGATCAGGTCCTGGCCTTGATCGTCATTCCAGAGGTTGCGCAATATCATCGTCATTGTTTGTTATTCTCCTAAGTTTTGGTTTTGGTGATCGTCCGATCACTGGGTTGGGTATTCGTGATCTTCCGATCACGATCTTTCCCGTCGCGGTTGGCGGCGGAAAACTCTGAGCTTTCCGAACGGGATACCGTCCGGAATACAATGGCATAACCGTCGTCGTAGACGACGCGCCATCGGCTCGATTCTTTGAGTGCGCCGGTAAGGGGCGCATCGGTCGGCAGCAGTACGGTATCCACGCGATATTCGTTGAGATCCGTCTGCCAGTTGTACTTAACGCCGACAATATCCAGGTATTTGGTCACAAATTTCGAACCATAAAAATCGCTGCGGCCATCGATAAAGACCTGGCTTTTGGGATATAACTTGTAAATCAGAAAATCGCCCCACTGATCGGAGGTGAAGATCCGGCTTTGCGCGGCGGACGCTCCGAGGCTGGCTACAGCCTTGGTCGGAAAATCCTTCCCGTCGAACCTGGCGCGGAAATTCGGCGGCGGCGAGGGGGCATACAAGATAGCCGTGAGCAGTACCACCGCGGCGGCGCTCACTAGATGGGTGCGCCAAAAACCCTCCATGCAGCCGATCGAATCGCCCATGCTGCGGAGCCCTCCGGCCAGGCTGCGCAGCCACTTGGATACCGGGGCATCTTCCAGCAGTTGGATCCATTCAGCTACCGCCAGCGCCAGAATCGGGGCCGCCACGATTCCGAAAATCGGAATATTCCGCGCGGCAATCAGGCCCAGGTGCGCAAAGAACACTAACAGCAGGCACTCCGTGAAGCGCTTACGGCGCAAGTGCCACAAGCAGGCCCCACCGCCCACCAGCAGCAGAATCTCGAAATAACGCGCCGCCGGATTCTGGAAATTGATGGACATCATTTCCTGGATATGTTCGCGCTGGAAGGAATCGGTGAGGTATTCCCAAATATGCGCGTGCAGGTGATAGGTGTAGGGCCCGATAAGGCTGGCCGCCAGGCACAGCGCGGCGATCCCGGCGTAGGGCAGCGTGCGCTTTACGGCCGCCAGCCACGCACCGGGGCCTCCGTCGAATAGCCCATTGGCCAGTTCCCCGGCGCCATACAATCCCAGCAGAACCACTCCGATGAACCATCCGCCGTGCAAGTTGGTCCACAGCACGGTCAATACCGGAAGCCACCACAACAACCGGGCGCTTTGGCTTTCCCGCACCCGCTCTAAAATCGTGTAGAACACGATGGCGAAGAGCAGGGTGAACAGGTGCGGCCGCGCCAGGAAATGAATCGAAGAGCTGGCCACGGCCAGGAACGTGAGGGCCATGGATACCAGCGGATTGCCGCTTTTGCGGAACGCCAGGCGGAATATCAGAGCGGAAGTCAGGGCGATGGCCAAGGCGCTGCCCACCACCACCGCCGCCATCCCCCAGTGCTGGTGCAGCCAGGCGAAGATTACGTCCCACAACCATTCCCATGCAAACCACGGCTGCCCGGTCTTGGTAAACGAGAAGAGATCTTTGTCGGGCACGCGCCCGTGGCTCATGATCCACTCACCGGTGCGCACATGCCACCCCGTATCGCCATCCGCCAACAGACTCCTGGCGCCGTGCATGCCGGTGAAGATGAAAATCAAGGGCATTAGAAATGCGAAATCCGTCATCGACGGCAGAAATCGCAACACCGGGTTAGTTTTGGTATCGGACATTGTTCGCTCTTAAAACGCCCGGCTGCCCTGTCCGTTGTAAAACGGTTCGCGACGCGCCGGCGCCGATTGCGCTACACGAAAGTCCATGGCGTGAACCCGCAGTCCCACCCACGGGTAAGTGGCTCCCGGTTCGGCGCTGACGCGCGCCACGGTGGTCTGGCAGCGTATGCAACGCCGCTCGAAACCTTCCTGCTCGGGCAGTTCCACTTCCACGATGAGCATCTCGCCCACGCGTGGAAGCCGCGCACCGTCGTCCCACCGCAACAACATGCCGTCGCGGCTCATATTCTCCGTAAGCATCGCCGAGCGTTCGCCGCCTTCCAGCCAGATCACATGGCATACTAGCCGTACCGCGACACGTGTGCTGCTGCGGCGATTCATCCTCGAAATGCTTTCCGGGTACACGATGCGACTTTAGACCGCCGCAGCGCCAGCGCGCAATACCGTAAATAGGAGGTAACTGTCTGCTTGCCGAAGTTAGTTGCCTAACGTTGCCTGAAGAAAGTGCGGCGCCGGGCATACGTACCGGGCGACCCGGTATCAGTTAACCAACGATAGCGTGGCCGCGTCTATTTTTGGGTCACATTCTAATTCCAACTCGTTAGAAATGGCTTCGCCAAGTCCTAACGCGAGGCGTGCCAACAACCCGTTCGGTTCAATTCATGGCCTTTCGGGGCGGCTTCCAAAAAAATCTCAACTTTTTTCTGATTTCAATTGACAACACGTTCAAACTAACGCAACAATTCATATTCAGGGACCCCACAAGGTGAATCGGCGCCGGTGGATTTCTTAGAGCAGCAGAGTCGCAAGGCGGAAGAGGCGGTATGACGCGGGTCTACTTATATAGCGATCAACCTATCCTGGCTAAGGGTCTGGAAGCGGTTCTGACGGCCACGGGACGGTTCCAGTTGGAGAGTTCGTATTCGGGGATACCGGAGTTGGTGGAGCGGCTGCAAACCGACGCCCCCGACATCCTGCTGTTGGACGTAACGCCCGAAGTCACGTTCGGCGTGCTGAGCGACATCAAACGCGTGGTACAGGAATCCAAGCTGGTGCTATGGGTGAATGTGATCTCCACTGAGCTTGCGTTTCAAGCCATGGGGCTAGGCGTCCGCGGCATCCTGCGGAAGACCCTACCCGCCGATTTGCAGGTGAAGTGCCTGCAGAAGGTCCACGAGGGCGAGTTGTGGTTCGAGAAGGCCCTGACCGACAGTTTCCTGGCCGCGAAACGAGTGGTGCTGAGCCAGCGCGAGGGTCAACTGATTACGTTGTTGTCCCACGGCCTGAAAAACAAGGAGATTGCTTCGACGCTCCAGATCTCCGAAGGCACGGTGAAGGTTTATCTGTCCCGTCTTTTCCAGAAGGTGGGCGTGAAAGATCGTTTCGAATTGGCCTTGTTCGGCCTGAAGAACCTGACGGCCGGGCATGCGCAGCCTTCGGAAAAGCCCAGCCGCGCCAATAACGCGCCAATCCCCAATTTGCGGTCGCTCGTGCTGGAGAGGCCGGTGGACCGGCCAGCCCCTCCGCCGCCCGCGGCCGCATTTCCCACCGTGCGCCGCACCTATCGCCCCGGCGACTTTTAGTTGCCTCGACGGCGAACTGAAGTTCGCCGCGGCACGCTCCAGAAACCCACCCGCAATCCATTGATTCTGCAAGGGGCGGGGCTGAAGCCCCGCGCGGGATAAATCCCGCCCCCCAAGGCTGTGGGTTTCTTGAGCCGCTATAATGCGATATGCGAAACATATCGCCTATCCTCCTGCTTGTTTCCACGCTACCTTCCGCCGCCCAGCTCTCCCAAAATACACCCGAACTGATCCGCGTCAATCCGCACGTCTATTGTGCCACGGGCTATGCGCTGGGCAACGTCATCTTCGTGCTCACGGATCGCAGCGTAGTGGTCGTCGACACGACTGAAGGCCAGGCGCCCGCGCAATCCGCCTTTCGCGATTTCCGTAAGATCTCCGGCCTGCCCGTCAGTTACATCGTGTACACGCACTTCCATGGCGATCACATCCACGGCGCAAAGGTCTTCGCGGGACCCGATACCAAAGTCATTGCGCAGAAGAACCACATCGAGGAGATGCGCAAGTATCGCCTGATGCTGAGCTACAACCGCAAGCTGAACGAGGTGCAATGGGCCGCTCACGTGCCGCGGGAAGCGCGTGGCGCAACGCTGGGCGTCGACCTGTTGCATCCCGCCGAGAGCGGATACATTCCGCCGCAAATCACCTTCGACGAGGAGTACAAGTTTACCGAAGGCGGGGTGCGATTTGAGCTGTATCACACGTTGGGCGAGACCGTCGATCACCTGATGGTATGGTTGCCCGATCTCGAAACGCTGCTTCCCGGCGACCTGTTTTACTGGAGTTTTCCGATGCTGGCCAGTCCCGGCAAACCCGACCGTCCGGTGCTGGAGTGGGCCGCGTCGCTCGACCGCATGCGGCAACTACATCCGGCTTACCTGGCCGGGTCGCATAGCCGGCCGCTGGTTGGACGGGACGCCATCGAACAGGCGCTCGGCAACTATGCGCGCGCGATCCGCTATGTACACGACGAGACGGTCAAACGCATCAACGCCGGCGAACCGCTTTACCAGATCCGGCAGGAAGTGCAATTGCCTCCGGATCTGGCCTCGCAGCCTTATTTGCAACCGGTTTACGGAACCGTCGAGTGGGCCGTCAACGGAGTGTTCCGCCAATACACCGGCTGGTACGATTTCGATCCGGCGCATCTGAATGGAGGCGATCCGGCTCTGCTGGAGCGAGCCCTGGCAGAAGCCGCGGGCGGCACTGAGGCGATCTTGCGGCGGGCGCACAAAGCGGCCGGCGAAGGCCAACTGCAACTGGCGCTCGAACTCGCGGAGGTCGCCATTGCCGCTGGTAACGACTCCGCCGCGCACCGGCTCCGGGCTGAAGTGTTGCAGCGGCTGGCCGCGCAAACGGCCAACGGCGTCGCGCGCAACGTTTATCTGGAAGCGGCCACCGCGCCATGACCAAGTCTATCGATTCGCCCACTGGCCGGCTGCTAGCGGGACTCGCGGTGACCCTGGCGGCGGTGGGCGTATTTTCCTTTTATGCGCTGCGCCAGATCCGCGGCCTGGAGGATTTGCAGACGCGCACGGTGGACCGCAACCGGAAGGATTCGCTGCAACTGCTGCGCATCCAAAACGACCTGAACCAACTGGGAATCGCGATGCGCGACATGTTGTACGGCGACGATCCCTACCCGCTGGCGGCCTGGAAGAAACAGTTCGACAGCAAGCTGAACGATCTGGACGATGCACTCGTTGTGGAGGCGCAACTGGCGCCGGGCGCGCGCGAAGCCCAGCGGCAACGCTACCTGGCCGAATCGCTGGCGCAGTTCCGTACGTCGGCCGCCCGCATGTTCGCCATAGCCGTGCCCGGCGCGCCAGGGCAACGAGAACAGGACCGCGCCGCCCGCGACATGATACGCACTTCGCTCGAAGCGCAGCAGGGCGGACTGACGACCACGGTGGCCCGTCTGCTGGTACAGAACAACGAAGCGGAGCAAGAGGCCGCCGCACGCATCCAGGGGATTTACCTGGTGGTGGGGCGCAACGTGTATCTCTTCCTGGCGGCGGTGCTGTTAGCCATCTTCGGCACTACGCTCTACCTGATTTATTCAAATCGACGTCTATTTGAGCACTTGGCCGCGGTCTCGAAACATCGCAGCGATCTGGCGCGCAAACTGATTACGGTGCAGGAGGAGACCTTGCATTCGCTCTCGCGTGAATTGCACGACGAATTCGGCCAGGTGCTGACGGCTATTGGGGCCATGCTGCGCCGCGCCGAGAAGCGCCTGCCGACGGATTCGCCCTTCTGTGCCGACTTGCGCGAAGTCCGCGAGGTGGCCCAATCCACGCTCGAAAAGACCCGCAACCTGTCGCAGTTGATGCACCCGAGCATTCTGGACGATGGCGGGCTGGAGAAAGCCATCGATTGGTATTTGCCCGTATTCGAGAAGCAGACTGGAATTAAGGTACGATACGAGAAAAAGGGAACCGGACCGGCGATCGCGCACCGGGTGGCGATTCACGTGTATCGCGTGCTGCAGGAAGCGCTGAACAATCTGGCCCGCCATTCGGGCTCGACGCTGGCGGTGGTGCGGCTGGAATTTCCACCCGGGCGGCTAAACCTGGAAGTGGAAGACCGGGGCGCGGGTATGCCCGAATCGCGAAACGGCGGTGCGCGCAAGGGCATCGGCATGACGGCTATGCGCGAGCGCGCGGAGTTGTTGGAGGGCACTTTCGAAGTGCGACGTCCGGGCGAAGGCGGCACGCTGATACGGCTGAATGTTCCATTAACGGATACCTATGAGTAATGAGACTTCGGTGAGCAATGAGACTTCGGTGAGCAATGAGATTTCGGTAATGCTGGTGGATGATCACGGGCTGGTGCGCAAGGGCTTCCGGCGTATTCTGGAAGACGACCCCGAAATTCGGGTCGTGGGCGAAGCCACCAACGGCATGGAAGCTATCAAGTTGGCGCAGGAACTGCATCCGCGCGTGATCGTTATGGATATGGCCATGCCGGGGTTGGACGGGGTGCAGGCCACGCGCGAAATCCTGAAAAACCTGCCGCATACCGCGATAATGATTCTGAGTATGTATTCCGAGGAGAACTACGTTCGCAACGCGCTCGATGCGGGCGCGCGCGGCTACGTGCTGAAGGATGCGCTACACGTGGACCTGGCCGGCGCGATCAAAGAACTGGCGGCTGGAAAGACTGTTATCGGCCCCGGCGTACTCACTCCCCACCGGGAGCCAGATCCGGATTACGAACGCCTGACGCCGCGCGAAAAACAGATTTTGGAATTGATCGCCAAGGGAAATTCGAACAAGGAAATCGCCACGATTCTCAACCTGAGCGTGAACACGGTTTCCGTGCACCGGGCTAATCTGATGTCCGCGCTTGGCATTCATCGCACCACGGAATTGGTGGTGTGGGCGGTCAAAAAGGGGCTGGTACAACTGCCGTGAACCGCCGGGAGTTTTTGTGCGGAGCACTGGCTTTGCCACTGCGCGCCGACGGAGCGGACGTAGGATTTCATTTCACCGACGTGACTTCCGCGGCCGGTATTCAATTCCGGCACAATAGCGGCGCATTTGGAGAGAAGTACCTCCCCGAAACGCTGGGACCTGGCTGCGCTTTTCTGGATTATGACAACGATGGGTGGCAGGATATCCTGCTGATCAACGGCATGGACTGGCCAGGCCACATGAAGCAGCGCAGCACCATGCGGCTGTACCGCAACAATCGCAACGGCACGTTCACGGATGTGACGCGAGCCGCTGGTCTGGATGTGGAGATGTACGGCATGGGCGTGGCCGTAGGGGACTTCAACAACGACGGGTTTCCGGACATCTACGTCACATGCGTGGGACAGAGCCGGTTGTTTCAGAACACCGGTAATGGGCGGTTTCTGGACATCACGGAGCGGAGCGGGTTGGGCGGACACCTGGGCCTCAGCAGCTCGGCGTTGTGGTTCGACTACGACCGCGACGGGCTGCTGGACCTGTTCGTTTGCAACTACGTGAAGTGGTCGCCGGCACGGAATGTGTTTTGCGGTATGGATAGCAAGCACAAGTCTTACTGCACACCGGAAGCTTATCGCGGCGCGACCTGCTGGATGTTCCGCAATCGGGGCAATGGCACTTTCGAGGATGTTACGGCCAGCAGCGGGATCTTCGATAGCAGTTCGAAATCGCTGGGCGTAGCCATGTTGGACTACGACCAGGATGGCTGGATCGACCTGATGGTGGCCAACGACACTCAGCCCAATAAACTGTATCGCAACCAGCGCGACGGAACCTTTCAAGACATCGCGGTGAGAGCGGGCGTGGCATTCAGCGAAGACGGCAAGGCCCGCGCGGGCATGGGGGTGGATGTTGCCGACTACGACAATTCCGGTATCGCGGGCCTGGCTATCACGAATTTCGACAACGAAATGATCGGCTTTTACCGCGGCACGAATGACGGCGTGTATGTGGATCAGGCGGCGCGTTCGGAGGTGGGCCGCCTGTCGCGGCGCAGTCTGGGATTCGGATGTTTTTTCTTCGACGCCAACCTGGACGGGATGCTCGATCTGCTGGTGGTGAACGGCCACATCGACCCGGGCATCCGGGAAACCCGGCCTGAAACGGGCTATGCGCAGCCGCCGCACTTATTCCTGAACAGGGGTAAGGCCGGATTCCAAGATGTAGCCGGCGCGTTGGGAGGCGGCTTCGCGGATCCCAAAGTGGGCCGCGGCGCGGCTTTCGGCGATTTCGACCGGGACGGCGACTTAGACGTGCTGATCACCACCAACCAGGGACCTGTCTACCTTTACCGCAACGATCAGAACCACGGCCACCACGCGATACGCTTCCGGCTGGTGGGAACCAAATCGAATCGGGACGCTATCGGCGCGACGGTGCGCGTGACTAGCGGCGGCGAAACCGGTTCGCGGATGGTGAAGAGCGGATCGAGTTATTTATCTCAATCGGAGATGCCCGTGACCTTTGGGCTGGGCAGGCGGGATAGCGTGGAACGTGCCGTGCTGCACTGGCCTAGCGGCGGCGTGGAAGAGTTCAAGAATCTGCGCGCGGGTCGCACCTACGAGTGCGTCGAGGGTAAAGGGATTCGGGACACGGGCGGATTCTAGCAACCGCGGGGAATATTTTTCGCGACGATTGGCCGCGCCGCGACACTCATCAATTAGCTTTCCGTAAAAAGTGAAGAAGCGGGTTCCTGCGCGAAGCACTCGAGCTTCCAAACAGGAAAGCCCGGAATAGCGCCCGGGCCTTCGCTGGAAGCGGAAAGGAGAATCTACATGATTCTTTTGCTGATAATCCGGCTGACGTTCGTCGGTCGGATCTCGGCGTTGAT
>Ga0302325_10024830_pt1 | contig 12460 bp, 12 predicted proteins | sample Palsa_T0_2_FD_201948 | JGI IMG/M metagenome (GOLD analysis project Ga0302325, IMG submission 201948) | Peat permafrost microbial communities from Stordalen Mire near Abisko, Sweden - Palsa_T0_2 | ecosystem: Environmental > Terrestrial > Soil > Palsa > Peat permafrost | place: Sweden: Abisko...
TCGACAACATGAAAAAGCCGTCGTTTCAAGGCGCGCAGTTGCCGTACTGCCCGGATTTCCCGTGCGACGGTTGGCCGAAAGCGCTCGTGATCAATCGCACGCACGTGCGCGTCTTCACGGTCACGCAGCGCGTCGACGGCAAGGTCGTGCAAACGCCGACGAAGATCGTGCTGTTGCGCTAAGCTTGCGTCGTTAACACATAGGGCCGTTGCAAGGCACGGGCTTCCCGTTTTCGGTGACCTTGCCGTGGCTGTAGATATAGGTATGCGTTTGCTTCGCGGCTCTCACCTGAGCGGCTTGGGGTTCCATCGGGCCTTGAAAGCCGCGCGTTCGCACGACGATCGTTTGGCCTCGTAATGCCGCGCCGAGGAACTCGCCGCAACTGCCGAATTCCGGCGTTGACGCGGCGCCCGATCGCGAGACGGTCACGATGTACCACTGGTACGGGCACGCCTCGCCGCCGAGATCCTGGAACAGCAGTGCGTCCGCGCCGGCAAGATGAAACGTCCCCTTGAGCGAGAGCGCGTTGTTGCCCACGACGTCCGGATGCAACGGGCGCCCCTTGAAGAGCAGCTGACCTTGGTAGTCCACCACGTTGTCGAGCGTCTTGAGCGTCAGCGCTCCATAGCGCGTTGGAATGCTCATGACGCCCGCGAACGCGACGGAGCCCGCCGCGAGGAACAATCCCGCAGCGAGCGCCGGCGCGAACCGAAATCTCAGAGTTCTTGTACCTCGTGCATGAGGATCGTAGCGCCGCCCGATGCGAAGTTGGGAACGTCTTGCGCGGCCGCGGCGCCTTCGGGCGACGTTAGCGCCTTTTGGATCGCGTCCATCGACTCGAATTCGAGGTCTGCGATCATATAGTATGGCGACGTTCCCTGCGCCGCTCCGATTGCACCGCGCGTGATCGTATACTTTCCGAGCCCGGGAATTTTTTTCGCAATGGGAACGTGCGTTCCCATATAGTACGCTTCAAACGCCGCAGGATCTGTGGGCGCGTTGTAAAGCACGACGATATGAGCGGCCATGGACTCTCCTTTGAATCGAGGGGTAATCTAGTTCCGCCGGAATCAGCGAATTCTCCTTACCGGTATATTGACGCGGTTGTTCGTCGTGCGTTCAGCCGATGTTCGCGGGGGTGTCCGCCACTTCGTGCATATCGGGATCGCCGATCCCGAGGTGCAAGTAGTTGCGCGAAAGGTGCACGTATTCGGGCCCGGCATGATCGACCCACATAAACGCAACGCCTTCGAGTTTCTTTTTGACCACCGCCGGAGCACCGGCGGCAAGCGATTCAGGCGGAATCGTCGCGCCGGCGGCGACGACACTGCCCGCGGCGATGAGCGATCGGCTCCCGACCGTTGCACCGTTGAGAACGACTGCGTTCGTGCCGATCAAGGCGCCGTTGCCGATCTCGCAGTCCTCCATGGTTGCGCAGTGTCCGACGGTTACGTCTTCTCCGATGATCGTCTGGCTGTTCTCACTGACATGGATCACGGCGTTGTCCTGGACGTTCGAACGCGCACCGATGCGGATCGGGCCGTTGTCGCCGCGAATGACCGTGCCGAACCAGATGCTGGCCTCGGCCCCGACCTCGACGTCGCCGATGAGGACGGCGGTCGGCGCGACGAACGCGGTCGGATGGACCTTCGGCGTCTTGCCGTTGTATTCGATGAACATGCAGGCCCCCGGGCGAAGGTAAAAGGCCTCATGGCACTTCGTAGCGGCCCCCGGGGACCCTGGTGAGCGAACACCGCCACCAAACGCCTTTGCGCGGAACGAAAGTGGTTCCGCGCCCGCCGGCCGGGCGGAGCGACTACTCCGCCGTCAATTATCGCTATTCCGGCACCGTCGGTCACATCCACGAGGTCGTCACGATCGGCGGGAAGCAGCTCGCTAAGGTCGGATTTGACGATCGAAAAATCGTATACTATCTGCTCGACGACCTCGAGATCGATACGGCCGCCACGCGCGGCACGTTTCACGACAAGGAGTAACGCTGTGTCTGGCACGACCGAACGAGAGCGCGCTCAGTTCCGCGCGATGACCGAAGGCACGAAGGAAGATTGGCAGCGCATCTCCGCCTCGTACTTCCCGTTTGCCTCGAAATTGCCCGACCGCGTCCTCGGGCACCTCAAGGAACTCGACGGCGATTTCGGCGGCTTTCCGATCGACCGGCTGCACCACTCGTTGCAGACGGCAACGCGCGCTTTCCGCGACGAGCGCGACGAAGAGTACGTCGTGTGTGCGCTACTGCACGACGTCGGCGACCTACTCGGCTCGTACAACCATCCCGATATCGCCGCTTCGATTCTCAAGCCGTTCGTCAGCGAGCAGAACCACTGGATGGTCGAACACCACGGCATCTTCCAGGGCTACTATTACTTCCACCACATCGGCATGGATCGCAACGCGCGCGACCGCTTCCGCGACCACCCCTGTTTCAACTACACCTTCGAGTTCTGCGACAAGTACGACCAAAGCTCGTTCGATCCGGACTACGAAACTCTACCGCTCGCGGCATTCGAACCGATGCTGCGTCGCGTACTCGCCGCTCCGAAGAAGTCGCTCTATCAAGCCGCTCTTACATAACCTCGACCCGGCAGCGCAGCGCGCCTTCGGGAAGGCTGCGCGCGAGCATTCGCCGCGTTCGGCTCACGCTGTTTGGACCGCGCCCGAGGATCGCGCCGATCCGATCGACGTCTTGCGCACCGACGACGACGGCCGGCTCCCGGAGTTACTCCCGATTCGCTATGGACGCATGGCGAAGACGCCGTTTACGTTCTATCGCGGCGCCGCTTCGATCATGGCGCGCGATCTCCAATCGACGCCGCGCTCGGGCATCGTCACGCAAATCTGCGGCGACGCGCATCTGGCAAACTTCGGCGCGTACGCATCGCCCGAGCGGCGCTTCGTGTTCGACGTCAACGATTTCGACGAGACGACCCCCGGTGGCGCGTGGGAATGGGACCTCAAGCGGCTCGCAACCAGTTTCGTGGTTGCAGCGCAGTCCCTGGCGCTACGGCCACGCGACTGCGACGAAGCCGCGCGCGAGTGCGTCCGCAGCTATCGCGTGCGGATGAATGCGTTCGCCGATTCCGCGGTGCTCGACATCTGGTACGCGCATTTGGACGAAGAGCTGCTCGCCGAGGCGGTGCGCGGCGCGACGGTGCGCGCCGATGCGGTGGGCGCCATCGAGGAACCATCCGAAGCCTCGATGCAGTACTTTCCCAAGATGGCGATCGTCGACGGCGGCAAGGCTAAGGTCGTCGACAAGCCGCCGCTGGTCTTTCATCCGCCCGACGACTTGGGCTTTTTAGGACGCGTCAAGTCGACGTTCGGGCACTACCTGCGTTCGCTGCCGAACGATCGGCGGACGCTGGTCGAACGCTTTCGTTTCGCCGATGCGGCGTACAAAGTCGTCGGCGTCGGGAGCGTCGGCACGCGCTGTGCCGCCGTCTTGTTCACCGCCGTGTCGGGCGAACCGCTCTTTCTCCAGTTTAAAGAAGCCCGCCAGTCGGTATACGCATCGTTCACGCCCAAGCAGCGGATTGCAGACTGTGCCGAGCGCGTGGTCGCGGGTCAGCGTTTGATGCAGGCGGCGACCGATGTGTTTTTGGGTTGGGCACAAGCCGACGACGGGCGCTACTACTACGTCCGGCAATTGCGCGATCTCAAGACCGGAGCCGACATCGAGCACATGCGGGCGGCCGATCTCAAGCGCTACGCGAGCCTCTGCGGCTGGGCGCTCGCCCGCGCGCACGCAAAGGCGAGCGGAACGGCGGCCGCGATCGCGGGGTATCTCGGGAAGAACGCAGCATTCGACGATGCGGTCGTCGTGTTCGCCAACGCGTACGCCGCGCAGAACGAGCGCGATCACGCCGCTCTCGTGGCCGCGGTCGACGTCGGGAAGATCCAGATCTCGCAGGCCTAGGCGTTCACCAGGTGTCGACGAAGCGCCGGCGCTTCGCCGCCGGTTCGCCGTAGTGTAAATGCGTCGTGGCGAGGCCGCTCGCGATCCAGCGCCGCGAATCGGCCGGGTCGATGACATCGTCGAGTTCGAGGTACGAAGCGGTGTTGATCGCCTTGCCGTCTTGATACGCGGCGGCAACCATGCGTTCGAACAGCCGCTGACGTTCGTCTGGATCCTCAACCGCTTCGAGTTCTTTGCGGTAGCCCAAGCGGATTGCGCCTTCGAGCCCCATCGCCCCGAACTCGCCGGTCGGCCACGACACGGTGAAGAAGCCGGCGTGAAAGCTGCCGCCCGCCATCGCTTGCGCGCCGAGTCCATATCCCTTACGAAGCACGATCGTGAAGAACGGAACCGTCAACGTTGCCGCGTTGACGAACAATCGCGCCGCGTGCCGCACCAAGCCTGTGCGCTCGGAGTCGGGGCCGACCATGATTCCGGGCGTGTCGCACAAGAACAGCACCGGCAACGAGAATGCATCGCAGAGCTGAAGGAAGCGCGCGGCTTTGTCTGCGCCCGGCGCATCGATCGCTCCGCCGAGGTGCATCGGGTTGCTCGCGATGATGCCGAGCGGCCGGCCCTCGACGCGCGCGAGCGCGGTGACGATGCCGGTGCCGAAGCGCGGCCGCAGCTCGAGCACGGAGTCGTCGTCGGCGAGCGTGCGCACGACCTTGCGCACGTCATAGACGCGTAACCGGTTTTCGGGGATCGCACTGCGCAGCAACTGCTGATCCGCGCACGACCAGGTCTCGAGCGGCCCCTGAAAGTACGAGAGATATGACTTCGCGACGGCAACCGCTTCGCGTTCGTCCTCGACGGCTACGTCGACCACACCGCTTGGAACCTGAATCGACAGCGGTCCGACGTCGTCGGGCGCGAACGTACCGAGGCCGCCGCCCTCGATCATCGCAGGGCCGCCCATGCCGATCGAAGCATTTTTCGTCGCGATGATCACGTCCGACGCGCCGAGCAGCGCGGCGTTGCCGGCGAAGCAGCGTCCCGAGACGATGCCGACGCGCGGTACGAGACCGCTCAGACGCGCATACGATGCGAACGTCATCACGTCGAGGTGCGCGACGCCGGGCACGTCGGTGTCGCCCGGGCGACCGCCGCCGCCTTCGGCGAACAAGACGATCGGAAGACCGTGGCGCTCCGCGAGCCCGAGCAGCCGGTCCATCTTGCGATGGTTCGCGGCGCCTTGGGTGCCCGCAAGCACCGTGTAATCGTAGGCCATGATCAGGCAGCGCGAACGGGTTCGAGCGAACTGCGCTCCGTTGATGTCGCCGGTTCCGGCGACCAAGCCGTCTGCAGGTCCGGTCTCGATCAGTTTTTCAACCGAGTGCCGGCTGCGCTGCGCGGGCAGCGCGAGCGCGCCGTATTCGACGAAGGTCCCGGGATCGCACAGGTCGTCGACGTTCTCGCGTGCGGTGCGCTGCCCGAGTTTGCGGCGCCGCGCGACCGCGCCCGGTCGCGCAGCGTCGAGTGTGGCGGCATGGCGGCCGAGCGACTCTTCGAGATCGGGCCGGATTGCCGTCGGATCGGGGGCGAGCGCGACGTCGCCCGCAATGCCTTCGACGGCGCCGAGCTCGAGGACGACCAGCCGTTGATCTTTCTCGACGATATCGTCGCGCCCGACGCAGACGCTCTGCACGACGCCGCCGCCCGCCGCAAGGACGACGTGCTCCATCTTCATGGCATCGATCACCGCGACTTGCGTACCCGCCGCGATCGCGTCGCCTTCGCACACGTCGATGCTGACGATCCGGCCGAGCAAGGGTGCCCGCACGCTGAACATGCCGCTTGCATCGTCGTCGTTGAGCCCGTTAGAGGAGGGCTGCGCGACGTGTCCGTTGCGCGATGCGGCCAGTGCCACGAACTCACTCGCGTTATCTTCGACGAAGCGCGTCGTGATGCGGCCGGCGGAGACGTCCGCGTGCTCGAGCACGGCAAGCAGAAAATCTCGATTGGTCGCGACGCCTTCGACGCGTAACTCCGCAAGCGCGCGGCGCGCTTTCGCGACGACGTCTTCGAACTGCGGCGAGTCGCTGGAAACGACGATCTTGGCGAGAAGCGAATCGAAGCTCGGGTTCGTGGTGTAGCCGGTGTAACCGTAGGTGTCGACCCGCACGCCGGGCCCCGAGGGGATGTCGAACGCGCGCAGCGTGCCGTGCGCGGGGAAAGCGGTGCCGTGCGCGTCCATCGTTTCCATGTTGACGCGCGCTTGCAGCGCGAACCCCCGTGCTTTCTTGCCGCGGGCTTCGGTGATGCCGAGCTTCCCGAGCGACTCGCCGCCTGCAATACGCAATTGCGTGCGCACGAGATCGATGCCCGTGATCGCTTCGGTTACCGTATGCTCGACTTGCAGGCGCGGATTGGCTTCCATGAACACGAAGGCGAGCTCGCCACGCGTATCGCGGTACACGAGAAACTCGAACGTCCCGAGATTGCGGAACCCGGCAGCGTCTGCTAAGCGCGTTGCCGCCGCGTAGAGATGCTCTCGCAGGTACTCCGGAAGTCCAGGCGCAGGCGCGACCTCGATAAGCTTTTGATTGCGCCGCTGCAGCGTGCACTCGCGCTCGAAGAGGTGTGCGATATTACCCGCATTGTCGGCGACGATTTGCACTTCGACGTGGCGCGCGCCGTCTACGAGCCGCTCGACGTAGAGGTCGCCGTTGCCGAACGCTGAGGCCGCTTCCGAACTCGCCCGCGCGTACGCAGATTCGAGCTCATCCGCGCTGCGAACCGAACGCATCCCGCGCCCCCCGCCGCCGGCGAGCGCCTTGATCATCGCTGCGCCGCCGTCGCCCAGGCTCACGAGGAACTCGTGCGCCGCCTCGAGCGTCGTGGGCCCGTTGGTGCCTTCGGTCACCGGAACGTCGTGACGCAGCGCGAGTTCGCGGGCGCGCCCCTTGTCCCCGAACAGCTCGAGCGTCTCGGGCCCGGGCCCGACGAACGTAATGCCGGCAGCCGCACAGTCGCGCGCGAAGGCCGCGTTTTCGCTGAGGAATCCGTAACCCGGATGGAGTGCCTCGCAGCCGGTCTCGAGCGCGATCTTCAGAATCTGCTCGCCGTCGAGATACGCGGACGGACCGCGTCCCTCGAGCGCTCGCGCTTCGTCGCAGCGGCGAACGTGCAGCGAAGCCGCATCGTCTTGCGAAAAGACCGCGACCGTCGCGATGTTCGCCTCGGCCGCGGCCCTCGCGATGCGGATCGCGATCTCTCCGCGATTGGCGACGAGCAGTTTCTCCATGCCCGGCGGGTTCGACGTGCGGGGGACGCTGACCGCCGAGCGCGGAACGGGTCGCGCATGGAACTCGATACCGCATCCGCCATCGTCGATTGGCCGACCGGCAGCGACTTGCGCGGATATCGATTAGTACCAAACGATCCCGTGGCAATCGTTCTGATCACGCACGGTTTCGGGGAATATGCGGGACGGCACTTCACCACGATGCGGCGCCTCGCCGATCGAGCGATCGCGACCTACGCGTACGACCATCGCGGCCACGGGCAATCGCCGGGGAAACGCGCGTTCATCGAGCGCTTCGACGATCTCGTCGACGATGCGATCGCGCTGCGCGAAAAGGCAGCAAGCGAACATCCGAATCTGCCGGTGTTTTTGTTCGGCGTAAGCATGGGCGGCGTCGTCGCCGCGCGCAGCGCCGAGCGCCGTCCGGATGGAGTGCGCGGCGTCGTGCTGTTGGCGCCCGCGTTCGCTCCGGCCGAGCACATTCCGAAGCCCGTCCAGAGTCTGCTGCGCGGTCTGCGCAAAGTCGCGCCCACGATGCAGCTCGCGAAGTTGAAGCTGAGCGACCTTTCAATCGATCCGAACGTCGGGACGGCGTACGGCATCGATCCCATGACGTATCATGGCGGCGTGCCGCTCGCCACGGGCGCCGAACTGATCGCAGCCGGCGACGCGGCCGTTGCCGATGCCCGAGCGTACGAACTGCCGACGCTTCTGCTGCAAGGCGACGCGGACAAAATCGTCTTCCCGATCGGAGCGAAGCGCTTCGCGGAGGCGGCCAAGAGTCCTGACCTGACGTACACCGTCGTACCGGGCGGCTATCACGAACTTTTTAACGATCCCGGCGGTGCGCAGCTGACGTCGACGATGGCCGACTGGATTCTGGCACGCACCTAAGATGGCCGATGACAACGCCTCGCGCACCGTCCTCATCACGGGTTGTTCGTCCGGCATCGGCAAGGCGACGGCTCTGTATCTCGCCGGACGCGGGCGGCGCGTGTACGCGACGGCGCGGCGTCTCGACGGGCTCGACGACTTAGCGAAGGCGGGTTGTACGTTGCTCCCGCTCGACGTCACCGACGAAAATTCGATGCAGGCGGCGGTAGGCGAGATCGAGCGCAGCGACCGGGCGGTCGGCGTTCTGATCAACAACGCGGGATATAGTCAAGGCGGCGCGATCGAGAGCGTCCCGATGGACCTCGTCGAGCGCCAATTCGAGACCAACGTCTTCGGTGCGGTACGGATGTGTCAGCTCGTGCTGCCGGGGATGCGCCGCCAACGGTGGGGCAAGATCGTCAACATCGGATCGATGGGCGGCAAGCTCACCTTTCCCGGCGGCGGCTATTATCACGCCACGAAGTACGCGCTAGAAGCGATTAGCGATGCGCTGCGCTTCGAGGTCAAGGGCTTCGGTATCGACGTCGTGCTCATCGAGCCCGGCCTCATCCGGACGCAGTTTGGCGAAACGGCAGCAGGCTCGATCGACGGCGACGCAGTCAGTGAAGGTCCCTACGCGAGCTTCAACGCCGCAACCAAGAAAGCCGTAGCGCAAGCCTATGAAGAGGGGCCACTCTCGCGCATGGGTGCGGGTCCGGAAGCGGTCGCGCACACGATCGAACGTGCGATCTCATCGAGCCATCCGCGCGCACGATACACGGTCACCCCATCGGCCGATTTCATGATCGGGTTACGGCGCGCTCTGCCCGACAGCGCGTGGGACGGCTTTATGGCGAGCCAGTTCCCGCGGCCGCGGTGACCTCGCCCGCGCCTTCGTATTTGCGCTCCATCGCGTTTGAGTAGGCGATCGTCCAGACGATCAGGAGCGCGAGCACGCCATACGTGATGAACGGCGCGAGCGCGATGACGGTCAGCGGCGGTAAGGTATAGGCGGTAGTCACCCGGACGACGACTTCGAGCGCGTAACCCACACCCCAGACGGCCGTGATCAGGCGCATGATGTTGCGGAATTGCGGATATTGCCAGCGGGCGTTCCAACGTTCGAGGAGCACCGGATCGTCGCGCGTCGACATCTGGCGCCCGAGAAAGAACATCAGCGGCTTCGGGGCGAGCAGCGACCCGAGGCAGACCAGGCTGAAAACGCCGGTGAGCGCCGCGCCCTTGAGGAGCAAGATGTGGACGTCGCCGCTTACGAACGTGAGGACGATGCTCGCAAGTAAGAAGCAGATGTTGATCGTGCCGACCCCGTCGAGCCGATGGCGGCGTAGCAACGAGTAGGCGCCGTCGGCGATCGGGAAGATCGTCGAGATCGCGAGCGCCCGAACGATCGTCACGCCGTAGTGCTGCAGCACGAACACCGAGATCCACGGCAAGATACCCGAGACGAACATATCCCGCGCGAAGTCGAGCGACATCGTTCGCCCGAGCCTACTCTGCGGCGGCTTTGTCGTTAGCGGCGCCGCTGCCTCAGGCTGCGTCGTTTGCGGAGCCGTCGCCCCATGCTCGATCACGCCGGCCGCACGATGTCGGCAACGGCGCGGAGCCGATCCTCGGCATCGTCGACGATTCGCGCCACGATCTCCGCTGCGCTGGTCACACCTCGCACGAGTCCGACGCTCTGGCCCGCGTAGAGGTGCGCGACCGAGTAATCCTGGCGTCCGCGGGCGTCGCCGTATTCGCGTTCCGCCGCGGGCGTCATCGCTTCTTCGCGCTCGTGCCATTCGTCGGTGAAGCGGTTGCGAAGCGCTCGCCCGCGGAACTCGGCCGGCCACGCCTTGTGCTGTACGTGGTCGAACACGTGCGTCAACACGGTCTGCGTTTCGTCGGCTGCGACGAGCTGCCGTTGCGCCGCGGCGTTGGTGCGCGCTTCGCTCGCCGCCAAGAACGGCGTGCCGATCCAGCCGCCGCACGCGCCCGCCGCGAGGACCGCGGCGAGGCCGCGTCCCGTCGCAATTCCGCCTGCGGCGATCACCGGCACGTCGCCTGCGAGTTCGAGAACGATCTGCAGCAGCGGGAGCGTCCCGACGCTGCCCGTGTGTCCGCCGGCTTCGGTTCCCTGCGCGACGAGGAGGTCGACGCCCGCAGCGAGTGCAACCTGGGCCCACGCTTTCGATTGCACCTGCGCTGACACGAGTATTCCGGCTTCGTGAAAGCGCGCCACGAACGGCGCGGGATCGACGAACGAAATCGAGACGAGCGCGGGCTGCGCTGCGATCGCGAAGTCCACGAGCTCGGGCCGCGCATCGAGCGACAAGCGCGCGAGGCCGATGCCGAACGGCCGCCCGTCCGCCGCGTCACGCAAGAGACGCACTTGTTCGGACAAGCTTTCTTGCGATTCGCCTTCATCGAAGCCGAGCATTCCGATCGCGCCCGCACGGCAGACCGCTCCTGCAAGCGCGCCACCCGCTTGCGGCGTCATCGGCGCGTTGAGCAACGGGTGCGTCGCGCCGAGGAGCGCGGTGAGGGCCGTCTTCATTCTTTCGGAAAGTGGGCCGCCGCCGTTTCGAGCGGCAGGCGCAGGGCGTTCGTGAGATAGCTGACGGTTCGATAGAAGCCCGCGAGCATCAAGATCTCGAGGATCGCCTCCTCGGAGAAGTGTTCGCGCAGGTCGTTCCACGTGTCGTCGTCGAGGTCGCAGGTCTCTTGCAGTGAGTCGCACGCAGCGATCAGAGCGCGTTCGTCCGGCTGCCAGCACGGTGCCTCGGGGCCTTCGTGCACGATTGCGTGGATCTGCGCCTCATCCAATTTCACGCGCGCGGCAAAGAACGCGATGTGGATGCCCCACTCGTATTCGGATCCGCAGCCGGCCGTGGTCCGATCGATGACGATCTCGCGTTGACGCAGCGTGAGATTCCCGCGGTCGAGCAGACTGCCCGCGGTGAATTTGGCGAACAGCCGCGGATCGCGCGCGAGCGTCGTGAACATGACGAGCGGAGGGACGCCGGGGGGCATCGCTTTTTCGAGAATCTCAGTAATCTCGGGAGAGAACGGCGGTTGCGCCGGTTCGATACGTTGTTTCACGACTCGTGCTCACGGTTCTACGTCGCCCTTTCCTCTAAGATCGGGGCGGCTTGGCCCCCCGATGCCCTCCGGGCCCGCACTCGCGGGCCCCGCTTCGCGTGGCGTCAGCATACGTCGGTTATCTGTAAGATCGGGGCGGCTTGGCCCCGATTTCCTTCGGCTCGGCGCTCGGAGGGGGATTCCTAAATCCTTAGTTGTAGGATTCGGGACGGTGGGCTTGCGCGGGATCGTTGTGGTCGTCGGTGCTTTTCTGTGCCTTTGGGCTTTGAAGGCGCCGGCCGCGGCGTCCGATCCCATGCCCACGAGCTATCGCGGCACGCTGCAAATTCCGCGGACGTCGAGTGCGCCGCCGATCGACGGCACGTTGACCGACCCGGTATGGAAGACTGCGGTCGTCGCGCAGCTTACGTACGACCTGCGCGCTCATCGCGCAGCGACCGAACCAACGACCGTTTACCTTCTCGCGGATTCCACGTATCTCTACGTCGGCGCGCGCGCGATGGAGAGCACGCAGGTTCGTGCGACGCAGCACACCGACGACGTCGGTCTCGATACCAACGATGAGTTTCAAATCAATCTCTGGCCGAATGGAACGCGCGGCTTCGGTTACAAATTCATTTCGACGCCGATCGGGACGCATTACGAGTTCTCAACCGAAAACACGTCGTTCGCGCCGGCGTGGAAGTCGGCCGGTCAAGTGATTCCGGGCGGCTTTCAAGTTACGATGCGAATTCCGTTCTCGGTGATGCACGATACCGGGTCCGGCTCGTGGCGGGTGCAGATGAGCCGCCGCATCTTCGACACCCAAACGCTGATGGTGTGGAGCTACGGCCCGACCCAAAGCGATTACAACGACGTCAACTACTCGGGCGCGGCCGAGGGACTGCCGCGGCTCTCGGCGTTCCGAGCGAAACCGCGCATCGGCGTGTATGGCCTCGGCGAAATCGCATCGTCTGAGGCGGGCGGTTCAACCTCCCGTTTGGGCGCGGATCTCTCAATCCCGTTGATTCCCGGCACGTCGTTCGTCGGCGCAATTCATCCCGACTTCTCCGACGTCGAAGTCGATCAGCAGACGATCGCGCCGACGGCTTTTGCGCGACTATACGCTGAGGTTCGGCCGTTTTTCACCCAAGGCGCGAACTTCTACGATTACCCGAACGGTCAATGCATCGGGTGCACTCTCACCGAGCTCTATACGCCGGGGATCCCGACGCCGCGCGACGGGTACGCCGTCGAGGGACAGCGAGGCTTGTTCAGTTACGGCG
>Ga0302325_10024831_pt1 | contig 12459 bp, 13 predicted proteins | sample Palsa_T0_2_FD_201948 | JGI IMG/M metagenome (GOLD analysis project Ga0302325, IMG submission 201948) | Peat permafrost microbial communities from Stordalen Mire near Abisko, Sweden - Palsa_T0_2 | ecosystem: Environmental > Terrestrial > Soil > Palsa > Peat permafrost | place: Sweden: Abisko...
GAATTACTTTGAGCCCAACGCCTACGGACTTTGCGACATGGCCGGTGATGCATCGCAGTGGTGCTGGGACTGGTACGACGACACCCTCAGCGGCGGCGTCGATCCGCATGGTCCGGATGAAGGCAAACCGGGCTTGGCGCGCGGCGCGATGAGCCGGGTCCGCCGAGGCGGTTCTTGCATGGAGACCGCTGAAGCCCTCCGCTGCGCGGCCCGCAACTTCGCGGATCCGACCGCCGAGTACGATACTTTTTCGTTCCGGTGTGCGCGCACCGCTCAGTAGGATTGCCCCGGCATGATTGCAGCTTTATCTGCGGCGTGGAAGGCCCTTTTGATTGCCCGCTGAAGCAGTTGCGTACATTGGAAGTTAAGTCAAAATGTTCGCATGAGCTTAAGCAGTGGAGACGATCCGGCACCGATTCCTCAGCCTGTTCTTGCTCCACTCACGAGTGCCGCGATATTCCTGGTTGTCTGCATTAAGCCGGACCGTGAGAGCTACTCAACCGTGCGCTCGTTCTGCGCAGATTTTCCGGGAATTTTTCGCGCGGTCGATTTTCGCCGCATCGAAGCAGGGCTCTCGTGCGTCGCGGGGTTTGGATCGGACGCGTGGGACAAGCTCTTCGGAACGCCTCGGCCGGCCGAACTCCATCCGTTTCGCGAGATCCGGTCGGCGGAACGTCATGCCGTTTCTACTTCTGCTGACGCGCTGTTTCACATTCGCGCCAAGAGAATGGATATGTGTTTCGAATTGGTTACCCACATCATGGAGCGGATCGGAGGAGCCGTATGCGCCGTCGATGAAACGCACGGCTTCCGCTATTTCGACGAGCGTGATCTTCTTGGGTTCGTCGATGGAACGGAAAATCCGCGTGGCGAGGCCGCTCTCAATGCCGCGCTCGTCGCCGGGGAAGACCCTCGGTTTGCCGGCGGAAGCTACGTCGTCATCCAGAAATATCTGCACGATATGAGCCGGTGGAACGCTCTTTCAATCGAGGAGCAAGAGCGGATCATCGGGCGCAAAAAGCTTTCTGATATCGAGCTGAGCGACGCGGTGAAACCATCGACTGCCCACAATGCGCTGACGACCATCGTTGAGAATGGAAAAGAGGTCAAGATTTTGCGGGACAACATGCCCTTCGGTAAACCCGGCCAGGGAGAATTTGGAACCTACTTTATCGGCTATTGCCGATCGCCGCGGATTACTGAGCAGATGCTTGAGAACATGTTCATCGGTCGGCCCCCGGGCAACTATGACCGACTTTTGGATTTTAGCCGCGCCGTCTCTGGAAGCCTTTTTTTCGCCCCGTCCGCGACTTTTCTCGAAAAACTTGCTTCGGCATGAGAGGGCGCCACTTCGAGATGGGCGACTATCGAAAGGATTTGAACTTTTGCAGGCCGTCAGAATCCGCTCAACGTCATTTTACCGATTGCTCTGCCGCTCTCGGAGATTGCGTGAGCCTTTTTGAGGTTTTCGGCGTTGATGGAGCTGAGCGTCTGGGTCTGAGTCGAGCGCAGTTCACCACGATCAACGAGGTCTGAGACGCGATTGAGCAGCCGACCCTGCTCGGCCATGTCGGTCGTTTGCCACATCGAGCGCGCGAACATGAACTCCCAGTGAAGCGATGCCGACTTGCGCTTGAGCGGCACCACATCCAGCGATTGCGGGTCGTCGATCAAACCTATTTTTCCCTGGGGAGCCAGAACCTCGACCATTTGGGAAAAGTTCCGTGCGGTCGCCGTCAGGCTGGCGATATATTTCACCGGAGGCGTGGCCAGCGCGTTAATCTGTTGGGCCAGCGGTTTGGTGTGATCGACCACATGGTGGGCGCCCATTTCAGAAACCCATCGCACAGTTTCCGGCCGCGATGCGGTTGCGATGACGGTCAGCCCCGTGAGCCGCCGCGCGAGTTGTACAAGGATTGATCCCACACCGCCGGCGGCTCCGCTGATCAGCAAAGACGCGCCGCCTTGGCCCTCGCGAACCTCAAATCGATCGAACAATAATTCCCAGGCGGTGATGCTGGTCAGCGGCAGCGCGGCGGCTTCAGCAAAGCCGATTGATTTCGGCTTGCGTCCGACCAGCCGCTCGTCCACGGCCTGATACTCGGCGTTTGAACCGGGACGATCCAGTTCACCGGCGTAGTAAACTTCATCTCCGACAGCGAACCCGTTCGCGGCGGCGCCTTTCGCCACGACGACGCCCGCAGCATCCCAACCCAGCACGCGCGGCTTGCCCGTGCCGTGGGACGCCGAGCCCTGGTGCCGCGCGCCGCGCACTTTCGTATCGACTGGATTCACGGAAACCGCCCGCACATTCACCAGCAAGTCTCGCGGGCCGGGTTCCGGGCGAGGCAAATCCAATTCCACCAGCGAGTCTTGAGCTTCGATCGGCAGCGGTTGCGTAAATGCAATTGCTTTCATAGTTGTCTCCGGCCTCGATCGGCCCTCCAGAGTACACTGAAAGCATTGGATTCACGACTGATGTGCGGGAAGCGTCCGACTACATGATTGAATGCCCACGGCAAAACTCTCCTTGAAATTTCGCAGAAGCGAGGCTTGGCCCCAGCATTTGTCCATATTTGCCACAATCTCGCCATTGGCAAGATTTGCCCGGGATATCGCGGCATTCCGATCACTGGTGGCATCCTGTCTTTGATGTTCGGGAGACATGTTTTCGACGCGGCGGCGGGAATTATGTGCCAGGAAGCGAGCGTAATGCTCGTGTAAATACTGGATGCGGCAGCCCGAGGCCCGCAGCCGGGCTCGGAGGTTCTTATCGTCCCAGCCCCAACCGGTCAGTGCCTCATCGTAACCTCCGACCTGGATGAAATCGCTTCGGAAGACAGCGAGCCGGCCCCTGGTGTTTCCGGGAACTCGTCCGAACGTCGCGATGGCTCGCGGGTGACGATTCATAAGCGTATTCAGATGAGAGGCAAATCCTCGTGGTATCAGATTGTCGGCATCGACGTTACACAACACTGTTCCTGTAGATGCGAGAAAACAGACATTTTTTGAGTGGGCATGGCTGTAGTATTTGGCTCCATCAAAACGCCAGTAGACGAGGCGCCCGGATCGGAGGTGCTGTCGGCGATATGTTTGCGATACGCAGGGCTGGAAAACCATTCATTGTATTTGACTACCAAGGTGTTCGGGCCAAGGTAGAGTGTGTGCCGAAGCGCTTCACGAGCGTGCATTTTCCACAATCCGAGCACATAATCGCTTCGAGTTCGCATGGGATTGCGGTTTGCGCTGTTGAAGAACCTCATTCGGCTTGCACACAAATTATATGGGTCGCGAAGAATCAGGAGATTCGTGACCGTTTCGCTGGAGCCAACGGCTTCGCGGATCAGTTCATCGAAGCCAACCGGCACTTGCCTGAGATCGGTGTCTTCATAGCCGAGTATCAGATATTCCTTGGGTAGATGATTGCCCTCGAGTTCGCTTTTTACATCCAAAGGTGGCGGTGCGGACTCATTGGTTCGTTGCAAATGAATATCCCGCCTCATGTACGGATTAGCAGTCAGGGATTTGATATCGTTTATGAAGACAGTTGGTCCGGCGGATTGTTGAACAATCCAATTGACTAAAGCATGTATACCGCTTCGCTGAAGGCCGAAGATGCGAATCTCGTGGGAATTGACCATGGCGTCACCCACAATCTCCCGGAATATCAGATGAATTAGCCATTCAGTGTGGCCCTTCGCGCCAATTAGTTTTCCGCATAGGTGATGGTTTTCTCGATTGCCTGAATGACTTCAGCGGGACGGACGAGTGCCATGCACTGGGGAACCACCAGGTTTGATTCAATTTGAGTCGGCCGGTCACAAAGATTTTCGACGTCTTTGCGATCGCCATCGTTGACGCGCTGGCAGCGGCTTTTCCAGCAGCCCCCGGTGGCGCAGCAGGGGAGACAGCCGATCGTGTGCAGGAAATGGTGGCCTGGATACGATTCCCAGTGAGGCGGTTCCCTGCCGCCCGCAACGACCACGCAGGGACGCAATCGTCTGGATTGAGTGGGTACGGCGGCCGAGAGATGCATGGCAAAGGTGACGGGACAAATGACTCCATCGGCGTGATACATGAGGCGTATAAACTGCCGGAGGGATGTCTGACCCACCAGATTAAAGACGCCGGTTAATGGTGGATGCCAGTGCCCGCTCTCGCCGCATTGAACGAACTGGATTCGACCGAGGAAGTGGTTGACGACTTCCTGATAGTAAGTGGTTGGCCACCATTTGGTTGTGAAGTCGTATTTTCCGCCGGCCATGATGATCCAGAATCGTCCTGAATATCGGAAGCGCTCCTGGACCTGATTGGTCCATGCTCTTTCCTCGGGGGCGAGGTGGACATCGCCATGAAATTCAGTGATGGGTATTGTCAGATCAAGCTGAGATGCCAGGAACTCAGCATAGCCCTGGAGAAAATGCACGGGCCTCTGATTGCTTTGGTTCACGAGGGGGTAATGCATATTCAGGACGCGACAATGTCCGCCGGTGGGGGCGGATCGGGATACAAGTGGATTGTTCTCCCAAAGATCAGACGCGGAGGTTTCCACATATGTCTGAAATTGTCCCGGATAGGCTCGATGAAGATCGCGCACGGCGGCGGTCAGCATCAGAATATCGCCGGGACTCAGGAAACTCCGCAAAAGAAGTTGCTCTCGCTTGTCGTCTTTCGGCGAAGCTGTGGCGATGCGCGATGGGATCTGCCTTTGCGAGTCGATCAAATGCTTTCGATCCGTATACGTCTTTAAGAGAGATGGGACTTGGACCACGGGCCGCTGGATGCGCTGCGGGTCAATGGGAGATCTTTTCGGGCAATCCGCACACATCGCCAGGTGAGGATGACCGCCATATAACCCCAGCGAACAGGTTACGCGGGTGGCGGACGCCGTGGCTGTTGCGTGTCGGCAATCGACGGGGAGACGGGCGATTGGCTCAATCGTTGACTCGGCAGGCGCTCTGACTCGACGACCATTGGCTTTTGAACGATGTTTCGGTCGCTTCTTGCGCGCCGGTGAAACTTTTGCGGCTTGATCGGTTGCGGGAGATTCACTGATTTGCCATCTTTCGATGGCAGCTTGCTGGGAGAATTTGTCCTTGCCCAATTTGCGATTGACAAGATTGTGGGCGCGGACTGTCCAGGCGAAGAGCGCCGCTCGATCGGTAACATCAGGGGGATGCTCTTTGACGATTCGCAACCAATGCCGCCGGCATTTGCCGCACGGTATTTTGCGGCTGAATAGACCCAACCATTCGTTGACCTGATTCAGGTCGGCGGTCTGGGTCCATCCGTGGAATTCAGCCCAGAGCGTAGGGCCAAACTGCCGCCAAACCCTGGACATTGGCGGCCGGGGATGCCTGGGGGATTTGTGGATGAACCACGTATAGTCAATGTCTTTTTCTATCGGCTGGCCGATTTGCTCGGAAAACTCCTCGACCGCTTTCGTGACACCCCAATGAGGGAACTGCAGGTTGGCGAAATCGTGCCCGCCGATCCAGCCGCGCGGCGAGATCTTTGGAAGCCATGCGTTGATGTCCTCGCGAACGCCTTCATAGCTGTGATCGGCATCGAGGAATACGAAATCGAGGCTCCGGTCGGCGAATTGCGCTGCGGCTTCGACGGACGACGATTTTATAATCTGCCGGCGCTCTTCAGCGAATTCCGTCAGCCACACCGACTGGTGATAGCACTCCTTCCATTGGGAAGCGCTCATGGAGGCAATCAAATCTCCCGATCCCGCGTAACGTCCATCGGGTGGGTATGGACTCCACAGGTCAACCATTGCCAGCCACAGAGTTTTATGATGCATGAGCAATTGCCGGGAGAGGCGGCCTCGGCATACACCGACTTCAACGCCGCGCGCGTTGGCGCGTATGCGGGCAAGAATGGCGCCCGCGCGGCCGAGAACATGTCCGTCAAGGCGATTCATGATAATAGTCTTGCAACGTGATCGACGACGTGCGGATAATCCGTTTGAATGCGTTTGGCAACGCGGTTGTGAACAGCCCGGTCGCGATATTTTCCGCCGAGGACATGGGTATATCCGAGCTCACGCGCGCGACCGCTGCTCAGTTCAAATTCGTCCTGATAAAACAAGGTGCGCGGCCATTTATTCAATTCGTTGAAGACGCAGTAGGCGGTCAACTGCTCGATGGCACAGTTGGACCATTGAAGAAAACTGTGCCCGTTGCTGAATATGGCGTTCCAGCCCTCCCGATTTTCGGCTGAGCCGACAAGTTGCTGAACCTGGTGAACGTACTGGCGAATTGCTTCGAGGTCGGTCCCCCCAAAGATGCCCATGCAGAAAGCGCTGCATTCACCCGCGAATTTTTTCCAGGAGCTGGGAATCAGCGGCAGGCATTTTTCGATTTCTTCGCGATAGCGTCCGTAATACGTGTAATACCATTCTGAATTTCCCTGTTCCAGGGATTGGACGAGCAGCTCAGCATTGAGAAATTCTTTGGGCAGACGCTTCCAGAGGTACACATCAGCATCAATATGGATAAATGGCGTCTCCTGGATGCCATAAGCGACGATTTTTCCGTAAGCCCATAGACCCGGGTGTGCGTGAACTTCGTCAAGATGGGTCGAAACGTTGTGATACGGCAGCTCAAGCCGGTCAACGAGGAGCCGAGCGCCGTCGCTGTCGGTCACGAGATCGACGCGGCCATGCGTTTTGTGCGCCTGGAGGCATGACAATGCCCAGGAATACCAGTAGAGCTGGGCCGTCGGCCAGCCTCCGCGAAACTCCGCCAGCGGTCCAAGCGATTTTGCCGGGCCCGTCCACAGTGATTGGACAATTCTCATATCAAATCACCGCCAAGAGCGCTGCCGCTTCCTCCGCCGGATGAACCGGACGACCCCGAAGAATTTGAGGGGTGCGATGAACCGGAAGGGTTGGATGAGCCTGAGGGGTTTGACGAACCGGAGGGGTTTGATGAGCCGGAAGGATTCGAGGAGCCGGATGAACCAGAGGAACCTGACGAGCCGGAGGAATTGGATGAGCCCGAAGAGCTTGACGAACTTGAAGAACTGCTGCAGTCGGCGCAGGTGTCATAGGTCTGATCGATTTGAACAACCTGCGGCGGATGCGTATCGGGGCCGTCATAACTGTAGCACTTCCCGCCGACGCTGATGACGGGCCCTGTGACGGAGAGATTGAGGTATAGATTGCCCATTTTATAATTCTTTTACATGGTTCAAATGCATCACAAAACTATCCAGGCTTTCAGCCCATCCAGGCATCTGCGCCCTATATTTTCACGGCGATTAATCATCTAGACTGATCGCGAGATCCCCGCCCTCCAATCTGATACTTCCAAAGTCGCCAGATAGTAGCCAGCCACCTCCAACCTGTACAAATTCATCCAGACTCCCGAAGTCAACCTCCCCTGCGGCATCGTGGCTTGGAAGATTACCAGTTGCTGTCCATTCGATATTTAAAAAACCCTGTAAAAGTAATCGACCGCGCGCGTAACATTCCTGCTCTCTAGAGCTAGGAGTGATATATGCCAGGTGCTCAGGAGTTAGCGCAAAATCCATTTTGAGTTCCAGAAAATAGGGCTCAATGCGCAAGGCGAGCACGTAGCTACTGCTAAAGAGAATATTCGTCGGAATTTGATTGAATGGAGTCATTTGTGTAGGTCCCAATCTATTGGGGTATGATTATCGGGGCTTCGACGAAGTACTGGATTGCCAGCCGGATCGACGCGTCGGCCTGTAGGGTCCCGGATTTCAACGTGTGGCGCATTACTTCCAGGTGTTCTAGGACTGCCCTTCTTGATAGTTAGTCGAACGACGCCATTTTCATCGACATATTTGATTGGGCCATCAGGAGTTTGGGTTCGCGTCCATCCCTGATCTTCAGCCCATTTGACCCACGCCGAAGCCTTACTTCCCGCACCGGGCGGCGCATTATCTTTGGCCTGCGATGCCGTAGGGTCAAAGAAAGATGCCGCCAATGCCGCCAATCCCAAGACACCCGCAACGACTTGAAGCGTGGCATCCTCATTGCGGCCGATCGAATAGTTATCAACGGCATTGGAAAAAGTTTGACCTATTCCATAAGCCCCAAACGCGGCTAAACCCGAATTTATTGTAAATGATGCGGCATTAGTTGCCAGCCCTGCGTTTTCCGCGGCTGCCGCTTTGCTTAGCCCTCCTGCAGCCGCTCCAACCGGCAACAGCGCTACGCTGACGACCAACACAGCGATGGCTTGCTTGAACGCATTTGCGGCCTCATCAGCCGATAGCTGCTGGCTCATGCCGTTTACCATTTCAATCACTGAGTTTCGAACCTGATCCGGCGAAATGACATCTGTATGGACAACGATCTCTTCCTGACCCAGGCCGATTTCGGAAGACCCCTGAATTAGTTCCAATTTGAATCTCAAGACAACATCGCCATTTGGAAGTTCATAGCCAGTTGTTCGGACTTGAAACGGCCCCATGCCATGAGGATTGCCCCAGTCACTACGGTTACGCCAATATTCGGGGCCATAGCGGTTCGATTGCGTCGGTGGCTGCTGGGATGGGGATGACGGTGAGCTTGGCGTTGGTGGCCCCCAAGCCCCAGATCGATTTCCGGAAGGATGTCTTGGCTCGCCGGAGCCGGAACCAGTGGAGCTGGAACCGAAGCCTGCGGAGCCAGAGCCAGAGCCTGTCGAGCTACCACCGGAGCCGGTCGAGCTAGAGCCGGAGCCTGTGGAGCCAGAGCCCGTAGAGCTGCTGCCCGAGCCGGTTGAACTGGCACCCGAACCTGTTGAGCTGCTACCAGAATCGAGTCTTGCTTCAACTACGATCCGATGGCGGGCGACGGTTCGCGCGGATGAGATTATCTATTGATGGATTCGGCCAAAAAGGAATATGTATTGCTTGGCGGTCTGCCCCGCAGCGGATCAACGCTGCTCTGCAATATTCTTGCGCAGAATCCGCAAATTCACGCTACCGCCACCAGCGCCTGCATGGATGTCTTGTTTGGCGTTCGAAATAGCTGGGATCGCCTGATCGAACATCAAACAAATCCCGATCGCGAGGCTTGTCAACAAACCAAGCTAAGGGTTCTCCGATCGGTTCTGAACGCATATTACTCGGAAATCAGAAAGCCGATCATCGTTGAAAAGTGTCGCGGATGGCTTTCTTTGCTCGAGATGGCCGAAATGGTGCTCGGTAAGAGCGCCAGGGTGCTGGTTCCAGTTCGTAACGTGGCTGACGTGCTGTCGAGTTTTGAGAAACTTCATCGCCGTCAATCGGCATTGGGCCAGACTCCGGGAGAGGCCGAGAATTATTTTCAGTTTCAAACCGTCGAAGGACGTTGTGAGTTCTGGATGAGACCGGACCAACCCGTCGGCTTGGCATTGAACCGTATCCACGACGCTCTGACGCGCGGATTTGGCGATCGAATTCATTTCGTCCGCTTCATCGAACTGACGACAAATCCCGCTAAAACGCTCGACGGCATTTACGAGTTTCTTGGCGTTAATCCGTTTCGACATAACTTCAATCAGGTCGAGCAAGTCACAATTGAAGATGACACTCTTCATGGCTTCGAAGGCTTGCACAAAATCCGCTCTCGCGTTGAGCCGGTTCCGAGCGATTGGCGAAAAATATTGGGAATCAATGGGGAAAAGTATGCCGGAATTAATCCCATGTCTTAACGCTTGCTGACCCGGCCTTTCTGGCCTTTCTTGGCGCCCTGCGCGATCACGCAGAAGCACGGATCGCTGATGGCGTGCACGCGCTGGTTGGGCTCGTCAATGCGGCGCAGGAACAGACCCGGCTGCGGCTCGATCAAGCCATCGAGCGGAAGAGCACGGGCGATGCGGTCGGCGAGCTCATCTGATCGGCCTGCATGCGCCTGGGCGTTTGTTTATTTATCTTCCGCATCATATCGCCGTTCCTGTCGTCACCTTGTGAATTGGGCGGATTTTAGAGGATTGTACAATCAACTCCGAGAATCGTCATACCACCCGGGGCGGGGAAGCGCCTAAAGTCTCTCAAACTAAAGGAGAATGACATGGACATCAAACGGATCGGATCGCAGGCGTCGGGCAAAGGGCCGGAGAATTATTTTACCGGCACGGTGCGGGTGGATCCGCTGTTCGACGCGCCGCAGCCGGCCCGCGTTGTGGGCGCGAGCGTGACGTTTGAGCCGGGAGCCAGGACTGCGTGGCACACGCATCCGCTCGGGCAGACGTTGATTGTCCTCTCCGGCAGCGGGCGGGCGCAACGCGAAGGCGGGCCGATCGAGGAGATTCGGCCGGGCGATGTCGTCTGGATTCCGCCGGGCGAAAAGCACTGGCATGGGGCCTCTCCCACGACGGCGATGACGCACCTGGCCATCCAGGAAAAGCTCGACGGCAAAACCGTCAACTGGCTGGAGAAGGTGACGGATGAACAGTACCAGGACCGCAAGTAAAGGCTTATTGAAAGGAAGCGAATCATGAGCAAGGTTTGGTTTATCACGGGCGCGGGGAGCGGTATCGGGACGGGAATCGCCAAGGCCGCGTTGAAGGCGGGTGACCGTGTGGTGGCGAGCGGTAGGAATCCAGACAAGCTGCGCGGTGCCCTTCGCGACGTGGCGAGCGAGAGCCTCGCGTTTAGTCAGTTGGACGTGGCCGACGCGGCGCAGGCGAAAGCGGCCGTGACGGAAGCGGTCAATAAGTTCGGCCGGATCGACGTCGCGGTCAACAACGCTGGTTATAGCCTGCTTGGCAACTTTGAAGAGATGTCTCTGGAGGAGCTCGAAAGCCAGCTTCTGACGAACTTTTACGGCGTGGTCCACGTGATGCGAGCCGTGTTGCCGGTCATGCGAAAGCAGCGGGCCGGGCATGTCTTCAACATAAGCTCGATGGCGGGCGTGATCGGATTCAAGCACTGCGCCGCATACGCCGCATCGAAGTTCGCGGTCGAGGGCCTGTCACAGTCCGTCGCGGCCGAGGTCGAGCCGTTCGGCATTAAGATGACGCTCGTTGAACCGGGCTTTTTCCGCACGGATCTGCTTGACGACCGGAACGTGAAATGGCCGAGCGGATCAATCGAAGATTACGCCGCCGAGGCTAAACCCAAGGACGTCTGGTCGGCCTACAACGGCACACAGCAAGGCGATCCACAGAAGCTGGGTGATGCCCTGGTCAAAATCGCCAACATGGTGAACCCGCCGAAACAGTTCTACGCCGGTAGCGATGCCGTCGCCGGAATCAGGCAGTCGCTGGGTGCCCGGCTGCAAGAAATCGACGATCACGAGGCGCTCTCCAAATCCACGGACGGTAGTTTCTAATAACCCACAAAACACTTAACGGAGAACGCAATGCAAACACGTAAACTCGGTAAAAGTAATCTGGAAGTATCCGCCCTCGGACTTGGCTGTATGGGCATGAGCTTTTCGTATGGCCCGCCGAAGGACACGAAGGAGATGACGGCTCTGCTGCACGCGGCGGTGGATCGCGGCATCACGTTCTTCGATACGGCCGAAGTGTATGGGCCGTTTACGAATGAAACCTTGCTCGGCGAAGCCCTCGCGCCGTTCCGCAAGAAGCTGGTGATCGCGACCAAATTCGGCTTCGATCTCAGCGGCCCGGACAATCGCCCCGGCGCCGCGGGATTGAACAGTCAGCCGGCGCATATCAAGCAGGCTGTCGAAGGCTCGCTAAAGCGGTTAAAAGTGGACGTGATTGATCTGCTTTATCAGCACCGCGTCGATCCGAACGTACCGATCGAAGACGTTGCCGGGGCGGTGAAGGAATTGATCGCAGCGGGTAAAGTCAAGCACTTCGGCATGTCTGAAGCGGGCGTGAAGACGATCCGCCGCGCGCATGCGGTGCAGCCGCTCACGGCACTGCAGAGCGAATACTCGCTCTGGTTCCGCCGCCCGGAAGCGGAAGTAATCCCGACGCTCGAAGAACTCGGGATCGGCTTCGTGCCGTATAGCCCGCTGGGCAAGGGCTTCCTCACCGGTGCGATGAATGAGAATACCAGGCTCGCGAGCAACGACTTCCGCAGCACGCTGCCGCGCTTCACGCCGGAAGCGATGAAGTCGAACCAGGCCCTGATCGATCTGCTCGGTAACATCGCCCAGCGCAAGAAGGCAACGCCCGCGCAAATCGCGCTCGCGTGGCTGCTGGCGCAGAAGCCGTGGATCGTGCCGATTCCGGGCACGACGAAACTCAATCGGTTGGAAGAGAACCTCGGCGCAATCGAAGTCGAACTTACACCCGGCGATCTGGGCGACATCGACGCAGCCGCCTCCAGGATCACGGTGCAAGGCGCCCGGTATCCCGAGAAGTTGGAGCAGATGACCGGTCGCTGACCGGCCCAGGGCTCTTGTAATTGTTGAGGGGGTGTTACGGGATTTCGACTTTCCGCTAAAATCAGCCCTAAATAGCCTTTCGTAATTCTCGAACTCCCGATTGGGCCCTTCGATTATGGCTCATTAGGTAGTAGACAGCTTCGGCCATCAAT
>Ga0302325_10024833_pt1 | contig 12458 bp, 18 predicted proteins | sample Palsa_T0_2_FD_201948 | JGI IMG/M metagenome (GOLD analysis project Ga0302325, IMG submission 201948) | Peat permafrost microbial communities from Stordalen Mire near Abisko, Sweden - Palsa_T0_2 | ecosystem: Environmental > Terrestrial > Soil > Palsa > Peat permafrost | place: Sweden: Abisko...
AGTCCGTTGGCGAATAGTGGGACTTCGACGCCGTATAGGGAGATTCCGGGGCTGGATTTGAGTGAGAAGAAGGAGGAGTAGTCTTGGAGGGAAGGTGGACATTATGATCCACGAAGCGGCGGATCTGGGAGGGATATTGGACTGTTGGGTGCAGGGCATGGGGAGTAAAACTCCCAATCTTGGGGTTTTGAAGTTTCATTGCAGGGGATTGAATTTTTGATGAAGCCGGGATGTAGGACTGTTTAATATCGTTCAAGGCTGTCTTAAGGGCATTTGTTTTCGTTTCCTAAGGGTGGATTTATGGGGAGATATCTGGAGACTTGTATGGTAGCAAGATAACCATAATAACATATTTAATGTGGCACGGAAAGATTTCTAATTTCGGGAAAGGATTTCTAAGTTCGTTCAATGGTATACTGTAGATAATCATGCGTCTAGCGAACATTGCCGGCGTGACTCATTTCTCAGGGATATAAAGTTATAAGTTCCATGTGAATAGCAGGGACTAGACGGGAACTCGTTGTGAAATAAGTATGGGATTACAGTTTGCACCCTTTAATTTCGGAGTTCTTCCTCTTGCGACAGCGCACGAAGGTTAGATTCGGGAAAACAGAGGTTGGGGGACAGGTTTCCCGCTAGATCTAGACCATACTACTTTAGAGGTGACAGTACCAAGTAAATCGATTTTGATAACAAACCTACCTCACTACGGATCGGGCCACGCCAAATTAAGGCTTCCTCGCAACTGAGATGCGGCAACGTGGTGGGGGTGAGCGTCATCTGATCCTCGTTTCATTCATGACACGCAATACTATCCAAGGCAACTGACTTATTGAGATCAAAGGCGACAGCTATATAAACGCCTCATGAGCCACAGGTATGCTAAATAATGATATTTTGAATCCAGTGTTTTCCGGCGATATCTGACCCGACCCGCGCGCTTGGCTGTTGCACTAGTCCCTGAACTTCCCGGTACAACTTTAGTTTACGACTTCTAACATAATTAACTGTACTATGTGGGTTTGAGGCCGAGGTTAAGGTTCATAAGGCATCTTGAAAGGTGTCTAGCAGCTACGGCCATATCTCCCAGAGCATACTGGATCCCGTTTGATCTCCAAAGTCAAGCTGGGAAGAGCCCCCTTAGTACTGTAGTCAGTAATGATACGGGAATCGGAGGGTGCTGTAGTTTTTTGTACCGGTTCTTTCCGATCTGTCTTCGCTCTTTCATCATCCCCTTTACACAGCCCGTCCGCCGATCCTTTTTACTATCCGCTTTGTACAAACTTGCTCTTCGATCGAAGCTTGATGAGAAGAACCGGTGATCTCATTGGCTTTCCAGAGTTTGGGTTTTGACTTTTGCGACACCAATCAAAAGTCGTTTGTCCTCGGCTTTGCGACACACTTCGGCATTTGGCCAAAGGAACTCCGCCTTTCCAGGCTATTCACTTCTCCTTTTGGTGAGTTAAACTTTTCTCAGGACGGATTAGACTTTTTGGCCATGCATCCACAGCCTCTTGGCCATTGTGCATTATAGTTCTTTCGTGCATCCGCGTGCATCGGATGTGACGGTGGGATATTAGGTTGCCGTATGCAACTGTAACTTTGATGTTGCACGGGGCACTGCCATTCCTGCACAAATGCAGCGCATTTTGGAAAGAAGGTTGACGTCAGTTATACAGCAGCGGCGGTGACCATGCATGCTTAAAGCATGACCAGCTCAGGAACTGTACTACTCTGGTCACGGAAAGCAGAATCGACTTGCCCTTGTTGAACGAAATACAAAGTAATTAGAGTCACAGGCCGGAGGTCTGCATGACTCAAAGACTCCGAAGCCGACTAGTCTGGTCTTCGCTTCCCTAATAGCGGCCCACTTGCTGCTACGCCAAAAAGCCTTGGCCCAGGTTCAACATCTTTGTGGCAGTGCATGCTGGCATCAGCGGGAGCCACCCTCGGGACGTCCTGCACGTATGAGCACACCCCACCTCCGGGGATTACAGTTCCTGGAGACTTTTAGCTACTTACGGAATCCTGCAGGTCTTTTATACGAGGAATTCCGCATAGAGTTCAGCCTCATTCAAAGGTTATCGACGCGTACGGCACGGGAAGGAGGATTTGTATGAAATAATGTAAAGCGCCCCGGCGAATCTATCGGGTCTAACCGACATAAAAAATGTTGCCTGGCGAGGAGTATATAACATGGGGGGGCTCGTCGGTCTGTCTCGCGCCCCCTTCGACTAAAGCGAGGACGCTTTCCTACGTAGCGACGACGACAAGGGACTTCAAAGCGGCCTTCTCAACACTTCTCATCACCGACTACTGACTGCTCTTGTCCTCCGCGATCAATGGCGGCCATCATTACTCAGGATGGCCGTGGCCAGGGAAAGTACGTATACCTACCTCCTCCTCCCTCGCCATCTCGTTTCGCCCTAACAGTAGAACCCAAAAACCAAAGACCCACGACAAACGCAAAGGGAACAACGTCTTCGGCTCCAAAGGCAAAAAGAAATGCGGCGCCTGCAGAAAAGCCCGTCGAACGGTATGTTCCCCCCCAAATTACCCCTGCCGATCTGACCAGTAGTGCGTGTTCAACGATCCGGGCGAAACGTGCGTCGCCTGCAAGAAGAAGGGGCTTCAATGTGAAGACAAGTGGAGGAGGGGAGGCTCGCAGGATACGGTGCGGATCAGTGTCCTTGAGATCCTTGCGAGGGAGAATCCCCGGTGGACGTTGGCGGATGCGCTTGAACATCTCAAGGGGAATGATGATGTCGTTCCCAAGAGGGAGCTCGAGAGGGAGAGCTCTTTTGAGGGGAGCGAGGTTTCGGAACCGGTTGCGTCGCCGGAGACAGTAAGACTGCAGCCTGAGAATGTTGTCAAGGTCGAGGCTGAGCCGCTTATGATGGAACTTTCCTATCCGGGTATGGGTCTTGATGATAACATCACGCTGATTGTGTAGATTTCCTGGATGTGTACTCCACTACCTTTTCTTTCACGCCATCCCTTTCACCAGAACCGTCTATGTTTGGCATGTCCAGCGCTTCAACACCACCTATGCCGGTCAAGTCCGAATCGGTCAGTCTCCCTTTCTCGCCGTCTCCCGTCATTGTGAACAATATCACATCGGGGGCGTCAGTCGACACTTCCGAACAAACGATGTCCGACTCAGATATCCCGCTCCCCCTACCAATTCCAAACCTTCCCGAATATTGGCAGCACCCCCAGTTCTCTTCATCTCACCCTCTAAGGGGTCCAACGCCCCCGTCATTTGTTTCGGTACTTGCCTCTCCTTCAAATACTAATGTTGGTAGTTGGCTGCCCTTGAAATGTCCGAGTTTGACTTGTTCTCTGAGCCAGGCCGGTTTTTCCGACTTCCGATGGGGTTTCTCGAAGATTGTTAACGCACGATATTATCATACAACTAATTATTCACGCAACGCACGACTCACCACGTACAACCTCTTTAATGAATCTTCCTGCATATTTAACGACTCTTCAACATATTTAACGACTCACAAGTATACCTATTTTGCGACTGGATTCAAGTAACTCGTTTCAATTTAGTGGATTATCGCCGTTTGTTTGGGTTGGCCTCGTTGAGATACCTTAGGAACAATATAAGTATATATAATGAGATTACTCAAATATACTCCCCTCTCCCCTCTATACTCTGCAGCCCGCGCTTTATTAAATAATGTACTTGTAAGACTAGCCAACATGCTAAGTAGATTAGGGAAAGGATCGAGGCGGTGCAGGAGTCGGCGCCGGTATTCCCTCGCAACGACTCTTCAGGTGCGAATGCCCCGATTCCAACTAGCCCGTCCTAGGCCTGGTCTCTTTTCTGTAGTGTATAGGGTCTGGTAACTTGATCCGCTTTCGTGTTTACTTTCTGTGATATGATTGCCAAATCGGCTTCTGTGTATACCGAGGCCAACTACTTTTCCCGGGGCTGTCGTCATGACTCGGCGGCTTGAGTACGCCAATGAAGGGGATAAATAAATATACCTTGAATGAAGTTGTGGCGTTTCGTATTGAGAGCGATGAGTGAGAAAGGCACATGCTGAAAGAGCAAGGTAAGTCCAGAGCATAGGCCACTGTTGCCACGGTCATACCGGTTATACCCAAAACAGCTGTGGCTCCATATGCATGCAAAAGGCCGCTCGCATTCAAGGGCCGGGGATACGAAATGCAGCCGTCTAAGCCTCAATGGGCTTGGCGTCCGTGGTAGCCGAGACCACGAAATCGCAAACTACAAATCAAAAGCACGTCAGAATTTGCACCGGGGGGGGGGGGGAATATCATGCCCAGAAATCCCAACATGGCCAGTATACCTGTGCTGTACATGTAAGCCCCCCGCCTAACCGAGAGAGGCACTGGTTGCCACTGTGTGAGTGACAAGCGGATTCGTATCCTTATCAAGCCAACGAACGCCACCACGGCGGCGACACGCATGGACCCGTCCCCAGTGCACCCGGAACAAAGGCCCAGAACAATTCAGATTGAAACGTTTCTCTTTTCGGCCGGCAAAGTATAATTCCCCCTCCCAGCCAATCGCCGACGCCACTTGGGGGGCATGAAAACCTTAAATCCCACATCTTCCTGCAGCCCGGTTCTATCGACCAATCGGATGTATGCTATTCATCTCAAATTAACGTATACATACTTACATTACATACGGGCGTACATAGTTGCAAACTGAAAGTAAAAAGCTAGTTTCTGTGGTTGGGGGCCCCGACATTTCGACCCCATTTAATTTTGTTCAACCAGTCAGTCAGCCACCACGCGTGCCGCGGGACAAGACACTTGCTGCGCCGATTTGTCACTGCAAGCCAAAGAAAAGGGTCCGAGCGCGCGGGTGGCGGGTCGGTTTCCGGATTGAATGCACTGTTCCGTATACTAAGCAGCCATTTCCAGAGCGTGCTATTCTCGACTGCAACGACCTGCATTGCATGCTCATGTACAGCCATCCCTCGCACGCAGATCCTGTCGATCCCCCCACAGGCCCAGTCCCTGCAGCACTCAGCTTAGCCCTGTTCGGGGGCCAGAACCGTGTGTTCACCACCTCGCTGTACTACCACCGACACCCGTTTTCGCACCCACATACCGCAAACAGTCATCGCCATGCACAAAGTGGATCTCCAGTTGCAGACCGAGCATCACGTACGAGTGGGCAACACGCTCTCGGCAAATATATTGTCCGCAGGCCCAGGGAATGACTCCGCCAAGACTCGCGGGTTTGCGCGGAACTCGCCTCCCCTTCTCCCCGCGTGCGTACGAACGTCTGCACTCGCCTTATCGGGAATCGATAAGCTCGGTCGGCAGCGGGCAGGCACGAGGCATGCACACGAACACGACAATGGGATATAGTATTATACATCCATACATCTTGTCTATATTAAATTGAATTGTATTCCGAGGCTGGACCCTTCGGCGCTTTTGAAAGTTAGCCCCGAGCCAGTACGAAACTAGTAAACTCAAAATCCAGTTTTGCCACTGCCTTGGTGCGTGCTGCTGTGTGCTGTGCATGTCGAGTGAGTGGCTTTGAAATATGATATGTATTGTTTAAGGTTCATCACACCCGCGCGGACACCAAGAATACATATACATACATGAGTCTTTCTAAATCTGGCCCCAGCAGCGACCCCCGTAAAACGGCTCGTGCACAACAAGTCCTGTTCCACGCGATCGGCCCTTGGCCACCTCTCCGTTCCGTATACTATGTATATAATTAGGGACCGCGGCCCGCCACGTCCTTTGCCCGCCCTCCATTGTCAGTGGGTTTGTGAGTTGGAGATGAGAACGACTCGGTCTGTGGCGAAGGATTTTTGTTTGCCGTTGCAGGACGATTTGGAGCTGGCGGCGGCGGCGGCGAGAAAGATGAAGAAAGGGCGCGGTACTCGTGGACGCACAGGGGGGCGTAAAGAGCGGTACTACTCCCTCCCCCCGCTACATCCCTACATCCCTACCTACCCACCTACATATACATACTTGATGGTCTGTTGGGGGGGCTGACTTGTGTAGGTCCAAGAAGACGGTTAATAACCCATGGGGCAATCGAGGACGGAAAAAGTGCAACGCATGCAGATTGCGAAAACGCGCGGTATCTCACCCCTCTCTGTGTGTCGAGTGTATGTGTGCAGGGAATTGACGGTTAGTGTTCCTTTGATTCGGAGGGTCTGGCATGTCAATTCTGTGTTGCCCATGGCCTCAAGTGCGGAGCCAAAGTATTCGCCGAGAAGGCCAGATATTATCGTTCCAAAGCGGGGGAGGAAGGGGGTAGCGTGCAGGGAGTAGTACTAGCGACGACAGATGCCCCGGGTTGTGGTGAGTCCCCGGCCGCGGAAGAGAGCTCCGGGACTGAGGATGATGATGAGGATATGATGGAGTTTTCTGTTAAAGATGAGGAGGGGTCGATTGTTTCCGATACGGATTATATTCCTCCATCTGAGCGGGGGGGATATAATACCGCCAATGCCCCTAAGACAAGCAATCTCACCGTCAAAGTTACACGCTTCACCGCCGCCGCAGAAGAAGGTATCCCCCCTTCCCTCCTTTCATACGTAACTCTTCTGATATCTATTGTGTAGCTATAGATATCTTCAACATCTCATCCCCCATCTCCAACCACTCCATGGCCACACAATCATCCGACCGCGTTCCATCGACCCCCGACCAGAACCACCACCACGACCCGCACCACACAACAGACACCTTACAACCCTCCTACATCATCACTGCCCCTAATTATCCATCCAAGCCCGAAGACGAAATCCTCCTGCCCCTCTACATGGACGACTTATATGACGACGACATCCTCGACAACTACCAATTCTCAAAGGACGCAGACTCTTTTCCGTTGTCCTCTGCCGCCGCACTGAGTTGTATCCAGCGATACGCATGACATCTCACTGCAGTGCGACCTTCTTCTTGACTTGTTGTTGTGTTGTTGTGTTGTTGTTGTGTTGTTGGCAGGAAATTAATCGGAGTATATATGGCGTCATATGGTCGGGTAATGTTAGAGCTAAAAGTTCGGTCGGTTGAGTAAGGTGTACAGCGCCAAGCAGTTTTGGGTTCTAGTTTGTGTCCATATAGTATCGCATATATTTTTGCGTACATATCTGTATATGCATATTTGATCTATTTATACATCTGCAGCTAAGCTACAAATAACTTGTATTATGTCCCAGCATGATGTACGTTGCTTGGCGTTTCATCTCGCTCGCTTAAAGCTTGGCTGGGGGCGGCTGCGGCGTCATGGGGCGCGAGAGCCGTTGCTGCGGAAGCGGGACTGCGCCTCACGCACCCCTGGGCGGCGAATTCGGATAAACTTCGGAGTTAATGGAAGTGTCAAAGTGACAAATCCGCGCTGAGGTATTTGTTAATCTTTGGGGGCTTGTATGTAACTGCAGATCATGCGGAGACACAAAAGTGTTGAGGGGCATTAACCGAAGGCGAGCTTAAATATCTATTTATACCTGAAACATCACCCGACAAGTATCTGCAGGTCCAGACGCGGCGGCGTGGTCAACAATATCCTCAAACTGGAAGCATCTTGTAGGAAACCCGAAAACGGGCTCATGGGATCTAAAAGTCCAAAGACCCCTTAACGTCCCTCACTAACATTACGGCATCGAGACTACGCATCTGTATTATCCTAAGGCCGTTGCCACTATACTTCCTCGGTTACTGACTCATTTTAGCATTGACGTGGAGACGATCCGCGCCCCATTTTGGAGAAATAGCGTCCCCTGATCAGATAGCATATAGATTTGCGAGCAACTCCATGTGAAACGGTCTTACCGGACAACATCACCTGTCTAGAATTAACTGTTCTAGTGCATAGAAACTGTGTCTATCAAAGGTTAGAATACCAAAGGCAAATCGTAATGGATGTACACAGCCACATCGGGTAGCTTACCGAAGCGGCCCGACATCGGCTAATGACTCGTTTACCCCCGCGCGCATCATCATCGGATTTACCGGCCTCCCGCAAGTCCGCACATATCCATCCCAATGTGTCTCCGACCCGTGTGTCCTACATCCATTTACGAACTTTAACCCGACCCGGCCACGCACTTACCGCTTGCACTTGCGCAAATTCCGATTATTCAAGAAGCGGAGATGAATAATATGGTACATAAATTACAGTAGGTATGCATGCACTTAATAGCTACTACTGTATGTATTTATGTGGGTAGCTGTGCACGGCCACACGGCGCCTGGACCTTTTGCGCCGATGTAGCGTCTTCAGCGGGAACGCTTATTTCTGCGGACGCACACGGGTTTCGCAGTGGAAAAGCTAAGCGCGTTGAGGCTGAGCAGTCTCGCCAACCACTGCGTCATTGCACGGACCAGACGAAATGTGTTCCTGGCGGGGATACTTAAGGGGTCCGTCAGGGACATCTGGGTGGCGTTCAAAAAAACGAAGGAAGAAAAGTCACTGGTCCTTGCAACAAGAAACGAGGGATCAAGCGAAAAGGGACTAAGCAGAACGCACGCAGTTACAACTTACAAGGATACCGAGGAATGGCACATATGAGGCATGCGGGGAGGGTACACTCTGTTTCTTCCCATCACCAGCAACAACAAGTACAAGTACAACAACAACATCACCACCGACATGTTCTGTCCCTTTCGATGTCCCCTGAGTACGATCCCGCCGGTACAGCGGCCCTGACAAGTAGACCCCGACGGGGCTCCCCAGGGAACAACCGCTTCGGCGCCCGCGGCACCCTCAAATGCCTAAACTGTCGCAACCGAAAAGCAAGGGTACCATCCCCTCCCCCCGCCCCCTCTTGCCTTTCTCTGTTCTTGTCTAATCTTTAGTGCGAGTTCGCAACCAAAGACGACGACTGCCGCTGGTGCGCCCAGCGCGGGTTGACCTGCGGCGACAAGCTCCTCGGCGAAAAACACCAGATCCGCGAACACAGAAAACGTCTCGGCATCGGGAACACGCCGCTGAGTGTGATTGCTGGGAAACTCGAGTTGGCGTACCCGCGACATACGCCCTGGGAAATCTGTGAGATGGCCAGGGAGATATTACTTGAGAACGGGGATGGACCAGATGATTTATTGATCTTGTCGAGACAGAATTCTCAATCTCATGAAGGTACTTCCGCCCGCCGCAGCGCTGCCCCTTATATATACATGTGTGTGTGTATGTATATGTGGCCACGGAGATGTATTGACTGATTGTAGACCACTCGGATCCGTTGGGTCATGCGGGTTCCATGAAGTATGAGAATAGTCCCAAAACACCGCCCCTGTCATTACAATCCCAGACGTTCCTCACAGCAAGTCAATCCGATCGCTCCCCCCCGCGGTCTATGCCCCCTCACCACGACCACCTACAACAACAACCGCCCTCCACAGTCATCAACATCGACCATCTCCCGCCCTACCAAGACTACAACTTCACGATAAATTACTCTGCCACCACCACCCCCATACGACAACAATTCGAAGACCGAGATCAGACTTTCGATCCCTCGATTTTCAATCAAGTGAGTCAGGTACGCACTTTTAATCCAATGTCCCGTAATCAGTGGCTGACAGTGGGTAGAGAATCGTGGATGCGGGATCATGGTCTGTGCCGGGGTTTTCGTGGCAGGAAGCTTGACTGCGGAGGACATCATCGAGAGATCTCAAGGGGAGGGAGGATTGATATGACGAAACATGAACGAACAAACGATTTATGAAGTATTATGATTTCTGATTTTTTTGGAACGGGGTTTGGGGGAGATGGGGCATTTTGGAGTTTTCGGTGCATTTTCTTTTTGGCGTAACGAAGGAGTATCTGTAGTAGGGAGACGTAGAAGGAGGCGAAGTATATGAATATTCCCGGTAGTAGTAGCAATAGCGACGCGCCTCAACGTCACACAAAAAATGAAATTTTGATTGATCGCCGATCCAAAAATCAAATCGTAAACCTTCCTTCCTCACCGCCATCACCATCAATTCAGCGTGCTTCGCCCTAGGATGTTAGCGCGCCCAATTTCTTCCCGGTCCCTGTTTGGGGGCTTTAAACGGTGTTACCACGCTCGAACACCACCGCCAGGATTCTTCCCCCATCCGCTGTCGTCGTGGCAGGACCCTCCTCCTCAACAAGTACCGTCAGCATACTACTCCATGCCATATGTAATTGAACAGACGGTTTGTTCCTCTCGAGGTGTGTGGGACTGACATCAGGGCCGCTCGGAACGGACTTATGATATCTTCTCGCGTCTTCTCAAGGAGAGAATAATCTGTCTCAATGGAACGGTATACTTCCCTACTTCGTTGGTTGTGTGTGGGTTGATGGGGGCGGTGGAGTGGTGTGTTGATGGGTAGGTCAATGATCATATGAGTGCTTTGATAGTTGCTCAGTTACTTTTCCTTGAGGCGGATAATCCAGAGAAACCTATTTCATTGTACATCAATTCTCCCGGCGGGAGCGTCACTGCCGGTACATACCCTCCACCCGGTCCTCTGGCCCCCCTTCCAACCCTGCTTCCTCCGTGCTTACCCCCGAAGAAAAGGGAGGTAGAAGTTGACTTGTAGGTTTGGCTTTATATGATACGTTCCAATACATTCAGTCCCCTATTCAGACTCTATGTCTCGGCCAAGCAATGTCAATGGGCTCCCTGCTCCTTGCAGCGGGAGCAAAAGGGAAGAGATATATCCTTCCTAATGCAACCGTAATGATCCACCAACCCAGTGGCGGCTACAGCGGTGTCGCCGAAGACATAGCCATCCACGCCAAAGAGGTACCCCCTTCTATCCCCCCTCCCATGCCATGCAATCCCACCCCTGTTGTGCCCTAAGTCTGCCCCTGTGTGCCTTTGCGAATGATGCTGAGGTAGATTCTCCGACTACGAAAACGATTAAACGAGATCTACATGAAACACTTGACAAAACCCCATACGCTGTCAGAAATAGGTATTCCCACACTCACACACTGGTCAAAAGAAGCAAGCTGATGGGAGAAAAATTGATGGAGCGGGATTACTTTTTGGATGCGCAGCAGGCGTTGGAGCTGGGTTTGGTGGATAAAGTGTTGACGACTCGGGAGGAACAGGATGAGATTATGAGGCCTGTGAATGGGGGAGCGAAAAAAGATGGGGGGGAGAGTGGTGGAGGCGATAAGGGTGGGGAGGATGGAGATGGTGGACAGGGGAGTGCTAGTCCGGCTGTCAATCCGAGTCCGTCGTGAGGGTTTGGATAGAATGGATATTAACGAGGCGATGGTTCGATGCTGTACTATGTACTATGTCCTGTGACTTGATACTTGATACTCCTAGCGCAGTATCATGCGATTTCCTTCCATGCCAACCCCCTTTCGATGATTCATCATCTCGGACGATCCACCATGCAATCCCAATTCAATTCTTTGTTTCATTATACACTTTCCTCAAAGTCCTATACCGCTTCAAATAATACAACATCTCAATCTCTACCATTACATTTTACTCATAAACCAACTTATAACGTACCCTTCTTGACATACTCCCCCACCTTTATACACTGTTCAATCTCCCCCGCCTGCGTTAAATCCTTATTCTTCATAAACGCATCGTGCAGGCGAGGGCGGAAGTACTCTGTAAACCCCAATGGATAGTCCCGTCCGAGATACAATAACTAGATCAAGGTAAGCATACTTCAGCAAGATGGGGATACCTCTTTGTAGAGATATTTCACTTTGTATCGTAGTTGGACATTAGACATGGTGGACGGTCAGGTCAGGGCACACCCGGGCCGCCGCGACCCGAGGATAAACTCCCGACTTGGAGACGTATAGTAGATCGTCAATGGCTTTAATCAAGGGGACTTAAAAAATCCTCTCTTGCCTCGCCCAAAAACCTCGACGACCAAAAAGGAAACGAGAAAACCAACAACAATCATGATAATACCACATCCACCATAACCTATCCACCAAGTAACACACCCCTTTCATCCTCACGGCTAACCAATCCAGCCAGGTTATATCCCTAGATGAGCCAGTCTCTCCGCGTCAATGTCTGCAGTAATTGCGGGCACAGACTCGTGCGAGCAGCAGCGTGCTCAGGAAATCCCACTCGCAATCGGACTTTACTTTATGGTTCTAGGAGGGGGATTTCATGGGGCTCGCTGTTTGATCATTTGAGGTTGAAGAAGACTGTCGAGGACAAGGGTGCGTCGAAGACGGAGGTTGCAGCCGAGGCGAGGAAACGGGCCGAGGCGATTGCAAGGGAATTGAGGTTACGCAGGGATCAAGTTGGACGGCCTCCGGCACCTGCGCCTGCTCCACCTCCGCCGCCGCCATCGCCGCAGTGGACTTCTACAAGTACAAGTTCACTCTTTGCGAATGCAAAATCATCTGTTAATAGCGGGACTGGGGGATTCACAAAAGAACCCCCCCGAGAAATCCTCCGCGAAACCCTCCGCGCAACACCCCGTCCCACCCCAGCACCGCCCCCCCCCCCCCCCCCCGCCCCCCGCGGGGGGGC